>Ga0182736_1000327_pt1 | contig 80816 bp, 76 predicted proteins | sample eDN5th30CKraftBY_FD_128882 | JGI IMG/M metagenome (GOLD analysis project Ga0182736, IMG submission 128882) | Enriched backyard soil microbial communities from Emeryville, California, USA - eDNA 5th pass 30_C Kraft BY (version 2) (version 2) | ecosystem: Environmental > Terrestrial > Soil >... | reverse complement strand
TGCTTTTAGTTCAATGTGCAAGTTAACAGCAATTTCAAATCAAAAAATCAAAGAACGAATATAAATTATTGTATATTAAATAGTTATATTGAAAACATTTTTCTTAACCGGACACTAGTGACTTATAACTCATCAATAATTCCTTGTATCTAAGCCCCATAACAATTTATGGCGGATAGTACTAAAAAAGCTTTCTTGTTTTAATCTAATAAGGTTGACGGTAAAATCAGCCTTTTGGATATGGATAACCGTTCCGGTATTAACGGTTTCTGTAGTTGAATCATAGGAAAATAGGAAAGAATCACTCCTGCTTTCAACCTCAATTCTTAGTCGACTACTATCAGTCAAAACAATGGGTCTAACATTTAAGTTATGGGGAGATATTGGTGTAATAATAAAATTTCCAGATCCAGGCATCACAATTGGTCCGCCACAACTTAACGAATAAGCGGTAGAACCGGTTGGTGTGGCCACTATTAACCCGTCGGCCCAATAGGCGTTTAGTAATTCGTCATTAACATAAGCATTAACGGTAATCATAGCCGAGCTATCCTTTTTGATGATCGTCATATCATTTAGCGCAAAAGATAAACCACGATCAGTAAATTTACCTTTATCTTCTTGATAGGTGGATAAAAGTACTCTTTTTTCTATATCATAATTACCTGCGAGCAGCTCTGTCAAGGCCCCTTTTATTTTATCTTTATTTATACTGGCGAGAAAACCTAAACGCCCGAAGTTAATTCCCGTTATCGGAATGCCACTATCTGCGATTATAGAAACCGCCGAAAGCATGGTACCATCTCCTCCCAGGCTCAGCATAAACCGAATATCACTTGGTAAATCAGCATATGAAGAAAAGGCGTGAGTTGGCTGTTTGCAGGTTATTTTATTTTTAAGAAATTCATTAAAATTATGATATACCCAGATTTCAACTTGCTCGTATGCTAGTAGATCGAACAGCTCTTGTACATATTGAATAACAGCGTGCTGAAACTCCCTTCCGTATATTGCTATCTTCATTGAGTTAATTTTAATATAGGTATTGGTTATCTGGACGTTTAAAAAGGCAGACGTGCATATTGAATAAAAAATTACAAATCCAGGTATTTCATTAACTGATCATATCGCTCTCTCGTAGTATCATATCCCCGTTTATCATTGTATATAGCTTTTACGATATAATCGTGTCGCAAAAAGGAGGCAACTATAGTAGAAATATCTGTTCTATTAAGTTTAAGTGTTACTTCCAGACGTGTTGAATCGGGAAAACTCCTTACACTGGAGCTTAGAATCTGTGTATTGTCTGATTCAACGATTTGGGCGATGTGCGACATAGAGTTGTCTCTATTTCCAATTTCTAGTACTATAATCCCGCCCTGTTCGTCGGAAGCTAAAGTCTCTGCCAAATAGTCGGTCAGGCTTTTTAGTGAAACAACACCTTTATATTGCTGTTGCTCGTCGATAACGGGTAGGATATCTAATCCATGCACATGCAATAACCTGAGTGCATCATACACGTGCTGGTTTTCAAAGACGAATATTAATTTAAGCGCGTGTTTGCTGGTAATTGTTTTCAGGCTTATTTCGCCGGCATGCTCAAGCAGATCGTCTTCCGCTACCAGTCCTGAATATAAGTTATGCTGGACTACGGGAAGTTGAGATATCTTATACTCAGCCATGCGGTCCAAAAGATATTGCGCCGTATCTTTTGGGCGAGCTGGATATATATCATTTTCAATTATTTCGCCTGCAGTCATTATTATTGTCTATTTTCTAAATTCCATTTGTTATGCTAGCATGCATATTCTTTAACTTGCTTACATCCAAACTTAATCAATTAGTATTTAAAAAAGCTTTTAAATGCTCGTTAAATTTTGCTGGTTGTTCCATCATGGGTGCATGCCCACATTCATCGATCCATGTAAGTGATGAATTTGGCAATAATTGATGAAATTCACGGGCAACATCTGGAGGAGTAACCTTATCATTTTTCCCCCATATTAAACCTACACGTATTTTTATTTTAGGTAACTCCTTAGCCATATTATGTCTGATAGCAGATTTGGCCATGGCAATGGTTTTAATCACCCTTTCTTTATTATTTACAGTTTCAAAAACTTCATCAACTAATTCCTTTGTTGCCGTTTTAGGATCGTAAAATGTAAATTCGACCTTTTCTTTTATATAATCATAGCTTTCTCTACGCGGAAAAGAGCCACCAAAAGAATTCTCATATAATCCAGAGCTTCCTGCAAGCACCAATGCTTTAACCCGATTTTGATGCTCTGCCACATACATTAAAGCAACATGCCCCCCCAAGGAATTACCAATCAGTACAAAATCGTACAGATCCAAATGTTTAACAAATTTGGTAAACCATTTGGTTAAACTTTTCACTCCAGTTGTAATAATGGGCATTTCATAAATAGGCAACATTGGAATGATAACCCTATATTGCCCTCTTAATTCTTTGATAGATTCCTCCCAATTGCTTAATGCGCCCATTAAGCCATGGAGCATTACCAACACCTCGCCCTCACCCTCATCGATATATCTAAAACCTTTATCATCCTTGATGTTATACTCCATATAATCCCTTATTTCTTAAATTAATTTCTATTTTCCGATAAAATGTACAAACAGCCGCATAAAAACATAAGGGCTTTATTTATTTAGTACTTAGTAATTCTTTGACAACTTCGGCAATTGTTTTACCCTCTGCTTTTCCGGCCAACTCCTTATTTGCCTGTCCCATCACTTTGCCTATATCTTTAATGTCGGTAGCTCCAACCGCTACAATTACTTGTTTTATCGTTTGCGCTATTTCTTCCTTACTTAATTGCTTTGGCAAATAGGTTTCGATTACATCCTGTTCTTCTTTCTCAATCTGATAAAGGTCTTGTCGGTTCTGTTTCAAATAGATTTCGGCCGATTCTTTGCGTTGTTTTACTAATTTCTGCAAAACTTTTATCTCTGCCTCTTCAGACATCGTTCCGCTAGCATCCTTATCTGTCTTTGCTAACAGTAGTGCAGATTTTATTGCTCTTAATCCTCTCAATTTAGTACTATCTTTAGCGAGCATTGCTTCTTTAATAGCTTGGTTTATGATATTTTCAAGTGCCATGTTTTTATATTATATGTAAACAAATTAGGCCGAATAGCTCTTATTGCTTTAGATTTGTTTTCAAAAGAACGAACAATTAAACCCTTAAGCTTGTTTTCTCTCCGGCAAAACTACTTATTTTGCCGAGAAAATAGATATATGGATAAAAGTATTTACTAAGAGATTACCTTTCCAATCATCGAATATCCATTTGACAACTCTACATGGATAAAGTACTTTTCCCCAAGACATAATTTTAGCACTAATAAAAACAAGCTATTTATTACGCTTATTAAAAATTGTTGCAGAGGCTTGGGCTGTAGGCATTAACAGCAAATCATTCACGTTTACATGTGCTGGCCTTGAAGCAACAAACCAAATAGCTTCGGCAACATCTTCTGCCCTTAGCGGCATAAATCCGTCGTAAACCTTTCTCGCTTTCTCCTCATCACCTTTAAACCTGACGATTGAAAACTCTGTTTCAACAGCACCGGGGTCAACACTGCTTACCTTAACATGATAAGGTAATAGATCAATGCGCATAGCTTTTGTTAAAGCCTCAACGGCATGTTTGGTAGCACAATATACGTTTCCGTTTGGATAAACTTCTTTACCAGCAATAGAACCTATATTAATGATATGCCCGCTTCTGCGGGCTACCATGCCTGGCGAAACAAGTCTACTTACATAAAGCAATCCCTTAACGTTCGTATCAATCATCCGATCCCAATCGGCTGTATCCCCCTGATGAATAGGATCTAGTCCCTGACTTAAACCAGCATTATTTATTAATATATCAATAGTCTTCCATTGCGCTGGTAATTCATTCATCACCTTTTCCACTAAACTTTTGTCACGAACATCTAAACCGATAGTATGAATCTGTACACCATATTTATTTTGAAGATCGTTTGCCATGGTATGCAATCTATCTAACCTTCGGGACGCCAATAATAGATTAAACTTTTCACGAGCAAACACTTGTGCACAGGCAAAACCTATTCCTGCACTTGCTCCTGTTATAAAAACTGTTTTCATTTCCTTAGTATTTAATACTTAGTACGCCGAATTTAGTATTATAGATGATTATAAGTTTTTAGTTTTACCTGCCTACCGCAGGCAGGTGTTATAAGTTCTACGTTTTATTATGCTTAAGCCCTACATTCATGAACTCACTTCGCTCGGTTGTTTAATTGGCTAATTCACAGAGCATGTGCCGTGACAAAAACTGGCATTTAACCTATATTCAACTTATCTTATGCCACGTCTCATATCTCATATACTCTAATGTCTCATATCTAATATCTTATGTCTCATATCTAATATCTTATGTCTAATGTCTCATATCTCATATCTCGTCCTACTCAAATATCAAGCTAAACTGGATACTTCTAAGCAACAATTTATCTATAGGTTCCATATAAGGGTTTGGTAAATTGTTCCATTTCTTATCCAAAATATTATTCATCGTCTGCGACCATTTTAATTCCGCAGACATCTTAAAGTAATCAAAAAATAAATCAACTCCTACGCCTGCTTCATACGAAAAATAGTAAGGCTTTACAATTAAGGGCATATAGGCTGGTGGATTTTCGGTTAAATTATCGTAATATTTATTTCTACCGATATTTCTACTGAATTTAGCCCCTCCTACCAGGTAGCCCCGATACTTATCTTCGCCATAAATCTGCTTCATATCCGATTTAAATTTAAATAAAACCGGCATCTCAAAGGCAAAGAAATTTTTATCCAAACCACCGGTTGATGTACGCTCCATATCCTCTCTTTGATATTTAGTGATGGTTATATGCTCACCGTTAACCTCATTTAGAAAGGTATAGTCAACCCCTTGGTTAGCAAAAATAAGATAGGTGGGCCGCATGATAAAGTTGGCATTTCCGACTAACCTGATATCAACCGGAATACCGAAGCCCATTCCCCCTATCGCTGAAGGCGTTGCCAGCCCCACTAATTTATGGTTTTCCATGCCACCGTCAGACAATTGCCAACCAGGATGCTTACTTGCTTTATAATAGGAAGTTTGGTAAGTAAAAAAAAATCCTAAGTGTAGTATCTGATTTTCATCATACCCACCGCTAAAAGGTACGGCTATTTTTTTTTGTGCATTTGCTACAGATAAAAAGCTTAGCAACAAACCAAAAGCTATTAATCTTTTGCTGCTCATTTTGTGCCGATGTAAATGGTGCAGATACCAAAAGTCTGTGGTCTACAAATTGTTTCTGTAAATCCTACCTCTTTCAAGATGGCTGTAAAACGCTCTCCATCCGGAAATTGAATAACCGATTGTGGAAGATACGAATACGCAGCTTTATCTTTTGAAAATAAGCGACCAAAAAAAGGCATCAGTGTCTTAGAATAAAGATTATATACTTGTTTAACAGGGAAGGCCTTTGGATTGGAAAATTCCAATACGACCGCTTTTCCTCCTGGCCTTAATACTCTACAGATATCGCGTAAACCCTGTTCTAAATTTTCAAAATTACGCACGCCAAAAGCTACGGTAACCGCATCAAAAGAGGCATCTGCAAAAGGTAAACCTTCCGAATCGCCTAAAGCTACATTAAATTTATCCTGAAGTTGGCGTTTATTGATTTTTTCTTCAGCAACAGCCAACATGCCTGCAGATATATCAACCCCAGTAATACGATCAGGATTTAAAATCTTAATTGCCTCAAATGCAAAATCGCCAGTGCCCGTTGCTACATCTAATATATGTTTAGGCTGTAAAGTGCTCAGTGCCTTTATAGCTTTCTTTCTCCAAATAATATCTATTCCGAATGACAGAAAATGATTCAAAAAATCATAAGTACCGGAAATATTATTGAACATAGCGGCCACTTGCTGCTTCTTGCCGGCATCAGTGTCTTTATAGGGCGTAATGGTTTTTGAAGTCATGTGTACGCAAACTTATATAAAATCCACAGAACTCACAACTCGTCACTTCTAAGTTATAAGTTTTACGTTCTCTGTTTTAAGTACACGCCTACCCTATGCACTCAGCTTTTTTGAGCGGAAAGCTTAAAGCGAAAAGCACAAAGCTCCCTGTGTAACGTGCGATTCGCATCTCACAACAGGCAACGCACAACTCAATATCCACTATCTCAAATCTAATAGCTATTATCTCAATTCTAATAGCTAAAATAGTTATCTTTGCAGCATGGTAATAAAAAGTGCAGAATTCCTTTGTAGTAACACAAAAACAGATAAGTTACCGGTTGCAACATTACCTGAATACGCTTTTATAGGTCGTTCCAATGTAGGAAAATCATCTCTAATCAATGCACTTGTGCAGCGAAAAGGCTTGGCGAAGACTTCACAAACGCCTGGAAAAACCCAATTAATAAATCATTTTTTAATCAATAAAGATTGGTATTTAGTAGATTTACCGGGGTATGGGTACGCGAAAACTTCCCGTACCAACAGGGCTGAATGGGGAAAATTCATCAAAAAATACCTATTTTCAAGAGAAAATCTACAATGTGTTTTTGTTTTAGTTGATAGCAGGCTTACACCACAAAAAATTGATCTTGAGTTTTGTTGTATGCTTGGCGAAAAAGGAATCCCTTTTATACTGGTGTTCACAAAAGCTGATAAACAATCACATCTAAAGTCTGACCAAAACATCGAGCTCTTTCGTAAAGCACTGATGCAGTGGTTTGAGGAGCTGCCACCACATTACCTTACATCTGCCGAAAAGCATACAGGATGTGATGAAATTCTGACATTGATCAACGACGTTAACCTTAAGTTTGTGCTATAAATTCTGTTGTATTATATGAAGAAATATTTTTCCTTAGTACTTTTTGCGCATAGCATCTTTGCTATGCCTTTTGCTTTTATAGGTTTTTTCCTGGCTGTACATACCACTAATCATAATTTCAACTGGCTATTACTACTCCTTATGCTTATCTGCATGGTTACCGCCCGAAATTCAGCTATGGCCTTTAATCGTTATCTCGACCGTGATATTGACGCGCTTAACCCGCGTACGGCTATGCGTGATATTCCCGCAGGCAGAATTAGTGCTAAAGGTGCATTATTCTTTACCATCATTAATTGCATTTTATTCATTACAGCCACTTACTTTATCAATCCGATTTGTTTTTACCTATCGCCAGTGGCCTTATTCGTCGTATTATTTTACAGTTATACGAAACGCATTACCCCTCTTTGCCATTTGGTATTAGGATTGGGCTTGGGTTTAGCTCCTTTAGGAGCCTATCTGGTGGTAACCGGAAGCTTTAATATCATACCCGTTATGTATGCGCTTTCTGTTTTATTTTGGGTGGGCGGTTTCGACATCATTTATGCACTACAGGATGAAGAATTTGACAAAGCGCACCACCTGAACTCTATTCCTGCTTATTTCGGTAAAAAAGGTGCTTTACGCATTTCCGAGATTTTACACGTCCTATCTGCCCTATGCGTTATTGTGCCCATGTTTTATATGCATCTGAGCTGGTTCTATATCGCTGGTGTGATATTTTATTGTAGTTTATTGGTTTACCAACACCTTATCGTAAGCCCTACAGACCTCCGGAGAGTAAACCGTGCTTTTATGACGACTAATGGTATTGCTTCCGTAATTTTTGCTACTTTCTTTTTGTTGGATATCTACTTTTTTGGATGATAAATAAGGAATACTAATTTAATACAATTATCTTAACCACAGAAAAGAAAAAGTTTAACGATTTAATTTTTTAAATATTCATCCCCTGTCATAATAGGAACCATCGATTTTTTGAAATCCTTTCCGTTTCTCGTAATAATGATATTGCATTCAGCGTCAATAGCACTAAAATACTGCAGCGCATCTTCAAAATCCGGAAAAGATGAATTCAATGCTTTTTCAACGACTAATTCGTTTATGGTACATACCTCAACAATAACTTTAAATCTCCTAAGTTTCTCCAATGCTACTTTTGCCGATTCAAACTTACTTAATACGTAACACACGGTTGCATAAGTTATAGGAGATACAACTAATTTAATCTTTCCTTTCTCTGCCAAAGTAGCAAGTTTTGCGATTGGCTCATAAAAAGGCTCTCTTTCTCCTAATAAATCAATAACGATATTACAATCAAGAAAAAGCCTTTGCATTATTTGTATCTTTCAATAAGATGATCAGTATAATCTTTTCGGTGATCATAATCCACTGGAATTTTAACACCAGAAGATAAACTCCTTACAAATGGTGAAATTTCTAAATCCTCCCGTTTATTTTCAGAAGTAAGATATTGCAAATATGCCTCAACGATACTCGATATACTGGTCTTATTTTTAGAAGCGTAAATCTTCGCCTTCTCAATGATGTGTTGATCCAATTTTAATGTTAATTTAGTATTCATATTCTCAAATATAAATTATACGTACAAATATAACAATTCCATACGTAATCTTGCGTACTTATCCTGTTTTCTATATCCACCTCTCCTCCATGTCATATTCTATTGTCCTTCTATAAGGGTACGTACTATAGAAAAGCAAGAAAACACGGGGGACAGTAAAGGGATAGTAAAAGGGAAGGTGGATCTAACGTAGACAAAAGGTGGACTTGACGTGGATTTCACGTGGATTTGTAAGCCTATTTTTTAAAGGAAATTGGTTTAGGTGTTCGCGGACAGCAGGAGGAGAAATTTGCTTTTGTAAAATTACAAAAATTATCGTAAAATGCGACAATAATTATAAACAAATGGCTAAACAAACCGGCGACATTAAGCTTAGCGGAAAGTTAGGAGACCTTGTGCATTACCAACGAGGCAAGAAACATTTCACCAAACCAGCTGCCCAGGGAAACCATCAGTTTTCGGCAGGAAGCGTTGCCGCACAACAAAGTTTTGGCTTGGGTAGCACCATGGGCAAATACCTGAAATTAGCGCTGAAACCTTTTTTAGATTCCTATAAATACGAAGGTGTTCACAACCACTTAACGGAAGCCTGTAAACAGATTTTTCGTGCCGGCCCGGTGCTTGAAAAAAATAGCTTGGCATTTACCGACCATAACATTAAAAAGCTGGTTGGACTCAATTTAAACAAATATACGCCTATTGACGCATTGGTGCGAAAAAATCCAATTCATTTGCACTACGACCCTAAAGGTCTGGTAAACCTTTCGATCAGCGAACATGTGCCGTCAACTTGCTTTTTTTTCAATGAGAAAACATATGCCATTTCAATCCAGTTTCTATTCAGCATCATCGATCTAGAAATACCAGCGTTTACGTATTTAATGGCACCTGAACTTGTAATTTCGCTACATCAACAAGTATTTCAACCAAAAGAAGGCAAAATTCAACTTCCTTCACTGGAAGATAAACTACTGCTTTGCACTACACAGATTAGGTATTACAATGATGCGGAGATGCAATACCATTCGAGCAACAGAAAATTAGTTGCTGCCGAAATTTCAAATATCGAGTATATAAAGAATGGTAAGCTGGTTAATTATCCGCAGCCTATAGCGACAAAAACAGCACAAAAAGAGACCATAAACTATACTGTACCCATTAAATGGGAGTAATTTATGGCCACGCTTAAACAATGTATCTCTACTTTTACACGTTATAATTTAAGTTAACAATAGAATTTTATGCAGACACTTAATAAAAAAAATCGTCTTTTTGTACCCCATGACCTCATCATTACCTGGGAAAATCTAGCACCTATATTTCAGGATTTGCAGAATAGACCAATAATCTCCAAGGAAACCTTAGTACAGTGGATGCAAGACCGAAGCGAGCTTGAGGCCGTTTTAGAGGAAGATTTTGCCTGGCGCTATATCCGGATGACCTGTAATACGGCCGATGAGGGGCTCTTGCAGGATTTTCAATATTTTGCTACGGAAATTGAGCCGAAGATAGCACCAATTAGCAATGAGCTGAATAAGAAATTGATAACCAGCCCCTATCTCCATGATCTTGATGAAGAAAAATATTTTATTTACCTGCGCAACGTAAAAAAAGCACTGGAATTATTTCGGGACGAAAACGTACCCTTGTTGACGCAAATACAGGTAGAACAACAAAAATACCAGTCCATCACCGGCGCTATGGAGGTGGAAATTGATGGACAAAACTATACGCTACCGCAAGCTGCTGCTTTTTTGAAAGACACCAACAGAGAGAAGCGGGAATTGGTATGGCGACAAATAACTGACAGACGTTTACAAGCTAAAGACGAATTGAACAAGTTGTTTAATCACTTACTGCAATTAAGGCATCAAGTTGCTGTAAATGCCGGTTTTGAGAACTATCGCGATTATATGTTTCAGGCCATGGGCCGTTTTGACTATAGTCCGCAAGATTGCTATGCTTTTCATGCAGCTATAGAAAAAGAGGTCGTTCCTTTACTCCACGAAAAAGCAGCCAAAAGAAGAGAAGCACTTGCACTTGAACAGCTGAAACCTTGGGACTTAGAGGTAGATGTGACAGGCAAACCTGCCCTTAAACCTTTTGCTCATGGACAGGAGTTGATCGAGAAAACAACCGAGTGTTTTAGTCGCTTGGATACCTATATGGGCAGATGTATAGCCTTTATGCAAGAAAAGAATCTCTTTGACGTAGATAGCAGAAAAGGAAAAGCCCCGGGAGGTTATAATTATCCTTTAGCAGAGAGTGGTGCGCCATTCATCTTTATGAATGCCGCTAACACCTTTCGGGATTTAACAACCATGGTGCATGAAGGAGGGCATGCTTTGCATACTTTCCTTTCGGCTCATTTGGAGCTGAATGATTTTAAACACCTCACCAGCGAAATTGCGGAGCTGGCATCTATGAGTATGGAATTAATTTCTATGGACCATTGGGATGTATTTTTCGATGATGAAGAAGATCTAATTCGCGCAAAGAGAGAACAGTTGGAAGACATTTTAAAAACATTGCCTTGGGTAGCCGTGGTTGATCAGTTTCAGCACTGGATTTATACCAACCCCGAACATACCGAAGAGCAACGTACTCAGGCATGGAATCAGATCTTTGATCAATTTGGAGACAATTTTGCAGACTGGACAGGACTGGAAGAGGCGAAAGCAAACTTATGGCAAAAACAATTGCATATTTTTGAAGTGCCCTTTTACTATATAGAATATGGCATGGCCCAATTAGGCGCAATAGCTGTATGGAAAAACTATAAAGAAAATTCCGAAAAAGGCTTAAATCAATATATGGAAGCACTTAAATTAGGCTATACTAAAACCATTCCGGAAATCTATCAAGCCGCTGGAGTAGAATTCAATTTCAGCCAGGATTATGTCAAAGAACTCATTGCATTTGTAAAGCTAGAATTTGAAAAACTGGAGTCTTCTCCATTTCAGTCGAGATAACAAGAAAAGCTAGTTGAGGTGACGAATAAATTAAAAACAAAGCGCAGGAATAAAGCGCTATCTCAGAAAGATTGATCTATTTCATAGCATGAAAAGTATTACAGTATTCTGTGGTTCCAGTAGTGGAACCACTACTATTTACCGTGAGCAGGCATACCTGCTGGGCGAAACCCTTGCCAAACAAGAGATAAAACTAATATACGGCGGTGCCAAAGTAGGTCTAATGGGCGCCGTTGCTGATGGGGCTTTAAGCCAAGGCGGTAAGGTAATTGGCGTTATCCCCGATTTTTTGATGAAAAAAGAGCTCGCTCATACAGCGATTACCCAACTCCACGTTGTCGAAACCATGCATCAGCGAAAAACGATGATGCATAATCTTTCGGATGGTTTTATTGCTCTGCCCGGTGGTTTTGGTACCCTAGAAGAATTATTTGAAATTATTACCTGGGCCCAACTTGGTTTGCACCAAAAACCAATAGGTGTACTCAATACACATGGTTTCTATAATAATCTGGAACTGCTTTTACGACATATGGTATATAGTGGTTTTCTCAAAGAGATTAATTTCGATATGCTTTTGGTAGATGAGGATATCCATTCTCTACTAAATAAAATGAAAGCCTATCAAGCGCCGCAAGTAGCGAAATGGATAGTGAAGGAAGAGGTATGAACATTAGCTAATTAGCCAATTAGCTAATGTTAAATAAAATGGAGCTGATCAGTAGATTAGCTGATTAGTTTATCTATTAATCCAATCTGAATGGCGTGATAATCCTTAATATAATAAGCACAGGGAGGAAGTTCTTCTTTAGTATGTGAAGACAAAACGCCTACCACTTTCATGCCCGCATTAGTGGCTGCTGTAACACCAGAAAAAGAATCCTCAAATACTACACAACACGCTGGATCTACACCTAAATTAACTGCTGAGGTTAAATAAACTTCTGGGTTAGGCTTATGCAAAGTGACGTTCTCGCTACTCAGGATAGATTCTAGTTGATGCCTAAATCCAAGCTTCTCCAAAATGAGTTCTAAATTTGCCCGCGGCGCTGAAGTGGCCACTCCTGTTTTAAAGCCAGCCGCTTTCAAAGCGGCCAAAAATTCCAGAAAACCACTTATCGGTTCGATATGATTTTGGTATATGTCTCTAAATAATTGTTCCTTTTCTTCTTCAAGCACCCTTACTTCAGCCGCAGTTAAGTCTTTTTTTAGAAAATATTGCATAATATAACTATTGTGCTTACCATACATATGGTCTATAAATTCCTGTTCGGTATAGGGCACATTACGTCTATCAAAAAATTGCTTAAAAGCCTCTGCATGAAAAGGATTGGTATGGCAGATTACGCCATCCATATCAAAAATAACCGCTTTTTTGTTCATAGCGGCAAAGATAGGTAAATGCTTGTGTAAGTGTAGTAGTTGAGTGGTGTAATAAGTAAATAGGAGAACCTACTGTCCTACTTAACTCTACTATACCACTTAACTACTTAACCATTCAACAACCAACTAGTTTATTACAGGTAAATATGAATATTCCTTACCATAACCCAGCATTTGTTCATATAAAGACTCAGGGTATTCCAGTTTAACATCCGTAATCTCCCCGTCCTTTTCTACGGCCACTAACTTGGGTTGGATAAATCCTTTATATGGTTTTAAGTTTAGTTTGGCATAACGGTCTAAAACCTCTTTGTGCAATTCTGGGTCTACCTTTACCCCATAATGCTCTACCAGGTTTTTACCGGCTTCATAATCGCCTTCAGATTTTACACGTTGTATTTCGCGTAATAAATCGCCAAATAACACCCGTAATTTGTCATAATCGTTTATCTGCACATAAGTCTTGCCATTTTCTTTTACAAACTCCACCACATTATCTTGTTTTCCATGCTCATAAACCCAATAGGCATTCAGTGCGCGATTGCGCATATGCGATTCTTCGATGTTATCACCCAATTTTAAGCGGGTAAGCTGCGTCATTAAACCATTCATCATATAACTATCGTACTCTGCTTTTCCTACTTCCAATGAAGGCATCACCCCTATTTCCACCAGCTTCGGGTCTAAAATATAATATAGGGCAACCAAATCGGCTCGCGCCTCTTCCAGGCAGGAGGCATAACTCTTTAACGTTTTATCAGGCGTTGCCACACCTGGATTAATCTGTCCTGATGCATGCCCAATACATTCGTGCATATCGGTATGCAGGTCACTTCCCAGATTGCCATATTCCTTAATACGTTCCAGCTTCTGTTTATCGTTCATAAATTCGTCTAAGAAACCGCTACTGGCACTACTCTCATTATAGGCATGGATAATGTTGCTTAACGATACTGATTTAGAGCCATACTCCTTACGTAACCAATCTGAATTGGGCAGGTTAATCCCAATGGGTGTACTTGGCGCCGCATCGCCTGCTTCTACAATTGCTGTAATTGCCTTTGCACTGATACCTTTAACTATCTTTTTCTTATGTTCCGGCTTCAATGGCGAATTATCTTCAAACCATTGGGCCTGATCGGCAATTGCCTTAATCCGTTTGGTAGTCTCAAAATCTCTCAGCGACAGAACTGCCTCATAGCTCCCTTTTATTCCCATGGCATCGTTGTAGACTTCAATAAAGCCATTAGCAAAATCAATGGTAGAAGTAGTATCCTGTACCCAGGAGATATTATATTCATCCCATTTCTTCAGATCGCCTGTTTTATAATATTCGATTAATAGCGCAAGTGTCTTTTGCTGTTGCTCATTCTCGGCAAAAGGCAGTGCTTTTTCTAAATAAGCTACCATCTTCTCCATAGCAGCACCATACATCCCGCCAACTTTCCACACCTTCTCCTGAACTTTTCCGTCAGCCTTTACCACCTTACTGTTTAAGCCCCATTCGGGATCTTGGCCCGTATGCGGAAAGGTGTCGTAAAAATCCTCTACTTCTTTTTGGGTTACGCCTTCGTAAAAGTTATTCGAAGATTTTGCGACATGGTCTATACCTTCGGTAAGGTTAACCATTTTAGGTTCAAAGGCAGGATCAAACATTACTTGCTTCATTCTGTTAAGAAAAGTATCTGCCGTTTCTCCCTCTTGTAAAGGCAGCTCTTTTTCGTCACAGGCCTTTACCAAATTTGTAAAATATTCAAAGGAACATTCGGGAATAAACTTATCATTTGAATAGTGGTGATGATTGCCATTACTGAACCAAAATCTACCAGCATAGGTCTTAAATTTATCCCAGTCTGCCCCAGATTGATCAGTCTTAGAGTTATTAAAGATGGCTTCCAAGGTTTTACGGATACCGAGATTGTATTTACCACGCTGATCGTAGATGATATCCCTACCTGATAATGCAGCCTGATATAGGTAGAAGGCTAAGGTTTTTTGTTGAAGGCTCAGTTGATCCCAACCGGGCACCTGATAACGTAGGATTTCCAAGTCGGCAAAAGCATCTACCGATACTTGAAAGTCATTTTTTTGTTGTGATTGTTTTTCCGGTGATTTGCAGGAATACATACTTCCTGAAAATAATGCTCCTGATAACAGCATCATCCCAATTTTTTTGTTCATAATAAAGTGGTTCTTATTTTTGGCGTAAAGGTAGGGATTTTTTTAATGGCCTAAGTGCGTACTTAACAAGCTATTTCATTAAAGTACGCGTGGTTAAAGGCAGTAACAACTAGCTTATTAAGGATGAGCGTAACTCAGAAAAAGAAAAAAGACTATAATAAACAACAGAACAGCGACATATATCCCTATTCTGTTGTTTTACTACTTAGCTTAATATCCTGGGTTTTGATACATTTTATCCGGATTTAATTTATATTCATCAAATGGAATCGGATAATAACGGTCTTTCGTAGAAATATTGAGCAGATTAGCTAGACCGAAATCGTCCTGATTTTTAGCACGAAAATAGTTAACAAGTTCGTCAGCTGTATAATTCCGGATCAGGTCAAACCAACGATGATTTTCAAACGCTAATTCAACTCGTCGTTCATGCAGAATAGCGTCTTTCAAAGCCGGATATTTAGCCACGTATGACGCATTTTGTAGAGATTGCTTATATGAAGGCATTCCGGCACGGTCTCTTACCTGATCTAATAAGGATATAGCCTCATTATCTTTACCTAACTTCATTTTGGTTTCGGCCAATAGCAACATGATGTCTGCATAACGAATCACAATCCAGTCATTCCCACCCCACCCTTGATCACCAGCGGCCTGACTGGCATCTCTGAATTTGGTGATGAACCAATCGTTTACCTGTGGATCTGAAGCAAATTTAACCGAGAGATCTTTTCTAAGATCGCCCTCTTCGTAATCATTCACTAAATCACGCTTAACATTACCACCCACGCCTGTAGACGGTTTCCGTGAGTTGATAGTTTCTCCCTTTGCTTGATTGTTAGCGGCAATAGACGACGAATAATTTTGGTCGCCCTGCAAATATTGAATCTGAAATACCAACTCTTGGCAGGTAGTTTTCTTACTTACGTCGAATACGTCGGCATAGGGTATTTCCTTTAATTCGCCAAAGCTACGCATATCGTATGCAGCTGAAAGGTACATTTCCGCTTGTTGCAGATTATCCTGGTTATTTTCATTTTCAGGAGAACCCATCGTCAGGTATACTTGTCCGAGTAAGGCATTAATCGCAGCTTTTGATACCCGGCCCACGGCATAATCCCATTGTTCATTCGGTAAATTACTATCCAAAGCGTCTTTCAAGTCCTGTACAATCTGTGCGTAAACCACCTCTTGCTTTTCACGATAAGCGGCAGCGGCCACTTCGCCTGTTGTTATAGGAGGAATAATCGTTAACGGAACATCGCCCCATTTCCGCACCATATGAAAGTACAAAAGTGCCCGGATAAACTTAGCTTCTGCTGCATAACGCTTTTTGATCTCGTCATTCGAATAACTTACATCATCAACATGAGCCAACAGGGTATTACACCGGGCGATTCCATCATACATCGCTACCCAATGTGTCTTTAAATACGAATTACTAGGTAATATTGAAAAATCATTGAACTGAAAAGGCTCTCCTGCATTAGATTGATTATCATTGGTACCTGTATTATCCGAACGTTGTTCGCTGTATAAACTGCTACTTTCGCCAATGGTGCTACCACTGCGAAGTACCTGGTACAAACCATTGACAGCCAATAGCACATCGTTCTCTGTTTTAAAATAATCGTTTATCAAGGTTGCATTTGGATCTGCTTGATCCATAAAGTCTTTACTACAGGAGCCTAAAGTTATGATCGCGATAGGCAAAATATATTTCCATTTCATCTTGTATACTATTTAGAATGTTACTTTTAAACCCAGGTTATAAGAGCGCACCAATGGATAAAGCCCATAGTCAACACCGGGAGTTAGATTGGCGGCATTGTTTCCATTATTATAATCAGGTTCAGGATTATAGCCCTTATAGTTGGTAATCGTGAAAGGATTGTCTACGCTGGCATAAAAACGGGCTCCTGATATTTTCATCGAGGAGATCCACTTGGAAGGAAAAGTAAAGCCTACCATGATATTAGTCATCCTTAAATAAGACCCATCTTGGAGATAGAAAGAGGATAAACGGGTGCTATTACTTTGTGTACCGGCTCTGGAAGCTCTGTATACTTCACCATCGCCGGGGCTCTGTGGAGCGCGCCAGCGCTGATCTACGTTTGCATATTGATTGCCCGATCCTTCCATATTATAGAGGTAATAGTCATATCCATCTAGGATCTTATTTCCCTGAGAACCATTAAAGGAAGCTCTTAGATCTATTTTTTTATAGCGAGCGCTAATAGCAAAACCATAGGTAAAGTCTGGATAAGGGGTGCCGATAACTTGCTTATCATTATCATTTACAATACCATCACCATTTACATCTTCGAAATAGAGGTCTCCGGGATGCATTGGATTAGATTGAGCAGCGGAAGGGGCAACTTTATCGTAATTGTCTTCGTTGGCTATGCCCAATACTTTAAACCCATAAAACATGCCCACCGGGCTTCCTTCTTGGGTAACGTGGGTAATGTAAGACCGTTCGGCACCTGCTACATAAATTGTGGACGCCCCACCCAAATCCAGTACCTTATTCCTGTTCACATTAATATTTCCACTAAAAGAAAGATCAAAGTCATGTTTCTGAATCAATGCTGCGTCTACCTGAAAGTCAAAACCTTTGTTTTGAACCTTGCTATCTTTCAGATTCGTTAAAATAGTGGATGTTCCAGAAACGGCTGAAACAGGTTGATTAAATAACAAGTTATACGATCGGCTCAGATAAAAGTTAGCCATTAAATTTACCCGTCCTCTCAAAATACCGACATCCAGACCAGCATTGTATTGAGAAGTGGATTCCCAGCCTAGATCTGGATCTTTCAAGTCATCCGGCCAATAGGCGGTAACGACCTGATTACCTAAAACCACTCCACCTGGTGCATTATACGTTGTCAATGCATTGTAATCTCCAATATTATTGTTTCCACTTAATCCCCAGCTGGCTCTTAATTTCACGGTCGACCCCTCTCCTAACCACGCATTATAGAAATCTTCATTAGACAGTGTCCAACCTCCTGATACGGAAGGAAACCAGCCCCATCGATTATTAGGACCGAAGCGCGAAGAGGCGTCGGTACGGAAAGTTGCCTGTAAAAAGTAGGTCGACTTATAATTATAGCTCACTCGGCTGAAATAGGATTGTAATGTAGTCCGTTGTTTATAAGCCTTATTTAACCAAAAGTTTGTGGGAGCCGCGCCTTTATCGGTGATTTCACCAATGGCATCGCTTTGAAAGCCATTAGCGCGTACGGAAAGGAAATCTACATCGGTTTGCTGAGCCGAGTAGCCGATCAAAGCGTCCAAATTATGGTCGCCAAATGATTTTCTATAGTTTAAGGTAGCTTCTCCAAGTAAGTCTAAATCTCCCTGGTTATCTGCTTGTGCGTAAGCTGCATTAATTGCCTGAGGTGAATATGGCGCATAATTACCATCACTCAGACTTGTAGGTTTATAATAATCGAATTTTTCGTTATAGGTAGTTAATCCTCCATTTACCTTTAACGTTAAACCATCTATAATGTTCAGGTTAGCAAATGCATTGTAAAAAGAACGACGGCCCTTACGGTTATTCTTCACCATATCAACATAGGCAAGTGGATTTTCCGGATTTTGTACACCATAATTCTGCGCCGAAAGCTCGGCCATCTGGTATTGGATTGGATTACCGTTTTCATCCCGTGCAGGAAGATACGGTAGATAAAGCAAGGCCGCCATGGATGGACTATGATCATAACGACCGGTTTCTACTTCATTGTTATCATTATACGTAAAAGAGATGTTGGCTCCTACCTGTAATCTTTTACTGATCTGTGCATCTATATTACTACGAAAATTAAAGAGGGTTTGATCTGTACCGCGCATAATTCCCTTCTGATCTTGATAAGAACCACTGATATAGTAATGAACTTTTTCGCTACCTCCGTAAAAAGACAAATTATGGCGTTGGAAAGGGGCATTCCGATAGAGCTCGTTCTGCCAATCTGTATGGTATTGCGGCGCCTTGGCCCGACCTGTTGAAAAATCGTAGATATCATCCGGAATTTGCACAGACCCTGCATTTCCAACAAGTGCCACCCGGGTTTGGTTGTTATCCATAAACATATTATCCGACCAGGCTTTTCCAGAGTTAATTACCAAGTCTTTATAGGCGTTGTTACGCCCATCAATCAAAAGATCAATAAATTGCTCCGCATTGAGAAGATCTACCTTTTTTGAAAGCTGCCCAAAACCACCCAATACGTCATAATCTACATGACTGGTACCCTCTTTTCCGCGTTTAGTAGTGATCAAGACTACCCCACCTGCCGCACGTGACCCATAAATCGCAGCAGATGCAGCATCCTTAAGTACATCGATTGATTCAATGTCATTCGGGTTGATATTGATGTTATTTCCGGCAGGATATCCGTCGATTACATATAAAGGATCGGAACTCGCATTAATGGATCCAACACCCCGCACCTTGATTTTGGTACCTTGGTATGGAGCGCCGCTGACTTGGGAGACCTGAACCCCGGCCATTTTTCCCACCAGGGCCTGACCTAATTTGGGAGCGGTAAGGTTCAGTTCATCGCTTTTCACACTCGCAATCGCTCCCGTCACGTCTGATTTTCTTACCCGTTGGTAGCCAATAGAAACGGTTACTTCCTCCAATTGATTGGAACTACTCTTTAATGTAACACTTAGCGAAGTGTTTTCTTCCTGTACAACAACTTCCTTGGATTCATATCCAATATACGAAAACACCAATGTTGTTCCTGTCGGGACGTTTAAAGAAAAGTTGCCGCTTCCATCAGTTGTTGTACCCCTCGTAGGCATACTCTTGTCCTTCACGCTAACGCCAGGAATAGGTACTTGTTGCTCATCCATTACGACACCTCTTACCGTCTGCTGCAACACTACGGTCTGTTTCATTTTTGATGGTAGCGCGCGCGCTGCCATAGTAGGAATCATAGCTAGGCTGCATAGCAGAAGAACACCTGCCTTGGATAACAGCTGTTTCTCCTTTCCTAATCGGCTCCTTAATTTCTGTTGTAAATACATATCAAATCTTTGTGCTTTAAGTAGCAAGGTGTATTTTTTACACTTTACTATATGCAGACAAAGCTGACGTTTACGTATTATACCAGTATTAAGCTCGTATTAAATTAATAACAATTACTGTTCTTAAAAATTTGAAAGTTATCCGCTTTTTTGTAATCGTTTAAAAGGGTTTAACTTTATACAACAACTCTTAGGATAATCTGGCTGATAATTAAGAATCGTATACTTGTTAGGGTATCTGGGGCAGAGTATAAATAAGAATAATAAGGTAAAATCGGAAGGTTTAAAGAAAATATTTGCTAACCTAGGAAGCTACGCTAGCTCCTTCATTAAAGTGCGCTTAGCCAATGGCAATAGAGTTTGATCTAAAGGGAAAGCAATATCGCTCTCTACATGGTATACAGCAGGATTAGGCAATGATCTGCGTTGATGGATCAGATCTTTTCTGATCGCTTCTGGCGTACTATATATAAAATGCTTATCATAAGTGGCGACATAATCTGTATGTACACCTCGATATTTCTCATCTTTTCCTTCAAAAAAGCTTACTTGGTATTCATATACTAAGGTACTACGCTGATTGCCGTTGCGTAACAGCATATAACCGCTGTTGGAATATAACGGCATTACACCTATGGCTTCTATGGTTAGATGACTTTCTACAAAATCATAGATTTCTCTCCCTTCTTTTAGTGCATTATCCAATTTTTCCAATGCATAGGAAATAATATGTTCAATTTCAAGCATCATCGCATCGTCGTTCACCAATTTTTCGTAGGTAAGCTTTAATGCTTGCGTATCAGCGGAGCTCAAACGCACCGGGAATGCGTCTTGAAGTTTTGTTTTATCTTTTTTAAATTGCTGTAAGTTATTATAGTGAAAAACCAGATCGTTCAGGTTGGGATATAGTCTCGTTCTGTGAAAATGGTGATTGATTTCTTTCAAATAGCCTAAAAGTTGGTACTTTTTATATTCAAAATCCAGCGGGACTTCAATAAACCAATCAGTATTTAGTAACGCCATGGAAATCTCGGTTTTGTTGCTATTAAGGTAAGCATAAATTCTTTGATCGACAAATCCTGTTGCTGGTTAAGTTTTTTTAGTGGTGAGTTGTAAGAGTAGTTGAGTTGTAATAGTAGTTGAGGCGTTAAAACGAGCCTCCTTAACCATTTTCCTACTCAACTAATCAACGATTTAACTACTTCCTCAACTATTTCCCCACTCAACGACTTGATTACTTCCCTACTCAACAACTTGACTACTTCCCTACTCAACAACTCAACAACTCAACAACTTCCCGACTCAACAACTATTACTAACAACAACTTAGCCTCCCACCAAACATTCTACCCGCAAAAGCAGTTTAATATTTAAATAAACGATATGGATTTACACTCTGGGTCTCCTTATTGGGGGATGAAGAACCCGTTACTACAGTACGTTGATGCATTGAGCAGCGATATACAAACGGAAGTATTAATTATAGGATCGGGAATTACCGGGGCATTGGCTGCGCATGAATTATGCAGTGCAGGAATAGCATGTACGGTGGTCGACAGGCGCTCGATAGCCGGGGGAAGTACAACGGCAAGTACCGCTCAGCTCCAATATGAAATTGATGTACCCCTACATAAGCTGGCAGAGAAGATGGAAGAAAAAAAGGCTGCCGCAGCCTATAAAGCCAGCTTAAAATCGATAAACGACCTGAAGAAGGTGTTTAAAGAAACAGGAGTAGACGGCGAGTTCCAGCAGGTTCCAACCTTATTGCTGGCAAGTAACAGAAAAGGATTGCGTGAGCTAAAGGAAGAGTACGCCATAAGGACAAAACACAAACTTCCGGTGGAATTTCTAGATGCTCAACAACTGAAAGAAAAATATACTATAGAACGTCTGGGTGCTCTTTGGAACAATACTTCTGCACAAATAGATTGTTATAAAGCCGCCATTGGCCTACTAAACCATTATCACGAAAAACAGCAACTCAATCTTTTTCCTTATACTGAGGTTGTAGGGTATAAAAGAAATCAAACGGGCTTTATCGTAGAAACGCAAAGAGGATTTACGGTTACTTGTAAGTATATGGTAATAGCCGCCGGTTTTGAAGCGGGCAGGTTCTTGCCCAAAAATGTTATGAAACTAATCTCTACCTACGCATTGGTATCCGAACCATTATCGCCAGCGCAATTATGGCCGGAACGCTGTTTAATTTGGGAAACCCGACAACCTTATTTTTATATGCGCACTACGAATGATAACCGCATCATGATGGGAGGCGAAGATATTTCCTTTAAAAATGCAGCGATACGAGATAGCAAACTTGCCAGCAAAACCAAGACCTTAGGACGGAAATTCAAAAAATTATTCCCACACATCCCCATGGTAACTGATTTTTCCTGGTGCGGTACTTTTAGTTCTACGGAGGATGGCTTACCTTATATCGGTGAATATGAAGGTAAAAAAAATATCTTTTTTGCTTTAGGCTATGGTGGTAATGGCATTACCTTTAGTATGATTGCAGCCCAACTTATCCGAAATAAGATACAAGGAAAGAAAGATAAACGAGAGGAGATCTTCGGTTTTGATAGGTAGTTGAGTTGTAATAGTTGTTGAGTTGTGATAGTAGGCAAGTTGTAATAGTAGTGAAGTAGTTAATGGGCCGTCAAGACGACTACTTAACGACTCAACCATTCAACTACTTAACGACTCAACTACTTCCCTACTCAACTAAATAACTCAATCAATCCATTCAACTACTCAACAACTCAACTACTTCCCTACTCAACTAAATAACTCAATCAATCCATTCAAAACCGGTATAAGGCACCAATACTTTGGGAACACGGATACCGCGATCGGTTTGATTTTCTTCCAAAATACAAGCCACAATACGCGGTAGCGCTAAAGCACTCCCATTCAATGTATGCGCTAAATGCATTTTTCCGTCTTCTCCTTTAAACCGTGCCTTTAATCGATTACTTTGAAATGTTTCAAAGTTGGATACAGACGAAACTTCCAACCATCGCTGCTGTGCCCCGCTCCATACTTCCATATCATAGGTCATAGCAGAAGTAAAACCCATATCGCCGCCGCAAAGCCTTAATACCCGATATGGAAGCTCCAGCTGTTGCAATAAAGATTGTACGTAAGCACTCATCTCTTCCAATACTTCATAAGACTTTTCGGGATGTACAATCTGCACCAGTTCTACTTTATCAAACTGGTGCAAGCGGTTCAAACCGCGTACATGGGCACCATATGAACCGGCCTCACGCCTAAAGCAGGGTGTGTAAGCCGTATTTTTTATTGGAAAATCTTCTTCTTTCAGAATACTACCGCGATACATGTTGGTTACGGGCACTTCTGCTGTTGGGATTAAATAGAGATCATCCGCACCCACATAATACATCTGCCCTTCTTTATCCGGCAGCTGCCCCGTACCAAAGCCAGAATCGCCATTGATTAAAATGGGCACCTGCACTTCACGATAGCCGTTATCGGAGGCCTGATCTAAAAAAAAGTTAATCAGCGCTCGTTGTAAACGCGCTCCTTTACCCTTGTACACCGGAAAACCGGCACCACTTACTTTAACGCCCAGCTCAAAATCTATAATATCGTATTTAACAGCAAGTTCCCAATGAGGTAGGGCGTCTTCAGGAAGTATGGGCTTTTCCCCATGCTCCAAAATCACTTCATTATCGTCGGCTGTTTTGCCTGCAGGAACGTCTTGATGCGGCAAATTAGGGAGTTGCACCAACTTTTGCTGAAATTCTTCTTCCAACTGGGCTAATTTTTCCTGTAGACCTTTCGCCTGTTCCTTATAGTCAACAGACTTGGTTTTAATTGCTTCCGCCTCTTCTTTCTTCCCTTGTCGCATCAGCTCACCAATCTGCTTTGCCGCAGTGTTAGCTTCCGCAGAAATGGATTCAGACCTTGATTTGATGGAACGGATTTCTTCATCTAAATGGATTACCTCGTCTACCAATGCAGTCTCCGTGAAATGACGGACCGCTAAGCGCTTCTGAACTTCCTCTCTGTTTTCCCGGATATAACTAATTTGCAACATATATTTTATAGTTTTGTTGCAGCAAAGATATTAAAAAGTAAAAATTAAAAAGCAAAAAGTAAAAACCGATCCGCCAGCTGGCGGAGAGCTCATTGATACCTTTAAAAATGAACGTGACATCAATAACCCCGAAGGGCTCATTGATCCCTTTGAAAATGAACACGACATCAATAATTCAAAAGTAAAAACCCGCCAAGTGAATTAGCCGATTAATCGATTAGCCAATTAGCTAATGAAGGTTAGTGCTACTGCTAATAACTGATGTCTTGATGAGTGATAAGAGATGAGCATTGGGCAAGTGCGTACTCATAACTTTAAAGTTATACAGGAAGCTTTATGCTTTTGGCTTTTCGCTTTTCGCTCAAAAAAAGTCTTGATACTAATGTCTTAATACTTGATACTTAAAAAACATATGCTCTACCTTGTTCCAACACCTATAGGCAATCTGGAAGACATGACCTTCCGTGCCATCCGGATTTTAAAAGAGGCTGATGTTATCCTAGCTGAGGATACGCGTACCAGCGCCCCTTTACTGAAGCATTTTGGCATAGATAAGAAAGCCTATGCCCATCACCAGCATAACGAGCATAAAGCCTTAGCCGAAATTATTCGCTTTCTAAAAGAGGGAAAAACCGTAGCGCTTATTTCGGATGCCGGTACCCCTGCTATATCCGACCCAGGCTTCCTTTTAGTTAGGGAAGCTATTAAAGATAATTTGGAAGTCTGCTGTCTTCCCGGTGCAACGGCTTTTGTGCCTGCATTGGTTAACTCTGGTTTACCAGCCGATAGCTTCGTTTTTGAAGGGTTTTTACCGGTAAAAAAAGGCAGGCAAACAAAATTAAAATCGCTCACAGCAGAAACACGCACCATGATTTTTTATGAATCGCCTCATCGTTTACTCAAGACCCTCCAAGAATTTAAAGCGGTTTTGGGGGAAGAACGAAAAGCAAGTGTATCGCGCGAACTCAGTAAAATATACGAAGAGACCGTGAGAGGCACAATAGCCGAAGTGATTGAACATTTTGAAAACAATCTGATTAAAGGAGAGTTTGTTATTTGTTTAGCAGGGAATTCGTAAATTAGCATAATAGATATAAGATGTAAGATATGAGACCTGAGATATGGGTGGCAGTAGCAGCTACATTTTTTATTTTTTACTTTTGAATTTTTACTTAAAAATGTACATCGAACAATATTTAAACGAAGATCAAGACCCCAAGGTGGTAGAGAAACTCTTGGACAAGCTTAAAGATATGCTTACTTCTGGCGAAGTGATCACCTATATTGCCGTGCAGAAAAAACCTGCGGTAACATTACTGCCAGATTGCGTGGTTATTACTACCAAACGTATTATTTTATGTGAATCGGCCAAACTCGGATTAACAACGAATTTTGAGATTTTTGCCTGGCAGGATGTTAAAGAAGTGGCCTTTAAGGAAGAATTTTTTGGGTCTAAGTTTACCGTTATACCGCAAAATGGCGAGAATTTAACGGTTGAATATATTCCGAAAATTCAAGCCAGAAAGCTTTACCAATTAGCAAGCGAAGCATTGGAGAAAAAGCACGAAGAGCAACGCTTACGTGAATTAGAATTAAAAAAAGCTACAACACCGCCTGTTATGCTTAAATCGGCGGCCGATCTGCCCGTTCCTGAACCTCCTTTGCGTCCGATAGAAGAACCTGTTTTGAAATCAAATGCGCCGATGCCCGAGCCGGAAGATGAGTTAACACTGAAGCTAAAGAAATTGAAAACACTCTTCGAAAAGCAGCTGATTACACAGGCTGAATACGAAAGTAAAAAAAACGAAATTCTATCTCAATTTTAACGTGAAAAATCCTTATAGCTTAGCCCTTTTAAGTGCATTTTTGCTATGGCTTGGGTGGCCTCCTATACCGTATACTGCCCCTATATTGCTTATTGCTTTCGTGCCGCTATTGCTTGCAATAGAGAAAATTATCCGTAGTGAAACGCGAAAACCCGGGAAGCAGGTTTTTCTCCTGGCATTTTGCACCGCTTTCATTTGGAACACCGCCTCTATCTATTGGGTCTATAATGCAATAAGCGCTGTAATGCCTTGGTACATTGCGCTATTTGTATCGCTCATACCCTTTGGCCTGGCAGCTTTGCTTATGGCGATAGCCTTTAGGGGCTATGCTCAATTACGAAAACGCTATAGTATAGGGGGAAGTCTCGCAGGGTTGGTTTGTTTTTGGATAGGCTATGAATACGTGCACCAAACCTGGGAATTAGCTTTCCCTTGGATGACTTTAGGTAATGGCTTTGCCAATGCCCACCAATTGGCACAATGGTATGAATACACTGGGGTTTATGGTGGTACGCTCTGGATCTGGTTATGCAATATTACCTTATTTTTAATGCTCCGCAGAAAGTATATATTGCAGGAGCCGGTAATTGCCAAAAACCGAATTATTGGTTTTGCAGCCCTAATTTTAGTTCCTTGTACAATATCTCTTATCCGTTATTTCACCTATGAAGAACAAGTGAGCCCCAGCAATGTGGTAGTGGTACAACCCAATATTAATCCATACGCAAAATGGAGCATGCCTATTTCCGAACAGGTTGAGCAGCTGATTGAGCTTTCCCGCTCAAAGGCGCAATCTAACACTGAATTCTTTATATGGCCTGAATCAGCCATTCCCGAACGCCCTCCCGGTGTAAATGAAGACGAAATCCGGAGCAATAATAGTTATCTCGCCATACGGGAATTCTTGGGAGATTACCTTAACGCAAATGTACTATCGGGCATTGAATCCATGCAGTTATACGATAGCTTGAACACGCCTTCTGCACGCAAATTTGCCGATGTAAACAAATATTTTGACGTTTTTAATGCTGCGGTGCTGATCGACAATTCCTCAAAAGTGCAATTTTACCATAAATCAAAATTGGTACCGGGAGTTGAGCAGACGCCTTTTACTTCATTATCTTTTTTAAAACCTTTGTTTGCCGCTTTTGGCGGCAGTACGGGCAGCTACGGTTGGCAGGAACACCCTACCGTTTTTTATTCGCAGGGCGGCATCGGTGCAGCTCCTGTTATTTGTTATGAATCGATCTGGGGAAATTATGTGGCAGAATACGTAAAACAGGGAGCCCAGTTCATCGCTATTGTAACCAATGATGGCTGGTGGGGTAATACTTCGGGAAAAAGCCAGCATTTAGCTTATGCTAAGCTCCGGGCGATTGAGAACCGCCGGTGGGTAGCTAGATCAGCCAATACCGGAATTTCGGCCTTTATCAACCAACGAGGTGATATTGTGGCTCAAACCAATTGGTGGGAGCCCGCAGCCTTAAAAGCTGATATTAACTTGAATGAAAAAATTACCTTTTACACCGCAACAGGTGATTATTTAGCATACGCAGCTTGCATAGGATGTTTAGTGTATTTGGTGCTGTTAATAGGTACTTTGCGACGACAGAAATAAAAGAACTTTTAATTTTACTTTTTTTCCGCAAAAAAGAAACAAAAAACTCATCGCTTGGAATTTTGCTACAACGGTTGTGCGTCAATCTGCAAATCGCAAATTTCCTAGGCGATGTTTTAAGCAAAACGGAGAACTATTGCGAACAAACCATAGCTATCTGCAAACAGCGCATAGGTTGCACCAAAGAACGAATTGGCCTTGAGCGCGGGAAAGATGGCCTTGGAGGATACGGTAGCAGCGAGCAGCAGAGCATTGGCAGAGTCGTTCGTTTTGCTTTATCAAAGCGGATTGAGAAAGTGAAACGGCTTCAATACGCGCTATAGATGCTTTGCAAACAGCTGCAACGTAGCATCCATAGCCTTGATTTTTGCTCAACTTTTTATCAAGAAAAAGTTGATTAATAAAAGCCTTCTTTTTCTATAGACAGTCTTCTTTTTTGAATCCCAGTAAATCGCTTCTTCCAGAAATCACAGAAGAATAAAAATCAAAAAAGCCCACACTTCTACAGTATGAGCCTTTTCTGCGATCACTTAAATTTTATCTTTGTGCCATTACCGGATATTGCTTCATGATATTTTGAACAACTACAGGTAAGTCGTCAACGGCTTTTTCAGGACTCCTCACCTCACCACTTCCTCTTCCTTGCCATACTACTTTCTTGGTTTTGGCATCTATTGCTTCTATAATAATATGACCGGCACGGAAACGTTCTCTACCTACGGCACCACCCATACCCCATCCCCAATACGGACCCCAACCCCAGCCCCAACCACCATACATTGGTGCATAAACGGTTCTGCTGGTATTATTCACAATAGCTTTATACCGGAATAATAAATCCGGATTGCTTTCATCGAGTGTAAGCCCACGCGCCTTCAAAGCCTCATCAGCCGAGTTATATATATTCTCTTCGGCTATTGCATTATTGTAATAAGATTTAGATAAAGAATCTAAACCCGGCAACCAAGCATAAGTTCTATAATGCGTAAAATCATTGCTTTTGCTTTGCGTAGTATAATATTTATAGGGCGAGCAGGCAGCTAATACCAAGACTGCCAAGGCTACTAATAATCCTTTAGTTTTCATGCGTTTTTTACCTCCCAATTATCTTATAAAAATAACGAATTTAATGCCAATTTGCTACAAATTAGAAAAATTTAATTTTTATTAACTTTATTTTACGCTGTGGTGGTTAAAATACATGTTTAGCTACCAAGGGCATTGCTCTACCAGTGCCAAATGCTTTTCTAGTTATCCGCAAGATGGGAGGCGATTGAAAACGTTTAAACTCTGCGTTGCTTACCAGTTTAATAATGCGTTGCACAAGGGCTTCCTCAAAGCCATCGGCAACAATTTCCTTGCCGCTCCATTCTAACTCTACATAGCGGTGCAGCACGGCATCTAATACAGCATAGTCTGGTAAAGAGTCGGAATCTTTTTGATCTGGCCGAAGCTCTGCCGATGGTGCTTTATTAATAGTATTCTCGGGAATAATTACTCCATTGCGATTAATATACCTGGCCAGCTCATAAACCTTGCTTTTAAACACATCTCCAATGACTCCCAAGGCTCCTGCCATATCACCATATAGCGTACCATAACCCACTGCTGCTTCACTTTTATTGGATGTGTTCAGTAAGATATATCCATGTTTATTGGATAAGGCCATTAAAATAACCGATCTTACCCTAGCCTGTATATTCTCCTCGGTAATATCCATCGCTTTTCCTTGAAACGCAGGAGCAAGCAGCGTGTCAAGAGCTTCCGTTGCGGCCTTTATCGGTATGATTTCATGTAAGCATCCGGTATTTTTCACCAAATCCATGGCATCCGTTAATGAATGATCCGAGGAATAGACAGAGGGCAACAGCACACTCATTACATTATTCGGCCCCAAAGCCTCACAGGCCAACGCCGCCACTACTGCAGAATCTATACCGCCAGACAGTCCGAGTATAGCTTTTTTAAATCCGGATTTAAAAAAGAAATCGCGAATACCCAATAGAAGAGCTTGATAAATATCGGCAATGGAAGAAGTATTTACGCGAGCAGGCGAATTAGCCATAGGAAGAAGCTCTTTACCTTTTATAATGTAGTAGCGAAGATCTTCTTGAAATGCATTTAATACATCAATCAGTTCAGCCTCTTTGTTAAATACCATGGATTTCCCGTCAAATATAATATCAGCGTGAGCCCCAATGGTATTGACATAAAGTGCTGGAATTTTATGCTTGTGGATATGCGCGCTAATAACCGACACCCTATTTTGAAAATGACCGTCAGAAAATGGTGATGCGGCTATATTAATGAGCACATCGGGTTTTTGTTTTGCCAATTCCGGCATAGGATCTTGCGCATAAACAGCAGGAAAATTGTTATGCCATAAGTCTTCACAAACTGTTAAGGCAATCTTTACCCCTTTGTAGTCTACACAGTTAAAGATGTCGTTCGGCTCAAAATAACGGTATTCATCAAATACGTCGTAATCGGGCAAAAGTGTTTTATGGATAATTTGCTGAACTCTGCCCTCAGTTATAAACAATGCAGCATTATAAAGTTGTTTCGTATTACGCAAATTTGCCCGCACGGGTGCACCTATGATACAGGCAATATCTTTGCAATACAATTCAATTTGTGCAATACTTTCTTCACAGGCATCTAAAAAAGAAGCGTACCTAAATAAGTCTTTTGCCAGGTAACCACCAATGGCTATTTCAGGAAAAACTACCAGATCGGCTCCCTCCTGTTTCGCCCGTTTAATCTGGCTTATAATTTTTTCCGTATTTTCCTGAAAATTACCGATATGATAATTTATTTGGGCTATAGCTATAATCATTTTTTGTCTTTGCAATTATTTTAAAACAGTATACCAAAGTTTAAAGCCACGAATGAATTATTTGCCCCTCCGTGCTTAATAACATTAGTAAAGCCATTGTTGAAGGTAAGCCCAGTCATGAAGCGCAAATTATGATCCAGCAACCACTCTATTCCACCTCCTATCTGTAAACCCAATCTCAACAGATCAGCCTTGCCCTTCATATTATCATATTCTTGTATAATCACTCTATCTCCGTTCATGATTTCCTGTTTAGCACTCAATTTTACCCCCAGTGTAAATCCAAATTGACCGTAATAGCTTCTATAATAGCGTTGCGTACTTTTCAATTTTACTCCTAAAGGAATTGTGGCATATTGTAGTTTATAGTTATTGGTTACAAAGCTCCCTACTGCGCTTGATTCTTCTTGATAGGTTTGTGACTGCGCACGCAAATTATCAATAAATAAACCACTGGAAAAGTAGTAGTTTTCAGAGAACGCAAAATCGGCAACCAATCCATAATTAAACCCAATCTTTGCGCTATTTGTTTTCACATCGAAATCCCCATACCTTAACCAGCTGATATTTGGAGAAACGGAAATACCCAAACTAACAGGTTTGTAATCGTAAGAAGAGCGGTTATAATCTTGGGCTTGTACTTTTATAGTAAGAAGGGCAATTGACGCAATAATTAGATATAATTTTTTAATGGACATGGATCTATTTATTTTAATGTATACATTTAAGGAATGACAAATGAATAAAAGCAAATTGGCTATTATACCCGAATATTGTTAATTTCGCAGGATCATGATACGTTATGACTTTATTTAAAATAAAAAGCGCACAAATCTACCTCTTTTTTTTTGTTTTCAGTTTAGCCTCCTGTAAGCATCGGCAACAGCCAGCTATCAACGCGATTGATCTAAAACTCTCGATAACCCGGTTCGACCAGGCACTAGATAGTTTAAGCCCTGTAAATCTATCGGCAAAACATCAACTCTGGCAAAAGGAATATGGTCAATTTTATACTGATTATATCACCCACATGCTTCAGGCCGGCAATCTACAAGACACAGCTGAACTTTTCAACAGTTACCGTAAAATATTACAGAGCCCTGATTTTAATGAACTAAAACGAAGCACACTGCAAACGTTTCCCAATCTTGACGCAGAAGAACAGCAGTTAACTAACGCTTTCAAACATGTTAAATATTATTTCCCTCAAGCTAAAATTCCGCGCATTATTACTTTTTTTTCTGGCTTTGCAGTGCAATCGCCTATCAATGAAAATTATATCGGCATAGGCCTGGACATGTTCTTGGGCAGGGATTCCAAGTTCTATCCGGCACTGATAAAGAGTATTCCACACTATATTTCCCGTAGGTTTACCCGAGAGAACATACTGCCTCGTACCATGGAGACCTATTTAAGGGAAACGCTCTATCCCGAGCCGGATTTTAAAACCCCCAATCTGTTAACGCTAATGGTTTATAATGGCAAGATTATGTACCTGATGGACGAGCTAATGCCTCAAGTTGCCGACAGTTTAAAAATAGGTTATACTTCTGACCAAATGCAATGGGCAAAAGATTACCAAAAAGACATCTGGGCTTGGTTCTTAGAAGAAAATCTGTTATTTGAAACAGATTACTACAAAATACAAAAACATTTAGGGGAAGCACCCTTTACGCCTGAACTTGGCAGTCATAACGAATCAGCACCCAAGCTGGGTATTTTTCTGGGTTGGCAAATTGTCAAAAAATATATGGAAGAGCACCCAGAAATTGCGTTAGGCGAATTATTAAAAAAAGACGATACGCAGCAGCTATTGCGGGAGTCGAAATATAAGGGGCTGCATTAAGGCGATACTAACTGCATTAACAGTGCACACAAATATCCACCGTAGGTACCGATTGCATAACCAAATACGGCCAATACCACACCAACGGAAACTAAGGCTGGATTAAAGGCTGCTGCCATTATGCTAGCAGAGGCTACGCCACCTACATTGGCCATACTGCCTACGGCCAGAAAGAAAAAGGGTGCCCGAATGAGCTTGCCTACAATGAACAATAATAACATATGGAATAGCAACCAGATAAGACCTACCATAAAGAGTCCTGGATTCGCTAAAATAGAAAAAATATCCATTTGCATGCCGATAGTTGCAATCAGTATATACAGAAAAACAGAGCCAACGCGCGAAGCACCCGCATGTTCTAATTTTCGTGCGCCTGTAAACGAAAGCAACACACCTAGAAAAGTAGCAATCAGGATAACCCAAAAGAATGAGGATGTTAAGCTAAATCTTTCTAATCCGGGAGCGTGCGTACTGATCCAATCTGCAATTGGCGTTGCCAAAAAATGAGAAATGCCTGTAGTACCAAAAGCCAGTCCCAGCATCAAAATGAAATCTTTGATCTCTGGCATTCGGGCATGCGCTTTATTTTCCGCTTCTAACTGTAGCGTTAGTTCCCTTACTGTTTGATCTTCTGCCTTAAAGAAACGGTTGAGCGCAGCATCTTTCCCCGCGCCATACAGCAATAAAGCCATCCAGCCGTAGGCCACAAAAACATCTACGGCAATGATAGCCGAAAAGAGTTCGGGCGACGGCTTAAAAATACTGTAAAGGGCAGCTTCGTTAGCACCCCCACCAATCCAAGAACCCGCTAAAGCTGCTAGACCACGCCAAGTAGCATCTGCACCCTCTCCCCCTACAATTTGCGGGTTCACTAGAGAAACCAGCCAGAGGGCCAATGGCCCTCCAAGCAAAATGCCTACACTCCCGGTAATAAACATCACGCCCGCTTTTTTTCTTAATTTCCAAAGCTCCTTAAAATTGAGGTTCAGCGTAAACAACACCAAACATGCCGGTAAGAGATAGTTGGAGCTCATATCGTACAATGTTGATTGCGTACCGGAGAAAACATGAAAAGAATTTAGCAATCCTGGTATAAAGTAACACAACAATATTGTGGGCAATATGGTGTACAATCGCTTAAAAAAGCGATTATTTAACGAAGAAGTATAAAAGATCAAAGCCAATATCATCATGAGCAAGCCAAAGACTACGGCATCGTTCGTAATTAAGGGCAATGTTTCGGTAGTTTCTTTCATGCGGCTTCTTTTTTTAATGAAAGGCAATGTACTGAATCTCCTATATATTATTCCCTTATCTGCCAATTTTTCGGCGCTACAAAGCCCTTTCTTCCGTGATCAAATGGTTCTACCGTTTCCTTAGCCTTGATCTCATTATATTTCACTATATCCTGTTTTAATCGCTTATATTCCTCATGCTCTCTATTAAACACATTTGTTTTTTCGGATATATCTGCTGAAATATGAAAAAAATAATCTTCTTTTAATTTCATTCTCGGATTTTTATCTGATGCTTCGATTAATTTCCAGCGATGATTTACAATTGCCCCCGAACCTAGAAAAAAATTTCGATCTATACTTTTAGTTTGATCCGCCAATATAGGCCACATATTTATTCCATCTAGTGGCTTTTTGGGATCTGATTTTACGCCCGCGATTGCTAGCATAGTGGGCATTACGTCTACAAACCCCATTACCTGATTGCTCAAATACCCGCCTTTAAAACCATTAGGCCATTTTATGATAGCCGGAGCCCTCACTCCTCCTTCCCACTCGGTAAATTTTGTCCCCCTTAATATACCACTCGAACCTCCCTCACCTGGTGCGGCTCCATTATCACTTAAAAATAAAACTAAGGTATTGTCCTCCATCTTCAAATCTTTAAGCGCTTGCAGTATACGGCCAATATTATTGTCCAGATTGCTTACCATGGCTGAATAGGTTTGTCTTTTGTTATTCCCTCTTCCTTCACTTCTATCTTCACCAGGCTGACCAAAAGAAGGCTTGTGTTCATCATAACCGTAGGTAATAAGGTCTTTCTTCTTGGCTTGTAAAGGACTGTGAGGGGCATTGAAGGCGATATATAAAAAGAATGGCGACTCCTTTTGATAGCTTTTTATATTTTTGATAGCCTCATCTGCAATTAAATCGGTTGAATATCCTTTGTCATAACTTACTTCAAAATCGTTATGCCAATCTAATTCGCCTTCCCGTTCATGTGTAAAATAATCAATCGCTCCATTCAGGTGTCCATAAAAATGAGTGAAACCACGGTTAAGGGGATGATATTTTAACGAGGCATGTCCAAGATGCCATTTTCCCAAAATGGCCCTATGCTTGTATCCAGCTTCTGCAAGAAGTTGTGGTAAAAACACTTCGCTGGTATCCACACCAAATGACGACCATGGAGGAATAACAGAACTTCTCAAACCGAAACGGTCTGGATAACGGCCTGTCATTAACCCTGCCCTAGTTGGAGAACAAATCGCAGCCGTATAGAACCGGTTAAGTTCTATTCCTTCTTTTGATAAACGATTTAAATTAGGTGTTCTTATTGAGCTGCCATGATAACCTACATCTCCCCAACCCATATCATCAGCAAGAATTATTATAATATTTGGCTTAGTTGCGCCTTCTACGAAATCGTTATTTGTAATAGACTTATTTTTCCATGCTAACATTCCTATTGCAGAAATACTGATGCTTAAAAGGGAGATAAATAATTTGTATCGTTTCATAGGAATATCATAAAAAGTTTAACCATACGAATCGAACCTACACAATCCAATACGCCTTTGCCCCCAGCGTTACCCCTCTGTCTGCTCTATCGATTGCTGTCGACTTTCACATTTAGCCTACTTAAACAAAGTAAGCTAATGCTTTTGGATAACCTTTATCAAAAGTTTGTTCTTTTGTTTCAATGAAATTGAATCAATACCCCTCTACCTCGCTCTTCCCATCCCTACCTGGCGAGCCTGAATAAATCTGGCCTTGCGGAACGCCTCCCATACGCCCATTACCCGAACGGATTCCCATACCAATCTGTGAATAGATATTCCGTAAATCTGATTGTGGATTAACCCGATAACCTCCAGCTTTAGTGTCTATCTTTAAGTAGCCCGGCTTATTCTTATCTTCCTGTTGTGGAGTAATACCGGATTTATCATAGTGTAAAACCACATTTCCGCCGTTGCCATTAGGAAAGGTTCTGGTACCATTATTGGCGTCCTGGCCACCAGCTAAGACGTATAACGCCCCTAACTGCTTGAAACGGATATCGATTTCCATATCGGTACCGTTATTTTTGCTGTCGGTGCCAATAATATAAGCCTGTTTGGGTAATTCGGCATATTTAACCTTTAAACGAACCTTCTTTTTACCAAAGAATACTAAGGAGGCTTTATCTTTCATAATTAATGTATCGATGGTTAGCACTAGCGTAGAGTCGCGTTTATTGACCGTAAATGTCTTCTTCTTTTTCTTCGTCAGTTCTAACTTTTGAATATGCTGTACACTATCTTGTGCCTTAACCAGCGAAATACTGCCTCCTAAAAATAGAAGGAGTATTAATATGAGCTTACTTTTCATCATTTATTATTTTAATAAACAGCTATATCTATGAAACAATTTTAGCTAAATAAGTTTTCTACTAACATTAAATAAATCAGTAAAAAATTTTATGCAAATCCTAGTAGGATTAGACTATCATAAGTACCCCAGGTTTAATATACTCAATACGGTTCAGGCAAATTCTTTAGAAGGCATCAAAATTTTTATAGGAAAGGAATATATGGTGGGGAGTTGCTGATTGCGGGGGCTTTGTAGCAACTCTCTACAGCGGAAGTCTTTGCTCCACTTTCTGCGGACGAAAGTGGAATGAAATTCTTTACAACTAAAAAGGCGTAAAAAATAATTTTACGCCTCTTGTATCTCTTTATTTTATGTATTATTTTATAATCCTAAATACCGTACGGAAAGCAATTACAGCTCCGATAATCAATAGGATATTTGAAATAGAAGTAAATAAAAATGAATCCTGAAGGAAACGGAAAAAAGTACCTGCTAAGCCAAAGGCTACAGCGATAACTAAAGTTACATAATAATGCGTTTGATTAGCATTGTTATTGGTGCTAACATGCGGTCTTGGTTCTACTGAATTTGCCATAGTAATTTCTTTTGTTAAATAATCATGTACAGTTTGAGCCTTTGACATACATGAATATTCATTTCATATGTATATATTTTGTTCTTTTAAAGGCCATACAAATATCCATATTCTTATTTTACGTTATGGGAATATCGATATTTCATATGCAAAAATAAAGTTTTTTTGATGGAATAAAAATATTTAACGGGAATCCTATCAAATCGTATTAAAATTAAAGCCAATGCTCAAATTGAGGGTATTCAGTTCTAAGCTTTTATGCTGTCTGTCGATATAATCCTTACCTAAATCACCCTGTAAATCTCTATTTAAAACCTTAAATCTGGGATTGAGCATTTCATAGGTAAACCGAAGAAACCACCTCCTGTTAAGTTCTGCTTTTATGCCTAATGCTTTGCCTATTCCCCATCCCCTTAGATACCGTTCTGAAAGCACATAGGCTGGTTCATCATTAAAAACCTGGGCTATTCCTCCTTCCGTATCAAAGTTTGTACACCAGGCAAAATCTATTTTGAAGGTAGGCAAAAATGCCACATTGCCTATTAAAAAAGCTTTGTATTGAAATTCCGGTCCGATACGTATGCTTGCAAGATGTTCTAAGTACCCATCGGGTAAGTTATGCATATACCATTTTACACCCAATGAAGCTTTTATAAAAAGGTTTTCACTTGCACCAAGTGCCCATTTTGGACCTAAAAACAAGTTCACTCCAGCAGGAAAGACTTTACGAACGCTGCTATTCATGAAAACAGAGCTTCCCATTTCGAGTTCAACGTTCGCCAGCTTTAGTTGGGCACGAGAAAAAAGCGGGAAGCATATTAAGAACAATAAAGTAAGTTTTTTTGGCATATCAATTGGTGTTAAACTTGTAAAGTTAGACGGTCAGTCGGGTCAATAGTTTAAGGAAAAAGGAAAAGATCCGTTTTAAAAAGATAGTATAAAAAAAGCCCTGCAAAATGCAGGGCTTATATAGGCTATACTTTATAAGTATTATAATAAACTAACCATTTGATAATGCAGCGGCACCACTTACAATTTCCGTAAGCTCCGTAGTAATTGCAGCTTGACGGGCTTGATTATAAGATAATTTAAGTGCCTTAAGTAGCTCGCCAGCATTCTCAGTAGCTTTATCCATAGCCGTCATACGCGCACCATGCTCTGATGCATGAGAATCTAATACGGCTTTATAGAGTTGCGTTTTAATAGACTTTGGAATAAGTTCCTCTATAATCTCTTCTTTTGAAGGTTCTAGAATATAATCGACTAAAGTTTGCGAAGACTGCCCCACATTATTTGGAGTTGATGTTGGTGTTAAAGGCAACAACTGTTCTGTCTTTAAAAACTGAACTGCGGCATTCTTAAATTGGTTGTAAATAACCTCCACCCTATCAAACTTTCCGTCCACAAAGCCCTTCATAATCATATCGGTGATTTTTGAAGTATTCTCAAAGTTTAAGTTAGCAAACAGCTCGGAATGGTTACCCAGCACTTCGTATTTATTTTTCTTATAATAATCCTGCCCCTTTTTGCCAATTGCCACAATGGTGATATTGCCTTTTTTATGCTGTTCGCTGTATTTCGTTGAAATCAACAAATTAGTGGCCTTAATTGCATTAGCATTAAATGCTCCCGCCAAACCTCTGTTAGAAGTTACTACAACAAGCAATATCTTCTTAGGTTTACGTACAGCCATGTAAGGCGACGATGCATCTTCTACAGAAGCCGATAAATTAGCCAATATATCTTTTAACTTTTCTGCGTAAGGCCTCAATTGAATAATAGCATTGGTAGCACGTTTCAGCTTAGCGGCAGAAACCATTTTCATGGCTCTGGTAATCTGTTGTGTAGAGCTAACAGACACAATACGGTTTCTTACTTCTTTTAAATTAGCCATATATATTTAGTAGCAAGTAGCAAGTAGCAAGTAGCAAGAAAATGATGTTCGCTACTGATGTCTTATGTCTTGATACTTATGTCTTGATACTTAAAAATTAATAACTCGCAGCTATCTCTTTAGCTACTTTATCTAAAACTGCTGTAATATCCTCTGTAAACTTACCCGCCTTAAGATCTTTCAACACTTCAGGATGGCGCAATTCTAATTGCTGCAAGTAATTAGCTTCGAACTCTTTTACTTTATTTACGGGTACATTACGGAATAATCCTTTAACACCTGCATAGATAATAGCCACCTGTTTTTCTACGGCCACTGGAGAGAATTGACCTTGTTTAAGAATCTCAACATTTCTAACCCCTTTATCTAATACTCCTTTGGTAGCGGCATCTAAATCTGACCCGAACTTAGCAAAAGCTTCTAATTCCCGATATTGCGCTTGATCTAACTTTAACGTACCGGCAACCTTTTTCATAGATTTGATCTGTGCATTACCTCCAACACGTGATACGGAAATACCGACGTTAATAGCCGGACGAACACCTGCATTGAACAAGTTAGACTCCAAGAAGATCTGTCCATCTGTAATAGATATCACGTTCGTTGGAATATAAGCAGAAACATCACCAGCTTGCGTTTCGATAATAGGAAGTGCTGTTAAAGAGCCCCCTCCTTTTACGATATCCTTAATAGAATCGGGAAGATCGTTCATACTCCGTGCAATCTCGTCTGAAGAATTGATTTTTGCTGCACGTTCCAATAAACGACTGTGCAAATAAAACACATCACCTGGATAGGCCTCACGACCTGGAGGGCGACGTAGCAATAACGAAACCTCACGATAAGCAACAGCTTGTTTAGACAAATCATCATAAACAATTAATGCAGGACGACCAGTATCACGGAAAAACTCGCCAATTGCTGCTCCTGCCATTGGCGCATAGAACTGCATTGGTGCGGGGTCTGCTGCTGAAGCACATACAATAACCGTATAAGCCATAGCACCTTTTTCTTCCAGGGTGCGCACAATGTTGGCAACGGTAGAATTCTTCTGTCCTATGGCTACATAAATACAAAATACAGGTTCACCAGCATCGTAAAATTCTTTCTGGTTCAAAATGGTATCAATACATACGGCAGTTTTTCCTACCTGACGATCGCCAATTACAAGCTCGCGTTGTCCGCGACCAATTGGAATCATCGCATCGATTGCTTTAATACCTGTTTGTAGTGGTTCATTTACCGGTTGACGGAAAATAACGCCTGGCGCTTTGCGCTCGATAGGCATTTCGTAGGTTTTACCTGCAATCGGCCCTTTGCCATCAATAGGTTGCCCTAAGGTATTAACTACCCTTCCAAGCATGCCTTCACCTACATTGATAGAGGCAATTTTGCTGGTGCGTTTTATAGTATCACCTTCTTTGATCTCATCAGAAGGACCTAATAAAACTACCCCAACATTATCTTCTTCTAAATTTAATACAATACCTTGTAATCCGCTTTCGAATTCTACCAGCTCACCTGATTGAACTTTGGTTAAGCCGTAAACCCGCGCAATACCGTCACCCACTTGGAGTACAGTACCAACCTCTTCAAGCTCGGCTTCTGATTTAAAGTTCGACAATTGCTCTCTTAAGATTGCCGATACTTCGTCTGGTCTTACCTCTACCATTTTATCTTTATTTTATATTTTTTTTCTATAATTTATTAACCAATTGCTTCGGCATCTTTAGGCATGAAAAGCCCTATCCAGCTTATTCAAACGGCCGGCTAAACTGGCATCGATTTGTTTATCTCCTATGGTTACCACGAAACCACCAATTAAGTCTGGATTCACCTTGCTATCCAAGATAACATCGTGCCCGGTAGACGATTTAATGATTTGCTTCAATTGCGCTTGGCTTTCTTCAGATAAAGCCGTAGCAGAGATTACTTTGGCGATGACAATGCCTTTATACTCATTAAATTCCCTAATAAACTCCAGTGCAGTGCCATATAAAATTTCAGCACGCCCTTTCCTAACCATAATCTTAAAAAACTCGATTAATGTAAGGTGGAATTTATCGTCAAATAAAGCCTTTAAAATATTAATCTTTTTATCTTGCTTGATAATGGGATTCTTTAAAACAGCTTGCAGTTCGCTATTACCTTTCAATACCGCAATAAACTGCTCTACATCCTGCTTTACGCTATCAAGCGCGTGCTGCTCTATAGATAAGTCTATCAATGCTTTAGCGTATCTGGATGCAACCTTAAATTCTGACATATTCTTTAATATACTGGCTTAAACCTGGTTAATTCAACTTTACGTCTTTCAATAATTCACCAACTAAGGCTTCCTGTTTAGCTTGATCTGCCAGTTCATGTTGTAATACCTTGCGAGCCACTTCTAAAGAAAGTTTAGACACCTGATTTTTAACATCGGCCATCGCAATAGCTTTCTGGCTATTAATCTCGATGCGCGCTTTCTCAATCATCCTGTTTCCTTCTACTTGAGCTTGGTCTTTAGCATCTTTCAACAACTGTTCCTTTATTTCCTTAGCCTCTTTCAGAATAAGATCGCGCTCATTTCTGGCTTCTTTTAATAATTGTTCGTTCTCATTGGTTAAACGAGCCATTTCTTGCTTTGCTTTATCTGCTGCATCTAAAGCATTCTCAATGGAACGTTCGCGTTCGCTAATAGCTTTCATGACAGGCTTCCATGCAAATTTTGCCAGTATGAATAACAAGAACAAAAATGCAATGGTATGCCAAAAAAGTAAACCAATTTCAGGAATGAGTAAATCCATATTAATTTAAATTAAGTTACTTACAGTTCTATATAAATTGTGTTATAAATGCCTTTAAAAAGGTCTATAAGCGGCAATCCCGAAAATAGACCTTTTTTAATCATTTGGTGTCTCTTTTATGCAATTAAAGAAACAACCACAGCGAATAATGCAACAGCCTCAATCAAGGCCGCAGCGATTAACATCGCAGTTTGAATTTTTGAAGTAGCTTCTGGTTGACGCGCGATGCTTTCCATTGCAGAACCACCAATTCTTCCGATACCTATTCCAGCACCGATTGCAGCCAAACCTGCTCCAATTGCAGCTAATGTTCCAGTCATTTTAATTTAATTTATATATTTAGTTTAACAATAATGTTTAATTTTCCTAGTGATCGGCATGTTCTTCTATTGCCATTCCAATAAATACAGCAGATAGAATAGTAAATATAAATGCCTGAATAAAGGCAACCAGCAATTCTATGATACTAATGAATACAACAAAGACAACCGATACCGGCCCAACAGCCAATGAGCGAAAGATAAATACCAAGCAGAGTATACATAGTACCAAAATATGACCTCCAGTAATGTTGGCAAATAACCGAATCATTAAAGCGAAAGGTTTGGTGAAAATTCCGAAAATCTCTACAGGAATCATTAATGGTTTTAACCACCAAGGCACTGGAGGGTTAAAAATGTGACTCCAGTAATATTTATTTCCGCTAAACAGGATAATAACTAATGTAATAAGCGCCAACACCATGGTAACCGCTATATTCCCGGTAACATTAGCCCCACCGGGGAAGAACGGAATAAGCCCGAACATGTTGTTGAACCAGATAAAGAAGAAAGCAGTTAAAAGATAAGGCATATACCTTTCATATTTATGCCCAAGGTTTGGTCTCGCAATCTCGTCGCGTACAAAAATAATTAACGGTTCTAATACCGACTGCAAACCTTTTGGCGCTTTTCCTTCACGTTTTCTATAAGCTTTTGCTACGCTTAAAAAGATTATCAATAATGCAGCTACTGCAAGGAAAACGGTAAATACATTCTTTGTAATGGAGAAATCCACCGGCCGAACGTTAGTAACAACCTCTTTGCCATTGTTGTTTTTTTCGTGATGTATATAGCTACCATGCATAGGCTCATCGGCGGCATAATAAATTTTACCATGTGCACGGGCAAAACGCATACCTGCTTTCTCTACAACTACACTACCATCTTCATCTAAATGAAACTCTTTAGCACTAAAGCTAACTAAACCATTATGCGTAAATAAAATTATCGGCAAATACAATCCAGTCCAACTATCGCCATGTCCCCAAAAACGGAACTCATGCGAATCGCTAATATGATGAAAAATAAAATTGGTGATGTTAAACTCCTTTTCATCCTGTTTTTCATGATTGGCATCTGGTCGTTCTACAGCAGACGAATCGGTTATTAGCTCATGGTCATGATTTTGGGCATTGGCATCCAAAAACGAAAAGAAAACGGCGAGAATTGCGAGTATTCCTATTTTTTTTGAAGTCAAAAAGTGGCTAAATTTCATTTATTCCGTGATTTTTACTTATTATTTTGGTTGCGCAAGTTACATAACAAACACATAACTTCAAAGAGCGAAAATAATAAATATAAAGAAAAATAATTTAACGCAAAAACTAGCTGATTTACAGCGGTTTTTGTTACTACAAACAATACAAAAGAGAGTGCAAGAATGAGCTTCAAAACGATGCCTCCCATGACAGCGGTAACACCAGTTTGCGCAGTTCGTTTCATTCCTTTATAAGATACAACATAAGCAACATAAGTGAGCAGCAATAGAAAACTAAAAGCTGTCCAAAAATTCTCTGCTAGAATTTCTTGCTGCGGAAAAAGATAAACAAGCAAATGTGCCAGTAGTGCTAATAATATACTGTAACCAATATAAAGAATAGTAAAACGGGATAAAGTCATGTTCGTTGTTCGTTGTTTGATGCTAGTTATTCGTTGTAATAAACTATGCAGGTACTGATCACTGATTATAAGTTTGTTGGTTCTTCTGCGCTATACAAGAAGCTTTTTGCTTTCTGCTTTTTGCTTTCCGCTCATCACTGATTACTGTTTACTCGTTACTTATCACTTATCACCAAACTACCGTTTGTTCATCACCGAGCGGATAGTGCCGATCAGGCTAACGAAAACACCGACCAATGAAAGTATAGCGGTGTACATGCCCGGCTCTTTACCCTTTGCCATATCAATTTTATAACCGATAAACGCAAAGATTCCTATGGTAGCAATCATCTGAAAGCCTAAACCTGTATAATAGATATAAGAACTCCCATCATTTTTCAATACAGGCTTATTTCGTTTTGGATCTGTTATTGGCATTTTTGCAAACTTAGCTAATTCAGCAGAATATACAATTATGCAAAATTAGTTTAAATAGATAAAAATATTATCTTTAAGGTATATATTTATTACAGGGTTATTTATGTATATAACCACCGATTTAGATTTTTTTTTTAAAAAAGAGGTTTAACTTTGTACCTAATTCAATTTTAATGATGTGTCAACATACTGTTTTCGTTTTTAAAACCTTTATCCATTGAAACGATCTAGAATCTCAAATATTACTTTCTTTCTCCTCGCTACACTGATGCTGTTTTCGGGCTGTTTGCTGCACCGGAAAGAAAAAGCTGAGAAAACGGATTTTATGCAAAACGTAACTGCCAAGTTCAACATCATTTATAATGCAAACAAGTTATTGCAGGAAGCGGAACAGAACAGGATTAACAATACCTCGGAGAACTACCAAAGTCTATTGCCCGTTTTCATAGAACCTAACGAAACAAGCATTTCGGCCAATACTAAGCTTATGGATTCGGTTATCCAAAAAGCAATTACGATCATTAATGATAAGCGTGACAGTAAATATATTGGCGATGCTTACTTCATCATGGCAAAAGCAAATTATGAAAAAGGAAATTACTATAATGCCGCAGAACTGTTTTCTTACGTAATCCAAACGGCAAAACCAAATCAACAAAAGCTTCTAGAGGCTGCCTTAGTGTGGAAATGTCGCTCGCTTTTACAAATAGGTTATTTAAAACAAACACAAAATGTGTTAGACTCGGCGCTCAGAGCATCAGCAGTCCATAAATACCCCTCAGCGCTAACTTCTGCTACCCAAGCACGATATAACCTGGAAACCAACAATATTGCAGGAGCAGTCCAATCATTAGATATGGCCATAAAAGCCAGTAAAAACACCAGGGAAAAGATCCGCTGGCACTATCTCATAGGCCAATTGCTACAACAAAAAAAGAACTATAGCTATGCGGCTTCGCACTTTGATAAGGTAGTAAAAAGTAATGCTTCATTTGAACTGGCCTTCAACGCTGCACTCAATGAAATGGATATGCAGAAGGATAGCGGCGATTCTTCGCTAATGAGCACCGTTAGCAAGCTAAAAAAGATGATAAGAGATGATAAGAATAAAGGATTTACAGACCAGATTCATTACATTATCGGCACTGCCTACTTGCAACATGAAGAAGAAGAAGATGCCTTAAAACATTTTAATTTATCGCTGAAAGAAGCTAGCACCAATCAATTCCAAAGAGCTACTACCTATCTGTCAATGGCAGACCTTTATTTTGATCGGGCAACGTACGAAACTGCCAAACATTATTATGATAGCGCAGCAGCCCTAATAGACACCAATTTCCCTAATTATCAACTCATCCATGCTAAAATTGATAATTTGGACGAGCTGGTATTGCAATTAAACATGATTGCAAATCAAGATCAACTTCAACAACTCGCGAAGATACCCGAACAGGCGCGATTGAAAATGGTAGACAGTATATTTGACAGCAAAAAAACTAAGGATAGTTTAACTACCAAGCAGACAGTTAAGCCACAAGCCCCCGCTTTTCAGCAAAACTTTTCTGCACTTCGCAATAACAACGGTGGCTCGGGCAATACCAGTGGTGGATTTTATTTTAATAATCCGGCAGCCGTTAGCGATGGCTTCACGGCCTTTAAAAGGCGCTGGGGGAACCGAAAATTAGCAGATAATTGGCGAACGAAAAACAAAGATAACTTATCTTTAAATACGAATACCGCAACACTACAGGTTAATACCGACGAAGATCCGGCCAGTAAAGAACTGCTATTATTGGAAGAAAAGGACAATTTCATTCAGGCAATCCCCCTAACGAAAGAAACCCACATAGCATCCGACAAAAAAATTATCCATGCATATCTGAAATTGGGAGAGCTTTATCGCGACAGGCTACAAGATAAGGAAGCTGCCGTAAAAACATACACTACTTTACTTGAACGTTATCCCAATTTAACAGAAAAAGATTTGGTGTGGTATAATCTTTACCGACTGTATAGTGAATTGGACAGTGAAAAGAAAACCATTTATAAAAACCAGCTCCTATCGTCTTCTCCAGAATCGATATACGCCAAAATAATCAATGATCCGGATTACCTAAATAAGCTGGGGCAAGAATCACAAATATTGAACGAATTGTATAGCAAAGCCTATACACTTTATACCCAAAAAGCTTATGAACCCGTAATCAAGTTGGCAGATAGTGTGCTCCTGATCGTTAAGCAGGATAACCAGGCTACCGTTGGCGCTCAGTTATCCTACCTCAGGGCTTTAGCTATTGGTAGAACCGAGCCAATAAGTAACTTTGAAGAAGAGCTAAAAAATATAAATCGTCGGTATCCGGACAATAAACTGATTGCTCCTTTAATAACCCAACATTTACTTTATATTGATTCTAACAGGGTAGCCTTACAAGATCGGCATACAGCTTTAACGGATGTAGAAGGCGGTAGGCAGCAGTTTGTAGACGAGCCCATTCTTACCAAATGGCCCGAGCTTGCTTTTAATCGGGATGCGCCAACTCCTACTCCTCGCCGTGGTTTGGCAGGAAATTTGTCGAAAAACCAAACAGCAATAAAAGTCACACCATTCAATAGTACTGTGGGTATGCAGGGACGTATTAAGGTAGCTGCTTTTAAAAAGGGCGAACATGATAATAGTTTTAGAGATTTAACCTTGTTGCCCGACTCGGCTATTTATTACTTTGTAATTCATGTAGAAAATGCACGAATCAACTTAAGCCCCTCGAGATATGGTATTGGGCAATTTAACAGGGGGCAATACGCTGCAAGAAACCTGGTACATCAACTTAAACGAGTAGATGACGAATTGCAATTAATATATATAGGCAAGTTTAACTCTTATGAAGACGTTAATGAATATCAAGCACATATATTAGCACAATTAAATGCTATAATGAAAATACCATCCAGTAGTTATAATACGTTCATAGTTACAGAAGAAAACTTACAACAGCTTACTGATTTTGACAAAGTGAACGACTATAGCATTCAATATAAAGAACAATTCTAAGGCATAACGAACAACATGCAACGCAATACAAAAAAACAAAACAACAAACTTACCAACACCGACGTTAAACGCTATACCTATGCCTTTTGGAAATTATTTATAGGCTTAGTAATCTTAGGTTTTCTATTTTTAACCTGCATTGGTTTGGGCTTGTTTGGTGAACTTCCATCTTTTAGAGATCTTGAAAATCCTAAGAGCAACCTTTCTTCAGAAATTATATCTGCAGATGGTGCAGTATTAGGCACCTACTATGTTCAAAACCGATCAAACGTTACTTATAAGGAGCTTTCGCCTGCTTTAATTCAGGCACTTATTGCAACAGAAGATATCCGGTTTAATTCGCATTCGGGCATTGACTTTAAACGAACATTTACTATTCTCTTTTATAACATTATAGGTAAAAAACAAGGAGCGAGTACCATAACACAACAATTAGCCCTTAATCTTTTCCAAGAAGAAGGTAGAGCACACTCTTTCTCTAAACGTTTTATTCAAAAACTTCAGGAATGGATCATTGCTGTACGATTAGAACGCAATTACACAAAAGAGGAGATTCTAACCATGTACCTTAATACAGTTGATTTCGGTGCCTATAATACTTATGGCATTAAATCTGCTGCGCGGACATACTTTAACACTACTCCCGGGCAGCTAACGGCTCCCCAAGCGGCAGTTTTGGTAGGCATGCTAAAAGGTCCTGGCATCTATTCGCCCATACGCTATCCGCAGAACTCTATCAACAGAAGAAACACAGTACTGAACAATATGCGAAAAGCAGGCTTCATTACCGCAGATCAGGCAGCCACCTACCGCGAAAAGCCGCTAGGTTTAGACTTTAAACCAAATGTTTATGGAGAGGGTATTGCTCCTTATTTACGTGCGGTTTTGAAGAGCGATATTAAAAAAACGTTTAATGAGCTCTCTATTACAAAAGCTGACGGAACGCCTTATGATTTAGATCGTGATGGCCTCAAGATTTATACCACTATTGACTCTAGAATGCAAACTTATGCAGAAGAAGCGCAGAAAGAAATGATGCGTGATCTGCAGGTAACTTTTAATAATCAATATAAAGGAAGAGACCCCTTTAAAGGGTTGGAAACACTGCTGGACCGAGCGGTAAAGCAATCAGACCGTTACCGTTGGCTGAAACAAGCCGATGTTTCTGATGCAGAGATTAAAAAGGATTTCAATACGCCAATTAAAATGACCGTATTTAGCTGGAAAGGTGAGCTGGACACCACCATGACTCCCCTAGATTCGATAAAATATAATAAGCTCATTTTACGTAACGCGATGATGTCTATGGAACCCCAAACAGGTTACGTAAAAGCATGGGTTGGCGGTATTAACTTCACACATTATAAGTACGATCAGGTTAAAATGGGTGCCCGTCAACCGGGATCGACAGCCAAACCCTTTACCTATGCAGTGGCTATAGATAACGGTTACTCACCTTGTTTCAAAGTTCCGAATACGCCAATTAATGTAGATGGCTGGGAGCCGAGAAGTGAGGGTACTGTGCCTGGACCTATTACCCTAAAAACTGCGCTGGCAAATTCACAAAACTGGGCAACGGCAGATGTCATACAGCGCGTTGGCGCACAGAATGTAGCTAACCTAATAAAGAATATGGGCATTACTACTGATGTTCCCCCCTATCCTTCTATTTGTTTAGGCGTATTTGATGCTTCCGTATATGACATGGTGGGGGCATATTCTGCTTTTGTTAACCATGGTGTATGGACACAACCTATCTACCTTTTGAGGATAGAAGATAAAAATGGAGCACTAATCTATGAACATACTAAAAAAGTAAAGGTAGTAATGAACGATCAATCCGCCTATGTGATGGTTGATATGCTAAAAGGGGTGGTTGACAAGGGCTCTGGAGGACGTCTTCGTTGGAAATATAAACTCACCAACCCTATAGGCGGCAAAACAGGGACGTCACAGGCCAATTCTGATGCCTGGTTTGTTGGAATAACGCCCGAATTGGTGAGCGGTGTATGGACGGGAGCAGACGAAAGAAGCATACATTTTAGCAGTACACAATTGGGTCAAGGTGCCAATGCGGCATTGCCCATGTTTGCTTTTTATATGCAGAAGGTGTACGCCGATAAAGAGTTGAAATACAGCCAAGGCGATTTTGAGCTCCCGGAAGGCGGACTGCAACGCGAACTGGATTGTAGCAAGTACGAATATGAAAGCCCTATAGAAAACGATAAACAGATTGATGATCGACTGGATTTTTAGGCATGGACGGCTTTGATTATAGGGAGGCGCTAAAGAAAATACCGCACAAACCTGGTGTTTATCAGTACTATGACAAACAGGGTACACTGATATATATCGGTAAGGCGAAAGATCTTCGAAATCGTGTGAGTTCTTATTTTGTTAAAGATGAGTATCTACAAAATGCAAAAACCCGCGTACTGGTAAGGAAAATCAATAAAGTAACTTTTACACTCGTTGATACCGAAACAGATGCTTGGTTATTGGAAAATAGCCTGATAAAAAAGCATCAGCCTCGTTATAATGTATTATTAAAAGACGATAAAACTTATCCCTGGATTGTTGTAAAAAATGAACGTTTTCCGCGGATCTTTTGGACGAGAAAAATCATAAAAGATGGCTCCAAATACTTTGGACCATACGCCTCTGTCGGCATGATGCATGCCATATTAGGTGTAATAAAAGAGCTATTTCCCTTACGTACCTGTAATTTACCCCTGACACCGCAAAATATTGCACAGGGAAAATTCAGAGTTTGCTTAGAATACCAGATAGGCAACTGTAAAGGACCATGTCAGGCATATCAATCGGAGGAGGATTACGACCAAAATTTGGAAAGCATAAAAGATATACTCAATGGAAAAATCGGCATTGTGTTAAAACAGCTGAAAACAAATCTTGACCTTGCTATTAGCAATCTTAATTTTGAAGAAGCACACCGCTTAAAGCATAAGCTGGAGCTATTAAGTAATTATCAAAGTAAATCTACCATCGTTAACCATACGATAAGTGATGTCGATGTGTTCAGCATAGCAGCAGAGCAGCAGTATGCTTTCGTAAATTTCTTGAAAGTAATGAATGGAACAGTCATCCAAACGCAAACTATTGAGTTAAAGAAAAAATTGGATGAAAGCGATCGGGAATTATTAAGTTTGGCCGTGCAAGAACTTAGAACACGCTTTAGCAGCACATCAAAAGAAATTATCGTTCCTTTTACGTTAGATCTGGAAAGCCCTAGTTTTAAACAAACTGTTCCTCAAGTCGGCGATAAAAAGAAATTATTAGAACTTTCATCTAAAAACGTCAGTTTCTTCAAACGGGAACGCTTAGATCAATACGAAAAACTAAATCCAGAAATAAAAACTGCCCGATTACTTAATAAAATGAAGACCGATCTTCGTTTAAATGTACTTCCACAGCATATCGAATGTTTTGATAACTCCAATTTTCAAGGGCAATATCCTGTGTCTGCTATTGTAGTTTTTAAAGATGCCAAACCTTCGAAAAAAGATTACAGACACTTCAACGTGAAAACCGTTGTGGGGCCCAACGATTTTGCCACAATGGAAGAGGCGGTATATAGACGGTATAAACGCTTATTGGAGGAAGACAAATCTTTACCGCAACTAATCATTATTGATGGCGGTAAAGGGCAATTATCTGCCGCATTAAAAAGCTTAAAAAAACTTGAGATAGACAAACAGGTTACGGTAATAGGTATTGCAAAACGTTTGGAGGAGCTTTACTACCCGGGTGATCAATACCCTCTTTATTTAGATAAAAGATCGGAAACCTTAAAAATCATCCAACATTTACGGGATGAGGCACATCGTTTCGGCATTACTTTCCATAGAAACCAGCGGAGTAGAAAAACGTTTCAGACGGAACTTGAACAGATAAAGGGTATAGGAAAAACAAGCGCCGAAAAACTCTTGCTAACATTTAAATCGGTAAAAAAAATCAAAGAAGCATCTAAAGAAGAATTATTGCAAGTAGTGAATAATAAACAGGCGGAAGCAGTATTGACTTATTTTCTTGAACAAGGTTATTAGAGCGGAAAGCTTAAAGCGGAAAGCAAAAAGCTTACTGTGTAGTGCCGAATAACTAACAACTTATAATAAGTGATCAGTAACGCGTAATCAGTGATCAGTACCTGCATAGTTTATTACAACCAACAACTAACAAGCCAACAACGATTACCAAATCAATAGCTCCACAAATCATGTTCATAATTCATCAGCGTCTCTTTAATACGCTCTGATTCATACAGCTTATTTATACCTTCTTTATAATCCTTTATACGTATATCCTCCGGATTAGACTGTTTAACGATATAACTGGCAAAGATTCGCTTAATGAATACATCATCGTAACTTAGGCCCGTAGCATCATTGTTTCTGTTAACCACTTCTTTATTTACCAAGATATGCCTAGCTTCGGGGAAGTACACCCAAAATGCTGGCTGGGGATCAAGGTAAACATCACCGGCTTTAACAGATATTAAGGGAGCAATACCAATTATCCGCGGTTCAAAAACCGATCGCTGTTTATCGAAAATCCAATCTTCTTTAATTCTAAATTTCAACACACTATCTGCATTAAATTCACCCGATTGGAAACTACCGCCAATCTGATTGCCTTCGGCATCGAACTCGGGCACGAAAACACTATCTGCAAGATTACGCATAATCTTATCCGGATCTAAAGGAGTTTTAAAACTATCGCCATTAGGATCATCTTTTGTAGGTATCGGATCGTAAGCTGTTAGCTCGCCAGCATTGATTGCATTCATCAGGATATCAATCAATCGGGATTTCGGGGAGGCAAAACTTGCATTGAGGCGATCTCTTAAATCTATTTCTCGCCAAACACGCTTACTATACATAACATCAACACTCCTAATGCTAGCATAAGGAATTACCTTACGGTTTTCCATATCAGATTTTGCATAATAGCCATCCATAGGCGGCCCCTCCTGCATAGGCGTAACACTATTGGACAGATTTTCCTGTTGCGCATAGGTATAGGTGACACCTATAACAAATACACCTATCAAAGTAATAAACAATCTCTTCATAACCTGTCTTATTTTATAAGTCTCTACCAGCATAAGAGGTTACACATCTAAAACCTATATAGGATTTAGATGTATCCTGGTACTCATAAGTACGGGTAGAGTTTTGTAAAAAATAACCTATATCCTTCCATGAACCTCCTCGTACTACTTTACGCTTTAAGATCTCAGGATCACCAGCCTTAGCCTCATAGGAATAAGTGGGATTCATATCATGAATAAAAGAAGATGAAGATTCTTCAAAGGAAGAGGCTGTCCACTCGGCTACATTACCGGCCATATTATATAATCCATAATCATTTGGAAAATAAGAATGCACGGGTACAGTATAAGCGCCACCGTCGTCAGCATAATTACCTCTTCCTGGCTTGAAATTGGCCATTAAGCATCCTCTAGCATTTCTTATGGTGGGCCCACCCCAAGGATAAGGTGCACCGTTCAACCCTCCCCTTGCAGCATATTCCCATTGATGCTCTGATGGCAATTCATAAGATAATCGCGCTAAACGCGATAAACCCACTCGTTGCGCATAGTTCTCATACAACTTGGTCCGCCACACCGCAAAGGCCCGTGCCTGACGCCAGTTAACGCCCACAACAGGATAATCCTGAAAGGCAGGATGTGAAAAATAGCCTTCTACAAGCGGCTCATTCTGTGCATAAGAAAAATCTGCTAACCAAACCAAGGTATCGGGATAAATTCCAATCGTATCTCGAATAATAAAATCTGAGCGTCGCATGGATTTATTGTTTTTATTGGCAGCGGCCATGCGATGATTATAAATTTCATAATGGTATTTCAGTAATCGTACATCAAGTTCATCTCGACCAAAAATACGGTCGTCTCCCTGATAGTACATCTGGTTCAAAGCATCTTTATTTTGATTTTTCTTACCCCAAATCCCATTGCCGTCGCCAACTTTTTGCCAGTTAATATATTGTTGCCCATTATTATCGCCGGACGTATTCTCTATAAAATAGGAAGGATCATTTAGATATTGGGTAATAGCGATAGAATCCCTTACCCAATTTACAAATTGCCGATATTGGCTATTAGATATTTCTGTTTCGTCCATAAAGAACGCAGACTCGGTAAATTGCCTGTTCTGTGAAATTTGTGCACTCGTGATATCTTCATCCGATTGGCCGGCAATAAATGAACCCGCTGGAATAAAAACCATTCCACGAGGTGCCTTGCTGGATTTGAGCCCCTTTAACCTTACACCCGTAAGTTCACCTCCCGCCTTTCGGTTACCACATCCAAAAACAAGCACCAACAATGTCAACGCGAAATAACCGTAGTAAATTTTCCTCATAAGTATCTTATAATGGCCTTGGGCCACCTTCATCAGCTAAAAAAATTGTAACCGCTACTAACAAAGATAAATTGACTAAGTAGCCTATGGCTTGTTCATTTTGTTCATTATTTAAACAACAAACTTATTAAACTTTTGGTGACGTTTCTGAAGGATACCTTAGACAAAAGGACTTTTTTCTGAAAACTTTAAAACACAAAAAAGCCAGATCTGATTTAGATCTGGCTTTTGTATTTATACCTTGAATAGCGAATGGGTTTATTTATTTACCTTTTTAACATATTGCTCAACGGCCATAGTCATACTTGGCGATTCGGGCGTGGGTGCTTCTATATCTAATATTAAATTCCGATCGGCAATTGCTTGATGGGTAGTTGACCCAAACGCAGCCAGACGAGTATCTTTTTGTTTGAAGTCTGGAAAGTTTTCAAATAAAGACTGGACACTAGACGGGCTAAAGAAGACGATGATATCATAGAAAACATTTGCCAAATCAGAAAGATCGCTCACAACAGTCCGAAATAAAACTGCAGGTGTAAAGTCATATCCATTCTCCAACAGCCAATTCTGCGTTTCCTCACTAGCCACATCCGAACAGGGGTAAAGAAATTTTTCTTTCGTATGTTTCTTCAATACCTCTTCTAGATCTTGCGCTGTTTGCTTTCCGAAGAAGATCTTCCGCTTTCTATATTGAATGTACTTCTGAAGATAAAGCGCTATTGTTTCTGATAAACAGAAGTACTTTAAATCAGCCGGCACCTCATATCGCATTTCTTCACAAATTCTAAAGAAATGATCCGCAGCATTTCTACTGGTAAAAATAACTGCTGTAAAATCAGCCAAATTAATCTTTTCTTTCCTAAAGTCTCTTGCAGGAACTCCCTCAACATGAATAAATGCCCTGAAATCTAATTTCAGGTTGTATTTATTTGCAAGGGCAAAGTATGGTGATTTGTCGTTCTCAGGTCTTGGTAAAGTTACTAAGATGCTTTTTACTTTTTTTTCTCTGTCTTCTGCTGCCACGTGAGTTTATTTTAGTTTCGGTTAAATGCCTAATAACTTAATCAAAATAAGTATTGGACCAACTTCGAGGGTGCAAAGATAAATAAATAAATAAAACTTTGAAAATTGATAGCTCTTTAATACTGTATTAGAAGCTCTTAAAAATTGCATTGCAAATACCAATAAGACAAGTAAACAGGAGATTATAAACCAGGCATCTATATAGCTATCAGGTATTAACACCAAAACCAGTAGGAGTGGGAGGAAAATTATCGCAGCATTAAAATAACTTAAATATAATATTGATATATAATCTCTAACAAGTTTTTGCACACCAAAAACAAAGCCTATACTTCTTGTAATAACAATTTTAAGAATAAATAATACCAAAACCATTATGGAAATGGTAAGAAACAAGCCGCTACTACCATAATTTACCTGGATGTGCTTATAGTGTACGTATAAATACAAAAATAGCCCTATTGTAAACCCAAACAACAGATACAAAAATACAAAAGGCCAAGAAGTTATTAAATTATCTTCCTTACTAACTTGTAACAATACCCTGTTGCTATAGAAAGAGGCCGCTATAACCTCTAAATCTTTCATAAAAAACCGACGAATTAATGCCAGAAATAAAAATAATGCAAGTACAGCCCACAAAACCCATTGCTGGCGGTATATCTTCCGAACCCCTAACTGTTTAGCGCCAACATAGCTGATATCTTTGCCCCATACAAGTGCATTACCACTCGTAATAATATAAACTTTTTTCAAACTGTCTAAAAACTGATTCTTGCTGTGAGGAGGCAAAGGCCTCAAGTACTGAAAACGAAGTGAATCACGTAAAATATTCATTGAGTCTTTAACTCGTTCCAATGAATCCTTAATTCGTTGCTTTTCCAACGCACGAGCAAAACGGGCCGAATCTTGCACTAAATAGCGCAGCGATATTGCCGCAGAAGGTTGTACTTTTTTTTGACTAATTGTATCTTGTGCGGCATAAGTAGCTGTAAACATTACGGTAAGCACTAATACAAAAATCAGTCTGATTATTAACATTTATCTGCTTTGAAATATTTTTTTCTAAAATGCAAAGTTATTGGTTTAGTTTTAAATGGCCTAGGGGAAAAGACACAAAATTAAGTAGTAAAAGGTTTCGTAATTGGTAAGACGCGATTATTAAGCTAAAGTCAATAAAACTAAGTGGTGCCCCTACTGTTTAATAGCTAAACACATTGGTGATTTTGGAATAAATCAGGGCCGATGGGATGGAATAAAAATTCAGTAATAGATGAAAACAAAAAATAAACTAATTAAAGGCACTGCATTTATTAATGGCAAAGAGATAAAAGGCCGTAAAACATTTGATGTTATTAATCCTGCCACAGGAGAAGCGGTAATTGCTGTTGCCGATTTGAGTTTAGGGGCAGTAGAAACAGCTATTGACCTAGCCGAAAAAGCTTGGGAGAGCTGGAAATTAAGCGATGTAGCGCAACGCAGTGCTATTCTAAGGAATTGGTATAACCTCATTATCAAACACACCGATGAAATTGCCGAAATTATAACATTGGAATCGGGCAAACCATTGGAAGAAAGTAAGATTGAGGTAGCGTATGGCAGCTCCTTTATCAATTGGTTTGCAGAGGAAGCCTATCGCAGCTACGGCGACAAGATACCCTCACCGAATAAAGGCAAACAGATCATAACCTTACGCCAACCTGTAGGTGTAGCGGCAGCTATTACCCCATGGAACTTCCCTATAGCTATGGTTACACGTAAAGTTGCGCCAGCATTAGCCGCTGGCTGCACGGTTATCTTAAAACCCGCTTCGCAGACACCACTTACAGCGATAGCGATTGCACATTTGGCTAAAGAGGCCGGCTTACCAGACGGCGTATTAAATGTTGTTACCGGAAAGAATTCTGCGGCTATAGGTAAACTGTTAAGCACCAGCCCCAAAATACGCAAGCTTTCTTTTACAGGATCTACTGCCGTAGGCAAAACACTTATGGAGCAAGCCGCTTCTACCATCAAGAAAGTATCGTTCGAGTTGGGGGGAAACGCTCCTTTTCTAGTCTTTGATGATGCTGATATTGATGCGGCTGTACGTGGAGCTATTGCCGCGAAATTTAGAAACTCGGGGCAAACTTGTGTCGCCCCTAACCGCTTTTTAGTTCAAGATGCAGTTTTCGACCAATTCGCAAAAGCAATTGCCAAAGCTGTTGAGGCGTTAAAAGTAGGGAATGGCTTAGACAAACATGTAAAAGTAGGCCCGCTAATCAATGGAAACGGTCTGAAAAAAGTGCAAATCCATGTAGCCGATGCCTTAAAAAAGGGAGCAAGAATATTAACTGGGGCTGAACATATAGAAGGCTTATTTTATGCCCCAACTGTGCTTGCCGATGTACCATTAACTGCTAAAATGGCCAAAGAAGAGACATTCGGACCAATCGTAGCGCTGTATAGATTCAAAACTGAAGAGGAGGGAATCCGCATGGCAAATGACACAGAATTTGGATTGGCTGCATACTTTTATAGCCAACATGTAAACCGGTGTTGGCGGGTGGCCGAAGCGCTTGAAGCGGGTATGGTCGGTATTAATGAAGGAGCGATCTCCAATGCAGTTGCACCCTTTGGTGGAATAAAAGAATCTGGATTGGGCCGAGAGGGATCAAAATACGGAATGGATGAGTTTATGGAAATTAAGTACCTGTGTTTTGGATTAGAATAGTAAGAGAAGGTGAGTAGTTGAAACAGTGATTTGTTGAGTCGTTAAATCGTTGAATAGAAAATTAGTTCATTAGCTAATGTGATAACCGAACGGAGTGAGTTCATGAATGCCTTTGAGAATAAACACGTGTGAATAACCGAACGGAGTGAGTTCATGAATGCCTTTGAGAATAAACACGTGTGAATAATTAGCCAGTGAGCTAATGATTTGTACGCACAACTGACAACTGACAACTCACAACTAGCAACTCGAAAACTACATCTTCAATCCGATTTCCCGTAGCCGCTCATCCAAATATTCGCCAGCTGTACAATCTGGGTAAAGCTTTGGATGGGTTGCATCTATACAATTGCTTAGGGCAGCCAAACTTACGTCAGCTTTTGGATGTAGAAAAAACGGAACGGAATAACGGGAGGTTTTCATCAACTCTTTCGGTGGATTAGTCACGCGGTGTGTCGTTGACTTTAGCTTATTATTCGTTAACCGTTGCAACATATCACCTACATTAACCACGATATCATCCCCCTGTGCTTTTACGGGATACCAAGTGCCATTCCTTGTTAGTACTTCCAGACCGTCTGCACTGGCACCAATAAGTAAGGTTATCAGATTGATGTCTTCATGTGCTCCCGCTCGTACCGCATCTGGAGAAATGTCTTCAGGATGCTCAATAGGAAAATAATGAATCGCGCGCAAGATAGAATTGCCATTAATAACTTTATCTTCAAAATAATCTTCGGCCAAACCTAAATATAGTGCAATAGCGTTAAGCAAGGAGCGTCCGGCGATTTCCAGGCGACGGTAAACCTCTTCTGTAATAGCATCAAACTGTGGTAATTCCCTTACTTCTACATTATCCGGATAAAGCGCCTTTAACTCATCATCTCCAATAATGGTTTGGCCCCGTTGCCAAAATTCCTTTAAATCTGGCGTTTTTGCATCTTTAGCTTTTTCTCTTTCTTTCGCGGTATATCCTCGCTGCCCTGCCAAGCCCGGTATTTCATAGGTTCTTTTTTCTGCCTCTGATAATGCAAAAAATTGCTGCACCACTTCGTATAACGTATTGATTAATGTTTTATCCAATCCGTGATTAGCGATAGTTACAAAGCCGGTTTCTGTAAATGCCCGGCCGATTGCATCAGAAAATTGTTTCCGCTGCTGCATATCACCCATGGTGAAATCCAGCAAATCTAAACGGGGAATAAAAACATCATTATTGAACATAGTTGAAATTTTAATGGCATTAAAGATACCATGCTATTTTGAATAAAAACGTACAAACTTAGCTAATTTGCATTTATATGCAAATTACAAAAACAATATATACATGCATTTATTAGCCTCTCACCTACGATTGGAACCTATATCAGTCTTTAAAACAACAAAAACCCAGATACCGATAAAAATTTAAACTTTAGAAAGCATTTTATTTATAGGGCACTGTTTAGAAACAACTGAATATCGTTATTTAATTTTTCCTTATGTGTTAAGAAAAAGCCGTGTGGCGCGCCAGCATATAATATAAATTGATTGTCGTTTATCATCGTACTTGTTAGATTCGCACTGATGTCTTCTGGAACAATCTTATCTGCATCGCCATGTACAATCAAAGTAGGGACATTTATCTTGGCCAAATCTGAACTGAAATCTGTTTCAGAAAAAGCACGAACACATTGTTGTGTAGCAATTGGCGAGGCTGTTAATGCAATTGAACGTTGATATTCTAACATCGCTTTACTTACCGGCTTATTAACGATGTTTACGCCAAAAAAATCGTTAAAAAAATTTTCTAGAAACGCCGGCCTATCCGCTTGTATGCCTTCTATCATAGCATTAAACACCTTTTTTTCTACTCCCTCTGGATTGTTTTCTGTTTTGAGCAGATGAGGGGTTACCGAACCCAATAAAATGGCTTTGCTAATACGGCTACCCCCATGCCTACTGAAGTATCGGGCAACCTCCCCTCCTCCCATAGAAAACCCGATTAAGATTACATCGTGCAGATCTAATTGCTTTATTATTTCGTATAAATCGTCTGTAAGCTCATCATAGCCATACCCCTGTAAAGGCCTTGAAGATAATCCAAAACCTCTCCTATCATAAGCAATACACCTATACCCTTGTTCAACAAAAAAATTAAGCTGTGGCTCCCACATTAAATGACTCGAGGGCCATCCATGTATAAACACCATTGGCTGACCTTCGCCAAGATCTTCATAACAAAGTACTGTTCGCGCTTGTGTATCTGCATCAATTCTTTCTATAAAATTCATATAATCAATTTTGTTAATGTTCATTTCAGTGGCACCCCCCATAATTGAGGTAAGCTTAGCTGCTTAAGTAGCTTGGTTATTAACACCTCAGTATAGGTTATGTTTGCTTTTGAAAAAGTCAATAAGAGACTAATACTACAAAAGCCGATAAAGGAATTTTTGTACTTTTGCCAATGTGAAGATTAAACACTAATATTATTCAGTATAATGGCAAAATCAAAAAAGAATAGTACACCACAGCATACTCCTGTAGTTACCGAAAAAACACTTCAATTCTTTGAAAAATATATTAATAATGCATCACCAACTGGCTATGAATGGGAGGGGCAGCGCCTCTGGTTAGCTAATATTAAACCTTACGTGGATGAAACATTTACGGATAACTATGGAACAGCAGTGGGAGTAATCAATCCAAAAGCTAAATACAAAGTAGTTATAGAAGCGCACTCAGATGAGATTTCCTGGTTCGTGAACTATATTACCAAAGACGGTTTAATTTATGTGATCCGCAATGGTGGGTCCGACCATCAAATCGCGCCGTCCAAACGCGTCAACATCCACGGAGAGAAAGGTATAGTAAAAGCGGTTTTTGGATGGCCCGCAATCCACACCCGTGGCGGAGAAAAAGAAGAAGCCCCAACGTTAAAAAATATTTTTTTAGATTGCGGTTGCACCAGTAAAGAAGAGGTAGAAGCACTCGGTATACATGTAGGTTCTGTTATTACCTATGAGGATGAATTTATGCTATTAAATAACCGTTATTATGTTGGAAGAGCACTCGACAACCGAGCCGGTGGTTTCATGATTGCAGAAGTAGCCCGCTTGTTAAAGGAGAACAAAAAGAAATTGCCTTTTGGACTCTACATTGTAAATGCGGTGCAGGAAGAAGTTGGATTGCGCGGAGCGGAGATGATAACCCAAACCATCAAACCTAATATCGCGATTGTAACTGATGTAACACACGACACACAAACGCCTATGATCAATAAGATTACACAAGGCGATTTAGCCTGTGGTAAAGGCCCTGTTGTAACCTATGCCCCAGCTGTACAGATTAACCTGAACAAGCTTTTAATAGATACGGCTACTGAGAAACAAATTCCGTTTCAACGGCAAGCTTCATCAAGAGTAACCGGAACAGATACTGATGCATTTGCTTACTCCAATGGCGGTGTACCCTCGGCGCTGATATCGCTTCCATTACGTTATATGCATACTACCGTTGAAATGATCCATAAGGAGGACGTGGATAATGTGATACGCCTAATTTACGAAGTATTATTAAAAATTGAGGATGGTCAAGATTTCAGAACATTTAAGCAATAGTATCCATCATTAGTGTAGATGAAGCACCTCACCCTATTTATGGCGATTTGCTGTGGCTTAATCGTAGCCAATCTTTATTACTGCCAACCTCTATTGCCGTTAATAGCGCACGACTTTGGAATTAGTGAAGAACAGGCCGGAAGCATAAGCTATATAACTCAACTGGGTTATGCCGCCGGCTTGTTACTCTTTGTACCCCTTGGAGATTTATTGGAGAAAAAAAAACAGATTGTATATACCACCACCATTTCTTTAGTTGCTTTATTAGGTGCTGTTTTTACCAAATCGTTTCTGCTACTACAAATACTCTGTTTTCTAATAGGACTCTTTTCTATAGTACCACAACTGATTATACCACTTGCAGCCAGCTTGGCATCTGACGAAAGAAGAGGACATGCTATTGGCTTGGTGATGGGCGGATTACTGATTGGAATTGTTTCATCACGATCATTAAGCGGCTATATTGGCCACGTTTTTGGCTGGCGCCACATGTATTTTGCTGCTGCTACCATTTCCTTTTTATTGGTATTGTTTATTCAGCGCATTTTCCCCGAAAGCAAACCTACCTATAAGGGTACTTATAAACAACTGATGCACTCCATTTCGCATTATATAAAAGTTTTTCCGGAATTACGGCTAGCGGCATTAAGTAACGGACTTTCTTTTGCTACAATAAGCGCTTTTTGGGTTACCATGGTACTTTTCCTCTCCGCCAAGCCTTTTTCTTATAATACTGTGCAGATTGGATTATTTGGTATTATTGGCGCCTCCGGCGCCTTGGCCGCTCCTTTAGTAGGCAAAAGCAGCAGTGGAGAAAGTAGCACCGTGAAGAAAATCTCTCTTTTGGGCTTACTTTTACAGTTAGTAGGCTATTTAGCTTTTTACTTTATCGGAAATCAGATCTTCTTGTTAATAGCAGGAATTGTTTTGATTGACATTGGTCATCAAGCGCTACAAATAAGCAACCAAACCTTAATCTATTCGTTAAAACCAGAAGCCAGAAATCGTTTCAATACGGTGTTTATGACCGCAACTTTCATTGGCGGTGCGATAGGGTCTGCTATGGGCATAGGCTTATTTCATTTAGGTGGTTGGGATGCATTTTGTATAGGAATAAGTGGATTAATTTTGGTAAATGTTTTTATTAATTGGAAAAGAGCTTAAAGAGTGGAAAGCAAAAAGCTTAAAGCGAAAAGCAGAAAGCTTTTGAGTTATAAGTAATACGTTTTAAGTTGTGAGTTGCCAGTTGCCAGTTATGAGCCTGTTCGTCCACCGGCGGATTGTGAGTACGCATGGGCTTTGTGCTCATTTTATTGGCTAATCATCAGATTGGCTAATTACTACTCAACTACTATCACGACTCAACTACTTTACCATTCAACGCACAACTAATTCACCAATCGATAGATTGTTCCCTTTTCTCCCCCAAAAAGCACTAATTTACCTGTTGCAGAAACACCTGCAACATTAAATGCCTGCTCGGAAAGCGATTTCCACGTCTGCCCACTATCTAATGAAAAATCGGTGCCGGAGGTGCCTGTAGCAACAACCCACTTGTCGTTGATGTACCTCACACAAGACTTATAACCGGAAAGCCGCGATTTTGGTGCTGTCCAAGTCATTCCGTTGCTCGAGAGCTGGATTACGTTATTGTTATTTTTAAAGTTTTTATAATCGCCTCCTACAGCAATAAGCTGACTCTGTTCATTAATGGCTAATGAAAAAACTCCCTGAGATGATTCCCCTTGTTCAATAGGCACTTTATAACTTGTCCATGTCTTTCCGTAATTGTAAGAAAATAAAAGCCGTGCCTGCGTTCCCCCGGTGCCAATCCACACCAGGCCATCGCCTTTTGTGAGGATACTGGTGCCACTTGCAGCAAAGCATGCTTCGCCAGCTTTCATCTCAACATTCGCCTCATCGCTTATGTTAAGCCATGTTTTCCCGCCATCCTCCGTCGTTAAGAGCTGCAATTTCCCTTCAATGGGATCGCCAAATACGATGCCATTATGCTCATTCCAAAAGCTGATGCCGTTATAGAAAATATTTTCTATATCGTAGCTGTATACCTTTTGCCATGAGGTTCCTCCATCTTCTGTTAAAAGAATGACTGCCGGACTTCCTGCATTAACCAACATTGCCTTTTTAGCAGAAAAAGCAATAATAGAGCGAAAATCCAACTCTTCATAGCCTGCCACAGTTAACCATTGCCAATTCACTCCCCCATCGGTAGTCTTTGCCAGCGTTCCTTTACTACCAGAAACCCAGGCAACACTATCGTTTGGAATTGATATTCCTCTGAAACTAACGTCCTTTCCTTCTTGTAGCTTTTCTAAAGTAAACGACTGGGCACTTGTAGAAAAGCCTGCAATCAACATATAGCAGTAAAGTATAAAATGCAGTTTCATATGCGTATGAATTATTCGTTATTGTTTATTTCAAATGCTATTTTTTGAGTATTTAACCTAGTATATATATACTATTCTCTAAAAATAAAATTTTATAACCTTTCATTGTATTGTTTTAGCTGTGCAACAAGCTTCCTTACTTCTACGGCTTCTTTTACATCGTGTACTCTAATAAGCTGCACTCCTTTAATTAATAATATTGTGTTTAGCACTGATGTTCCGTTTAATGCTTCTTCTGCATTTATTTTTAAAAGTTTATAAATCATAGATTTTCTTGATAAAGCACCCAATATAGGCAAGCCTAATACCTTTAACTCCTCCAACCTATCTAATAACTCATAATTCTGTGCTAATGTTTTAGCAAAGCCGAAACCGGGATCAATTATAATATCTTTAACGCCGAGTGCCCTAAGTTGGCCGATCCTTTGCGAAAGGTCTGTGATAATATCTTCTACTAAATTACCATAAATAGTTTTCGTCTGCATGGTTTGCGGATTTCCTCTACTGTGCATTAAGATATAAGGAACGCCCAACTGGGCAATAGTAGTAAACATCTCATCATCTAAATTACCACCGCTTATATCATTAATAATATGTGCCCCATGTTTAATCGCTTCTTTGGCCACTTCTGCCCTGAAGGTATCGATAGAAATAATTGTCTCGGGGTAAGCCTTGATAATACGCGTTATAATTGGCAGTAGCCTGTCTAGCTCTTCTTGTGTACTCACCTCCGCAGCCCCTGGCCGGGAAGAGTAAGCACCAATATCCAATAGATCCGCCCCATCATCTAACATTGCTTGTGCTCTTTCAAAAGCTTTATCAATAAAGAAATGTCTTCCACCATCAAAAAAAGAATCTGGCGTAATATTAAGGATACCCATAATCTTAGGCACATCAAATATGAGCAACTTTCCATCAACGTTACAAAGCTTCATGAACATCATTTTAAAAAATATCGTATTAGAATAGCCTTAGATTGTTTCAGTACAAACTTAAATAAAATGCCTTTTATATACAATTTTTGGCAATAGCAATATAGAAGACAAGTATAAATGCCTTTTTTTAATTTCAACGCCATAATTATTCGGAATAGAAAAATTTTATATTAGGTTTGCACTAGAACTTGCCCAACGCATGAATATTAGTGGAGAAAAGAAACATATGAAAACTTCGAAAGAATACGATGCGATTATTTCGCAGTGCAGGGAATTATTCTTAAAGAAAGCAGCAGATTATGGCACTGCTTGGCGGATTATGCGCTTACCATCGGTTACCGATCAAATTTTCATCAAAGCACAACGAATCAGAACGATCGAAAACAATACGTTTTCGAAGATCGCAGATGATATACCCTCTGAATATATGGGCATTATCAACTACTGCATCATTGCTATCATTCAGTTGGAATTACCTCAAGATGCCGGAGAGAACTTGCCCATTGATCAAATAAAGCTACTTTACGATCAATATATAAAAGAAACTAAGGATTTGATGCTTGCTAAGAACCACGATTACGGTGAAGCTTGGCGCGACTTAAGAATAGGTTCATTAACCGACCTCATTTTGATGAAAATATTCAGAGTAAAACAAATTGAAGACAATAGTGGTATAACCATTGCATCTGAAGGGGTTAAAGCCAATTATCAGGACATGTTGAATTATGCTGTATTTGCGCTCATTAAATTAGCATCTCCTACGGAAGAGCAAATCCCAAACACTTAATATTATGTATACCGAAACAGGAAGAACAGGCAACACGAATTTTGCGCTACTATTCTCCCGCATATTTGTTGGGATCTTATTTATCTTTTCGGGACTTATAAAAGCCAACGATCCAATTGGATTCAGTTATAAACTTCAAGAATATTTTGATGTCTTTCACCTTTCATTTTTAGCGGATTATGCCGTAGCTATAGCTATTATTTTATGTAGCTTAGAAATGATTTTAGGCACTTTGTTACTTTTGGGATTATACGGAAGAAAAGTAGCTTTAGGTTTATTACTGCTTATTATATTCTTCAGCTTTTTAACGTTCTACTCAGCCTTTTTCCATGTGGTTACTTCTTGTGGCTGTTTTGGAGATGCCATACCGCTAACTCCTTGGCAATCTTTTAGCAAAGATCTTATTCTATTAGTTTTTATTGGTATTATATTCTTTTACAGAAAAGCTATCCAACCGTTATTCACCAACGAAATAAGCCAGACTTTAACCTTGGCGGCCGCAATAGTACTTAGCTTAGGAATAGGTATTTGCACCTATAGCTTTTTACCGATAATTGATTTTCTACCGTATAAAGAGGGAAACAATCTACCTGCACTTATGCATGCACCTAAAGGGGCGGCATTGGATGAATACGAAATTACTTATACTTTACAGAACAAGAAAACAAAAGAGAAAAAAGAGGTAACCGATAAAATTTATTTAAAGAACGAGTTGTGGAAGGATGAAGATTGGGAAATTATTGGTGACCCCGAAAGCCGCCTAGTCAAAGCGGGGTATCAGCTACCTATAAAAGACTTAAACATAACTGATGCACAAGGCGTTGAGCATACGCAAGAATTAATTGAGAATCCGTATTTCAACTTAATTTTTGTTGCTTATGATTTAAATAAAACCAACGTAAAAGCATTAGAAAAGTTAAATGAACTTGCTAAACAGGCAACAGAAGAATTTAACATCCGTACCGTACTGCTTACCGCCAGTTCGGCACAACAAGTTGCTGCTTTTGATAGCCAGTCAAAACTCTATGCAGAAACTTTTTTTGCAGATGCTGTGCCTTTAAAAAGTATGGTAAGGGCCAATCCAGGGATTTTATTAATGAAAAATGGAACCGTTGTAAAGAAATGGCATTATCGCACATTACCGTCTTATGATACGCTAGCTAAAAAATATTTCGAGCAATTAGATTAAACGTTAAGCAATCCATGTTAAAAAAACATATTTTTCTTGTTGGATTTATGGGTGTCGGAAAAACAACCAACGGAAAGAAGCTTGCCCAAGCATTGAAAAGCAGCTTCGTTGATCTTGATGAGCTATTTGTAGAACGGGAAGGCATCTCAATTACAGATTATTTCAAGGCACATGGTGAGGATAACTTTAGACTGAAGGAACGAGAAATCCTTCAACAGTTAACGACTCTTGAACCGGCGGTTATCGCAACCGGAGGAGGTGCTCCTTGTTTTTTTGACAATATGGAATGGATGAATAACAATGGCATCACCATCTACCTGCAAATTCCGGCCACGGCATTGGCACAACGCCTAGCCGCAAGCAAAAGACATAAACGACCTTTGATACAGCACTTAAATGAGGAAGAGATCTTTGATTTTATCAATGAGAAAATGTTACACCGTCATCCCTTTTATACAAAGGCCCATTATCACGTTGATGTGTTAGATTTAAATATAAAGAACTTGATTCAGGAATTAAGCTTACAATAAATTATAAGATTACTACATCTTCTATTACCACGCGCCCTACATGTTCATTCATTTTCCCTATAATTTGCGTTCGCATGAGCATCAATTCATTTTTGATAACAGCAGACTCCACCCGCACGAACAATTTTTTGTCGCGAATAAATAATTGCCTTGTTCTATTGGCAATGGCTGTTCCCATGAGCTCTGGCCAAACAGCTAATATCGATGTTTCATCAAATTTACGTCGTAATTTGAGTACATCTAAATATTGATTGATCGCTTCTTTTAGCGTTTTATCGTTTGTTCTGCCCATTTTTCTTAAATTAAAAGCTAAAAGTGTATTTAATTTTCAAAGATACGCACCTTTGCAGCAATTAAGAGAAAACTATTTTCAACAGTTAAGCACTTGCCCATTAGCTATCTCAAAGATCCGAATAGGTACCGCGATTTCCTGAAAAGTCTGCTCCATTCGTGCAGTATTCGTATCGGTAATAAAGATCTGCCCAAAATCATCATCAGAAACCATTTGCATAAGTTTTTTCATCCGCTTATCGTCCAATTTATCAAATATATCGTCCAGCAACAATAAAGGCTTAAAACCTTTCTCTACACAGAGAAAGCCATATTGGGCTAATTTAAGGGCAATAAGAAAAGATTTTTGCTGACCTTGGGATCCAAACTTCTTTAATGGCATACCATGTATAGAAAAGATTAAATCATCTTTATGAATCCCTACTGTGGTTCGTTCTAATATACGGTCCTTTTGTAAAGCTTTATTTAACAAGCTTTTAAAATCATCATTAAACAGCTGCGATTCATATCGTAGCTCTACAACCTCATTGTTGCCGCTTAAATATTGGTAATGCTTGTTAAAGATTTCTATAAATTGTGCAATAAAAGCTTTACGCTTTTGAAAGATCTGCGCTCCAACCTGGCAAAGTTGTTCATTATATATACCTAATAGGTCATCATCATATTTTTTACTCTGCGCTTGTTGTTTAAGTAAGCTATTTCTGCTTTGTAAGTATTTGTTGTATAAAATTAAATCATCTAGATAGCGATTATCGGTTTGAGAAATAACATTGTCGATAAATTTCCGACGTTCTTCGCTCCCTTCAGCGATAATAGCCGCATCATTCGGAGAGATCATAACCAATGGATATGCACCAATATGATCGGCTAAGCGTTGATAGTCTTTTTTATTTTTTTTAAACTGCTTTCTCTGGTTACGTTTCAGACTACAGGCTAAAAGATCATGCTGGCCGTTCTTTTCAAATACTCCTTGAACAATAAAAAAATCTGCGTTTTGTTTGATCTGTTGGGTGTCTATCGGATTAAAATAGCTTTTACATAAAGACAGATAATGTAGCGCATCTAATAGATTTGTTTTTCCCGCACCATTATCGCCTGTAAAGGCATTAACGCCCGGTTCGAAAGTTAAGGAGGCCTCCTCATAATTCTTAAAATTAATAACCGTTAATTCTTTAGCCCACATAATAGCAAAGGTAAATAAAGCTTTCGGCTTTTTACTTTCGGCTTTTCGCTTTTCATCAAAATCTTCTACATTCTCTTGTATGTAAGTATTGAATGTATTTTTCTTTTATAAAAACAGGTGAATAAAGCGAAGCAATCATGAACACCTTATGAAGCTAAACAGAAGTGAATAATAGTTTTTATATGCCGTCTGAATATATTGCATATAAAAAACAATTTATCTATGTTTGCAATCTTAAATAAAAACTCGAAAATCAAATTAACCCAAGATAACGTGAGCGTTAATAACACTAAGAACAGCAGCGGAACAGGAAGTTTTGTCCGCGACAATCAAAAAAGCCTTGCATTTATTGCCATCGGTATTGTTGTTTTAATTCTACTCTATGTAGGATACCAACGTTTTTATCTTGCCCCAAGGGCAGAGCGGGCAACGAACGAAATGTTTAAAGCCGAAGAATATATTACAGTAGATTCTTTACAAAAGCGTGCAATTGATGGGGATGGTTCATACCCAGGATTTAAAGAAATCGCAGAAGAGTATTCGAACACGAAGTCTGCCAACATTGCTAATGCTTACTTAGGTGGGTTATATTTACGTGAAGGAAAATACCAAGAAGCGGCAGCGGCATTAGAGAAATATTCTGATACGGGGAGCTCTGTACTGGACCCGCTAGTAACGGGCCTATTGGGAGACGCCTACTCTGAACTCAAAGATTACAAAAGAGCAGCAGATCAATATAAAAAAGCAGCAAATAAAAGTGAGAATTCATTTACAACACCTTTGTTCTTAAAGAAGTTGGGCTTGGTATACGAAGCACAAAATGATTTTAAGTCTGCATTAGAAAGCTATAAGCAGATAAAAACAGCTTACCCGCAAAGTTATGAAGCCTCCATCATTGATGGCTATATTGCACGTTGCGCGACTCACTAATAATTATCTTTTACTGTAAATAGCATAGGATGGCAACTCACTTAAAAAGTCTTTCTGATTTTTCGCATATTGAAATCGGCTCTGCTGCCAACTTAACGATAGCAATTGTTGTTGCCCAATGGAATGCACAAGTTACAGCACCTCTTTATGAAGGTGCATATGATTTACTCCTGAAACAAGGGGCCTCAGCAGAAAACATTTATGTATTACAGGTACCTGGAAGTTATGAACTAAGCTCGGGCGCAGATATTATTTTGCGTAAAAAAGCAATCGATGCTGTAATATGCTTGGGCTGCGTTATACAAGGCGATACGCCACACTTCACGTTTATCTGTGATGCAGTTGCTAATGGCATTACTAATGTTTCCCTGAAATACAACAAACCGGTAATTTTTGGTGTTTTAACCACTAATAACATAGAACAAGCGCTTGAGCGCGCTGGCGGAAAACATGGAAATAAAGGCGAAGAGGCCGCCGTTACCGCTATACAAATGGCAAATATTAGCAGATCTATAGAGGCGTAAATAAAGCTTTCTATTACAAACACTTGGTAATCTTCTCTTTTTAAGGTAAGTTTACTGCGTCTCATGTAAAATATGGCTTATGAAAAATTTATCAGTCTTATTTATTGCTGTAGTTTTAGGTGTACTTTTATTGCAAAGTTGCTCTCACAAAACTTGTCCTGCATATAATTCCTATCCGAAGACAAAACGACTCAGATAAGAAAAACATCCATTCAAACATTTCTGTTTTGAAACAATTTAACAAATAACTTGTTCCCGAATAACTTGTTAGTTTTATTAAAATTAATTAGCTCTTACAATGTATTAAATCAACATCACTGTTATTTTAATCAACAAACAAGAAAATGTCTATTCATTATATAAAACAAGCTGGATTGCGATTACTATTTACGCTACTCTTTAGTTTGGTATTTATAACACCTATTTTTGCACAAACAAAAGATCAGGTATTACAATTGATTTGGAGAGGTATAGGAGGAAAACAAAGTTGGCAGGATGCCCGTTACTTTATGTTTAGTTGCAATACAACTTTATATCAAAGTATGCATGGAACGCATACTTATTTATGGGATAGAACGACAGGGAATTGTAGGTTTGAAGGTATTAACGAAAACCAAGAAAAATTGATCGCTCTTTTTAATACTAAAGACCGGAAAGGAAAGGTGTTTGTAAACAATGCGCTTATCTCCCCTAGAGATTCTTCAAAAAAGCTTCTAGACCCCATTATAAACGCTTTTTATAATGATTCTTTTTGGTTATTTTTCCCGCAAAAATTAATTGATCCATCCTCCCTGCTTATAAATGATCCGGAGCTGATTGGGAATACGCGCTATTATGTAATTGAGCTCAATACACCGCAGTTAAATGTTGGAATACACCATTCAAAACTGTTTATTGACACCAATACTGGTAGAATTTTCCAATGGCAAGCCTTATCAGAAAACAACGAAGTGCTATATAATTTAATAACTTCAGGCTTTAAGGACGTTGGTGGAGGGCTTACACTTGTTACTTCTTTTAGCGATACTAACACGAATGTAACGATTACCTACCCTATCGTATCTGCCCTTATTAATATAGAAGCTGATAAATTTTTAAAACCATAAAAATCATTGTTTGAATATATGAAGTGGATAGCACTGACCAGTATGGAAGAATTGGAGCGTGTAGCAAGTTTAGACACGTATACCATCATTTTTAAACATAGTACACGTTGTCCGGTAAGTAACATGGCCAAAAGAACATTCGAATTCGAGTCAACTTTGATTCCAGAGGAAACACCCGTCTACTTGTTGGATCTCATAAAATACCGTGAGATTTCCAACAAAATAGCTGAAAAATGGCAGATAAGGCACGAGTCTCCTCAAGTACTATTAATAAAGGGAAATCAATGTATCTATCATGAATCACATAACGACATTGAAGTTGCCAAGGTAGTTATTAATCTGCCCAGTTAAAGGTAATTTCTTTTTTAATATCGGGATGTAAGCTTAAATATACCGGACAGGTTTCTGCTGCCTTTTGTAAAAGCGCTTTTTGATGATGGGTATAACTAATTCCTTCCGGGAAATTAAATACCACTTTGATTTCGGCAACTTTACGGGGGTTGGCTTGCATAATTTTAGTGGTGCTTGCCTTAATCTCTCCCAAGCTAATGTTATGCGCTTTAGCCGATATCCCCATAATAGTGAGCATACAACTGGTTAATGACGTTGCTAGTAAATCTGTGGGAGAAAAGGCTTCTCCTTTCCCCTGATTATCTATGGGAGCATCGGTAATAATGGTTGTTTGCGACTGTACGTGAGTTGCGGCGGTTCTTAAGTCTCCTAAATAAACTGTTTCTGCTGTTGCCATTTGAAATGATAATATAATAAGAATGTAATATGCATCGATTTTCATCGGTCATTAGCAATCCCTCTTGCTAATCCATCGCTAAAATAAAAAATTATTAGTTACTTTTGTTCTATGATTGAATTACCTGTTATTCCTGCCAATCAAATGCAGCGCAAACCAGATTGGTTACGCGTAAAATTACCCGTTGGAAAAGAATATAAACACGTTAGGGGTTTAGTTGATGAGCATAAACTGCACACTATCTGTGAAAGTGGTAACTGCCCCAATATGGGCGAGTGTTGGGGAGCAGGGACAGCTACGTTTATGATTTTAGGTAACATCTGTACGCGTTCGTGCTCTTTTTGTGCGGTAGCTACAGGACGACCTAAAGCCGTTGAGTTGGACGAACCCATGCGAGTGGCGACTTCGGTTAAATTGATGCAGGTAAAACATTGTGTAATTACGTCTGTTGATAGGGACGATTTAAAAGACGGTGGTTCAACTATTTGGGCCGAAACGGTTAATGCAATTCGCAGAGAAAGTCCTGAAACAACCTTAGAGACATTAATTCCAGACTTTAAAGGCAACTGGGAAAATTTGGAACGCGTTTTAGCTGTACGTCCGGAAGTTGTTTCACATAATCTAGAAACCGTTAGACGTCTCACCAGAGAAGTACGCATTCAGGCAAAATACGATAGAAGTTTGGAATGTCTTCGAAGGATTTCTGCTGCCGGCTTACGCACAAAGTCGGGAATTATGTTAGGCTTTGGCGAAACCGAAGCAGACGTTATTGAAGCCATGCAAGATCTTTATGACGTAGGGGTACATATCCTCACACTTGGGCAGTATCTACAACCCACGAAAGCGCATCATCCTGTTATTGAATGGGTAACACCAGAACAATTCAAACATTATCAGGAAATAGGTTTAAAAATGGGCTTCAAGTATGTGGAAAGTGGCCCTTTAGTGCGTTCTTCCTACCATGCTGAAAAGCATTTGTTTGATATGCAGTAGTTATATTTATAAACTATTTAACGATATTTTCATACCAAAAATACGTACTCTTTTAATCAAAAAAATCTCCAATAGCCTTGGGGATTTTTTTGATTAAAACACTAGCCGGAATAATGGCTATCCCATCTTCAGCTAATAAATCGCCAGCCTTACCATGTAAATAACATGCCAAGATTGCTGCATCTTCAGCGCCATATTTTTGTGCTAAAAGAGAAACGATTATACCGGTTAATGCATCGCCCATACCACCACTTGCCATTGCCGGATTACCGGTAAAATTTATCGCTATCCGTCCATCTGGCAACGCAATAAATGTAAATCTGTTCTTTAGCACAATAACTAGCTTTCTAGCAGTAGCTTCTAGCCTAGCTTTCTCTACCCGATCCCACCAATTGGCATGATCACCGAATAAACGATCAAATTCTTTCATATGTGGCGTGAGTATAGTTCCCGGTGGCAGTTGATCAAACAATACCCGTTTCTCAGCTAACACATTCAATGCATCGGCATCTATGACCATAGGTAGCGTAGGTTGATCCAAAAGATATTTCAATAATTCCGTTGTTTCACCCCCTCTTCCCAATCCGGGACCAATCGCCACTGCTTTATATTTATCCAATTTTTCTTGAAAAAGATGCCCTCTTTCTACAGCCATTACTTCTGGTAAGCGGCAATTAAGCGCTGTAAAACCACTCTGCGGAATACAAAGGCTCGTTAGCCCTGAACCAGTATATAAACAGGCTTCCGCACAAAGCAGGGCTGCTCCCATCGTATCTTCACTTCCAGCAACCAATAAACTATGTCCATATGTTCCTTTATGACTAAAAGGAAGCCTCTTTTTATAAATCCCCCAAATATCTTTGTCAGTAATTTCATAGAAATCGACTGTCTGCCGCGCGATAAAACTTTCATTCAATCCAATATCTACGACATCGAACCGCTCCATGAAATGTGCCGACTCTGGAAAAAGGAAACTGATTTTTGGGCGCTGAAATGTAATAACCTCTTGAGCAAACAGGGCTTCAGTTGTCGTAGCTAACCGACCATCAGCCGGCATACCTGTTGGAACATCAACAGCAACCACTCTTTTTTTTGCATTATTAATATGCGTAACTAAGGTTAACCACTTGTCTGAAAGCGGTTTGTTTAATCCAGACCCTAATAGCGCATCTATTATCAATTCTTGTTCGATAGTCGGCAATTCATCCTCTGGTAAGAGTTCAAACACCTTTAGCGGCAATGCCGTTAAGCGCTGATAATTAGTTTTGAAATCTGCCGATTGATGCGCATTATAATTAACAACCCATATCGTAATTGAGGTGAACCCCCTATCGTGAAGCAAACGCCCTATTGCTAAACCATCTCCTCCATTGTTGCCGGTGCCACAGCAAATAAGTAGTGGTTGGCTTTTTTTTAAACTAACTATAGCGAGTAATCGATTAACAAAAGCGAGAGAAGCTCGCTCCATTAAATCAATAGAAGCAATAGGCTCATTCGCTATCGTATAAGCATCTGCCTCGCGCATCTGTGAGGCTGTTAATAGATTCCGCATAGCGAAAGTTAACAAGAAAAAAAGCAGCATACAAATGTATACTGCTTTAACTTTAATCTCGGCCCTGAATACGCGGGTGTATATCGTATACCAATATTAGGATAATTGAATCTGGAAATTCCATCTGCGAACCTGAGGTCTCAATAGATTCTCTTTGGTTGCCAATTCGCGATACCCTGTTTGTAAACAAACATTTTTAATAAGTTTAATAAAATTGACCTGTTAGGGTTAAACCACTATTGTGTTTTAACAAATGCCAAAAACCTAAGATAAATTTAGTAACTTTGGGATTCATTTGTGAAAGTATTTACCGCAATAGGATTATCTCTTTTTTTTCGGATTTTCCTCGGAGATACTAAAATTCAGCGGGAGTAGTATCTACAAAGAAACTCCTTTATTAGATAAATTTAAACTGAGGATAAAATGTCTATCGTTAGGGAAAGTGACTTACCTGGTATAGGTAAAAAATACCAAATTGAAACTAGTGCAGGTGACAATATGGTAGTGGTTATCCACGATGATGGTAACCGGGAGTTGTACCGTTTGGATGAAGAAGAGAATGAGACAAAATGTGTCATGACCTTAAATGATGAAGAATCTCGCCAGGTAGCAGGCATTATTGGCGGTTTGTCTTATAAACCAAAAGCGCTTGAAACAATGGAATTGGCGATAAACGATCTAGTCATCGAGTGGTATAAAATTGACGAAAAGACGGTAATTGACCAACAAACCATCGGTCAGTTGGGTGTCAGACAAAAAACTGGGGCATCCATTATTGCTGCCATAAAAAACGAGGATAGTGTGATTAATCCCGGTCCCGATTACCTAATAACCCCTGGCACAACGCTCGTGGTTGCCGGAAAACGGAGTAACATCAAAACCTTGAAAGAATTATTACGTAGTTATCAAGTTGTTTAAATCGTAAATAATAATAAACCCCATGTGATTATATGCATACACAAACCCTAATACTAGAAATAGGAATTGCAGTTGGACTGGTTGCTTTAGTAGGCATGCTGGCCAACAAACTCCGATTTTCTGTTATACCTTTTTTTATTTTAATTGGTATGGCTTTAGGGGAACATGCACCGCAAATTGGCTTAATCGATTTACAATTTACAGAAAGTAAGCCCTATATCGATTTTATGGGTAGGCTGGGCGTACTGTTTTTACTTTTCTATCTTGGCCTCGAGTTTTCTGTTGGGCGATTAATAAAATCAGGGAAATCTATAGTTTCAGGCGGCACGGTATATGTTTTGCTAAACTTTTTATCGGGTCTGCTCGTTGGCTGGCTCATGCATTTGCCTTTTGCAGAGATGATGATTCTTTGCGGAATCATGACCAGTTCTTCAACAGCAATTGTTGCTAAAGTATTAACCGACTTAAAACGAACGGCTAACCCCGAAACAGAAGTTATTATGGGGATGATTATGTTTGACGATTTATTCATCGCCATGCATATCTCATTTTTGTCAGGTCTGGTTCTCACTGGGGGGGGGTCTTTCTGGACGGTTGCTGGAACCTCACTTTTAGCGCTGGCCTTTATCTTGATCTTTCTCATCTTAGGAAGAAAATTAGTACCTTATATCGATAAGGTATTAAACGTAAAATCATCCGAAATATTCATATTAATCATTTTCGCCTTACTATTTCTAGTTGCAGGTTTTTCAGAAACTATTCATGTTGCCGAGGCTATCGGAGCATTGATGGCTGGGCTAGTATTGGCAGATTCACAATATATAAAACGTATTGAACAGATAGTATCGCCATATAAAGATTATTTCGGTGCTATGTTCTTCTTCAGTTTTGGTCTATCTATTGATCCCTTTTCATTAGGAGGCGCCGCTATGTGGGCCGCTATTGCCGCTATCATAACTATTATAGGCAACGTGGTTTCTGGATATTTTGCAGCCCGCTTTGCTGGTTTAAAGACCAAAACATCGTTTGACATTGGCTTTACACTTGCAGCTAGAGGAGAATTTTCTATTATTATGGCTAATATTGGCAAGGCAGGAGGTTTAGATCCTATTATTCAATCATTTGTAGTGGTCTATGTACTCATTCTAGCCATCTTCGCTCCTATTTTAACTAAAGAGTCTCGAAATATATGGCATGGGATTTTTGGCGGCGGACTTCATGCAAAAAACCAGCAACCTATAAAAACATTAGAGGCCTTAGAAGCGAAGGGCAATGATAGTACTCCAACAACAAGCAAAGATATACGGTAACTTACCCATATATTGCTATTCGAAATGTGAATAGGTGCACTATTTACTCCATACGATTTCCTTTACCAAAGGATTATCTTTTATTCGTTTTATGGTTTCTAAAATTGGCGTAGATTCCTGCCCTTCTAATTCGATTTCAATCGTTATTTCTTTATTGCCCCTATCAAAGGCTATATTAGCCAATTTGAAGCTCTCTGCATCAAACCATTCGTTTAGCAGTTGAATAGGATTAGCCGAATCAGTTAATGTTAATTTCAATATGCGACGCGCATAACGTTGAACCAGCTTTTTCTCAACGGGTTGCAGTCCCCACAATATCGCTATTGCCAACACTGTGGTAATTAAAGCGGCAAAGTACATTCCGCCGCCACAGGCAAGCCCTACTCCAGCTACAGCCCACAAACCAGACGCTGTTGTTAAGCCTCTCACAATACCTTGGCGTAAAAATAAAATTGTACCCGCCCCAAGAAAACCTATTCCGCTAACAACTTGTGCCGCTACTCTAGAAGGATCTAATGTTACATGATCGGTTTTTAATGCATCGGCGAAACCAAATGATGATACCATCATTATAAGCGATGCGCCAAGACACACCATCATATGCGTACGCATACCTGCTGTCCAATTTTTCCGTTCCCGCTCTAAGCCAACAGCAGCACCAAGTACAGCAGCCAATAATAAGCGAATAGTAATTTCTTGATATGACAGCATAGTGTCTTAAATCAGCGTTACATAAAACCTAATTCTAAACGTGCTTCATCGCTCATCATACTCTTTTCCCATTTCGGATCGAATGTAAGTTCTACCAGCGAATTTTTCACACCCTCTACTGCTGCAACCTTCCGTTGAACTTCATCTAGCAATTCTCCGGCGACGGGGCAAGCAGGAGCAGTTAATGTCATTACAATCTTCGCAGTACCGTCTTCTTTGGTTATGATTTCATAAATCAATCCAAGCTCACAGATATTTACGGGAATTTCGGGATCAAAAACCGTTTCCAGCACTGCTTTTATCTTATCTGCTATTCCTAATTTATCTAATATAATCATGACTGTTAAAGTATTAAAATATTAATGTACTAACTCCATTTTCAAGAATCTAGCCGTCTCACTTGTACTATCTTTTATCATCTTCTCTGGAGTACCGCTAAACAGAATATTTCCACCCGCCATACCCCCTTCTGGTCCGAGATCAATAATCCAATCTGCAACCTTTATTACATCCAGATTATGTTCAATAACGACTATGGTATTGCCGCGATCTACCAATCTATTTAAAACATCTAATAACACATTTACATCCTCAAAATGCAAGCCAGTGGTAGGTTCATCTAAAATATAAAAGGTGTTCCCTGTGTCTTTTTTAGACAACTCTGTCGCTAATTTAACGCGTTGTGCTTCTCCACCTGACAAAGTTACAGAAGATTGTCCCAAAGTTATATAGCCAAGACCTACATCTTGAATCGTTTTTATCTTTCTATATATCGCCGGAATCGACTCAAAGAAAGGTACGGCCTCGTCGATACTCATATCAAGCACGTCACTAATTGACTTGCCTTTATATCTTACTTCTAATGTTTCTCTATTATATCTTTTCCCGTTACAAGCTTCACAAGGTACCTGTACGTCGGGCAAGAAATTCATCTCTATGACCTTCATTCCAGCGCCCTGGCAGACTTCACACCGTCCTCCTTTTACATTAAAAGAGAATCTGCCTGGCTTATACCCCCTAATTTTAGCTTCAGGAAGCTGAACAAATAAACTTCTAATATCAGAAAACACACCCGTATATGTTGAGGGATTAGAGCGAGGAGTTCGTCCGATCGGTGTTTGATCGATTTCGATCACCTTATCCAGGTGTTCCAAACCTGCTATTTTTTTATACGGCATAGGAACCTTTTTCGCTCTAAAAAAATGATGATTCAGTATAGGATATAACGTTTCAGTAATTAAGGTAGATTTACCGCTTCCCGACACTCCTGTTATAGCGATTAGTGTTCCAAGAGGAAAATCAACCGACAAATTTTTTAAGTTATTCCCTTTTGCACCTACAAGCTTTAAATGGAAACCGTTCCCATTTCTCCTAGTTGATGGTACAGCAATTTCTTTCGTTCCATTAAGATAAGCCGCGGTTAGTGTTTTTGCTTGCTTAATTTGCGCTGGCTTACCTTGTGCCACTACTAAACCGCCATTTAAGCCGGCCGCAGGGCCCATGTCGATCACATAGTCGGCCTCCAAGATCATATCTTTATCGTGTTCTACCACTAAAATTGAATTCCCTATATCTCGCAAGTCTTTCAGCGCTTTAATAAGCCGCTCGTTATCCCGTTGATGAAGTCCTATACTCGGTTCATCTAATATATACAGTACATTAACCAGTTGCGAACCTATTTGAGTTGCAAGACGTATACGCTGTGCTTCTCCTCCAGATAGACTTCTGGAAGTACGGTCTAAGGTAAGATATCCCAAACCAACATTCAATAAGAAACTTAGCCTATTAATAATTTCTTTTAGAATTTCTTCTGCAATAACATTTTGACGCTCATTTAAATGTGCTTTTAAGTGAGCGAACCATGTTGTGAGCGAAGAAATGTCCATACTGGCTAAGTCAAATATATTTTTGTTTGCCAGCTTAAAATGCAAAGATTCCTTTTTCAGTCTTGCTCCCTCACATACAGGGCATTTCTTCATAACCCTAAACAGTTCAACATCGTCGCTTTTTCGCTCTGTTTGTTCTTCCAATAATTTGAAGATACCATCAAAAGTTATTTTATATTCCTTAACGTTCCATTTATTATAGGTAACAGGAACTGTTATAAGATCTGGGGCTCCATACAATAAGAGTTCCATTTGCTCATCAGACAGCTTTTCCAGCGGTTCGGATAAAGAGAATTCATATTTTTTAGCCACCGCCTTCAGCTGCTGAAAAGTCCAGTTATCTTTATACTCCCCTAATGGGGCCAATCCACCTTTTAGAATACTCAATTTCGGATTTGGGATAACAGAATCCTTATCAATTTCGAATACATATCCCAGTCCGTCGCACTTCTCACAAGCTCCATAAGGAGAGTTAAAGGAAAACGTATTGGGTTGAGGTTCATCATAGGAGATGCCGCTTTCAGGATCCATTAAATACCGACTAAAGAAGTATTCTTTATTTTCTGTATCACTAATTTTAATGATTCCTTTTGCAGCCTTCATAGCTTGCTGAATTGCGTTTTGTAAACGCTTTCGGTCTTTCTCGGTAATTAACAACCTATCAATCACCATTTCGATGTCATGGATCTTATATCGGTCAACCTGCATCTTCGGTGCTAAATCCATAATTTCACCGTCAACCCTTACTTTCACAAAGCCTTGTTTTCGAATTTGCTCAAACAATTCCCGATAATGCCCCTTACGCCCCTTTACTAAAGGTGCTAGTATATTAACCGGCTGCCCGTCAAACTGCGCCAAGATACGGGCAACGATCTGATCTTCAGACATACGTTCCATCCGCTTACCTGTAACATAAGAATAAGCTTCGCCTATCCGGGCATATAATAAACGTAGAAAATCATAAATTTCCGTTATCGTCCCAACTGTTGAACGGGGATTCTTGCTTGTTGTTTTTTGTTCAATGGCAATAACAGGACTTAATCCAGAAATTTTATCGACGTCAGGCCGCTCCATCCCTCCCATAAATTGTCTGCTATAGGCACTAAAGGTTTCCATATATCGCCTTTGCCCTTCTGCATAAATCGTATCGAAGGCCAAGGATGACTTACCGCTACCACTCAATCCTGTAATAACAACCAATTTGTTTCTTGGTATAATAAGATCTATATTTTTTAAATTGTGTACACGCGCTCCAAATACCTCAAGTTCGTTTTGCTCCCCTAAATCGGGTGTATTCCTACTGCTCATATATAAATAAAATGGAATATTATTTTTTGATTTTGTTCTAATTTAAAATGTCAGCCTTAATACCTAAGCGTTTAATAGCATGAAAAATTTCTGCATCCACAAGCTGTCTTTGAAAACATAAAGTAAGGCTTCGTGCCATAACATTTTAGAACAGTTAACGTATCATACAAACTTATACAAAGTTGCCTTGATATGCAACGCTAACACTACTTCTCTAAGCCAATAAGCTAAGATTTTACAATAGCATAAAAAAGGCCGCAAATTGCGACCTTTTTATATATACTTTAAGTTGTCAATTACATTCTGTTATCATTACCCTCAACCGTAGAATTTTCTAAAGCCACTTTGGTGTCAAGCCGCCCTGCCCTATAGCCATACGTTGCTGGATTTTCTATCACCTCCTTGGTGGAGATAAGCTTATAAACATAGTTAGCGGTTTCTTTGTTCAACCTAAGCCTATAATAGTCTTCTTGATGCTGATTACGAATGGCTTTTCTTAAGCTACCGCCACCGCTATTATACGCTGCGGCAACAAGTGTCCAATTACCAAAGTCCTTATACAGTACCCTTAAGTACTTGCACGCAGCTATTGTTGCTTTCTCGACATCCAGTCGATCATCAACCGCAGGAGTAACCTTCAGCGAGAATGCGCGCGCAGTTGCTGGCATAAATTGCCATAAACCAGCCGCTCCACGATGAGAAGTACCTTGAATTAAACCGCTTTCTACCAAAGGTAAATATTTGAAATCCTCAGGAACACCGTATCGTTTTAGGATAGGTTCAATTATAGGAAACCAAACTTTAGCATTCTTATGTAGCTTGTGAGTTTTGAGTCTTTCGAAAGAGTGCGCCGTCAATGAGCGCTTAATTTTTCGTTCAACTTCCTTATCTTCCAGTGGAAGATACTCATTCGCAAAATTTAAGCTCGCAAACGACTTGCCTTTTTTGGCAGCGGTATTTGCGTCACTTATTGTACTTGTCGGGATGGAATTTTTAACATTGCTTTTAACAGGTGTACTGTATAAAAACATTTTGGAAAGAACCAAAGTTATCAAAACCACCATGCACGTACATAGGTGTTTTTTTATCATTCTTTTACCTCTCTGTTTTGGATATGCAAAAAAGTGGTGCAAATATAAAAATTATTTACCTACTTTCCAAACACTTACAAAAGAAGCCTTGTATATATCATTTTTTTTCATTAAAATATATGTCTCATTTTTATGTTAAATTTTATCTCAAGGTAGCTTATAAGCA
>Ga0182736_1000326_pt1 | contig 80847 bp, 71 predicted proteins | sample eDN5th30CKraftBY_FD_128882 | JGI IMG/M metagenome (GOLD analysis project Ga0182736, IMG submission 128882) | Enriched backyard soil microbial communities from Emeryville, California, USA - eDNA 5th pass 30_C Kraft BY (version 2) (version 2) | ecosystem: Environmental > Terrestrial > Soil >... | reverse complement strand
CGGAGGCCGTTCCGTCGCCAGTGTCGCCCTCCGGTTCCGCTTCGCTCCACCTACGACCAACACTGGCGACGGAGGCGTCAATGCACTAACAATCCGCCCGGACCACTCGGTGGGGGCCGGTCAGGAGGCCTGTCGCCAGATCGGGATCGCGGAACAGACGCTGTATCGCTGGCGCAAGGAATATGGTGGCCTGAAGGTAGATCAGGCGCGTCGGATGAAAGATCTGGAGCGTGAAAATGCGCGGCTGAAGAAGCTGGTGGCCGATCTCGCGCTCGACAAGGCGATCTTGCAAGAAGCATCGAAGCTGAGTTTTGAGCCTCTCCCGTCGCCGTGAGGCGGAGCGTAGCGGAGTTGAGCGGCTAGGCTGGCATCTTGATCGTTTCGGGAGCCGGTGGGCGGTAGCCGAGGCTGCTGTGTGGTCGCAGCCGGTTGTAATGATCGCGCCACCAGCCGGTGACGGAGCGGACCTCCTCAAGGCTGTGGAAGATCTCGACATTGAGCTGTTCATCGCGCAGGCGAGCGTTGAAGCTTTCGATATAGCCGTTCTCCCAGGGGCTTCCGGCTCGATGTAAAGCGTGGTGACGCCTAGCCGGCCCGGCCATTCCCGCACTGCATTGGCAACGAACTCGGGGCCGTTATCGGATCTGATATGCTCGGGCGGCCCGTGCTCTATGAACAAATCGGTCAGCACGTCGATCACGTCGTTCGACCGGAACCGGCGCAGCGGCACCATCGCCAGGCATTCTCGGCTGAACTCGTCGATGATGTTGAGCATCCGGAACTTGCGATCGTTGTGCGTCTGGTCCTCGACAAAGTCGTAGGACCACACCTGTGTGCGATGCTGCGGACGCAGCCGGATGCACGACCCGTCGCCCAGCCAGCCGACGCCGTTTGGGTTGCCGCTTCGGCACTTTGAGACCCTCCCGCCGCCAGATGCGCTCCACCACCGACAGGCTCACCTACCAACCCGCGTTGCCGAGCAACGCATGGATGCGGCGATAGCCGTAGCGGCCATGATCCTTGGCCAGTGCGACAATGTCGGCCGTCAGGCGCTGCTCGTCGGTATCGTCCCTCGGCGGATGGCGCTGGGTCGAACGATGCTGGCCTAGCACCCGGCAGGTCCGCCGTTCCGATACCGGCAGTACACGACGGATCTGCTCGATCGCCTCGCGCCCAAGCTGGCGCCGGAGGCGATCTTCAACTAACTACACAACCGGACCAGTCATCGCAGGCAGACCAAGTTGGCGGTAGACTTTCGTCTTCTTCCGCAAGAAGGCGGTAGCGCTTGTCAAAGCAGAGGAAGTTACACGACAATTAGGCTAGAAGCATCTCCTTAGCATGGCATTTTTCATGGCATTGCCCAACCAAATAACAATAATTGATTGATTCATATAGAAAAATTATGCTCGTTGACGTTGGAGTGGGAGTGACGGGAACGCCCGGCACTGGCATTGCTCTAACGCAGGCTGCCGCATTCTTTCAGGTGGCTGGCGCCGTGGCCGTTCCTTGCGGATAGGGCGGCGGCTCGTCCGTGCCCCAGAAAGGCTCGTGGCATGAGTCGCATACTTCATCGAGGCCGCTGGCGACGGTGTAGAAGCGGTTGACGTTGCGGGCATCGGCCGCCTGCGCGATCTGCGCCGCGGCATCGGCAAGCGCGCGGGCCTTTTGGGCGAACAGCGCGGGTTTGGCGTCGATCCGGCCTTGCACCTGCTGGGCGCTTACCGCATCCCATGCTGCGCCCAGGTCGCCCTTCACGCCGACCGCTTGCGAGCCGAGGATCGGCTGGTTTTCGGCCGCCACGACGAGATGATCGGCCAGGGCCAGCATATCGGCGCGCTCCTTGAGCTTGCGGCTGGCCTCGTCCAGCTTCTTCCAGTCCGCATCGCTGATCTTGGTGGCGTCCAGGCCGTCCCCCTTGGCGTTATAGGCGCTGCTCATAATGTCCCAGATCGTCTGGGCCGTCGGTTCCATCACGTCGGTCATGCTGGCGTTGATCGTCGGCGCGGCGTCCTTCTTGTTGCAGCCGCAGAGCAGCAGCAGCGTCATGGCAATGGTGGGTCCGGCGCCGATCTTCAGCATCCGCATGATCTCCATGAATTGTGGCAGGGGCCGGCAGGATAGGGACTTCAACGGACAGCGGCGCATTAAATATTGTTCATGTTCGCAGTTCTGCGGCCCTTGCCGGGGCCGCAGGCGCATTGCCGGGCGTTGGGCCTGCTCAAGTCAGGCAGACTCACCCGGCGACCCCGGAAATGCGGAAAACGAGGACTGTTGGGGCATATCCCGATTCAATCTCATTGGCATATGCTCTAGCAGGGCGGGATGATCGCCGACGTCACGCCCTTCCACGCCATCGCCATCAGCCGGCTGGCGCATGATCTTGCCGCCGAGGGGCGGGAGGTCATCCATATGGAGTTCGGGCAGCCGTCCACCGGGGCGCCCGCGCTGGCCATCGCGGCGGCGCACCGGATTCTCGATGATGATCCGATGGGCTATTGGGAGAGCAGTGCGCTCAAGGCGCGGATCGCGCTGCATTATCGCGCGGCCTATGGTGTGACGGTCGATCCCGAGCAGGTGCTGCTGACGTGCGGCGCATCGCCGGCGCTGGTGCTGGCGCTCTCCTGCTTGTTCCCGCCCGGCGCGCGGGTTGCGCTGGCCCGGCCGGGCTATGTGGCCTATCGCAACACGCTGCGGGCGCTGTATCTGGAGCCGGTCGAACTGGAATGCGGCCCGGCGGAGCGCTTCCAGATCAGCGCGCGCGCCATCGCCGGGTTGGACCCGGCGCCGCAGGGGGTGATCGTCGCCAGTCCGGCCAACCCGACCGGCACCATCATCGCGCGTGAGGAGATGGCCGCCATTGCCGCCATTTGCCGGGAGCGCGGCATCCGCATCGTCTCTGATGAGATCTATCATGGCCTCAGCTACGGCGCGGCGGCCAGCTCGATGCTGGAGCACGAAGCGGGGGCGATCATCGTCAACAGCTTCTCCAAATATTACAGCATGGCCGGTTGGCGATTGGGCTGGGCGGTGGTGCCGCCGAACCTGATCGCGGCGGCGCGGGCGCGGATGGGCAATCTGTTCCTGACGCCGCCTTCGCTGGCGCAACACGCCGCGCTCGCCGCCTTCGACTGCGGCGAGGAACTGGACGGCCATGTCCGCACCTATGCGCGCAACCGCGACCTGCTGCTCGATGCGCTGCCCGCCATGGGGCTGCGGCGGATCGCTCCGCCGGACGGCGCTTTCTACATTTATGCGGATATCGGCCATCTGACGAACGACAGCCTGCTCTTTTGCGAGCAGTTGCTGCGCGACACCGGCGTGGCGACGGCTCCGGGGCTGGATTTCGATCCGGTGGACGGCCATCGCTTCATCCGCTTCAGCTTCGCCATATCGACACCGCTGATCGAGACGGCGATCGCTCACATGGTCCCGTGGTTTGGTGCGCGGGGTTGAAAGCGCGCCCTGTCGCGGGTCAGACTCGGTTCACCTGCCATGGGCTTGATGGTGCTCCGGTGGCCGCATAGCCGCCATTCAGGAATGATCGGGAGTGATTTGAAGATGAAACAGCGCATCGTCGCGGCCTGCACGGCTGCCCTGCTGCTCGGGTTTGCCGCGATGCCGGCGCAGGCGGAGGGTCTTGGCGTGGAAGGCAATTATGTGCGCGCCAACGGCAATTGGGGCGCCGAGCTGGGTGCCGGCTATGAGTTGGGGCTGCCGGCCGGGTTCAGCCTGACGCCGGGCGCCGGGCTGTATTTCCGCGATGGCGACACCGCGCTCTATGGCCGGATCGAGGCGGCCTATCAGCTTCCGGCTGCCGCTCGCATCGGGCTGGGCGTGCGGCTGAGCGGCGACGATCCGCGCCCCTATGCGACGATTGCGATGCCGCTGCTGCCCAAGGTGGCGATCAAGGGCAATGTCGGGCCGAAATATATCGGGGCCGGGTTGACCATCGGCTATTGAAGGCCGGCGCGGGGCGCATTTTCATGAGCGGGCTGAGCGGCCGGGCTGGCGATCCGGCTCCATCCGGCCTTGTCTCGGTGACGGGGCGTGGCACAAGGGCAGGCGATGCCAACTATTTTCAGCCATGCCTTGCTGCCATTGGCCGCTGCCGCCGCGCTTGGGCGCAGGCGCGTTCCGGTTCCGCTGGCGGTGGCCGGGGCAGCACTGGCGGTGCTGCCCGACCTTGACGTTGCCGGTTTCCGTTTCGGTCTTGGCTATGCGAGCGAGTGGGGGCACCGGGGCGTATCGCACTCGCTGGCGTTCGCGCTGATCGTGTCCGGGCTGGTGGCGCTGGTCTGGGCGCGGGCGCGCAGTCCGGGCGCCTTCCTGTTCCTGTTCGGCAGCATGGCCTCGCATATGCTGCTCGATATGCTGACCGATGGCGGGCAGGGCGTGATGCTGCTCTGGCCGTTGGACGGGACGCGCTGGTTCCTCCCATGGCAGCCGATCCGCGTCTCGCCTATCGGGCTGCGTTTCTTTACCGCGCGAGGGTTGGAAACGGTCCGTTCCGAACTGCTGCTGATCTGGCTGCCTTCGCTGATGATGGCGGGCGCGACGATTGCGGTGCGGCGGCAGCGCGCGTCGGGCAAGTGGGAGTGTTGATGCGGTCCGGTCTTCGCGCAACCTGACAGCAGGGTTGTTCCATGCCTGCTTGCGCAGGCGCAGGCAAACCCCGCCGCCGCAACACTCCCTAATCGAACGGATAGACGCCCGGCTCCGGCTCATAGGCATGCTCGATGCCATACATGCCCGAGCGCAGCATGGCCCCCCAGGATTCGCGGGTGGTGGCGCCGATGTGGGGCGAGGCGAAGAAGGTGGGGATGTCCAGCAGCCTGTTGCCGTTGGCCGGCTCCATGGCGAATACGTCGAAGGCGGCGGCTGCGATGTGGCCGCTCTCCAGTCGCTGCGCCAGCGCATCCTCATCGAACATGCCGCCGCGCGCGCAGTTGATGATGACGGCGCCGGGCTTGATCTGGTCCAGCACCCTGGCGTCATAGAGGCCGATGGTCGTCCTGTTCTTGGAGAGGTGCAGCGTCACCACATCCGAGCGCGCCCACATCTCCTGCGCGCTCACCACTTCCACATTGTCGAACTGCCCGGCGAACTCGGAAATATCCACCCGGTCGCAGGCGAGGATGTTGACCTTATAGCCTTGCAGCAGCTCGATCACCGCCTTGCCAATATGGCCGACGCCGTGGACGCCCACGGTCTTGCCGCGCAGATCGGTGCCGAAGCCGATGGGGCCGCCCCATTGGCCGGCGCGCAGGATGGAGGAGAATTCGTGCAGCCGGCGCAGCGCCATCACCATGTAGGAGACGGTCAGTTCCGAGACGGAGACGCGGTTGATGCCCGCCTGCCACCACATTTTGATGCCGTATTTCTTGAGTAGCGCCGGGTCGATATGGTCGACGCCGGCCGAGCAGAGCGAGATGACCTTGAGGTCCGGGCAGGCGCGCAGCACATCTTCGCTGTAGCGCTGCACGCCGATGACCGCTGTGTCATAGCCTTGCAGATACTCCGCCAGTTCCGCGCCTTCCAGCACGCGGCGATGATCGGGGAATTTGGCGCCGGGATATTTGGCGGACAATTCCGCGCGCAACTCCGGGAAAAAATCGAAATATGGAAACGTCACGGCAACGCGCGGCATATCCCCTCCTGTCTTTGTCGTTCGGTTATGATCCGCCATTGCACAGGCGGCAGCCGATTTCGAGCGGCTTTGACGAAGCGTGGGGGATCAGGGCGCCGGGCGGCGAAAAAAGGCGGGGCGGGCGATGTGGGAGCGCCCGGCGCCCCGCCGATGGGAAAGACTCAGTAGCGCTGCTGGCGCTCGTAAAGCGACTTGTAGTGCTGGATGCGGGTGACGCGCAGGCCCGGCATGCCGGAGCGATCGACCGCGCGCTGCCAGCTGGCGAATTCCTCCAGCGTGAGCGAATAGCGCTCGCAGGCCTCGTCTACGGTCAGCAGGCCGCCATTGACGGCCGCCACCACCTCCGCCTTGCGGCGCACAACCCAGCGCGTGGTGCCGGCAGGCGGCAGGGATTCGAGGGTGAGCGGTTCTCCGAGGGGGCCGACGACTTGGGAGGGGCGGATTTTCTGGTTCTCGATCATTCTGTCCTCGTTCGCCAAAGGGGGCTTGGCTTGAAATGCGCGTTCCGCAAACCGTGGCATCAAAGCTTTTCCTCTTGGCTAACCGCGAGGGTAAATTGATCCTTTATCATTGATTCTGTGGATAAATGTGCTGCGACCCGTGCATTGAACGCGCCGGATGCCTTGCGGCGCGCCATGGCCGGGACCGCCGGACCGCTGAAGATGAATGTCAGCCGCGTCGGCTCGTCGCCACGAGCGGTCGGCTGGCGACTTTCGCGCACGATTCGCGCCGTTTCTCCCGCTTCCTGGCGCGCGGCATGGATGGCGAGGAGCAGCGGCAGATCGGGAATCCGCGTGCCACGCCCGCCCGCCATGTTGAGCGGCAGACCCAGTTCCTCGGGGACGGCATTCATATCCATGGCGAGGGTTTTACCGGGCAAAGGATAAGCAGGCGTAAATGCCGTAGTGACAGGCTGTTAGCGGGAGTTTCCGGGAGGTTAAGGGGAGCGGCGCGCGGTAAGGAAATATCAGCCTGGCCCGCCCGTCGGTTCTGGCGGCGCGCGCGCGGCAGTTCTTCAGGGCGGGGCGTGGGCCGGCGCGCGACGGAGCGGCTCCGTCGTCATCGCATCGTCCGCCTCACGCGTCATGGCCGGCCCGTGCTCGCTCGCACTGGCCCCGCACGGCGCGCGCGCCTATAGGGCGGCAGATGGAAGACCTGTTTCAGCTTGGGGAAACGCGCGGCAAGCGGATCGTCGTCGCCATGTCGGGCGGCGTCGACTCGAGCGTGGTCGCCGCCCTCGCCGCACGCTCGGGCGCCGAGACGATCGGCGTGACGCTGCAGCTTTACGATCATGGCGCGGCGGTCGGCCGCAAGGGCAGCTGCTGCGCCGGGCAGGATATTCGCGATGCCCGTGCGGTCGCCGATACGCTCGGCATCGCGCATTATGTCTTTGATTATGAAAGCCGTTTTCGCGAATCGGTGATCGAGGGATTCGCCGACGAATATCTCGCCGGGCGTACCCCCATTCCCTGCGTGCGCTGCAATATGGGCGTCAAGTTTACCGATCTGTTCACGCTGGCGCGCGACCTTGGCGCGGATTGCCTCGCCACCGGCCATTATGTGCGCCGCGTGGTCGGTGCACAGGGCGCCGAGTTGCACCGCGCGGTCGATCCGGCGCGTGACCAGAGCTATTTCCTGTTCGCGACCACACAGGCGCAGCTCGATTATCTGCGCTTCCCGCTCGGCGGGATGGAGAAGCCGGCGGTCCGCGCCATCGCTGCCGATCTGGGGCTGCGGGTGGCGATGAAGCCGGACAGCCAGGACATCTGCTTCGTGCCCGATGGCGATTATGCGGCGGTGGTCCGCAAGGTGCGGCCGGAGGCGGATGACGGGGGCGAGATCGTCCATGTCGACGGGCGGGTGCTCGGCACGCACAAGGGTCTCATCCATTATACCGTCGGCCAGCGCCGGGGGCTGGAGATCGGCGGGCAGGCCGATCCGCTCTACGTCGTGCGGCTGGAGGCGGAGACGCGGCGGGTGATCGTCGGCCCCCGCGCGGCGCTGGCGGTGCGCGCGGCGCGGCTGGAGGAGATCAATTGGATCGGCACCGGGCATGATGGCCCGCTCACCGCCAAGGTGCGCTCGATGGCGCGGCCGGTGCCGGCGCGGCTGGAAGGTGCGAGACTGGTGTTCGACGCGCCCGAGCTGGGCGTGGCGCCGGGGCAGGCGGCGGTGCTCTATGCAGGCGAGCGCGTGCTCGGCGGTGGCTGGATCGCCGAGACGGAAAGCGCGGAGGCGGCGCTGGCGTGAGGCCGGGCCGCGTGCGGTGGCATAGGCGGATTTGGAATATGGCGATTGGGGCTGCACGGTGGCGTGCTCCTGCGAAGGCAGGAGTCCAGGGCGGCAGCGAACCGCCAATGCGCCTTGGGTTTCTGCCTTCGCAGGAGCATTGTTCTTTCAAGACCTGCCGGCCCCGCTCCATCGACCCTCGATCGTCCGGGGCGCCGGCGCAAATTCGCCCGCGTGGCCGATCAGGGCGTGGTGCGGCTGATGACCTTGGCCGAGCCATCCGGCAGCACCTCGATCAGATGCTGGGCGCCCTGATCGCACTGCGCGCGCCAGGTCGGCACGCCGGACTGGCCCTCGATCCGTTCCACCTTGATGACATCACGGCAGGGGATGTCCGCATCGCGAATGGCGCGCAGGAAAACGCCCTGCTGCTCATTCTCCGCCATGTTGCCGATTTCCGCGACATAATTGACGGTGTTCGCCGAATTGGTCCCGGCCGTTTCGGCGGCATCAATGGCTGCCGCATTGTTGGCCGGGGCCTCGGTGGCCGGGTTGCATCCGGCGAGGGCAAGCACAGTCGTGCTGATCAAGAGCAGGCGCATCATGCTTCTCTCCGTTGGTCCGGCGGCGATCATAGCCTTGTCGCGGGGCGGACGCCAGCGCGGACGGTGCGGCCGCGGTTGCGCTCGCACCCGTGTTCCGGCCAGCTACGGCGTCTCATGCCTTGACTTGACTCGGCGCCCCCGGCTAACCGGCCGACGAACCGGGGCGCCACGCGCTCTGCGTGTTCAATCCGACCATCGAGTCCTGTCGAAGGGTGGTCCGGATCCGCTCGGCAGGGCGGAGACATATATCCATGGCAAATGTAACCGTGATCGGCGCCCAGTGGGGCGATGAGGGCAAAGGCAAGATCGTCGACTGGCTGGCCAGCCGCGCCGACTGCGTGGTGCGCTTCCAGGGCGGCCACAATGCCGGGCACACGCTGGTGGTGGACGGGCAGGTCTACAAGATCAGCCTCGTCCCCTCCGGCATCGTCACCGGCACGCTCTCCATCATCGGCAATGGCGTGGTGCTCGACCCCTGGGCGCTCAAGGCCGAGATCGAGAAGCTGGAAGGGCAGGGCGTCAACGTCACGCGCGCGAACTTCGCGGTGGCGGACAATTGCCCGCTGATCCTCCCCATCCACCGCGATCTCGATGCGCTGCGCGAGACGGCGGCGGGCAAGGGCAAGATCGGCACCACCGGGCGCGGCATCGGCCCGGCCTATGAGGACAAAGTGGGCCGCCGCGCCATCCGCGTGTGCGACCTGGCCCATCTCGACGCGCTGGAGCCGCAGCTGGATCGCCTCTGCGCTCACCATGATGCACTGCGCGCCGGCTTTGGCGAACCGCCGATCGACCGGGCGAAGCTGATCGCCGAGTTGCGCGAGATTGCGCCCTTCGTGCTCCAGTTCGCCGAGCCGGTGTGGAAGCGGCTGCGCGACGTGCGCAAGGCCGGCAAGCGCATCCTGTTCGAAGGCGCGCAAGGCGTGCTGCTCGATGTCGACCACGGCACCTATCCGTTCGTCACCTCGTCCAACACGGTGAGCGGCACCGTCGCCTCCGGCTCGGGGCTCGGCCCCAATGCGGCCGGCTTCGTGCTCGGTATCGTCAAGGCTTACACGACGCGCGTCGGCTCCGGGCCGTTCCCGACCGAGCTGGACGATGCGACCGGCGAGCGGCTGGGCACGCGCGGACACGAATTCGGTACCGTCACCGCCCGCAAGCGGCGCTGCGGCTGGTTCGATGCGGTGCTGGTGCGGCAGACCTGCGCGCTCTCCGGCGTGACCGGCATCGCGCTCACCAAGATCGACGTTCTGGACGGGTTCGAGACGATCAAAATCTGCACCGGCTACAGGCTGAACGGCGAGGTTATCGACTATCTCCCCGCCCATGCGGCGGATCAGGCGGCGGTCGAGCCGGTCTATGAGGAGATGGAAGGCTGGCAAGGCACCACCGTCGGCGCGCGGAGCTGGGCCGATCTGCCGGCGCAGGCGATCAAATATATCCGCCGCATCGAGGAATTGATCGAATGCCCGGTGGCGAGCGTCTCTACCTCGCCCGAGCGCGACGATACGATCCTGGTGCGCGATCCGTTCGAGGATTGAAGGCCGCATTCAAGGGCTTCCGCGCGAATGGAAGCCTGATCCCGATGAAATGCCCCGTCGCATCCCCGTGCCCTGCTCGCGCAGGAGCGCGGGGATGCCGGATTGTCTGCCCTAGTGGAACAGCAGCCATAGAATGATGATGACGGGGATCGGCACGCCGATCAGCCAGAGCAATATGCCTTTACCCATGCGGGTATTCTCCTGTTGTGACGAGACTGAAACGTCCCGGAGCGGAGGATCGTTCCGGGCCGGGTCTCGCGTGACGGCGCATTGCCCTTTTTCGCGCAAGGCCGTAAGGCGCGGCGCATCATGACGCGGCCGATCATCTTCGCCATCCCCAAGGGACGCATTCTGGACGAGGCGCTGCCATTGCTGGCGCGCGCCGGCATCGAGCCGGAGGCGGAGTTCCACAAGAAGGAAAGCCGCGCGCTCAAATTCGCCACCAATGTCGAGGGCCTGTCGATCATCCGTGTGCGGGCGTTCGACGTGGCGACCTTCGTGGCCCATGGCGCGGCGCAGGTCGGCATCGTCGGATCGGACGTGATCGCCGAGTTCGATTATTCGGAGTTGTATGCGCCGGTGGACCTCGCCATCGGCCACTGCCGCCTGTCGGTAGCCGAGCCGGCCGATGCGCCGCACCGCGACCTGCGCACGGCGAGCCACGTCCGTGTCGCCACCAAATATCCGCACCTCACCCGCGCTTATTACGAGCGGCAGGGCATCCAGGCCGAGTGCGTGAAGCTCAACGGCGCGATGGAGCTGGCGCCCTCGCTCGGCCTGTCGCGGCGGATTGTCGATCTGGTGTCGTCCGGCGCGACGCTCAAGGCCAATGGGCTGGTCGAGACGGCGCGGATCATGGATATTTCCGCGCGGCTGGTGGTCAACCGCGCGGCGATGAAGATGCGCGCCGCCGAGCTGGTGCCGATGGTCGAGCGGTTCCGCGCCGCCGTGGAGGCCAGCCGTGCCGCTTAGGCTGGACGCGCGCGCGGATGATTTCGCCGACCAGTTCGAGCGGCTCGTCAATGCCCGGCGCGAGGCGGACGGCGATGTTGCCGATGCTGTGCGGGGTATCATCGCGCAGGTTCGCGGGGAGGGCGACACGGCGCTTGCGGCGCTCACCAGCCGGTTCGACCGCTTCGACCTCGACACGCAGGGCTGGACGATCAGCGCGGAGCAATGCGCGCAGGCCTATGAGGGCATCGACGCCGGGCTGCGCGAGGCGCTGGAAATGGCGGCGCGGCGCATCGCAGCCTATCATGAGAAGCAGCGGCCGGCCGACAGCGGCTGGACCGACGAGAGCGGGGCGCGGCTGGGCGCGCGGTGGAATGCGGTGGAGGCTGCGGGCGTCTATGTGCCGGGCGGCCTCGCGGCCTATCCCTCCTCGACGCTGATGAACGTGCTGCCGGCAAAGGTCGCTGGGGTGGAGCGCATCGTCATGATGTCGCCGACACCGGGCGGCGCGCTCAACCCGGCGGTTCTCGCGGCCGCGCATATCGCCGGCGTGACCGAGATCTGGCGCATCGGCGGCGCGCAGGCAATCGCGGCGCTGGCTTATGGCACGCAGCGGATCGCGCCCGTGGACGTGATCGTCGGCCCGGGCAATGCCTGGGTCGCCGAGGCGAAGCGGCAGGTTTACGGCGTCGTCGGCATCGACATGGTGGCCGGCCCGTCGGAGATCGTGGTGGTGGCGGATGGGCGGAACCGGCCGGACTGGACCGCCGCCGACCTGCTCAGCCAGGCCGAGCATGATCCGACCAGCCAGTCGATCCTGTTCACTGACGATGCGGCCTTCGCGGATGCAGTCACGCAGGCGGTCGAGGCGCTGCTCGGGCAGTTGGCGACCGGCGAGCGCGCCCGCCAGAGTTGGGATGCCAATGGCGCGATCATCCTCGTGCCGGACCTGATGGCCGCCATGCCACTGGTCGACCGGCTCGCGCCCGAGCATCTGGAGCTGGCGGTCGACGAGCCGCAGCCGTTGTTCGATGCGGTGCGCCATGCCGGCTCGGTCTTCATGGGGCGGCTGACGCCCGAGGCGATCGGCGATTATGTCGCCGGGCCGAACCACGTGCTGCCGACCGGGCGGCGCGCGCGCTTCTCGTCTGGCCTCTCCGTGCTCGATTTCATGAAGCGCACCAGCTTCCTCCAGCTTGACGCAGGCGCGCTCGGCGCCATCGGCCCCGCAGCGCTGGCGCTGGCGCAGGCCGAGGGGCTGCCCGCCCATGCCGAGAGCGTGGCGGTGCGGCTGCGCTCATAAACCGCGCGCTTGCTTCGACAAGCGCCGCGCGACCCGTTAAGGACCAGACCCATGGCAGCTTCCCGTTCCAGGACCCGTTCCGCCGCCCGGCTCGCCGCCGTGCAGGCCCTCTATCAGCGCGACATGGAGCAGACGCCGCTGCCGCTGCTGCTCCACGAGTTCCACCAGCACCGGCTCGGCGCGACGATCGAGGACGCGACATACCACCCCGCCGAGGAAGCCTTTTTCGACGATGTGGTGAAGGGCGTGGACGCGCGGCGCGAGGAGATCGACGCGTTGATCGCCGGGCGGCTCGCCAAGGGCTGGTCGCTGGAGCGGCTGGACAAGCCGATGCACCAGATCCTGCGCGCGGGCACTTATGAACTGCTTGCGCGGGTCGACGTGCCGACCGGCACCGTCATCAGCGAATATGTCGATGTCGCCCATGCCTTCTACGACAAGCGGGAAGCAGGGTTCGTCAACGGCCTGCTGGACGCTATCGCGAAGATCGTCCGCCCCGCCTCATGAGCGGGGAGGCGGCCCTGCTGCGCCGCCTGCGCGCCATGGTCTCCGACCCGGCGGCGCGTGATCTGATGGACGATGCGGCGGTGCTGCGGACCATGGGGCAGCAGCTTGTTCTGACCAGCGACACGATGGTGGAGGGCGTGCATTTCCGCCCCGACGATCCGCCCGAGACGGTCGGCTGGAAGCTCGCCGCCGTCAACCTCTCCGACCTCGCCGCCAAGGGGGCGACGCCCAATGGCTGCCTGCTCAGCTACACGCTGGCGGGCGATGAAAAGTGGGATGCGGCGTTCCTCGACGGGCTGGGGCGCGCCATCGGCCGGTTCGGCCTGCACCTGATCGGCGGCGATACGGTGGCGGTGCCGGCGGACGCGCCGCGCGTGCTGGGGTTGACCGCGATTGGCGAGGCGCCGGCGGGCCAGCCGGTGCCCGGGCGCAGCGGCGCGCGGCCGGGCGACAGGCTCTACGTCTCCGGCGCGGTGGGCGATGCCGGCGCGGGCCTCGCCATGCTCGCCGAAGGTGTGGCGGAGCCGGCCGAGTTGATCCGCGCCTATCGCGTGCCGATGCCGCATCTGACGCTTGGCCAGTCGCTCGCGCAGATGGCCCATGCGATGATGGACGTGTCCGACGGCTTGTTGATCGACGCGCGGCGCATGGCGGCGGCGAGCGGCTGCGCGGTCGAGATCGACGCGGTGCCGCTCTCGGAGCCTTATGTGCACTATCGCGGATCGTCCGTGGAGGCGCGGCTGGCGGCGGCGACGGCGGGCGACGATTATGTGCTGCTGGTGGCGCTGCCGGCCGAGCGCGAGCCGCCGCACGGGCTGATCCCGGTGGGGCGGTTCAAGCGCGGCGAAGGGCTGGCGCTGCGGCTGGACGGCAAGGCCGTGCATCTGCCCGAGCGCCTCGGGTTCGAGCACGGCTGACCAACGGCCCGCCCCCTTGCCATCGTGCGCGCGGCGGCGCCTCCGGCTTAATCCGCTTGACGGGGCGGCTGCGTGCCTTACGTTCCGCCTCCGAAAACCGACAAGGACGGCAAAACGTCCAGGGGTTTAGGCAGGGGAGTTGATTGGCATGACATCAGTATTGATTGCCATAGGCTGCGGCATTCTCGCCGTGCTCTATGGCCTCGTGACGAGTCGCCAGGTGCTGAGTGCGTCGCCGGGCGATGCCAAGATGCAGGAGATCGCCGGCGCGATCCAGGAGGGCGCAAAAGCCTATCTCGGCCGGCAGTATCGCACCATCGCCATCGTCGGCGTGATCGTCGCGATCATCCTTGCCCTCACGCTGGGCTGGCTCTCCACCGTCTCCTTCCTGATCGGCGCGATCCTCTCGGGCGTCGCTGGCTATGTCGGCATGAACATCTCGGTGCGGGCCAATGTCCGCACGGCCGAGGCCGCGCGCGGATCGCTACAGGGCGGCCTCACGCTGGCCTTCCGCTCCGGCGCCGTCACCGGCATGCTGGTCGCGGGGCTGGGGCTGCTCGCCATCGCGGTGCTGTTCTGGTATCTGACCGGCCCCGGCGGCCTCGCGCCCAACGACCGGCAGATCATCGCGGCGCTGACCGCTTTGGCCTTCGGCGCCTCGCTCATCTCCATCTTCGCCCGTTTGGGCGGCGGCATCTTCACCAAGGCGGCGGACGTGGGCGCGGACCTCGTCGGCAAGGTGGAAGCGGGCATCCCGGAGGATGATCCGCGCAACCCGGCCGTGATCGCGGACAATGTCGGCGACAATGTCGGCGACTGCGCGGGCATGGCGGCCGATCTGTTCGAGACTTATGTAGTGACGCTGGGCCTCACCATGGTCTCCATCGCGCTGCTGGTGAAGGCCAGCTCCGCCGAGCTGATGGCGCTGATGGCGCTGCCGCTCGTGGTTGGCGGCGTGTGCATCATCACGTCGATCATCGGCACCTATGCGGTGCGGCTGGGCAAGTCCAACAGCATCATGGGCGCGCTCTACAAGGGCTTCTGGCTGACCGCCGGCCTCTCCGTGGTCGGCATCTATTATGTGACCAGCCAGGTGCTGGGCGACATGAACGCCGTGATCGGCGCGGATCTCGACGGAAGCGGCGGCTATACCGGCATGGACCTGTTCTGGTGCATGCTGATCGGCCTTGTCGTCACCGGCCTGCTGGTGTGGATCACCGAATATTACACCGGCACCAACTACCGCCCGGTCAAGTCGATCGCCAAGGCGAGCGTCACCGGCCACGGCACCAATGTGATCCAGGGGCTGGCGATCAGCCTTGAATCCACGGCGCTGCCGACGCTGGTGATCGTCGTCGCGGTGATCGCCACCTTCCAGATTGCCGGCATCATCGGCGTGGCCTTTGCGGCGACCGCGCTGCTGGCGCTGGCTGGCATGGTTGTCGCGCTCGATGCCTATGGGCCGGTGACGGACAATGCCGGCGGCATCGCCGAAATGGCGGGCCTGCCCGACGACGTGCGCCACCGCACCGACGCGCTGGACGCGGTGGGCAACACCACCAAGGCCGTGACCAAGGGCTATGCCATCGGCTCGGCCGCGCTGGCCGCGCTGGTGCTGTTCGGCGCCTATACGACGGACCTCAGGGAGTATTTCCCGGACATCACGGTCGATTTCTCCTTGAGCAACCCCTACGTCATCGTCGGCCTGCTGCTCGGCGCGCTGCTGCCCTATCTGTTCGGCGCATTCGGCATGACCGCCGTGGGCCGCGCGGCGGGCGCGGTGGTCGAGGACGTCCGCACGCAGTTCCGCGACGATGATGGCATCATGGCGGGCACCTCGCGCCCCAATTATGCCCGCACGGTGGATATCGTGACCAAGGCAGCGATCAAGGAGATGATCATCCCCTCGCTGCTGCCGGTGCTGACGCCGATCCTCGTCTATTATGTCATCACGGCGGTGGCGGGCAGGCGGAGGGCTTCGCGGCGCTGGGCGCGCTGCTGCTCGGCGTGATCGTCTCCGGGCTGTTCGTGGCCATCTCGATGACATCGGGCGGCGGCGCGTGGGACAATGCCAAGAAATATATCGAGGACGGCAATCACGGCGGCAAAGGCTCGGATGCCCACAAGGCCGCGGTGACCGGCGACACGGTGGGCGATCCCTACAAGGATACCGCCGGGCCGGCCGTCAATCCGATGATCAAGATCACCAACATCGTGGCGCTGTTGTTACTCGCCGCGCTGGCGCACGGGGCGATGTAAACAGACCCCGGCGCATTCCCGGAAACGGGAGAGGAGGGAACCCGCCCGGATGGCTTCATCCGGGCGGGTTTTCTATGGCGGCGCGTCGGTCGCAGGCGGGGATTGCGGTTCCGGCCCAGCGCAAAGGCATTGCTGGAACCGGGGCGCACTGGCCTTGAGCCGCACCCGTGAAATCTCTGCGCCGTGCGGTAGGCAGCGGGGGTCGGCAGCGCTATAGCGCCCGCATGGCCGCGTCGCTCGCTCCTTTCTCCGCCCAGCTTTCCACACTGGCCCGGCGAGCGAGACTGCGCCGCCTCATGCCGCGCGCGGGGCATGACTTCGCCTCCAACGACTATCTCGGCCTGGCGCATGATCCGGCGATTGCGGGAGCGGTGGCCGATGCGATTGCGCGCGGCGTGCCGGTCGGCTCGGGCGGCTCCCGTCTGCTGCGCGGCAACGCACCCGAGCATGAAGCGCTGGAGGCGCAGGCGGCGACGCTGTTCGGCAGTGAGGCAGCCCTGTTCTTCGCCAATGGCTTTGCCGCCAATATGGCACTGCTCGCGGCGCTGCCGGGGCCGGACGACCTGATCGTCGCCGATGCGTTGATCCATGCCAGCGCGCATGACGGGATGAAGCTCAGCCGTGCGCGCTGTGTGCTTGCCGCGCATAACGATGCACAGGCGGTGGACGATGCGATTGCGGCGTGGCGCGCGGATGGCGGCACCGGGCGCGCATGGATCGTCGCTGAGACACTCTATTCGATGGACGGCGACCGCGCGCCGGTGGCGGCGCTTGATGCGGTCGCGCGGCGGCAAGAGGCGATGCTGATCCTCGATGAAGCGCATGCGACGGCAGTGCATGGCCCCGGCGGGCGCGGCCTTGGCGCGGCGCTGGAAGGGCAGGCGCATGTCATCGCGCTGCACACCTGCGGCAAGGGACTGGGCGTGGAAGGCGCGCTGGTGACGGCGGCGCGGCCGATCATCGAGCTGCTGGTCAACCGTGGCCGCAGCTTCGTCTTCTCGACCGCGCCTTCGCCCTTGATGGCGGTGGCGGTGAGCGCGGCGCTGGAGCGGATGGTCGCGGCCGACGACCGCCGGGCGCGGCTGGCGGCGTTGGTCGATGCGGCGGGGCGGCACATCTGCGCGCCGCTGGATCTGCCGGCGCCAACCAGCCAGATCCTGCCGATCATCCTTGGGGATGATGCGCGGACGATGCAGGTGGCGGAAGCGGTGCAGGCGGCGGGGTTCGACGTGCGCGGCATTCGTCCGCCCACGGTGCCGCGCGGCACTGCGCGGCTGCGTGTATCGCTGACGCTCAATGTCGATGAGGCGATCATCGCACAGCTTGGGGAGGCGCTGCGCACAGCGCTGGCGGCGGCATGAGCGGAGTGCTGATCGTCTCCGGCACCGATACCGACATCGGCAAGACGGTGGTCGCGGCGGGCATCGCCGCTGCGCTGGGCGCGCATTACTGGAAGCCGATCCAGGCCGGCACGGCGGATGGGACGGACAGCGGCCGCGTGGCGTCGCTGGGCGTGCCGCGCGACCATGTGCTGCGCGAGGGCTATCGGCTGGCGCTGCCCGCCTCACCGCACCTCGCTTTCCGCGAGGAAGGGCTGGAGGCGGACCTTGCGCGGCTGGCGCTGCCGGAGCCGCGCCCGCTGATCGCGGAGGGGGCAGGCGGCCTGATGGTGCCGATCCGCCACGATCCGCCGTGGATGATGATCGACCAGTTCGCGTGCTGGCAGGCGCCCGTTCTGCTGGTGACGCGGACGGCGCTCGGCACGATCAACCACAGCCTGCTCAGCGTGGAGGCGCTGCGCGTGCGCGGCATCCCCGTTGCCGGGCTGTTGTTCGTCGGCGAGGCGCATGCCGAGAATGAATCGGTGATCCCGGCGCTGGCCGGCGTGCCCCATGTCGGGCGGCTGCCGCTGCTCGATCCGCTCGATGCCCGGACGTTGGCCGGTGCGATTGCCGCGCACGTCGACCTACCCCATTTGCGCGCGGCAATGGACATGGCCGCATGACTGAAGCCTCGCCGATCTGGCATCCCTTCACCCAGCACGGGCTGAACGAGGCGGTGCCGCGCATCGTCTCCGCTTCAGGGGCCTGGCTGACCTGCGCGGATAGCACGCGGCTGCTGGATTGCGTCGCGAGCTGGTGGGTCATCACCCATGGCCATTGCGAGCCGCGCATCGCCGCCGCCGTCGCCGCGCAGGCGGGCGTGCTCGATCAGATCATCTTCGCCGGCTACAGCCACCCGCAGGCGGATGCAGTGGCGCGGGCGCTGGTGGATATCGCGCCGGCGGGGCTGAACCACGTCTTTTTCTCGGACAGCGGCTCCACCGCCGTGGAAGTCGCGCTCAAGATGGCGCTCGGCCACTGGCACAATCGCGGCGAGGCGCGGCGTCGTATCCTCGTGCTGGAGCATAGCTATCATGGCGACACCATCGGCGCGATGTCGGTGGGGGAGCGCGGCGTGTTCAACGCGCCTTATGCGCCGCTGCTGTTCGATGTGGCGACGGTTCCCTTCCCGGCGGCGGGTGCGGAGCAGGCGAGCCTCGACCGGCTGGAGGCGCTGTGCGCCGCGCCGGAGACGCCGGCCGCCTTCATCGTCGAGCCGCTGGTGCTCGGCTCGGGCGGGATGCTGATGTATCCGCCGCACGTTCTGCGCGCGATGCATGAGATTTGCGCACGTCATGGTGTGCTGTTCATTGCGGATGAAGTGATGACCGGCTGGGGCCGCACCGGCACGCTGTTTGCCTGCGAGCAGGCCGGCATCGCGCCCGATCTGCTGTGTCTCGCCAAGGGGCTGACCGGCGGGTTGGTACCGCTCGCCGCCACGCTGGCGACGACCGAGATTTTCGAAGCGCACCGCAGCACCGATCGGGCGCGGATGTTTTTCCATTCTTCCAGCTTCACCGCCAACCCGATCTGCTGTGCGGCGGCGAACGCCAATCTTGCCATCTGGCGCGAGGAGGATGTGCTCGGCCGTGTCGCGGCGCTGGGCAGGGCATTGGATCGCGGGCTGGCGGCACTCGGGGCCAACCCGGCCCTGCGCAACCCGCGCCGGATCGGCGGAATCGGCGCGATCGACCTGATGGTTCGCGATGCCGGCTATCTTTCCGATGTCGCGCCGATCCTGCGGGCGCGGGCGCTGGAGCGCGGCCTCTTGCTGCGGCCGCTCGGCAACACCATCTATCTCATGCCGCCTTATTGCACGACCGATGACGAGGTCGCGGCGGCCTTCGAGACGATCGGCGCACTCATCGAGCCGCTCGCAAGCGGTGCCGGCTGACGGCTCGCGCTTTTCAATCGCCGCGTTTGGGTCTATGGGGCGCCATTCGCGAAATACTGGATGGATATGGCCAAAGAAGAACTTCTCGAAATGCGCGGGCAGGTAGTGGAACTGCTTCCCAACGCAATGTTCCGCGTCCGCCTGGAAAATGATCATGAAATTCTTGGTCATACGGCAGGCAAGATGCGCAAGAACCGCATTCGCGTGCTTGTGGGTGACGAGGTGCTCGTCGAGCTGACGCCCTATGATCTGACCAAGGGCCGCATCACCTACCGCTACATGCCCGGCCGTGGCGGCCCTGGCCCCGGTCAACCCTGACCGTTAGCGCGGTGGCAGACCTGCCGCGCGGCCCCATGCGCCTCATCCTCGCATCCGCTTCGCCGCGCCGGCTCGATCTGCTGGCGCAGATTGGCGTCACGCCCGACGCCGTCGACCCGGCCCATATCGATGAAACGCCCCGCAAGGGCGAACTGCCGCCGCCCTATGCCGCGCGGATGGCGGCGGAGAAGGGCGCGGTCGTCGCCGCGCGCCACGCAGGGAGCGTCGTGCTGAGCGGCGACACGGCGGTCGCCTGTGGCCGCCGTATCTTGCCCAAGGCGGAGGATGAGGCGACGGCGCGCAGCTGCCTCACCTTGCTCTCCGGCCGCCGCCACCGCGTGTTGAGCGCTGTCACCGTGATTGACGCGGAGGGCAAGGCGCGGCATCGGCTCTCGACCAGCATCGTCACCTTCAAGCAATTGCATGCGGACGAGATCGCAGCCTATCTCGCCAGCGGCGAGTGGCACGGCAAGGCTGGCGGCTATGCCATTCAGGGCCGCGCCGCCGGGCTGATCCGCGCGCTGTCCGGCAGCCCCTCGGGCGTCATCGGTCTGCCGCTCCATGAGACGCGCACGCTGCTGCGCGCCGCCGGGGTCGCCTGTGACTGAGGTGCCCGCCGGTCCGCACTGGCTCTATGAGGAGGGCATTGGCGAGGCGCGCGCCGCGCTGGTGCAGGGCGGCCGCATCCTCGAAGCGCAGATCGAGCGGGAGGACAAGCGCGCGCGGGCTGGGGGTGTCTATCCCGGCCGGCTGACCCACACGCTGATCGTGCGCAAGCGCGGCATCGCCCGGTTGAACAGCGGTGAGGAGGTGCTGATCGAGCCAATCCCGCCCAAGGTGGCGGAAGGCGCTACCGTGCGCATCGAGCTGCTGCGCGAGGCGATTGCCGAGCCGGGGCTGGAGATGGGGCGCGAGAAGCTGGCGCGCGGGCGCATCGCCGCGCCGGGGCTGGTCGCGGAGCCGGGGCCGAGCCTGCTCCAGCGGATCGGCGAGAGCGGCCTGCCGATCGTGCCGTGCCCCGCGCATGAGGAGGATCGGCTGGAGGCGGCCGGCTGGAGCGAATTGCTCGCCGAGGCGATGAGCGGCGAGGTGGGGCGCGAGGATGCCGCGCTGCGCATCTTCCCCACGCCGGCGATGACGCTGATCGACGTGGATGGTGCCGCGCCGCCCGCCCAGCTCGGCCCCAAGGGCGCCAAGCTGGCCGCACTGGCGATCCGCCGCATGGGGATCACCGGCTCGATCGGCATCGACCTGCCGACCATGAACAACAAGGACGAGCGGCTGATCGCGGCGGCGCAGATCGACAAGGCGCTGCCCCAACCGTTCGAGCGCACTGCCGTCAACGGCTTCGGCTTCGTCCAGATCATCCGCAGGCGCGAGCGGGCCTCGCTCATCGAGTTGCTGCGTGCCGATCCGGTGCGCACGGCGGCGATGGCGGCGCTGCGCGCGGCCGAGCGGCATCATGGCGCCGGGGCGATCACGCTGACGCTGGCGCCCGCCGTCGCCCGCGACGTTCGCGCCCATGCCGAGTGGATCAGGCTGCTGGAGCGGCGGCGCGGCGGCCCCGTGACGATCACTGCCGATGAGGCCCTCGCATTGGGAGCGCATCATGTCCACTAAAGGCCGATGCCCGGTCTGCCGCAAGCCGACCGTGACGGAATTCCGCCCATTCTGCTCGCGCGGCTGCCGGGACCGTGATCTCGTCAAATGGCTGGACGAGGGCTACCGCATGCCCGTCCGCCCCGAAGAGGATGAGGATGGCGACAAACCGCGCGAGGACTGATTGCCCGTTCAGGAACCGTCAGGCTTGTCGGCCGTACTATAAGGCCTCCCCTTCCTGCGGGTGGGGGCCGCGTTCCTGTGGGTGCGCGGCAAGACAGAAAGCGAGACGGGTTGATGAAAATCGCGAAACTTTGCGCCGCCGCCGTGGTGGCGACGCTGCTCATACCGCCGCCAGCAATGGCCAAGACCACGCTGAGCGAAAAAGATCGCGCGCGAGTGGCGCGTGCGCCTGCCAAGGACCGCGCGGATGTGCGCTATTGCCTCATCCAGCGCAAGAAGGGCGGCAAGACCGGCTTGTTGGTCGGCGCGGCGGGCGGTGCCGGTGCCTCCGTGATCGCCGGCGGCGACGTGGGCGAGACGCTGCTGGCCGGCGGTGCGGGCGCCGTAGCTGGCCATCTGATCGGTAAGGGCCGCGCCACCAACAGCCGCTGTGACACGGTGCTGCAGCGCAATCCCTGATCCTCTATGACCATGGGCGCCGCTTCCATGGCGCCCATGCCGCCTTATCGTATCATGGGGACTGGACAGGGGCGCGGCGGCATGCTTATAGCGCTCGCCTTCCCCGGACATTCGCTCCGGCGGCCAATCCCGTGCCCGGGTAGCTCAGTTGGTAGAGCATGCGACTGAAAATCGCAGTGTCGGCGGTTCGACTCCGTCCCCGGGCACCATTTCTCCCTTCGCCGCTGTTCGCTTACATTTTTACAAAGACCGGAAATCGGTCATTCGGCTCAGGTCCATAGTGAGCACCTGCCGCGCTGTCAGGCACGGTAGGCGATCGGATTTTATGGCGGATGCGCGAAATCGAGCCGGGCGCGCACGATCGCCGATTGTCGCTAGACCTTGGCTGCGTAGATCAGGCGGCCTTCCCCGAGATAGCCGAACATTTCATCCAGATCATGCTCGCCAACCGCGAAGCAGCCCTGGCTGCGCCCGAGCTTGCCGTGCGTGCGGATCATGTCGGCATTCGCATACCAGGCGCCATGGATCACGATGGCGCGATCCAGCGCATTGTTATTCGTCGGGTCGAGGCCGAGGAGGCGCTGGGATCGCCCATGCTTGCCGACATAATAAGAGTCGGTCACGAAGGCGCCCTCACTGGAGGCGTTGGAGCCGAAGGCATTGGAGAAGCTGTGCAGGAAGCCGGTGTGGCGCGGGTCGGAGCCGGAGCCGTGCGTGACCAGCAGGCGAGACGTGGCGCCGCTGGCGATATCCAGGAAGTGCAGCCGCAACTCCGAGGAGGGCGCGGAGAAATCGACGATCGCGATGCGGTCGCGATGGGGGATGCTCGCGCCATGCCGGGCGAGCGCATCGAGCGCATCGCGCAGGAGCGAGGGTTTGATCGACAAGGCGGCATTGGCTGGTGCCGCCGGCGGGAGCGGCGGAGCGACGGCAGCTGTGGGCGGCGGCGCAAGACTGTCGCCCGCTGTGAGCGCCTCGCTGCCGATCCGTGAGATGGCCGATGCCGAGCGCGTCAGTGCGGCGGTTGCGACAGTGGCGCAACCGAACAGCATCATGCGCCGGTCGAGGCGAAACGGTCGATTAGCCATGGCTCCCCATATAGCGCGGTAGCGGCGCGCTTAAAGGCATATGGCTTTTTCCCGCGTTCGTTGCACGCGCATATGCGATGAGCGGTGCCGATCCGGGGAACCGGCGGGGGGCGCCTCTATTCGTATCCGGGCGAGATCATGGCCCCACATCGGATGAGGACGGGCGAAACCGCATATCCTGTCTGGTCGGGAAGCCGAGCGCAGTCGAAACCCGCTCGTTCCAACCATAAGGATCGGCGCGGATCACCGGCTCGCCCGCTTCATCGAGCACTACGGTCTGGTAATAGAGCCGTACGGGTATCTCCCGGGGGAGTGGCACGAAGCTTTCCTTGCCGCTCGCGCGGGCACGGTTCCATGCATCCAGCACGCCCTCGTCGCGGGCCAGCATCGCCGCGAAGCCCAGCGCATCGTCCACACGCACACAGCCATGGCTGCGCTGGCGCTGCACCTCATCGAACAGCGCCTTGGCCGGCGTATCGTGCAGATAGATCTGGTGATCGTTCTTCATGTCGAACTTGACCTGCCCGAGCGAGTTGTGCGGGCCGGGCTGCTGGACGATCCAGCCATCCTTCCACACCATGTTGTTGCGGCGCAGATAGTCCCCGCCCTTGCCGGCAATTTCCTTGCGCTCGATGGAGCGCGGCACCGTCCAGGTGGGATTGGCCACGAGGCGATAGATGGGTGAGCCGAGTTGCGGCGTCTCGTTCTCCGGCTTGCCGACCACGACCTTGCGGCTGTCGGCGAGCTTGCCGTCGCGCCAGTAGCTGAGGCGGGCGGCGGCGATGTTGACGTCGATCCGGGTCGCGGGCGCCTCGCGCGCCAGCCAGCGCTGCCGCTCCATGGCGACGGCGATGGCGCGGGCGCGGTCCGCATCGGAAAGGTTGAGGATTTCGAGCACGCCGCCGCCTACGATCCCGTCCGGCTCGATGCCGTAATTCGCCTGCATCTGCCGGACGGCCCGCACCATCGCATCGTTGTAGCGATCGCCCTGCGCCTGCGCGGGATCGAGATAGTCGGACGCCACGAGTTGCCGGGCGATCGCGGGCACTCTCTTGTCCGTCTGGCCGGGCTTGAGCGGCTCGGCCGTATCTGGAATGGCGGGCGCCGGGGTTGCCGCGCCTCGTCCTCCGCCAAGGGCCAGATAGGCCTTGGAGAGCTTGCGATAGCTATCATCTTGCGGCGCGAGGCTGTCAAGCCAGTCGTCGACCTTGCCTTTGGCGAGAGCTTCGGCAAGGCCGCGCTGCAGATCGACCTGGGGGCGCGGGAGCGTGTAGATGGCGTGCAGTTTCGCCGGATCGGATGCGCCCTGCGCGAGCGCGGCCGCAAAGCGCAAGGCGCTGCGGGTGAGCGTCGCCTCGCCATCGGCGCTTCCGGGCTGGCCTTCCACCTGGAAGGTCATCCGGTCGAGGCCGTGGGCGGCCCGCTGATCGATCGCCTCGCGCAATTGCCGCACGGTGGCGTTGCTCCACCGCGCCTGCTCTATGGATGTGCCTGAACCTGGCCAGAAATCGCTTGCATCGCAGGCGGTGAGAACGAGCGGCAAAGCCAGCAACGCGCTGGCGATCAGACGTCTGGGCACATGGATCTCCTGATGTGGTTCCTTAGGAACGCACGAAGGCCGCCAGCGCTCCCATGGAATCACGATGGACGATGACTCTCAAGGCCTGCCGCCCAGCGTCGGGCAGTCCGGGTGCGCCAGCCTATCCCGGCCTTTCTGTTTCATTTGTGTGACAGTACCGTAACACAGCGGTCACACCACAGCGTCACTAGGCCCCTCGAATCGCCGGAAGCAAATCTGCTTCGGCGGCCTCCACACTTCCCAGGGGACTCTATGTTTCATTCCGTTCGTTCGCGCATCCTGCTCGGCACCTGCCTGTCGTTCGCCGCTGCCCTTCCCGGACCTGCTCTGGCGTCCGACATCGTCGGCATCGTCACCGATGCAAGCGATACGCGCGCGTTGCAGAGCGCGCAGGTCCGCATCGTTGAGCTTGATCGCGAGACAGAGGCCGGGCGCGATGGCAGCTTCCGTTTCGGCGGGGTCCCGGCTGGCACCTACACGCTGGAGGCCCGCTATGTCGGCGCCGAGCCGCGCACCCAGTCCGTCACCGTGCCCGATAGCGGCAATGCCACCGTCAATCTCGTCCTTGGCGCCGATGGCACGATCCTCGTCCTCGGCCAGTCGGCGAACATGACCAGCGCCCTGTCGCGCCAGAAGGCCGCCGACGGCGTCGAGAACGTGCTGACGCGCGACGCGGTCGGCCAGTTCCCTGACCAGAATGTCGCCGAAGCCCTGCGCCGCCTGCCCGGCGTCAACATTCTCAACGATCAGGGCGAGGGCCGCTTCGTCTCGGTCCGTGGCCTCGATCCCGAACTCAACGCGACATCGGTCAACGGCGTTCGCCTGCCCGCGCCGGAAAGCGATGTCCGTTCGGTCGCGCTCGACGTGATTTCGAGCGACAGCATCGAATCCATCGAGGTCAAGAAGTCACTGACCCCGGATATGGACGCGGACATGATCGGCGCGTCGATCGAGATCAACACGACCAGCGCCTTCGAGAGGCGCAAGAACCTGCTGACCGCGAAGATCGAAGGCAGCTACAATGATTATTCGGAAAAGCTGACGCCGAAGGGCAGTGTCGATTTCTCGCAGCGTCTGGGCGACAATATCGGCGTGTCGGGCGGCCTCTCTTATTATCAGCGCAAGTTTGAGACGGATAATATCGAGGCCGACGGCTGGGACGAGGATGATGGCATCATCTTCCCCGAAGAGGTCAACTATCGCGACTATGACGTCGAGCGGAAGCGTCTCTCGGCCAATCTCAACCTGGATGTTCGCGCTGGCAGTTCTACCAAGCTCTACGCGCGCGGCGTCTATAGTCAGTTCGACGATCAGGAATATCGCCGGGAGACGAGCCTCAAGCTTGAGGATGCCGGCGCAATCGCCGCCAATGGCCCCACGAGCGTCGACTTCAGCGATGCCGACGGCGAGATCAAGGTCCAGCGTTCGCTCAAGGACCGGTTCGAGCGCCAGCGCATCCGCAGCCTCGTGCTGGGCGGAGAGACGGAGGCGGACGGCTGGCACGCCGAATATTCAGTGAGCTACGCCAAGTCGACCGAGCGCGAGAACGGCTCGATCGACCCCGCGAATTTCGAACGGAAATTCGAGGATGACGGCCTCGTGATCGGCCTCGATACCACCGATCCGCGCAAGCCGCTTTACAGCGCTGGCGGCCTCGCCGGTGCGGTCGCCGATTTCGCCGATCCGTCTGCTTATGAACTGGACAGCATTCAGGTCACCACATTGTCGGATTCGCGCGACCGCGAATGGGGCGCGCGGCTCGACTTGGGCCGCGAATTCGCGATGGATGGCGGCAGCTTCACGGTCCAGGGCGGCGCGAAGGGGCGCTGGCGCAAGAAAAGCTACGATCTCGAAACCGTCTATTGGGAGAATGACGCTCTGACGATGGCCGATCTGGTCGGCGATCAGACCTATCGCCTGACCGATATCTCGCCCGTGCTCGACAAGAAGGAGGTACGCCGCTTCTTCAACGCCAATCGGGATATCTTCGAGCTTAACGAGTTCGACTCGACGCTCGATTCCACGCTCGATGATTATTCGGTCAAGGAAGACGTCACCGCCGGCTATCTGCTCGGCCGCTGGGACAGTTCCACGCTGCGCGTGATCGGCGGCGTGCGCTACGAGCATACGCGCAATGATATTCGCGCCAACACGGTGCTGACGGTGGAGGAGGGCGGCGAACTGCCCGATGGGTCGGAAGCGGATGACGACACCATCGCCAGCATCACGCCCAACCGGTTCAAGCGCAGCTATGGGGACTGGCTGCCGAGCCTGACGATCCGCTGGGAGCCGCAGAGCAATCTCGTGCTGCGCGCGGCGGGCTATAAGAGCCTCGTGCGCCCCAAGCTCTCGAAGCTGGCGCCGCATTTCACCATCGAACAGAATGATGACGACGAGCGTAAGGGCGATTTCGGCAATCCCGACCTCAAGCCCTATCGCGCGTGGAATTTCGATGCGGGGGTCGAATACTATCTGCCAGGCAACGGCGCGTTGTCCGCGGGTGTCTTCTACAAGGACATCAAGGATTTCATCGTCGACGCCAATTATGGCGATCCGGGCGTCTATCAGGGCATCGCTTATGATGAGGCGACGATCCCCATCAATGGCGACAGCGCCAGGGTCTGGGGTCTCGAACTCAGCTACCAGCAGGCGCTGCGCTTCCTGCCCTCGCCATTGGACGGGCTGCTGGTGCAGGCGAACTATACCTATACCGACGCCACCGGGAAGGTGCCGGTGGATGGCGACATCGCCAATCTGCGCGAGATCGCTCTGCCTGCGGCCTCGAAGCACACCTTCAATGTCGCGCTGGGTTATGAAAAGGGGCCGGTTTCGCTACGCCTTGCGGGCACCTATCGCTCCAAATATCTCGATGAGCTTGGCGACGTGGCAGTCGAGGACCGGATGGTCGACGATCATTTCCAGCTCGATCTCTCGGCCAAATATGATGTGACCAGGCGCTTCCAGGTCTTTTACGAATGGGTGAACATCAACAACGCCAAATATTACGCCTACAACACCGTCGGCGCCCGCCAGAACCTGCTGCAGTTCGAGGAATATAAATGGACGATGAAGTTCGGCGCGCGGGTGAAGTTCTGATGCGCCGCCTTCTCGCCCTGCTGCCGCTCCTGCCGCTTGCCGCCTGCGCGAGCACGCCGCCCATCACCGGCCTGCCGCCGATCCAGATCACCGCGAGCGGCGAGACCGATCCGGTCGGCACGGCGAAGGCCGACGCTGCCGATGATCCGGCGATCTGGGTCGATCCCGCGAACCCGAACCGCGCGCTGATCATCGCGACCGACAAGAAGGCCGGCCTCCATGTCTATGACCTGACCGGCAAGGACCGCGCCTTCATCGAGGGCGGGCGCGTCAACAATGTCGATGTTGCGGGCAATATCATCGTCGCGAGCGACCGCAATGATGGGGTGAACGCGCATCTTGCGGTCTTTCGTCTCGATCCCGCCACGCCCGCTGTCACGTCGCTCGGCCGCGCCGCGGCGGGAGCGGGCGAGGCCTATGGCCTGTGCCTCAAGAAGACCGCGCCGGGCGCGCCGATCACCGCCGCGCTGATCGTCAAGGATGGCACGGTGCGCGTCGGCACGCTGGCCCTGCCCGAAGGGGCGGACCCGACTTTCACGCTGGCGTGGGACTATAAGATTCCCACCCAGTCGGAAGGCTGCGTCTTCGACGGCGACGCCTTGTATGTCGGCGAGGAAGATGCGGGCATCTGGCGGCTCGTGCAGAATGGCACGACCGCCACCGCGCACCTCGTGGCCCCGGTCGACAATCAGCGCCTCGTCGCCGATGTCGAGGGCCTCGCGACGATCGACCACAAGGGGCAGCGCTATTTGATCGCGTCGAGCCAGGGCGACAATGCCTATGCGGTCTTCAGGCTGCCGTCGATGGACTATGTCGGCCGCTTTGCGATCGCCGCCGGCACCTATGGCGCGACGAGCGAAACCGATGGGATCGAGGCGATCGCGGGCAATTTCGGCCCCGATTATCCCGATGGCCTGTTTCTCGCGCAGGATGGCGACAACGCGCCCAGGGCGCAGAATTTCAAGCTGGTGCGTTGGGACCGGATCGCCGCGGCACTGGGGCTTTAACCGCGCTGCGGGCGCATCCGGTCCGTTCTCACGCGGACAGATGGCAAGGTGACGGGCTAGGGTCGATCGCGCGCTCCGCATGAGGGCGCGATGATCCGTCCGGTCGCTGCCATGCCGAGAGGGCACATGCCGGCTCGCTTCCGGGGACCGCTCATGGCGCAGACCTGTGCTGCCATGAGGCACTTCGAGGCAGGCGGAGAACGCCGCCCAACTCGCGCCGGAAAAAATCCGCATTGTCATTGGCTTGTTAGCGAACTGTCGTCGCTCTGAAATATTCCGCCGCCACTTAGGCCGCGCTGACACGCCGCTCGGCGCAGCAGAATTACATAAAATCACGGGGAACAAATTCATGCGCCATTTCCGCGTGGCTGTGTCGCTCGCAGCCCTTTCCATTGCCTTGTGCCTGCCCGCCATGGCCCATGCGGACGAACCGACGCCAGCGGGAGCGAGCGACGAGCCGATCGTCATCGTCACCGGCACGCGCATCGCCCGGCCGGAACTGGAATCGGCCATGCCGATAAGCATTCTGGATATGAAGGATGCCCAGAATTACGGCCGCTCCACCCTGTATGATTCGCTGATGCTCATCCCGGCGATCGGGCCGGGACTGGGGCCGATGAACTCCGGCGGCCAGGAATATGATCAGGGCGTCGCCAACATCAACTTGCGGAACCTGGGCGCCAACCGCTCGCTGGTGGTGGTGGACGGTCAGCGCTGGGTATCGGGCGGCGCCCGCACCCAGGCGGTGGACCTCAACACCATCCCGTCCGCGCTCATCGAGCGGCAGGAGGTCGTGACCGGCGGCGCCTCCGCCATTTATGGTGCCGATGCGATCACCGGCGCGGTCAACATCATCATGAAGAAGGCGGTCGAGGGCCTCAACATTTCGGCGATGAGCGGCATTTCCGAACGGGGCGATGCCGCCGAGCATCGCGCGGAATTTTCCACGGGCACGTCTTTTGGCGGCGGCCGTGGGCATATCCTGTTCGGCGCGGACTGGACCGCGATCGACCCGCTCTACAATTCGGCGCGCGGCCTGATCAATCACCGCTACGTCTATCAGCCCAACAACAAGGATAATCTGGTGGCGGGCATGCCGAAGAGCACCGGCCCGGCGGACGGCATCCCCGATTATGTGCTGGTCGACTTCAAGCAATTCTATCGCGCCACCGCACCGACCTTCTGCATCTTCGAGGGCGCGGCGCCCTGCGGCACCAATAACGGGCAGTGGTATCAGCTCATCAATGACAATCTGATCTCGATCCCGCAGAGCAGCTACACCGTCTATTCCAACGGCGATACCGGCGTTCAGACCGACAACGGCACCGGCGGCCTGCCCGACAGTATCGACGGCCTCTATACGAACGTGCTGCTGCGCACCAAGGCGGTGCGGGCATCGGGCATGTTGCGGGCCAATTACGAGCTGACCCCGACGACGATCGTCAACGGCTATGTCAGTTACGCCCATTCCTATACCCGGGCGAATACCCAATGGCCGGTGGTGCGTGACGATTCCCGCGCGACTAACTGGTATGGCGGCACGAGCGGCGAAATCGCGCGACTGACCGATCCTTATCTGCCCGATGTGCTGCGGCAGTTCATGGTCGACAACGGCCTTACGGACATTCCGTTGAACCGCACTTATGCCAATCTGCCCACGCCGTGGGAAATCCATTCGCGCAACAGCGTCAGCGTCGGCACCGATATTGTGGGCAAGCTGACCGAGCGGCTCAACTGGGGCGCCTTCGCGCGCTTCGGCCAGGTCATCGACAATTACCGGACGGAAAACGCGCTGGGTGGGGACGAGTGGTTGCAAGCCCGCAATGCCATCACGCTCGATGGCGAGATCGTCTGCGCCGATCCCGCGGCGCGGGCGGCCGGGTGCGCGCCCTTCGACTATTTCACCACCGGGCGGCCGAGCCAGGCCTTTGTCGATTACGCGCTCAAGACCCGTTACGAGCGGACGATGAATTCAATGGTGAACCTGGGCGCCCATGTCGACGGCACCTTGTTCACCCTGCCTTATGGCGATCTGGCCTTTTCCGCGGGCGTGGAATGGCGGCAGGAGACGCTGCACACGCAGGACGACCCGGATGAAGCCAAGATCGCGACCATCCTGAAGGGCGGCGCCGACTATGCCCGTCATCCGGAAATGTATGCGCGGCGCCGCACGGCCGAGGCCTTTGGCGAAGTGCAGATCCCGCTGCTGAAGGACCTGCCCTTCGCGCACAGTCTGTCCATCGAAGGCGCCTATCGCTTCTCGCATTATAACGACAATCCCGAGACGCACACCTGGAAGGCGGGCGGCAACTGGGCGCCCTTCCGCGGCCTGACCATCCGCGGCACCTATTCCTATGCGGCCCGCGTGCCGAACTTCGGGGAATTATTCTCGCCCTTCACGGTCACGTCGGGCGCGGCGATCGCGGACCCATGCTCAACGACCTATATCGATTCCAACCCCGCTTATCAGGCGAATTGCGCGGCGGTGCTGGCCTCGCGTGGCGGGCTGGCGCTGCCTTATCCCAATACCAACCGCCCGAACCTGATGGCCGGCGGCAATGTCGACCTGACGCCGGAAAAATCCCGCAGCTACAGCATCGGCGCGGTGGTGCAGCCGACCTTCCTGCGCAATTTCGATGTCACCGTCGATTACTGGAAAATCCATATCGACGATGTGATCACCACGCTCTCCGCCACAACCATTCTGAACAATTGTTATGGCGGCAACACGGCCTATTGCGGGTTCATCACCCGCAACCCCGCCGGCACCGGCTATTTTGACGGCTATAACGCCCAGAACGATCCAGAGGGCTATTATCTGCTGGATGGCACTATTCTGGACGTTTACAACAACCGCTATACCAATCTCGCCTCGCTGGAGGCGCGCGGGATCGATGTCGGGGCCAATTACAGCACCAATGTCGGCAAGGGGAGGCTGCGGTTCAACTTCGCGGGCCAGTATCTGCTCAATCAGATCACGGTCGCCCAGGTGGGCACGCCCGGTCTGGATTATGCAGGGCAATATCGCACCCCGCGTTTCCGCGGCACGCTGATGACGAGCTATTCCATCGGCAAGGTCACGTTCGGGTTGAACACGCGGTTCATCGGCGCGAGCAAATATGATCCCACCAAGAGCGACGAATATTACCAGTTCCAGCACATTCCCGCCTATGTCTATAACGACGTGACGGTGAACGTCCGGGCGAACGAGCAATTCACGTTCAGCCTCGGCGTGCGGAACATCGCGGACGTGGACGTGCCGTTGCAGCTCTATAACAACACCATCAGCCCCCACCGGGCCGATGGGGCGACCTCCGGGTCCGCCGGCGCGGCTTATTACGATGCGATCGGCCGCTATTTCTTCGCCAAGATCGATATGCGCTTCTGACATCAGAAACCACAGACCGGCCCGCTTTCCCTGCGAAAGCGGGCCGCGTCGGTTCGAGGGACTCCGCCATGATCAGACATATGCTTGCCGGCCTGCTGGCCACCGCCGCCCTGCTCGCCACCGCTGCACCGGCTGCGGCTGCTCCCGCCAACGGGCCGATGGTGATCGCCCATCGCGGCGGCGCCATGCTGTGGCCGGAGAATACGCTCCCCGCCTTCGACAAGGCGGTTGAGATGGGCGCCGAGATCCTCGAATTCGACATGCAGGTGACGGCGGACGACCAGCTGGTCATCACGCATGACGCCACCGTCAACGCCAGCTTCTGCACCGCCCCGGATGTTGCGCCTGCGCCCATCCGCTCGTTGACGCTGGCACAAGTGCGCCAGTTCGATTGCGGGTCCGGGCACCGGGATATCTACCCGAGCCAGCAGGCGGTGCCCGGCAGCCATATGCCGACGCCGGACGAATTTTTCGCCCGTTACAAGGGCAGTAGCGCGCTGTTCTACGGCGAGATAAAAATTCCCCGCAAGGAGGAGGGCGTGATCGATCCGGTCGCCTTTGCCGGGCTGGTCGCGGCGGCCGTGAAGAAGGCCGGGCTGGAAGACCGGTTCATCCTGCAATCCGCCGATTATAGCGCCATTGATGCGATGCATGAGGCGGCGCCGCGCATTCGGACCTGCCTGCTCAGCCCCTGGCGCTATGACGTCGATGTTCTGGAGCAGGCCCGGACGCACCATGCCTCCTGCGTGCTGTTGCGCCTCAAGGATGCCGATGCCGCGCGCGTCAAGCAGTTGCAGGCCGCCGGCGTGATGGTGTTCTCCGAGGTCATCGACGATGAGACGAGCTGGGCCGCCTATCTCGCCCGTGGTGACGATGCGCTCTTCACCAACGATCCCAAGGGGCTGATCGCCTTCCTGCGCAAACAGGGCGTCCGGAAGTAGCGCAGGCTCCCCGCCGGCCGGGAGTGCGGCGCAGGGCGACTTGCCCGAGCGATCAATATTCGAAGCGTATCGTGCCGATCACGCTGCGGGGCGCGGCGTAGAAGGCCTGCCCCCATTCCAGCGAGTTCAGATATTTCTTGTTCGTCACGTTGCGGACATTCACGCTCGCGCTGACATGGTCGACCAGCCGGATGCCGGCCAAAAGGTCGAGCAGCGCATAGCCCTTCTGGGTGATGGGCAGCCCGGCGCTGTCGTCGGTGGCGCTGATCCCGCTCTGGTAGCGGAACTGCGCGCCGAGCTTGAGGTCGCGCCATTCCGGCACTTCATAGGTCGCGGCCAGCTTGATGGACGTGCGCGGGATGAAGGTTTGCGCGCGCTGCCCCTGATCGTCATGGATCTTGAGGCGGGTGAAGCCGCCGCTCAGCAGCCAGTGGTTCGCGACGCGCCCGGATACCTCGATCTCGAAGCCCTTTGCCGTCGTATCCTGGGCCTCATAATAATAGACGCCGAGCGGGCCGTTTGTGCCGTCGAACGTGTCGACATAGCTCGCAAGGCCGCGCTGCTTGGCGCGGAAGAGCGCGGCGGAGGCATAGAGCCGCCCGTCGAGCCAGCTGCCCTTGAGGCCGCCTTCTATGCTGGTGCCCTTGGCCGGCATCAGGCGCACATTATCGACATCCACCTGGCTCTGCGGCGCATAGATATCCGTATAGCTGGCATAGAGCGTCAGGTTGCGCGTGACGTCGAACAGCAGGCCCGCATAGGGGCTGACCTTATGGTCATCGCGCGTCAGATCGGAGCCATAGGAGTCACCGGTGGTCTTGAGCCAGACGGCGGACACGCCCGCGACCCCCTTCAACTGATCGGTGAAGTTGAGGTGGATGGCGCCGTAAGCGCGCGTCAGCCGATCATGTTCATGCCCCTGCAATTCGGCTTCGGGATAATCCGGCTCGACAGGGACGAAGGAGCTGAGCTGGCGAATATCGCCATAATCGATCTCGGTATCGGAAAAAGCTTCCCACTCACGCTCGCGCAGCCAGCCATTCGACAGGCCGAGCGCGATCTGATGGCGCCGGCCGAATAGCTCGACACTGCCCGAGGCATAGCCGTCGATCAGATATTGCTTGTTGCGCGTGGGGTAGAGGCCGCTGCTGCCGGTGACGCCCAGCCCGGTTTCCGGGTCTGGCGTGCCACCTGCGTAGATGCGCAATGCTCTCGAATCGAGATCGTTGTAGGTGAACACCCCGCGCACCGACCAGTCGCCGCCGATCAGATAGGTCAACTCGCCAAAGGCGCTCTGGTTGACGACGTTCGCATAGGTCCATGGCGCCGATGTGGAGGCCGAGCGGTCATAGGGGATGCGGCTGCCGTCGCTGTAAATGAGCGGCAAGGCGCCCCAGAGGACGCCGTCCGCGCGATTATCCTGCCGCAGATAGCCGACGGTCGCGGTGAGGCCGGGCACGATATCCCAGGCCAGCAGCGCACCGATGACGTCGCGATTGACCTTGTTGTAATCCAGATAGGAATTGCGCTCCTCATGCGCGCCGATGAGGCGGCCGCGCACCGTGCCGCTTGCGTTGAGCGGCGCGGAAATGTCGCCTTCGAGCCGCCACAGGCCGAACGATCCCGCAGAAGCGGCGGCATTCGCCTGAAACTCCGTGGTCGGGCGCTTACGCAGATAATTGACCGTGGCGGACGGGTTGCCCACACCGGTCATGATCGCATTCGCGCCGCGCACAACCTCGACGCGTTCATAGAGGATCGTGTCGAGGTCGCCGTCGACCGCGGAGAGTAGCGGCAGGCCGATCCCGTCGACCTGCAGGTTGGTGATCGCGAAGCCGCGCGCGGTAAAGTCCGTGCGGTCGGTCTCGTTGCGCTGCACGGTGACGCCGACGGTCTGCTCCAGAAGATCGTTGATGTTCGTCAGCGCGAAGTCGTCGATCCGCTGCCGGTCCACGACCGTCACCGATTGCGGAGTTTCGCGAAGCGAGAGGTCAAGCCCGCTCGCGGACGCGCTTTCGTTCAGCCCTGCCTGTTTGGAGCGTGCGCCGGTGACGATGATATCCGCCCTCGACAGCGTCTGGCCATCGGCAGCGGGCGCATCTGCGGCATAGGCCGGGGCCGCCACCAAGGCGGAGATGGCAGCAGTAGCAAGCAATCGAGCGGACACGGACATTCCTTCCAGCAGCGAAGGCGCGGGAATAAGTTTCTGGCTAATGCGAATCAAGAACAATGTGAGGTGATGCTTCCGGAGCGTGCGTCAGTGCCCGATCCGCCGGGTCGGATGATCGGGAAACCGCGCGCACCGGCACGCCGGCAGACGCGGCGCGCCTTGTGGCGGCTATGTATCGGATGTGACCAGGCGAACGGTGGGCCGGCGCCAGTGGCGCTTATGCACACGGCGCAGGTCGCGGCGGAGCCTGTCGATGCCCATCCATGTGCCGGTCGCACAGACGATGGTCACGAAGGCCAGCAGCGGAACGACGACCAGGTCCCAGATGGGCCGGCTGCGCAGGACCGGCAGGTCGAGGCTGTGGAGGCCGTGCATCGCCCAGCGATAGATCCGGCCATTGCTGTCGAACGCGCGCAGCAGCTTGCCGGTCTGGGGGTCGATATAAAGGCGGGTCTGCTCCTTGTCGGCGAAGATGGCGCGCCAGACCGGCAGCTTCGCGGTCTCCTTGTGCGTGTAATAATATGCGTCTTCATCCTGCAGCAGATCGAGCGAGGCGATGGCCGGCGCCCAGGACAGCGCCGCCGCGAGTTCGGTCCGCTGCAAAGGGGCGGGATGGCCGGACGCATCGAGCCGCGTGGCATCGCCCTTCGCGTCGATGGCGGCGAGGAACATCTGGCCGCCCAGCGGCGTGGCTTCGAGCCGGACGGTCTTCGCCGGGAGACGATCCACCCGCGCGAGGGCGGCCGCGACGTCTTCCCAGCGCATGGTGCCAGCCAGCTTGCCGCGTTCGGCGAAGCCGGCCTTGCTCGCCAGCACGTCCCAGGGGTTCATGGAGAGCAGCCCGCTGGCGACCCAGGTGAGCGTCAGCAGGCCGAAGAACAGGCCAAAGACATGGTGCCACCACCAGAGATGGGTGCGGCTATAGGGCGAGCCGATCGACCCATCCCGCTTGCGGCGCAGGCGCATGATGCCGACCCACATGCCGGTCGCGGTCAAAAAGCAGCCGATGAGCGACGTCCAGATGACCACCTGCGTCCACAGCGCCCCATCCTGACGCAGAACCGTGGGGTAGAGCCAGTGCGGCACGGCGCCCAGCCAGCCCCAGAACCGCTCGAAACGAGTCGTGTCCTGGACGATTTCCCCCGTCTGGCCGGAGATATAGGCCTGCGTGCCGCGCCCGTCGGCATAATCGGCGCGGTAGAGGGGCGCATTGCGGCGGTAGGTCTGGACCGTCCATTGGTCCATCCCGGTTTCCGTCACGGCCTTGACCGCGCCTCCCACACCGCTCTGCGTGCCGAAGGTGCGGGCGATGGCCGCTACGTCGCCCGCGTCGATGCCCTCGATCGGTTGGCCCGAGGTGAGGTCGATGGCGCCGGGCGTCGCCCGCATCTGGGCGATGATCGCCTCCGGCGCCATGCGTGGCACGATGCGCAGGACGGGCCGCCCCGCCATCATCTCCACGCGCGCGGCCGAAAGCGGTGTGTCTCCCGCTAGGTCGATCCCTTCCAGCGCGGACGCCGCCGGCAGTTGCACCGGCGCAAGCCCTTGCAACTGCTCGACCGGCGTCAGACGTGGATAGTCCACATACATCATGACGAAACCGGAGAGGCACCAGATCGTCATCAGCAGCCCGACGATGACGCCGAGCCAGCGATGCAGGAAGATGATCGGCCGCAGCATGGCGTCAGAAGCTTACGCCATAGCTGATCCGCGCCGTCAACGGCACGCCGCGCGCATAATAGAGGAAGCAGTTACTGGACACGGCGCAACTTCTCACGCCGTTAGCAAAGGCGGCATCGGTGACCGCCGACTGCCAGCCGCGCGTAGCATATTCCTGATCGAAGAGGTTCTCCACATTCACGCCGAGGCGGTGCTTGCGGTCCTGATCGAGATAGAAATAGGCGGCCAGATCGACCAGCGCGTAGTTGCCATAATTACGGCGGCCAAAGCCGGACGCGGACGCATATACATCACCGATCCAGTTGACCGAAATGCTCGCGCCGAATGGCCGATCCTCCGGCCGATAGGCCAGCGTGCCCTTGGCGTAATCCTCCGGGTTGCGATCGCGCTGGGTGGTCGCTCCGTGGTTGCGGATGCGCGCGTGGGTGTAGCTGCCGTTGACCGACCAGCCGCTCGGGAAGGTGAGGGCGATTTCCAGCTCGGCGCCTTCCGATTTCACCTTCTCGCCGACGTTGATGTAGGTGCCGGTAGGGTATTCGGGATCGTCATAATAATAATCGATGAGGTTGGTGATCCGCCGGTTGAAATAGGTGCCCTTCCAGCTCAGTTCGCCGCCGGCCACCGAAAAGGCGCCGCCCAGCCCGCCGTTGAAATTGCGGCTCTGCTCCGGTTTGAGATTGGGGTTGCCGATCTCGCAGCACGGATCGATCCCGTATAGCTGCGAGGCGTCCGGCAGGATGAAGGACGTGCCGCCATTCGCCTCGACATAGAGCGCCGGGCTGAAATCATAGCGGCCGCTGGCGTTCCAGATCGTCTTCTTGGCGCCGCCGGTCTTGTTGTAGCGCAGGCCTGCCGCGAGATGCCCCTGCTTGGACAGTTCGTCGGTCGTGCGGACCTGGAAGATGCCGGCATGCACCTTCTCGTTGAGGTCGCCGATGAGCAGCACGTCGTCGCGGCCGTTGAAGCTCTGGAAATCATAGCCGAACAGATATTCGAGGCCGGGGTGGAGGTGCAGTTTCATCACTGCGCTGCCACCATAATCCTGATAGCCCCAGAAGGTGCCGGCCGGGTAGATGACCTCCGGCGGCCCGGCGGGGATGGGGTTGAGAATCTGGACATAGGCCGTGCTCCAGTCATGGAAATAGCCCTTGAGAAAGAACTGGACGGCGTCGTTCCCCGTATAATCCAGACGAACGCTCGCGATCTCCTCATTACGATCGTTACGACTCTCGTTAACGCGCGTTACCGAAAGATTATCTATATTCGCCTCAGTATGCTGATACTGTGCATTTAAGACGAGATCAGACATCAATTCATACTGATATTTGAAACCGGCGGACCAGTTATCATAGCCATAATTCTTATCGGTCAGGCTCGGCTGGGATTCGCTGAACGTCCGGTAGCCTTCCGCCTGATTGTGGGAGGCATAAGCAACGAAACGGTGTTTGCCAGCGGAACCACGCACATAGCCATCCACGCTGGTCGTCGCGAAATTATCGACGCTGCCGTTGATCTGACCGTTGAAATCATCGGTGAAGCCGCGTGTCACGACGTTGATGATACCGGCCGATGCCTGCGTGCCGTAGAACAGGCTCTCGCCGCCCTTGAGGATTTCGATCCGCTCGATCATGCTGGACGGCAGCGTATCGTTGGGCGAGGTGCCGCCATAGAGACGATTGTTGAGGCGAATGCCGTCCATCGTCCACAGCACGTCCTGCGTGCGCGATCCCTGGATGGAAACGTCGACATAGCTGAACGGCCCGTTGCGCGAACGAATGAACAGGCCCGGCACGGCTTCCAGCGCGCGGGCAAGGTCCAGCGCGCCGGCTTCCTTGATCCGCTGCTCGCTGACGATGGTCAGGTCGTTGCCGTAGCGCGAAAGCTCCTGAGGCAGCGTTTCCTCAAGGCTCTTGCCCGTCACGATGATCGCGTCATTTCCCCCCGCATCGGCATCCTCGGCAATTGCCTGGGACGCCCAGCCCATGCCGAGCGCGACAACCAGGGCGGTGCGCGAAATATATCCCGAAAGCATTCTTTTCCCCCTTCTGAGCGCTTGAGGCGCCTTTGAATGAAAATGGCCTGTCGCGGTCCGCAAGTCGGCCTGCCCATCTGCTGGGCTGCATGGTGGTGCGCCTGCATGTCATGCGGTCACCCGATCCAGCGGGATGGTCTGACGAGGCCGGCGCGCTGGTTCGCTCGAAATCATTTTCGAGTTCGGGCTATCTGCCGCGGGTTGCAGGCCCACAAGTTATGAACGGTTCAGGGGGAATCTGTAACGTTACAACTTTGGACAGGGGGCGTCCTCCGCGCGGTTAGAGGCTGCTCGGCAGCAGGGCGCTCCAACGCAGGCTGGTTTCGATAATCGTCCAGGGACGTGAAACCCGCGCCACGAATTCAGAAGCGCCCGGCCCCTCCTCCGGTAAATATATCCAGAGCAGAAAATGCCCGTCGCCGGTATGCAGCGCCGCGCCCTTGTCGCCGAACGCGGCATGAAAGGACGGCAATGAATCGCAATGCATGGGCCACAGCGCCTGCTCCTGGAGTGGCAGTTCCCGCGCCGCCCGGAACAGGCGCAGATACCAGGGCGGCTCATCCCTCAGCGGCTGGCTGAGGAGTGTCATGGTCCCGAAGCGGGCGAGGGCTTCCAGGATTCTGCGCAGCAGTGTCTCGGCGGAGCGATCCCACGTCTCGTCATTGTCGCCGAACCGGGTGAAGCCCGCTCTCTCGAAGCAGACATCGTGGTTGACCGGCGCCGGCCAGAGCGCCAGCAAGCGCGTGCCGGGCAAAGCCATCTCCCCGGCCTGTTCGGGCGGCACAAGCGACCAATGGATCTGGAAGGAGGGCGGCATGGCTGAACCTGCATCGTCAAAGGGCATGGCATCTCCTTCGAGCCTGGCGGATCGCATCGGGATGGCGCGGCCTCGCCGGACATGGCTGATGGCGCCGCGCGATCATGCCGGGCGCGATGCTGGTTTCCTCGGACGAGGAGGGCGATCCGGTCCCTCGGGCGCGAGCGTGCCGAGCAGCGCCTGCGGCACGAGGCCATTGCCCGTGCTGTCGCCCGTCACGAGGACCGTGCGGCCACCATGCGTCGCTGCATCCCGCAACGCTTCGAGGCGGTTGATCTCCATCATGAAGGACATCGCATCCACGTCCGTGAGCGTGGTGTCGGCCCGGAAGGCCGCCAGCGCCTTGGCATTGCCTTCCGCGATGATACCCCGGCTTTCCGCGATGCCGCCCGCCGTGATGGTCATCGCCGCCGCCGATGCTTCCGCGCTCTTCGTGCGCTTGATCTTCTCCGCTTCGCCGTCATTCTGGGCCGCTTCCAGCCGCCGTTGCGAGGCAAGCACCTCATTGAAGGCCGAGATCATTTCTTCCGTCGGGCGCGGATCGTCGATCAGCACGGCCCGGATTTCATAGCCATAGCCATTCATGGCTTCATCCAGGGATTCGCGCACCGTCTGCGTGAATTCGTCCCGGTCCGTATAAAGCTGATCGAAGGTCTTGGCGGCGGCGACGGCGCGCGCTTCGGTCGCGACATAGGATTCGATCTGTTTCTCCGGGTCCTGAAGTTCATAAAAGGCCGCCTTCACCGCGCTTGGAATGACGCGATATTGCAGGCTGATCGGCATCGTCACGAAGGCATTGTCCTTCGACTTGACGCCCAGCTGGAGAGCGATCTGCTTGGTCTGCAGGGAAAATGGCCGCCGCGCGATCTGGAGGGGCCAGGGCCGCTTGATCGACAGGCCGGCCGGCCGATAGCCGCTGTAGCGGCCAAATGTTTCGAGCACTCTGACATGCTGCTGCGGGGTGATGACGAAGATCGTCTTGAGCCAGAGCAAGGCGACGACGAGGAGGACGATGCTACTCATATGCGCAACCGGAATTAGAATATCCCATAGGCTGTCCATAGGTCTCCTTTCATATCGGTTGGTTGGTCCCTTGAAGGGGCAGCTCCTACATCTCGATAATCCGAGAATTCTCTTTGCAATCAATCTTATACCGAAGAATGCCGGTGTGGCAACGGGGCCGCAGGCAGCGATAATGCGATGGGCTGGAGAGAGCCGCGCGACCCTTGCGCACGATTGCGGCTTCCGCGCCGCCTGAATTGATGGTCAATGGCGGAAAGCGCATGCTGGAGCATCTTTGAAAGCAGGCGCCAATGAGAATGCAGCGGGGCGGTTCAATGACCCCGCGCCGGCAGGACCGTACGGACGTGCGGCCGGCTGAAGAAAATATGGACGGGGGGAGTGATGCACGGCACTCGCATATCGCATCGGGTCGCATTCTATTGTGTGACGACGGTGCTGTTCGCCTGGGGAGCGGACGTATCGGCCCAGCGGCGGACCTTCAATATCAATGCAGGCGATGCCAACGCCACCATTCCGATTTTCGCCAAGCAGAGCGGCCTGCAGATCATTGTCGCTGCCGACCGGCTGCGCGGTGTGCGCACCCCGGCGATCGTGGGGGCGATCGACGCGCGTATCGCGCTCAGCCGCCTGTTGCATTCCACCAATCTCATCATCGCGGCTGACACCGGGTCCGTCGTGGTTCTCAAGGCGCGGTCCGCTCCGTTCCACAAGACGAAGCTTGCATCCGTCGTGGCGATAGAGACCGAGCCGATCGCGCCGCCCCGGCCACCGGCCCCGAGAGAGGCGGCCGCGCCGCCGAGCGAGCCGATCGTCGAACGCGACATCATCGTGACCGGCTCCCGCATCGCGACAACCAGCTATCGTCAGCCGACCCCTGTCATGGTCGTGCACGAAGCGCAGATCGAGCGCGACGCGAAGGCGAGCATCGGCGACACGATCCGGGAGCTGCCGGCCGTCGGAACCTCCAGTTCTCCCAACAACGGCGTGGGCGCGAACAACATCGTCGGCGGCGTCACCGGGCTGGATACGGTCAATCTGCGCCAATTGGGGGTCAACCGCACGCTGGTGCTCCTCGACAGTCAGCGGGTGGTCCAATCCAATATCACTGGCGTGGTGGACCTCGGCACGATGCCGACGATGCTGGTCCAGCGTATCGATGTCGTGACGGGCGGCGCATCCGCCGCCTGGGGGTCGGACGCCGTCGCGGGGGTCGTCAACCTTGTTCTGAACAAGAAGTTCGATGGCATCCGCCTCAGCATCGAAGGCGGGGAATCGAACAAGTTCGATCATGAGAGCCAGCGCTTGCAGGCCGCCGCCGGCACCGGCTTTGCCGATGATCGCGGCCGGCTCATCGTAGCCGGAAATTTCCTGAACAGCCCGGATACGATCTTTGCCAACCAGCGTTCCTGGAACACCTACCGGAACCTGATCAATAACCCGGCCTATACGCCCACGAACGATGAACCGCGCCGCATCCATGCCGATCATGTCGGTCTGGCGCAGGCAACGAACGGCGGTCTGATCCAGGGGCCAGCCTGCCTGACGCCGGAAGTGGACGGCATATGCGCCCGCCCGAACCCGCTGCGGAATATCCGCTTCATAGGCCCCGATGCGGTGCCGGTGCCCTTCGACCCCGGTGTCGCTTCCGGGCCGATCTCGGCTTATGGCGATGCGGAGACCGACTATCCCGGCATGAACAATCTCGCCGTGGCGTTCCGAACGCTCAACCTCTTCGGCTACACGCATTTCGACATCACCGAGACTCTGCGCGCCTCGGTGCAGGTCAATTACGGCAAGAGCCGCTCCCAGAATAATTCCACGCCGGCCACCCGCTTCGGCACCCTGCCCATCAGCGTGGACAACGCCTTCCTGCCTGACTCGATCAAGGCACAAATGACGGATCTTGGGCTGGAGACCATCTGGATCGGCGTGACCAACATCAACAATGTGACGCCGGATGCGTTCTCGCATGACAATTTCATCGAGTCCTCGGTCGGGGTGCCGGTGAGCGTGCAGCAGCGGCGCCTGATGCGCGGCGTGTTCAGCCTCGATGGCAAATTCGGCTCGGGGTGGACCTGGAACGCTTATTATCAGAAGGGCAAGGTGCGCACCCGCGTCGATGTGCTCTCGAATGTCGTCACATCACGTTTCAACTTCGCGGTCGATGCGGTTCGGGACGAGCGGGGCGATATCGTTTGCCGGGCGGTGATGCTGAACGACCCGGCGGCGCAGGGCTGTATCCCGCTGAATGTGATCGGCGAGGGCGTGGCGGACCCCAGGGCCATTCGCTATGTGAATGTGCATCCCGGAGAAAATTGGGAAGTCATCCGGCTGGAGCAGGACGTCGCGGCCCTCTCGGCCCAGGGGCCGCTCGGCTTCGGCTTGCCCGCTGGAAACATCTCGGTCGCGCTGGGCGGCGAATATCGACGGGAAAAGGGCGAGACGATAGCCGATGAAGGGGCGGCGGCGCGGCGTTATTCCTTCGCCAATTTTGCGCCCTTCTCCGGCAAATATCATGTGAAGGAGGCTTTTCTCGAACTGGATATCCCGGTGGTCGAGGGGGGCTTCGTCGACTCTCTGGCCCTGAATGCGGCGGGGCGCATCACCGATTACAGCACCAGTGGCGTGGTGAAGACGTGGAAGCTCGGCTTCACCAGCCAGGTGAACGATCTGGTCCGCCTGCGCAGCACCGTCTCGCGCGATATTCGCGCGGCGAACCTTGCGGAGCTGTTCAATTCGGGGACGGCGGTCCAGAGTTCGGCGGTCGATCCCAGGACCCATATCAATGTGCCGGTCTTCGCGACGACGTCCGGCAACCCCAAATTGGCACCGGAAAAGGCGGATACATTTTCCGCCGGCATCGTCCTCAGCCCCGCGCCGCGCCTCAACCTGTCGCTCGATTATTATTCGATCAAGCTGAAGGATGCGATCTTCTCGGTCAGCACGTCGCAGGTGCTGGCGCGGTGCAATGCCGGGGAAGCGGACTTCTGCGCGCAGCTGGATTTCAATGGCGTGGATGGCGCCCTCAGCCAAATTCACACCTTCCCGCGCAACCTGAGCGCGCAGAATGTGTCCGGCCTCGATATCCAGATGGATTATCAGGTGCCGCTCGGCACCGGGACGCTCCAGAGCCGGCTGGTCAGCAACTATACCTTGAGCCAGAACCAGATCGCGCTCGGCGTGCGGACGGATTATGCCGGCGCCCTCAGCCCGGATTCGCCCGTGTCCGGCCTGCCCAGGCTGCGGGCGACGCTGACGGAGACATATAGCAACGGGCCGATGTCCGTCACGCTGCAGGGCCGCTTCATCGGCAAAGCGAAGCTGGTGAACGGGTGGACGGCCAAGGATGTCGATAACAACCGGGTGCCGGCAATCCTCTATACCGATTTCCGGGCCGCCTATGCGCTCTCGGAGAAGGCGCAGCTTTTTGCGGCGGTCGACAATGTCCTCAATCAGGATCCGCCGAACGTTGCGGTGAGTTCCGCCAGCGCGCCCTCTTATTATTCGACCGCCGTGCGCGGCGATATCTATGACACGATCGGACGCAGCTATCGCGTTGGAGCGAGGCTGCGCTTCTGACGGTTGCGCCTGCCCATCCGTTCTTCATCCCCCCTCCCTCAAGGGCGTGATGGGCGGGCGCAGCCGATAGAGGCCATGCCCCATGGGCGCGCAGGGCCGCGCCTCGCTCGCCCCTCGGGTGACAGTCGCTGCCGGAATGTCGTGTGCGATCAGTCAGCCGTTAGAGATAATGATCCACCCGTTCGAGCAGCCGTTCCGCGACTGACCGGCGGATCGGCAGGCCCTTCTTCATCTTCGTCCAGGTGTTGATGCTGATCCCGAAGGTTTCCATGACGCACTCGGCGGTCTGCGCCCGCAGGCGCGCGCTCAGTTTCTCCACCACCCAATCGTTTACATAGCTGAGGCTCGGAACATCCGTAGGCACGAGGCTGTTCGGCGGGAAGGGGCAGGGCGCACGGGATTTGACGAAGCAATTCGCCCTTGAATTTCGGGATTTAACGTCTTCAAAGCCAACATTCATCTCATTCTCCCAATATTGCCATATGTCTGGACGCGCGCATCCCCGTTCCGAAGAGCGCGCGCTTCCCCGGTCTTCCATCTTACGTCTCGTCAAAGCCCGCTATCGCCCGCCGCTTTCGGCCCATTTCAGGGGCACGGCAGCGCGCTCGGGATTATTTCAATGTCGCGAGATAATCGATCATGGTCTGGCGTATCCTCTCGTCGGACGGGCCCTTCATCGTCATTTTGGTCCCTGGAACCTTCGTCTGCGGTGCTAGCAGGAATGTGTTGAGTTCAGCGGGGGTCCAGGTGATCCCCGACTCCTTCATGGCGTCGGAATAGGCAAAATCCGGCTTGGAGCCGGCCTTCGACCCGACGACGCCGAACAGGTTGGGGCCGATCTTGCCCGCGGCGCCCTGCTCGATGGAATGGCATGCCAGGCAGGTCGCGAACTGCGGCGGCTGCACGGCCTTGGGCGCCGGTGGCGGTGCCTTGGCTTCCGCCGGTTGAACCGGAGCCTTGGCGGGGTCCTTCGGCGCCTCTGGCTGGCTGCTGTTGGTGACGACTTCCGGCGCCGCGCTTTCCGGTGCCACCGCGGCGTTCATCGCCGCTTCGGTGGGCGCCGCCGCGTTGGCAGCGGCTTCGGTCGCGGCGTCGTTGGCGCTCTCCTGCGGGTCCGGGCTGGAGCAGGCGGCCAGTATCAGGCTGCCCATGACGCAGGACGACAATAATCTGCACATTTGCTTCACTGGCATCTAACTCCCCGAAAATCCTCGTTATGCGTGCAGGCGTGGGTTGGCCCCACAACTGTCACAGGGCCGGATCGACCGACTGTCCAGATCGGGAAGGGGAGGAGTCACCATGATCTCATTTCGTGGAAAAGATGATCTGACCGGGTTTTTCCTCGACCTTCAGATCGAGTGTGAGGGCCGCCGCATCGGCGAAACCCTGCGGGTCGTTCGCTGAAAACATACCGGTCACGGTGCGATTGGCGATCGCGCCGTTGCCGACCTCGATCTTGATCTTGTTGTACCGGTTGAACTCTGTTGCCGCGTCACGCAGGCTGGTTTCGCTGAAGGCGATCTTGCCCTCGCGCCAGGCCAGCATCCGCTCCATCTCTTCGGTCGACACCGTCTTTGCCGTGATGTCGCCACGCGCATCGGCCACCGCCTTCATATTGGCGCCGACCATCATCGATTGCCTGTGCCCTTGTGGCGCGGCGATCTTCACCAGCCCTTCGCGGACCATGACCTCGACCGGCGTCGCTCCCATCCGGCGCACGTTGAACGCGGTGCCGACGGCCTGCACCTTGGCCATGCCGGCCTTGACGAGAAATGGGCGCTGGGGGTTCTTAGCCACATCGAACAGCACCTCGCCCTTGTCGAGATAGATGGTGCGGTTGGCCTTGCTGAAGTTGACGCGGATGTGGCTGTCTGTGTTCAATGTGACCACGGAGCCGTCCGCCAGCGGGAGCAGGCGCACCTCGCCGCGTGCGGTGGTGTAGCTGCTGGTGCCGAGCGGCAGCAGGGCCAGCGCGCCGAAACTCGCGGCGAGCGCCGTGGCCGTCCCGGCCTGGATGAGCCGCCGGCGCGAGACAAGGCGCGGCAGGATGGAGACGACCTTGGATGCCCCGGCCGTGTCGACAGGCGTTTCCGGTTCTTCGGCCACGGCGGCAATGTCCAACTCGCCCTCGTTTGCGGCGCGGGACTGCGCGTCGAGGGCAACGGCTGCGAGGATGGCTTGCGCCCGCGCGAGCGCGCCGAGCCGGCGCACATCGCCCTCCAGCCAGGAATCGAGGGATGCCTGGTCAAGCTCGGCGAGTGGACCACGGTCGAGCCGGGCAGCCCAGAGGGCCGCCATGGCATCGATCTCGTTACTGGTCTCAAACCCTGTCATCTGACTGACCATCCATTTCCTTCCTGCTAGATGCAGAAGGGCCACTTCTTCCGCCACGTCCGAAAATTTCGATCAGCATGCGAATGCCTCTGCCGATATGCTTTTCCACTGTGCTTTCCGATAAATTAAGCTTTTCCGCTATTTCGCGTTGCGACAGGCCCTCAACCTTGCGCAGGACGAAAACCTCCCGGCACTTGTCGGGCAAGCCCTCGATCGCCTCGAAGACGCGGGCCAGTTCCTGTCTGGCTTCCACCTGCTGGTCGGGCAATGGCTCCGGCGCCGCCGCTTCCAGCGCCTCGATCTCGACATCGCTGTCGATCCGTTTGGCGCGGCTGCGCCGGCCTTCTTGCAGGATGATGGAAAGCGCGGTCTGGTAAATATAGGCCTTGGGCGCCGCGATGTGATCGACCGTCTCCAGCGTCGCCAGCTTGGCATAGGTTTCCTGGAGAACGTCGTCGACGTCCATGCCTGCCGGGGTTCGCGCCCTCAGCCATCTGCGCAGGTCGCCCTCATGCGGCAATACATTCTGGGCGAGCCAAACCGCGCGACTGTTGGATAACCCCCTCATGCCATCAAAAGAACCTCTTGCTGTTTGGAGCGCAAGAAAATTTGCGTCACAAAAAAAAATCGATCCGCAACTGGGGGAAAGTCGCCACAGCACCATCTCAGCAACATAGTGCAGAAAAAATACTGCACCGCAAGATCACGCTGCCCAGTGTTTGGGCGGTGCGGGTAAGTGTTGCAAATAAATAATGAGGGGGTGTTAATGAAAATCAGACGCCATTCGCGCGCGGTTGTTCGGCTTTCTCTTACAACGTCTCTCGTATTTTGGGGCAGTGCAGTTCTCGCGCAGCAAGATGCTCCGGCCGATGAGTCCGAGGCTGCGCCGCCAACTGACATCGTTATTACCGGGTCGCGCATCAGTGTTGCCGGTTATGCCCAGCCGACGCCGGTGACGGTCGTCGGCGAAGAAATATTGCAGCGCGATGCCAAGGTCAGCATTGGCGATACGATCCGGGAGCTGCCCGCGGTCGGCGCTTCGGCCTCGCCCAATAACGGGTCTGGCGCGGGCAATATCGTGGCGGGCGTTACCGGCCTGGACACCGTCAATCTGCGCCAGCTCGGCGTCACCCGCACGCTGGTGCTGTTCGATGGCCAGCGTGTCGTCCAGTCCAACGTCACCGGCCAGATCGATCTCGGGACGATCCCGACCGCGCTGGTGGAGCGGATCGACGTGGTGACGGCGGGCGCATCCGCCGCCTGGGGGTCGGATGCCGTCTCGGGCGTCGTCAACCTGATCCTCAACAAGCGCTTCGACGGCTTTCGCGCAACGGCCGAGGTCGGCGATTCCTACGAATTCGATCATACCAACTATCGCCTGTCGGCTGCGGCGGGCGCCGGTTTCGACGATGATCGCGGCCGCGTGATCGCCGCGATCAACTATATGGACAGCCCGGAGACGGTGTTCGCCAATCAGCGCTCGTGGAATACCTATCGCCAGCTCATCACCAATCCGGCCTATACGGCCACCAATAACGAACCGCGCTACATTCACGTCGATAATATCGGCCTTGCCCAGGCGACGACGGGCGGCCTGATTACCGGACCCGCGTGTCTGGTCGCCGTGCCGGCGGGCGGCACCTGCACCAGCCCGAATCCGCTGCGCTACATGCAGTTCGTCGGCCCCAATGCGGAGTTGGTGCCGTTTGATCGCGGTATCGTCGATGGGCCTATCTCGGCGGGTGGCGATGCGGAGCAGCTGCACCCGTCGATCGACAATCTGACGGTCAACTACAACACCCTCTCGGTATTCGGTTACGCCAGTTACGATTTCGCCTCGTGGCTGAAGGCTTCGGTCCAGCTCAACTATGGCGAAACCAACTCGATGAACAACAGCGTGCCCGCGATCCGCCAGGGCAATGTGACCATCCAGGTCGATAATCCCTATCTCCCGGATTCGGTGCGGCAGACGATGCTGGATAACGGCATGACCTCGCTCCAGATCGGCACGACCAACATGAATAATGTCGATCCGTCGGCGACGGGAAAATATTCCTACAGCCAGTTTCGGCAGGCGCTGGGCATTCCCGTGGCCACCACCAATCGTAAGCTGAAGCGCGGCGTCTTCACCGTGGGCGGCGATCTGGGCGGCGACTGGAGCTGGAACGCTTATTATCAGCAGGGCAAGGTCCGGGTTTACCAGACGACCCTCTCGAACACGATCAACTCCAAATATAATATGGCGGTGGATGCCGTGTTCCGCCCCGGCACCACGGAGGTGGTCTGCCGGTCGACCTTGAGCGATCCCACCAACGGATGCGTTCCGCTCAACATCCTCGGCTATGGCGTGGCCACGCCGGAAGCGATCGCCTACGTCAATGTCACGCCGGGCCAGAACTTCCAGATCCAGGATCTCAAGGAGACGGTGCTGGCCGCGTCCCTCCAGGGCACGCTCGGCTTCGGCCTGCCGGCGGGTGACATCGCCGTCGCCTTCGGCGCGGAGCGGCGCACGGAGCGCGGTGAGATCACCAGCGATGCAGGCGCGCAGGCGCGCATCTACTCGGTGGGCAACTTCCCGACCTTCTTCGGCAAATATAATGTGAAGGAGGCGTTCCTGGAGCTTGAAATCCCCCTGCTGCGGGATTCCATCGTCAAGTCGCTTAGCCTGAACGCCGCCGGCCGCGTCACCGACTATAGCACGAGCGGGCAGGTGGAGACGTGGAAGCTCGGCCTGACCAGCCAGATCAACGACGATATCCGTCTGCGCGGCACGGTCTCGCGGGATATCCGGGCGCCGAACCTCAACGAGCTGTTCAGTTCCGGCCTGTCGACGCTGGGATCGGCCGTGGACCCCAACACCAACCAGAATGTGCAGATCTTCTCCTTCGCGTCGGGCAATCCCAATCTGACGCCGGAAATCGCCAAGACCTACTCGGTCGGTCTGGTCCTCAGCCCCAACTGGCTGCAGCGCTTCAACCTGTCGGTCGATTATTACAGCATCGACCTTCAGGACGCGATTTTCCAGATCAGCACGGCGGAAGTCCTGCGGCGTTGCAATGAAGGGCAGGCCAGCTTCTGCGATCAGCTGGAGTTCAACGGCCCCGCCGGCGCGCTCAGCCAGATCAACACCCTGCCGCGCAACATGGCGAGCTACAAGACCGACGGCCTCGACGTCCAGATGGATTACTCGATCCCGATGGGCGATGGCACGCTGGCGCTGCGGGCGGTGGGCAACTATGTCTTCAATCTCTCGCAGGAGCAGCAGGGGGTCGTCTACAAGGCGGCGGGCGCGATCGGCGGCGACAACCCGGTGCAGGGTTTCCCGCGCGCCCGCGTCACGGCGAGCGCAACCTACAAGCAGGGCGGAACCTCGCTCACGCTGCAGAGCCGCTTCATCGGCGCGGCCAAGCTGGTCTATGACTGGACGGCGAAGGATGTCGACCGGAACAAGGTGCCCGCGATCGCCTATATCGATCTGCGCGCATCGCATGACCTGACCGATCAGATCCAGCTCTTCGGCACCGTGGACAATCTGTTCAACCGCGAGCCTCCCAATGTGGCGGTGACGCCGCTGCGTGGGCAGACGGCTTATTATTTCACGGCGGTTCGCGGCGACATCTACGACACGATCGGGCGCAGCTACCGCGTCGGGGTGCGGTTCCGCATGTAACGAGCTTGCGCCCGTCCACCGGTCCTCTCCCTCCTATTCACGGTGGGCGGGCGCATCCAGAAAGGCACCGGAGATGAGTATGGAAACGACGCGCAGAGATATGATGGGGATGGTGGGCGGTGTCGCCGCCACGGCCATGCTGGCCAGCGCCGCGCCTGGCCTGGCGCAGCAGCCCCGGCGGCTCGGCAGCCGCGAGAAGACGATGTATTGGGTCGCCTCGGTGACGCCGTGCAACAGCCGGGGCGATTTCGATCCGGGCGCCTATGCGGCGATCATGCAGTGGCACAAGGAGTGCGGCGCGGACGGCGTGATGGTGCTAGGCACGTCGGGCGAGTTCCCGTCCTTCTCGGTCGCCGAGCGCAAGCTGATCCTGGAGACGGCGCTGAAGAACCGCAACGGGCTGAACATCATGATGAACCCGGGCACCTCGAACATCGCCGAGACGATCGACCTCGCCAAACATGCTGAGGCGAACGGTGCGGACGGGATGCTCGTCATTCCGCCCTTCTATTTCAACGAGCCGCCGGTTGCGGGGCTGACACGCTATTATTCGATGCTGTGCGATGCGGTCGGCCTGCCGATGAACCCCTATCATATTCCGGGGACGAGCGAGGTGCCGATCAGCATCGAGCTGCTCAAGAACCTGCATCATTATCCGCAACTGGCGGGCATCAAGGATTCGAGCGGCAATCCCGAAGGTTTCGCCGCCTTCCTGAAGGCGTTCCCGGACCTGAACATGCGGGCGGGCACCAGCAACAATCTGGAACTGGCGCTGGATAACGGCATGGGCACCATCCTGGCCGATGGCAACAGCTTCAGCCGCAAATGCGCGGACATCTTCACGGCCTATCGCAAGAAGGGCGATTGGCGGGGCGCCCTCCAGAAGCTGCGGAGCGCGATGCAGATCATGCGCGAGGCCAATGCCGGCGCCAACACCTACGCGTCGATGAAGTTCATTCTCGCGCAGGAGATGGGTGGCGGCGACTGGTATGCGCGCGCCCCCTACGTGCCGCTGACGGATGCCCAGAAGGCGTCGATCAAGGCAGGGCTGGAGCGGGTGAGGGCAATGGGGTGAGCCGGGTCGGGGGACGGCCGGACCGGCATGGGCCGGACGCGTCCCGATGACAGAAGGCGCCACAGGATATGATGGGAGAGAAGGCTTGATAGCTCGGGGAAAATATACGCTGTTCGCAGGTTCGGTCATCGGCGCCTGCATGCTCATGGCGGTGCCGGGGGCGGCCCAGACCAATGCAGCCGCCGGTGGGCAGACGGTGGACTGGCCAACCTATAATGCGGACCTTGCTGGCAGCCGCTATCGGCCGCTTGACCAGATCAATGCGTCCAACTTCAAGGATCTCGAAGTCGCCTGGCGCTTCAAGACGGACATGATCGGGACGCGCCCGGAATATAAGCTCGAAGGCACGCCGCTGGCGGTCGACGGGATCATCTATGCCACCGCCGGCACGCGGCGCGGCGTCGTCGCGCTCGATGGCGTGACCGGCGAGTTGCTGTGGGTGCACAGCGTGCGCGAGGGCAAGCGCGCCGCCGCCTCTCCGCGACAGCTCTCCGGGCGAGGCCTCTCCTACTGGACGGACGGCACCGAGAAGCGCATCCTCTATGTGACGCCGGGCTACCAGCTCATCGCGCTGGACGCCAAGACGGGGCAGCCGGTCAAGAGCTTTGGCGAGAATGGCGTCGTCGATCTCAAGAAGGATTTTGGCCAGGAGCTGAAAGGCGGCCTGGAGACGGGCGAAGTCGGCCTGCATTCCGCGCCGGCCGTGTCCGGCAACACCATCATCATCGGCGCCGCCTTCCGTGAGGGCTTCACCCCGCGCAGCCATAACAACACCAAGGGCTATGTCCGCGGGTTCGATGTCCGCACCGGCAAGCGGATGTGGACCTTCCACACCATCCCGCAGAAGGGCGAGTTCGGCTACGATAGCTGGCATAACGGCTCGGCCGAGGTGAACGGCAATACCGGCGTGTGGACCCAGGTCTCCATCGATCCCGAGTTGAATCTGGCCTATCTGGCGGTGGAATCGCCGACCAGCGACTTCTATGGCGGGCATCGGCCGGGCAACAACCTGTTCGGCAACAGCCTTATCGCGGTCGATCTGCTGACCGGCGAGCGGAAATGGCATTTCCAGCTGATCCACCATGAAATCTGGGATTTCGACAATTCGTCGGCCCCGCTGCTGATGAACGTCCAGGTGGACGGCAAGCCGCGCAAGGTGGTCGCGCTGCCCAGCAAGCAGAACTTCCTCTACGTGTTCGACCGCGCGACCGGCAAGCCGATCTGGCCGATCCCCGAGCGCAAGGTCGAGAAGGGCGACGTGCCGGGCGAGTGGTATTCGCCGACCCAGCCCATCCCCAGCAAGCCGCCGGCTTATGCCCGCAATGGCGTGACGACCGACGATCTGATCGATTTCACGCCCGAGATGCGCCAGCAGGCGCTTGATCTCACGAAGAACTACAAGCTGGGGCCGATCTACACGCCGCCGGTGGTCAGCACGCCGGAGCGGCTCGGCGTCATCAATATGTGGGCCTCGGGCGGCACCAACTGGCCGGGCGGCTCGTTCGACCCGGAAACCGGCATCGCCTATGTCTATGCCTGCACCTCCTGCGTCTCCTCCACCGGCCTCCTGCCCGGCCCGAAGGAGATGACGGACATCAACTATGTCGTCGGCGTCGCCGGGCAGCCGGTGGCGATGATCAAGGGGCCGGGCGAGGACGCCGGGGCGGACGCTCCGCCACCGCCACCGCCCTCCGCCGCAGCCTCCGGCGGCGGCAGCCGGCGGCTGGCCGTCGAGGGCCTGCCCATCGTCAAGCCGCCTTATTCGGTCATTTCGGCCATCGACGTGAACAACGGGACGATCAAATGGCAGATCCCGCATGGCGAGACGCCGGACTTCATCCGCAATCACCCGAAGCTCAAGGGGCTGAACATCCCGCGGACGGGGCAGACCAGCTTCCAGATCGGCACGCTGGTCACGAAGGGCCTGGTGATCGCCGGCGATAGCCAGGTGACGACGACCGAGGACCGGCCGCGCGGGGCGATGCTGCGCGCCTATGACAAGAATAATGGCCAGGAAGTCGGCGCGGTCTGGATGCCGGCCCAGCAGAGCGGATCACCGATGACCTACATGGTGAACGGCAAGCAATACATCATCGTGGCCGTATCGGGCGGAATCTATTCGGGCGAATATATCGCCTACGCCCTGCCGTCTAAATAATGACGCCGTCGAAATAACGATCATGCGCCGAGGAGAGCATTTGTGCTGAGCAAAATGAGCCACATTGCATTGGCGGTGGCGGGTCTGGTCTTCGCCGGAATTCTGTCCTTCAGCGGTCCCCTGTCCGCTCAGGGGGCCGGGAAGACGGTGTGGGACGGCGTCTTTACCGAGGCGCAGGCCTCGCGAGGCGCGGCGGCTTACGCCCAATCCTGCGCCGCCTGCCACGGCTCCTCGCTGGATGGCACGGGGGAGGCGCCGGCGCTGGCCGGCGGCGCGTTCCTGTCGACCTGGAACGGCCTGACCATGGGCGACATGTTCGACCGCGTCCGCATGACCATGCCCTTCGATGCGCCAAACTCGCTGAGCCGCGAGGTCTATGCCGATATCGTCGCTTATATGCTGAAATATAACGGTTTCCCGGCAGGCGAACGGGATCTGGCCGCCCGAACGGAAATGCTGTCGGTTATCGGCATTACCGCTCAGCGGCCGGCGGGGGCCGCCGCAGCCCCCGCCACCCCCGCCGCTGCTCCGGCCCCGGCTCCCGCCGCAGCAGCGGCGGGCGACCATGGCGGCCCGAACGACTATCCCAACCCCTATCGGACGGACACGGCCTTCTTCCAGTTGCCGGCCGGCCGCACCATGGGGTCGACCAGCGCGGTGGCCACCGACAGCAAGGGGAACATCTGGATCGCGGACCGCTGCGGCGTGAACAGCTGTGCGGACAGCAAGCTCGATCCGGTCATGATGTTCGATCCCACCGGGCGGTTCGTCCGCAGCTTCGGCGGCGGCCTGTTCAACTTTCCGCACGGCTTCTTCATCGACGCGCAGGATAATATCTGGCTGACCGATGAGCGCGCCGCCGATGGCAAGGGCGGCACCGTCACCAAGTTCAGCCCCGCCGGCAAAGTGCTGCTGACCCTGGGCAAGCGCGGTGTCAGTGGGCAAGGCATCGACGCTTTTTATGAACCGAACGATGTTGTCGTCGCGCCCGACGGCAGCATTTTTGTGGCGGACGGGCACACGCCGGACAAGTTCGCCCGCATCATGAAGTTTGACGCCAAGGGCAAGTTCCTCAAGCAGTGGGGTACGCTCGGCGGCGCGGCCGGCCAGCTCAACGTGCCGCATGCGATCACCATCGACAGCCAGGGGCGCCTGTTCGTGGGGGATCGCTGGAACAACCGGGTCCAGATCTACGATCAGGAGGGCAATCTGCTGAACAGCTGGACGCAGTTCGGCCGGCCCAGCGGCCTTTATATCGACAAGGCCGACATGCTCTATTCGGCGGATTCGGAGTCCCGGGCGACCGAAGGCTATGGGCATAATCCCGGCTGGAAGCGCGGCATCCGCATCGGCAGTGTGAAGGACGGCAAGGTCATCGCCTTCATCCCGGACCCCAATCCCGATCCCGACCAGAGCGCGACCAGCAGCGCGGAAGGTATATGGGTTGATGCAAATGGCGTTATCTATGGCGCGCAGGTAAGGGAGAAGCTCGTCGCGCGGCATGTAAAATAACGGCATCCGTAAAAGACGACGCTGCCAGATAAAGGGATGGGGATGATATGAGCGCGATTTTGAAGCAGCACGGGCCGTGGGCCATCCTCGCGGCGCTGGGCGCGCTGGCCCTTGCCGTGGTGGCGGCAGGCAATGGCGAGCCGGTCAATGCGCTGTGGATCGTCGCCGCCGCCGTCTCCATCCACCTGATCGCGTTCCGTTATTACAGCCGCTATCTGGCCAACCGCGTCTTCGGGCTGGATCGTCGCCGCGTCACGCCCGCACATCGCCGCAATGATGGTCTCGATTACGTCCCGACCAATCGCTACGTGCTGTTCGGGCACCATTTCGCGGCGATTGCCGGGGCCGGCCCGCTGGTCGGCCCGGTGCTGGCCGCGCAGATGGGCTATCTGCCGGGCATGCTCTGGATTCTCTTCGGCGTCGTGCTCGCGGGCGCCGTGCAGGATTTCATCATCCTGTTCATTTCGATGCGGCGTGATGGCCGCTCGCTCGGCGAGCTGATCCGCATGGAACTGGGCGCGACGGCCGGGGTGATCGCGCTGTTCGGCGCCTTCATGATCATGGTCATCATCCTGGCCGTGCTCGCGCTCATCGTCGTCCGGGCGCTGGCGGAGAGTCCGTGGGGCCTCTTCACGGTCGCCGCCACCATGCCGCTGGCCGTCTTCATGGGCATCTATGGCCGCTTCATCCGGCCGGGGCGGATCGGGGAGATGTCCGTGATCGGCCTGATCGGGCTGATGCTCGCCATCATCTACGGGCAGGACGTGGCCGCGTCGCCGTTCTGGGGGCCGCTCTTCACGCTGACCCCGGTTCAGCTCTGCTGGATCTTGATCGCTTATGGCGGCATTGCGTCCGTCCTGCCGGTCTGGCTGTTGCTCGCGCCGCGCGATTATCTTTCCACCTTCCTCAAGATCGGCGCCATCGTCGCGCTGGCCATCGGCATCTTGGTGATGCAGCCGACCCTGCAGATGCCCGCCGTGTCGCGGTTCGTCGATGGCAGCGGTCCGGTCTGGTCCGGCTCGCTCTTCCCCTTCCTGTTCATTACCATCGCCTGCGGTGCGGTCTCGGGGTTCCATGCCCTCATCGCCTCGGGCACCACCCCCAAGCTGATCGACAATGAGATGGATGCGCCGTTCATCGGCTATGGCGCGATGCTGATGGAGAGTTTCGTCGCCATCATCGCGCTGATCGGCGCGTCGATCATCGATCCGGGTATCTATTTCACGATGAACAGCCCGGCGGCGTTGATCGGCACCACGGCGCAGAGCGCGGCGGCCGCCGTCACCAATCTGGGCTTCCCCATCGACAGCGCAACCATCATGCGCACCGCTCAGGACGTGGGCGAGCATACGATCATCTCGCGCACCGGCGGCGCGCCCACGCTCGCCGTCGCCATGGCGGAGATTTTCAGCCACATGGTCGGCGGGGCCGCGATGAAGGCCTTCTGGTATCACTTCGCGATCCTGTTCGAAGCCCTGTTCATCCTGACGGCGGTCGATGCGGGCACGCGCGCCGGCCGGTTCATGCTGCAGGACCTGATCGGGCTGGTGGTCCCCTCCTTCCGCAACACCGCCACATTGGCGCCCGGCCTGATCGCGACGGCGCTGTGCGTCACCGCCTGGGGCTTCTTCTTGTATCAGGGCGTCACGGACCCGCTGGGCGGCGTGAACACCCTCTGGCCGCTGTTCGGTATCTCCAACCAGATGCTCGCGGCGGTGGCGCTGATCCTCGGCACGGTCGTGCTGTTCCGGATGAAGAAGCACCGCTTCGCCTGGACGACGATCCTGCCGGCGAGCTGGCTGGTTCTGTGCACGCTGGTGGCCGGCTGGCAGAAGGTGGCGTCGGTCGATCCGCGCGTCGGCTTCCTCTCCCATGCCAGCCTCTATTCGGAGAAATTGGCGGCGGGCGAGATCATGGCCCCCGCCAAGTCGCTCGATGAAATGGTGCGTATCGTCTTCAATGACCGGGTCGATGCCGCTTTGTGCATCCTGTTCATGGCCGTGGTGATCGCGATGGTGTTCTTTGGTATCAAGGCATGCCGCCAGGCCTATCTGGACGACCGGGTGACGACGCAGGAGGTTCATGTGGGCCATGACCATGCAGAAGCGGGAGCGCTGGCGTCATGAAGCGGACTCTGCGGGCGACGCTGGTCCACGCCGGGCAGATGCTGGTCGGCATGCCCTCCTATGACACTTATCTGGCGCATATGAAGGCGCATCATCCGGGCGAGGCCGTGATGAGCTATCGGGATTTCTTCAACAACAGGCAGGCCGCCCGGTTCGGCGGGGATGGCAAGGGCGGCTTCCGCTGCTGTTAGGGCGCTCGCTGCAAGGTGGGAGATCGGCAAATGATGAGAACGAGCTACGTGACCTGCCTGATGGGCGCCCTGATGATGACGGGCGCATGCCATGCCGCTCCCCGCGCCGCCGGTGATGTCCCCATCGCGGATAGCCGTGTTTTCCCGGAAAATATCGCGGCCGGCCCGGATGGCACCTTGTGGATCGGCAGCGTCGGCCGCGCCGCCGTGTATCGCGCGCTGCCCAATGAACCTACGGCGACACCCTGGATCGCGCCCGGCGCCCACGGCCTCAAGCGCGTCATGGGCCTGTATCATGACGGCGCCCGCAACCTGCTGTGGGTCTGCGATGCGGGTGAAAGGCCGGCCGATGGCAGCAAGGGGCAGGCCTTCATCCGCACCTTCGACCCCAAGACCGGCGCTCCGAAGGATAGCTACCCGTTCGAGGCGGGTGGCGGCTGCAATGATCTGACGATCGCGGGAGACGGCACCGTCTATGTCTCCGATTTCGAGAATGCGCGCATCTTCCGGCTGAAACCGGGCGAGAAAACCCTCACGCCGTGGCTTGCGGACGAACGGCTGGCCGCAGTCGATGGGCTGGCCTTCCTCGCCGATGGCGCGCTCTATGCGAATACCTTCCGCGAAGGCGGGCTGTATCGCGTGCCGGTCAATGCGGACGGCAGCCCCGGTTCGCCAGTTGCGCTTGCCGTCTCGCAAAAGCTTGAACGGCCGGACGCCATGCGCGCGATCGGGCCGGACACATTGCTGGTCGCGGAGGGTGGCGGGCGGATCAGCGCAGTCACGATCCGCGGTGATAACGCCGCGGTCCGCGTCGTGCGTGACGGGCTGACGGATGGGCCGGCGGCCGCTGTGCTGGTCGGCGATACGGTCTATGCCGTGCAGGCCAAATTCGCGAAGATGCGCGACCCGGCGGCAGACCCCGGAGACTTCGTGGTTGCGGCCATGCCGCTGCAATAGGCTGATATGGGAATGGGCGAAATGAGCAGGACGATACGACTGGTCGGCGCGATCTGTGCGGCATGCATGATGCCGGCGCTGGCGCATGGGCAAAGCTGGAACGAGGCCCCGCCCAACGCGCCCAACCAGCGGCCCGCCTTCGCAGGGCAGACCCGCGCGCCGGAGGTCCGCAGCAATGTCGCCTTCACCGCCGTCACCATTGCCGAAGGGCTGGAGAACCCGTGGGGGCTGGCTTTCCTGCCCGATGGGCGCATGCTCGTCACCGAGCGGGCCGGGCGCTTGCGGATCGTCTCGCCGGATGGCGGCCTCTCGCCCGCGGTGGAGGGCTTGCCGGCGATCATGGTCAAGGGGCAGGGCGGCCTGCTCGGCCTCGCGCTCGATCCGGCCTATGCCACCAACGGGCTGGTCTATTGGAGCTACAGCGAACCGCAGGCGGATGGCACCAACAACACCGCCGTCGCGCGGGGTCGTCTGGTCGATGGAGCGACGCCGCGCATGCAGGATGTGCAGGTGATCTTCCACCAGCAACCGTCGCTCGAGTCCAACCTGCATTTCGGTGGCCGGCTGGTCTTTGCGCGCGATGGCAAGCTGTTCGTCACGCTGGGCGAGCGCTCGATCCCGGCGGGGCGGATGCAGGCCCAGAAGCTTGACGGGCTGCTCGGCAAGATCGTCCGCCTGAACCCGGATGGGTCGGTCCCCAAGGATAATCCCTTCGTCCGCAAGACAGGCGCCCGGCCGGAAATCTGGTCCTACGGGCACCGCAATGTGCAGGCGGCCGCGCTCAACCCGGCGACCGGCGACCTCTGGACGATCGAGCATGGCACGCGCGGCGGGGATGAGTTGAACATACCGCGCAAGGGCAAGGATTATGGCTGGCCCACCATCGCCTACGGCATCGAGTATAATGGCGGGACGATCACCGGCGGCATCACCGCGCAAAAAGGCATGGAGCAGCCGGTCTATTATTGGGACCCGGTGATCGGGCCGAGTGGCATGACCTTCTACACCGGCTCGCTCTTCCCGGCATGGAAGGGCAGCCTGTTCGTCGGCGGGTTGCGCGGCACGGCTCTCGTCCGACTCGTCCTGAATGGCGATCGTGTCGTGGGCGAGGAGCGCTTGCTGTCCGATCAGCGCGAACGGATTCGCGATGTCGTGCAAGGCCCCGATGGCGCGCTGTATATGCTGACCGACGACCCGAAGGGCCGGCTGTTCAAGATCGTGCCGCGCTAGGCTTGTTTGCATCGGGGCGCTGTCTGCATTCAGCCCTGACAGCCTGCCGATGGTGGTTCTGTGCGCTCCCGATGCTCATGGACTGAACGTCCACCGTGCGGGGGCAGGCAGCAGCGCAACGGCCTGAAATTACTCCATGCCGTTCTCCTGCGAAGGCAGGAGTCCAGCGCGGTAGGGAACTATGGCCGTCTTATGCGCCTGCACGCCTGCCCCCTCAATTTCCCTGTCCTACCGCGCGCAGGCCATGCCATCGTCACCGGCAACATGGCTCTTTCTCAATGCGGGATTGATCGGTTTCATCACTGACAGGGTGCGTTTTTTTCCTGTCTGGAGGTGTAACCTTCAGAACCTTCGCAAGAATATTACGCGGTTTTGATCGGCCTTCTCGATCAATGGCCTGCGGGGCAAGCCCGCCGCCTCGTCGCTTTGCGGGGCAATCGGCGCCCTGTGCCCGGCGGCGACGCACGTTCAGCCCGGTAGCTTGCCGGCTCATCATTTTATCGCGCGCGGCCACGTCCGACGATGGCGGAAAGTCCCGGGAAAATCATCTCCTGATTAGAAGAAAAAGAACGGCGCGCAAAAATAGAACGAAACTATGAGGGGTGAGATGTGGGGCGTCTTACACTAGTCTTTTTGATGGCTGGCCTATGCGCGGGGCCGTTATACGGGCAGCGCGTCAATGATAATGTGATTACCGAGGCGGAGGACGCCTTCGGTTCCAGCGTGGCCGGTGAAAATCTCGGTGTTTACGATGCCGACCGTGTGCGTGGCTTCTCTCCCACGAAGGCGGGCAATCTCCGGCTGGAGGGGCTTTATATCGACCGCCAGTCGAGTTTTTCCCAGCGCCTTTCCCCCGGCAACCGTATTCGAGTTGGCCCGTCCGTGCTTGGATATGGCTTTTCCGCCCCCACCGGCATCGTCGATTATCACATTCGCAAGCCGGGCGCGGAGACGGTGGTCAGCATGGTCGCCAAGGCGGACAGTTTCGAGGGATACAGCGTCGAGGTGGACGCCCAGTTGCCGATCGACGGCGCCCGGTTCGGTGTCGCGGCGGGCAGCAACTGGTATCACAATTCCTATTCCTATGGCGGCAAGACGGATCTGATCTCGAACACAGTCGTGCTACGCTGGCGCCCCACGCCTGACATCGACATTCTGCCGTTCTGGAGCCAGCAGATCCTCATGGATCAGGAGGCCGAGCCGATCATTCTGGGTAATGGCACGGCGCTGCCGGATGAGATCAAGCGAATGTATTTCATTGGCCAGCGCTGGGCCGATTCCGATTACGACCGCTATAATTATGGCGTTCTGGCGAGGGCAACGCTCGGTGGCTGGCGGTTGCGGGGCGGTCTGTTCCGGTCCACCGAAGCCAAGTCGAAGGGCCATGCGCTCCTCTACCAGGCCGCCGCCGCGGGCATGCCGGCCGAGCGGATGGTTATCGCGGATTCCGACCTCAAAAATGGATCGACGAGCGGCGAGGTCCGGGCGCTGGGCAGCTTTGGAACCGGCGCGCTCCGGCACAGTATCGATGTTTCGATACGGGGGCGGGATCAGCGTCGCCGCTATGGCGGGGCGGATCGGCTTCAGCTCGGGGCCGCGCCCTTCGGGGAGCCGCTCTTCGTCTCGCGGCCGGTCTTCAGCTTCGGCGAAAAGACGCGGAGCCGTGTGGATCAGCTCACCTTCGGCGCGGCCTATGGCGCGGTCTGGCGAGATGTGGGCGAGGTCAATCTCGGCGTTCAGAAGAGCCGGTATCGGCGGACGGTCGAAACGCCCTTGCTCCGCCTGCCGACCAGTCGCGCCGATCCCTGGCTCTATAGCGCGGCGGCGGCGATCGAGGTGACGCCCCGTCTCAAGCTCTATGGTGGGGCCGCACGGGGGCTGGAGGAGAGCGACATTGCTCCGGACAATGCGGTCAATCGCAACGAGGCGCCGCCCGCCATCGCCACCCGCCAGATCGATGGCGGCGTCCAGTGGCGGCTCACCACCGGCATGACGATGGTGGCCGGGCTGTTCCGCATAACCAAGCCTTATTACGGCCTGGATCGCGTCAACCAGTTCCGCAGGCTCGGCATGGTCGAACATCGCGGTATCGAACTTTCCCTGAGCGGCTCTCCGTTGCCCGGTCTCAGCGTCGTTGCCGGCGCGGTGCTGCTGAACGCCACGCTTGGCGGGGACGAGGTGGATGACGGCACGATTGGGCGGCGGCCCATCGGGACGCCGGGGCGCGTTCTGATCGCCAATGTCGATTATCGCTTTCCGTCCTTCCCCGCTTTGTCATTCGATATCGGCGTGCAGGAGCAGGGCCGGCAGTTTGCCGATATCGACAATGAGGTGCGCATTCCTCGCCGGATGACCGTCGACATCGGCACGCGCTATCGGTTCAAGGCTGGCGGCAACATGATGGCCGTGCGGCTGCAACTGACCAACATGTTCGACAATTTCGGCTGGGATTCGGTGAGCAGCAACGCATTCCGCTATAACACCCCGCGCAAATTGGCCGGCCAGTTGATCGTCGATTTCTGATATTGGCCGGCGCCGAACGTGGCGGAGAGGCTATCCGATGCCGGTGACTTCATGAGGGATATAGGGTGCTTCCAACTGCGCGATTTCGTCGTCGGTCAGGCTGATTGAGAGCGCGGCCAGCAGATCATCGAAATGGTCGAGGCGCGAGGCGCCGACGATGGGCGCGGAAACCATCGGCTTGGCGAGCACCCAGGCGAGCGCGATTTGCGCGCGGGGCACGCCGCGTGCCGCCGCGACGGCGGCCACGGCTTCCACCACCTTGCGATCTGCCTCGGCCGTGCGGGCATAGAGCGTCTTGCCGAATTCATCGGTCTGCGAGCGGTGGGTCTGCGCGTCCCAGTCGCGGGTCAGGCGGCCGCGCGCCAGCGGGCTCCACGGGATGACGCCGATGCCTTCCGCCGCGCACAGGGGCAGCATCTCGCGCTCCTCCTCGCGATAGAGCAGGTTGAGATAGTTCTGCATCGAGACGAAGCGCGTCCAGCCGTTCGCCTCCGCGATGTGCACCATCGTCGCGAATTCCCAGGCATACATGGACGAAGCGCCGATGTAGCGCGCCTTGCCGGCCTTGACGACATCGTGCAGCGCCTCCAGCGTTTCCTCCATCGGCGTTTCATGGTCGAGCCGGTGGATCTGATAGAGGTCGACATAGTCGGTGCCGAGGCGCTTGAGGCTGGCGTCGATCTCGTGCAGCACCGCTTTGCGGCTCAGCCCGGCGCCGTTCGGGCTGGGGCGCATCCGGCCGCACAGCTTGGTGGCGATGACCAGATCTTCGCGCGGAACCATGTCCAGCAGCAGCTTGCCGACAATCTCTTCCGATGAGCCGTCCGAATAAACATTGGCCGTGTCGAAGAAGTTGAAGCCGGAGTCGACCGCTTTGCGCAGGATTGGCCGGGCCTGATCCGCGTCGAGCGTCCATTCGTGTGAACCGCGCGCCGGTTCGCCGAAGGTCATGCACCCGAGGCACAGGCGCGAGACCTGCAAGCCTGACGACCCAAGCCGGCTATAGTCCATCGGTTCCGCTCCCGTTTCCAGTCGGCAAACGCCAGGTGACACGCAGGACGGACCGCGCCCCACGCCCGGTGAGTGTGTCCTGCCATGCCGGCCTTGGCAATGCGGTTCGGACGGGGCGCGAAAATGCGCCCGCCGAACCTACAGCTTCTCGGTTAACTCCGGCACTGCCTGGAACAGATCCGCGACGAGGCCGATATCGGCGACCTGGAAGATCGGCGCGTCCTCATCCTTGTTGATGGCGACGATGGTCTTTGAGTCCTTCATGCCGGCGAGATGCTGGATGGCGCCGGAGATGCCGATGGCGATATAGACGTCCGGCGCGACGATCTTGCCGGTCTGGCCGACCTGATAGTCGTTGGGCACATAGCCCGCGTCCACCGCCGCGCGCGAGGCGCCGACTGCGGCGCCCAGCTTGTCGGCCAGCGGGTCGATCAGCTTGTGGTAATTCTCGCCGCTGCCCAAGCCCCGGCCGCCCGAGACGATGACCTTGGCGCTGGTCAGTTCCGGCCGCTCCGAGCTGGCGATCTCGGCAGAGACGAAGCGGGCGAGGCCGCTGTCGGCGCCGCCGGAGACGGCCTCGACCGCCGCTGATCCGCCGTCCCTGGCAGCCTTGTCGAACGCGGTGCCGCGCACGGTGATGACCAGCGTCTTGTCCGAGGACTTGACCTTGGCGATGGCGTTGCCGGCGTAGATCGGCCGGGTGAACGTGTCCGGTCCGTCGACCGCGATGATATCGCTCACCTGCATCACGTCGAGCATGGCGGCGACGCGCGGGGCGATATTCTTGCCAGTTGTCGTGGCGCTGGCGAGGAAGGCGTCATGATCGGCCATCAGCGTGACGATCAGCGGTGCGACCACCTCGGGCAACTGGTTGGCCAGCGCCGGATCGTCAGCGAGGTGGACCTTGGCGACGCCGGCGATCTTCGCGGCTTCGTCCGCCACCGCCGCGCAGCCCGCTCCGGCGACCAGCAGATGGACCTCGCCCAGCTTCGCGGCGGCGGTCACGGTGTGGAGGGTCGCGTCCTTGACGCTCGCATTGTCATGCTCGACCAGAACCAGCGTTTTCATGCCGCGACTCCCAGTGCCTTGAGTTTCGTCACCAGCTCATCGACGCTGGCGACCTTGATGCCCGCCTGCCGCTTGGGCGGCTCGGAGACGCTGAGCGTCTCGTGGCGCGGGGTCATGTCGACGCCATAATCGGCCGGCGTCTTCTGCGCGAGCGGCTTGGACTTGGCCTTCATGATGTTGGGCAATGAGGCATAGCGCGGCTCGTTCAGGCGCAGGTCCGTGGTGACGATGGCCGGCAGCTTGAGCGCGACCGTCTCCAGCCCGCCATCCACCTCGCGCGTCACGTTGACGTTCTCGCCCGCCACCTCGACCTTGCTGGCGAAGGTGCCCTGTGCCCAGCCGAGCAAAGCGGCGAGCATCTGGCCGGTCTGGTTGCTGTCATCGTCGATCGCCTGCTTGCCGAGGATGACGAGGCCGGGCTGCTCCTCGTCGGCGATCGCCTTTAGCAGCTTGGCGACGGCGAGTGGCTCGGCCACGCCGTCATTCACGATCAGGATCGCGCGGTCGGCGCCCATCGCCAGCGCGGTGCGCAGCGTGTCCTGCGCTTTGGCCTCGCCAATCGACACGGCGACAATCTCGGTCGCGACGCCCTTCTCCTTGAGGCGGATCGCCTCCTCCACCGCGATCTCGTCAAACGGGTTCATGCTCTGCTTGACGTTGGCGAGGTCCACTCCGCTCCCATCCGCCTTCACGCGCGGCTTCAAATTATAATCAAGCACCCGCTTCACCGGGACCAGGATCTTCATCAGCATTCTCCTGCTTACAGGATGGGGTGATAGGTTACGTTCGCGTCAGCGTCAAAAATCGACATGGCACGCCTTGGTTTCCAGGATCGAGGGCCGGCTGCGGATGAGCGGTCGGCCCTGATGCCGATCAGGCGACCTTCTTCACTTCCGCCACGATCTTCCTTGCGGCGTCGCCCAGATCGTCTGCGGGGACGATGGCGAGGCCAGAGGAAGCGAGGATATCCTTGCCCTGCTGCACGTTGGTGCCCTCAAGCCGGACTACGAGCGGAACCGAAAGATTCACTTCCTTGGCCGCCGCAACGATGCCCTCGGCAATGATATCGCAGCGCATGATGCCGCCGAAGATGTTGACGAGAATGCCCTTCACGGCGGGATCGGAGAGGATGATCTTGAACGCGGCCGTCACCTTCTCCTTGGAGGCGCCGCCGCCCACGTCGAGGAAGTTGGCCGGGAACATGCCATTGAGCTTGATGATATCCATCGTCGCCATGGCGAGGCCGGCGCCGTTGACCATGCAGCCGATGTCACCATCCAGCTTGATGTAGGCGAGGTCGTATTTGCTCGCCTCCAGTTCCATCGGGTCTTCTTCCGTCTCGTCGCGCAGATCGAGCAGGTCCGGGTGGCGGAACATGGCGTTGCCGTCGAAGCCGACCTTGGCATCCAGCACCTGAATCTTGCCGCCGGCGATGGCGAGCGGGTTGATCTCGATCTGGCTGGCGTCGGTGCCGAGGAACGCCTTGTAGAGCGCCGCCGCGACCTTGGCGGCCTGCTTGGCGAGATCGCCGGACAGCTCCAGCGCCGCAGCGACGCGGCGGCCATGGTGCGGCATGAAGCCGGTTGCGGGGTCGATGGTGATGGTGTGGATCTTCTCCGGCGTGGAGTGGGCCACCTCCTCGATATCCATGCCGCCCTCGGTGGAGGCGACGAGCGCGACGCGGCCGCTGCCCCGGTCGACGAGCAGGGCGAGATAGAATTCCTTGTCGATATCGACGCCGTCGGTCACGTAGAGGCGGTTGACCTGCTTGCCGGCCGGACCGGTCTGCACGGTGACGAGCGTATTGCCGAGCATGTCGGTTGCGTGCGCGCGCACCTCATCGAGCGTCCTGGCGAGACGCACGCCGCCCTTGGCATCCGGCCCCAGCTCCTTGAACTTGCCCTTGCCCCGTCCGCCTGCGTGAATCTGCGCCTTCACCACATAGAGCGGCCCCGGCAGCTTCTTGGCAGCCTCGACCGCTTCCTCGACGGTGAGGGCCGCGTGACCGGCGGGGACGGGGGCGCCGAACTTGGCGAGCAGTTCCTTGGCCTGATATTCGTGGATGTTCATGGGAGCCAGAGCCTTTCGTGACGAACTATTGCGGCGCGCCATAGCGCATCGCGTCCCCCGGCGGTTTGCAAAGTTGCGAAGTGCCGTGCTCAGCCGGTCAGCGCACAGGCCACCGCTGCCCGTGTCGTCACCGACAGAATCTCGGGATCGCGCAGCGCGCGGACACGGTGCAGCAATTCCGCATAGCTGGTGTCGCGCAAATCCATCCGGCCGCCCTTGGCGAGTGAATTCAACTGCATGAGCTGGCCGGTGCTCAGCCGGTCAACCATGGTGCTCGCCATGCAACGCGCCATGGAGGCGCTCAGACCCGCATTCATGAGGCCGGTGCGCAGGCGGGTTTCCGGTGAGGTGCAGCCGGAAACGAGGAGCAGGGCGGGGAGCGCGAGCGTGGCGACCCGAGCGGCGCGGCGCGAGGAGGCGGATGCTGTCATAGGAGCCTCATTAGCGGTAGAAGGGACCGGCGACCAGTCATGCCGATGCGGCGTGACTGGCGCCTGAACGGGAAGGCGCTAGGCTGGCGAGGCCGGCCGCGCGCCGGACAATGAAACGAGAGAGGAACCCCATCATGAGCGCAGTTGCCCGCGTTACCGAAGTCATCGCCTCGTCCACCGTCAGCATCGAGGATGCCGTCAAGCAGGGCGTTGCGCGCGCCAACAAGACATTGAACAATGTCGAGGGCGTCTGGGTGAAGGACATCAAGGCCACTGTGAATGATGGCGCGATCACCGAGTGGCGGGTGGTGCTCAAGATCACCTTCGTGCTGACCGACTAAGGGCCAGCCCCGGTCGCCGATTGACGGAACGGGCAGGGCGTCGCATCGCTGGGGCCGCCGCGCGGCTTCGGGATGAGACGGGCCTGCCCGGTGGAGTTGTGCAACCATGGATCATCTCTTCTCCCGCATCGCAAGCCGCATGGCGACCTGGGCCGGCCAGCCCAGCGCGTTCGTTCTGGCGGCATTGACCGTCCTCGTCTGGCTGGTCAGCGGCCCGATCTTCGGCTGGTCGGATACCTGGCAGCTCGTCATCAACACCGGCACGACCATCGTCACCTTCATCATGGTGTTCCTGATCCAGAACGCTCAGAACCGGGACGCCAGCGCGATGCAGGTGAAGCTGGACGAACTGATCCGCGCGGTAGAGGCGGCGCATAACGACTTCATCGGCATCGAGCATCTCACCGATGCCGAAATCGGCGCCATTCGCGACCTCATGGAGAAGGACTGCAACGGCGATATGGCGACGGCGGTGAAGGAAGCCCGCCTCCAGCGCGCCCACCTCCTCACGCGGATGATCGCGCGGCGTTAGTGGCGGGCGCGCGTGCGGCGCTGGCTCAATTTGGTGTGATGCTGGCTCAGTTTGGTGTGATGGCGCGCGGATCGACCGGCCATGGCGCCGCCTTGGCGGGGCGCGACGGGCTGTCCGCCGACGAGACGGGCCGCGCGCGCCGCGCTGTCGCGGAGGAGCGGCCACGATCCGCCGCGCGCTGGCGGGCATCGTTGAAGGCGGTCCTGGTGCGGTCAATCACGGGATCGAGCTTGCCTGCATCATAGGCCTGCTTGAGCTTGGTGCCGGCAATGGCGGCGATGGCACCGACGATGAGGGTTCTGAGCATGTCATTCTCCTGCTGATACGAACGCTGGAGCGGCGGCGGCCTCACTCGCAGCGTATGTTGCCGCGATCGATCTGCCGGCCGGCCAGCGCACCGCCGGCCGCGCCGATCACGGTGCCGAGCGTCTTGCTGCCATTGGGGGCGATGACGTTTCCGAGCACGCCGCCGGCCAGGCCGCCGACGATGGCTCCGCGCGTGCCATCCCGCCGCTTGCAGTAATAGCGGCCGTTTCCATCGCGGTAGATGGAATCGTTATCGCCCAGATAGTAGCCGCGATCGCCGCGATGGCCCCGGTCATAGCGGGGCCGGTCGTTGCCCAGGCCGAGATCCGAACAGGCGGTGAGCGGAACGCCGGCGGTGGCGACGGCGAGAGCGATGGCGAGGGTCTTGCGCATGGCGGTGCCTTTCTGTTGGCGGGCGGACGAGGCCCGCGCGGGACCGCGTCTTGCATAGGTCCAACGCCCGGCGGCCGCTGCGGTTCCGCGCAAGGGGCCGGAGGCTGCGAGCAGGAAGCGCTCCGCGCGCGTTGCGTTGTCGGGTTGGCATCGCCGGGTCAGGCGGATTGATCGTCCGCCCTGGCGGCGCGCGGAACCGTGCCGCCCGCATGGCTCAACTCAGCGTATAGTCCAGCGTGATCTCCGCCTTGAGCAGCTTGGAGATGGGGCAGTTCGCCTTGGCGCCCGCCGCGATCTTGGCGAAGGCGTCTGCGCCGATGCCGGGCACGCTGGCGTTCAGGGTCAGGTCCGACCGGGTGACGGTGAACCCTTCGCCATCCTGCTCGAGCGTGACGACCGCGTCCGTCTCCAGCCGCCCGTCCGTATAGCCGGCGCTGGCGAGCGCGAAGGAGAGCGCCATGGTGAAGCAGCTCGCATGCGCGGCCGCGATCAGCTCCTCCGGATTGGTGCCCGGCTCGTTCTCGAAGCGGGTGTTGAACCCATAAGCCTTGTCCGACAGCACGCCGGACTGCGTGGAGACATGGCCCTTGCCGGCCTTGCCAAGCCCGTCATAGCGGGCGGATGCGCTGCGCTTAACCATAGTGATCCTCCTGTAAGGCGGCCGGAAGACCCTGTCCGCCGATTGCATAACGCATATGGGGGCGGATGGTGACGGGAGAAGGGGCAGTGGTCGCATTGCGCGGCGCGGCGGGAAACGCGGCCGCGTATGCCTTGTCAGATTGTTTCGCCATTGTGATCGTTTCTTTCAAAGGTTCTGAAGGTTACGGTGCCTGAGAGAGAAAATCAGCGGGTCTTGCGTGGCCTGGCGCGGGGCTGGGGGCGTGATGTGGCCTTGGTGCCGGTGCGTGATCGGCCGCCGGCGCGTGCCCGCGCTCGGGACGGACCGGCGGCGTCGCACCGTTCGAGGCCGAACATCGCGCGGCGTTTGTCCTCCTCGGCGGCGGGATCGCAGCCCCGCTTGACGAGGCGGCCGACCATCTCGTCCATCGTGACCTCCCGCATATAGCCCTCGCTATAGGGCGTGCCGTGTTTGAAGCCCTGATGATCCAGCCCCGGCGGGCAATCGGTGACGAGAAGGCCGCCGAGGTTCCAGACGGCATAAGGCTCGCCGGTCAGCGCGGCAGGATCACGCGCGCCGGCTTCGAGCGCCGCCATTGCGCCATCCCAATCCGCGAGCATGGCGCGGCGCGTCTGGGCATGGCCGAGCATGGACTCGCCGCGCCGGATGAGGGCGAGGAGCAGATTGTCATGATAGACCCGCTCCTCGCCGACCAGCTCGCCATGATAATAGCGCTCGCGCAGCGTGCCGTTGATCGCCCGATCGATGGCGACCGAGACGAGGCGCGAAAGGCCCTGCGCCAGCGCGCCCTCCCACGCGGCATCGAAGGCGCGCGCATCGGCCCGGCGGCGCAGGCGCCAGGCGGATTGCGGGGTCATGCCGGCGGCGGCCGCAGCGGCCTTCACGCAGGCGGTATCGGCAAGGGTCTCGATGAAGATGCGCTGGCGGGCCGGCGTCCAGCCATCATGGCGCGCGGTGACGGGGACGAGGGCGGTGTCGGGGAGGGTTGGCTGGTCGGCGGTGTCGGTGGCGGAAGCGGCCTCGTCCTGCGATGCGGTGAGCCGGCTATGGTGCATGGTCGTCCTCCTGAGGGGTTAGGGGGACGGACCAGCTATTATGGATTGGTGGGTGTAGGACAGGATTTCATATTTACTTCACTCCGCCGCCACACTCACCGCTTTCTTCCCTAGCAACGGCGCGAGATAATGCCCGGTATAGCTGCGCGGCTCCTTCACGACCTGCTCCGGCGTACCGACCGCGACGATCTCACCGCCCTTGATGCCGCCTTCGGGGCCGAGGTCGATGATGTGATCGGCGGTTTTGATGACGTCGAGATTATGCTCGATCACCACGACGCTGTTGCCGTGCTCGACAAGGGCGTGGAGCACTTCGAGCAGTTTGCGGACGTCCTCGAAGTGCAGGCCGGTGGTGGGTTCGTCCAGGATATACAGGGTGTTGCCGGTGGCTCTGCGGCTCAGTTCCTTGGCGAGCTTGACGCGCTGCGCCTCGCCGCCTGAGAGGGTGGTCGCCTGCTGGCCGACCTTGACGTAGCCGAGGCCGACCTCTGCCAGCATGGCCATCTTGTCGCGGATCGGCGGCACGGCCTTGAAGAACTCGACGGCGTCTTCCACCGTCATATCCAGCACGTCGGCGATGCTGTGGCCCTTGAACTTCACCTCCAGCGTCTCGCGATTATAGCGCTTGCCGCCGCACTCCTCGCAGGTGACGTAGACGTCCGGCAGGAAGTGCATCTCGATCTTGATGAGGCCATCGCCCGAGCAGGCCTCGCAGCGGCCGCCCTTGACGTTGAACGAGAAGCGGCCAGGTTTGTAGCCGCGCGCCTGGCTTTCAGGGAGGCCGGCGAACCAGTCGCGGATGTTGGTGAAGGCGCCGGTGTAGGTCGCCGGATTGGAGCGCGGTGTGCGGCCGATGGGCGACTGGTCGATGTCGATCACCTTGTCGAGCTGCTCCAGCCCCTCGATCTTGTCGTGCGCGCCGGCGACGACGCGGGCGCCGTTCAGCGTGCGGGCGGCGGCGGCATAGAGCGTGTCGATGGTGAGGCTCGACTTGCCCGAGCCGGAGACGCCGGTGATGCAGGTGAAGGTGCCGAGCGGGATCGACGCGGTGACGCCCTTCAGGTTGTTGGCGCGGGCGCCCCGCAGGGTGAGCGTCTTGCCATTGCCCTTGCGGCGGCGAGCGGGCACGGCGATCTCCCGCGTGCCGCTCAGATAATCGGCGGTGAGCGAGCCGGGGGTGGCCATCACCTCGGCGAGCGTGCCCTGCGCGACGATGTGGCCGCCATGGACGCCGGCGCCCGGCCCCATGTCGACGATATGGTCGGCGGCGCGGATCGCGTCCTCATCATGCTCCACGACGATGACGGTATTGCCGAGATCGCGCAGGCGTTTGAGGGTGACGAGCAGCATGTCGTTGTCGCGCTGGTGGAGGCCGATGCTCGGCTCGTCCAGCACATAGAGCACGCCGGAGAGGCCGGAGCCGATCTGGGAGGCGAGGCGGATGCGCTGGCTCTCGCCACCCGAGAGGGTGCCGCTGGTGCGATCCAGGTTGAGATAATCCAGCCCGACATTGTTCAGGAAGCCGAGCCGCTCGATAATCTCCTTGAGGATGGCCTTGGCGATCTGGTTCTGCTGATCGGTGAGCTGGGCGGGCAGCGCGGTGAACCAGTCCAGCGCCGCCACCACGGACATGCGGGTGGGCGTGGCGATATCGTCCCCGGCGATCTTGACCGCCAGCGCCTCCGGCTTGAGGCGCGCGCCGTCGCATGTCTCGCAGGGCTGGGCGGTCTGAAACTTGCTCAATTCCTCGCGCATCCATGCGCTGTCGGTCGAGAGCATGCGGCGGTTGAGGTTGCCGATGACGCCCTCGAACGCCTTCTTCACCTCATAGCTCTTGCGGCCGTCCTGGAAGGTGAGGGTGACGGGGCGCCCGCCGGTGCCGTGCAGGATGATGAGGCGCACCTCGCCGGGCAGATCCTGCCAGGGCGTATCGAGGCTGAAGCCGAACTCGCGGGCGAGGCTGGCGAGCACCTGCATATAATAAGGGCTGGGCGGGTTGGACTTGGCCCAGGGGACGATGGCGCCCTTTTTGAGACTGAGCGCCTCATTGGGGACGACGAGCTGCTCATCGAACAGCAATTTCTCGCCGAGGCCGTCGCAGGCCGGGCAGGCGCCTTGCGGGGCGTTGAAGGAGAAGAGGCGCGGCTCGATCTCGGGGATGGTGAAGCCGGAGACGGGGCAGGCGAATTTCTCCGAGAAGATGATGCGATTGGCGGGGATGCCGGCGTTTTTCATCGCTCCCGCCGCCTGCGCCTCATCCTCGCGGCCGGGCACGGTGCCCTCCGCCAGATCGACATAAGCGAGGCCCTCGGCCAGCTTGAGCGCGGTCTCGAAGCTCTCGGCGAGGCGCTGGGCCATGTCGGCGCGGACGACGACGCGGTCGACCACCACCTCGATATCGTGCTTGTATTTCTTGTCGAGCGCGGGGGCTTCCTCGATGGGGTAGAACTCCCCGTCGATGCGCACTCGGGTGAAGCCGAGGCGCTGCCACTCGGCCAGCTCCTTGCGATACTCGCCCTTGCGGCCGCGCACGACGGGGGCGAGCAGATAGGCGCGCGTCCCCTCCGGCAGCGCCAGCACGCGATCGACCATCTGGCTGACCGTCTGCGCGCTGATGGGGAGGCCGGTGGCGGGCGAGTAAGGGATGCCGACGCGCGCCCAGAGCAGGCGCATATAGTCGTAAATCTCGGTGACGGTCGCCACGGTGGAGCGCGGGTTGCGGCTGGTCGTCTTCTGCTCGATGGAGATGGCGGGCGAGAGGCCGTCGATATGCTCGACATCCGGCTTCTGCATCATCTCCAGGAACTGGCGGGCATAAGCGGAGAGCGACTCGACATAGCGGCGCTGCCCCTCGGCATAGATGGTATCGAAGGCGAGGCTGGATTTGCCCGAGCCGGAGAGGCCGGTGATGACGATGAGCCTGTCGCGCGGCAGGTCGACGTCGATGCCCTTGAGGTTGTGCTCGCGCGCGCCGCGCACGGATAGGGTGGTGAGACTCATGGGCTGTGTTCTATCTCTGTTCCTGCGGGGAATCCAGAGGGCAACATAAGAGCGGGCGGCGCGGGTTGCGAGAGGGCGCGCGCATGAGGATGAACGGCGGGAACGCGGGAGGGGACATGAGGGTTTGATCCGTGTCATGGATGGCGGCCGGGGATGCCGTCATCCTGACGGGCATCCGCTTGCGGGCCGCCGCCGATCCGGCGCGCCGAGGCGGGATGGATAGGAGACCGATCATGCACATGGGTTCATGGCTGCGGCACGGGCTGATGGCCGCCGCGATCGTGGCAATGCCGGCAGCGGCGCTTGCCGTGGATTCGCCCGAGGAGCAGGCACAGCGGCAAGCGCTCAACGCCGCGCAGGCCAGCTTCGCCGCGCAGCAGTTGGCCGATTATGAGACGCAGAAGAAGGCCATCGCGGATGAGCAGGCCGCGCAGGAGGCGGCCTATCGCGATGCGCTGGCGGCCCGGGATGCGGAGGTGGCCGCCGCGGACAAGGCCCATGCCGAGGCGCAGGAGCGTTGGGAAGCGGCCGTCATCGCCTGCAATGCCGGCGACCGAAGCCAGTGCGCGCAGCCGGCGGCGCCTTAGGCGGGCGGGACCGGACTTACGAATGCGCCGGGCCACGTGAGGGCGCCGCGTTGGTCCGAAAGCCATGGTGGGGTGGTGGCTGGTTGTGAGGTTCGCAAAACCCTCACCCCTGATTAGGCCGGGGCATGCAGATCGTTCTCGGCGCTGTTGAGACAGGCGATCGAGTCTCGGCCATGGCTTATCGGTTTCGCGGTCTCATTGACTGACAATCGTCCCGAAACGAACTGTGGATCAGGCCCCAGGATGCTGTGAGCGGGAAGAGCGAGCGGATGGCCGCCTTCTACCTCATGCCCGCCATTGGAACGGCCCGGCAGGCATGGGTGATGCGCGCTGGCAGCGTGGGGGTTGTCACGGCCCGCTTGCCGGCTCTGCCGATGACTTGACTTTTACAACGATTCCCACCATCATACCTATCGTGATAGGAGAGTATTCATGACCATTGCCGCAGCCCCCATTACGCCCCGCTTTGGGGCCGAGATTTCCGGGGTGGACATCAGCAAGCCGCTGGACGGCGGGACGATCCGCGAGCTGATCGCCGCGCAGGACAAATGGGGCGTCACCGTTTATCGCAATACAGGGCTGGACGATGAGGGCCAGATCGCCTTCGCCCGCAATTTCGGCCATCTGGAGAGCCTGCCGCCGCGCGAGGGGCGGCCGCGCATCTTCCTGTTCAACGCCGGCAATCTCGGCCCCGATGGCGAGATCAACTGGAGTCCGCACGCGACCACCTATCGCAAGGGCGACCAGATCTGGCATACCGACAGCAGCTTCATGGATCTGCGCACCTCCTACTCGATGCTGCGCGCGGTGGAGGTGCCCTCCTCCGGCGGGCCGACCTGGTTCGCGGATGCGCGCTCGGCCTATGACGATCTGCCGCAGGCGGTGAAGGACAAGATCGAGAATCTCGAGTGCGAGCACAGCCTGTGGTGGTCCCGCAAGCAGGGTGGCGCGGATATCACGCGCGAGCAGATCGAGGAGCGGCACCGGCCGGTGCACAAGCTGGTCAGCATTCACCCCGGCTCGGGCCGCAAGATGATCTATGCGGGCGCGCATTGCTACCGCGTGGTCGGCTGGGGCTGGGAGGAAAGCCGCGAGCTGATCGACTATCTCAACAACTTCGCCACGCAGGACCAATATGTCATCTCGGTCGACTATGCGGTCGGCGACATGGTGATCTGGGACAATCTGGCGGTGTTCCACAAGGGCGGCCAGTTCGACTGGAGCGAGCGCCGCGATATGCGCCGCGCCACCGTGCGCGAGGCGCCGGCGCCCGACGTGGCCGACGATCCGTTCGGCGAATTGTTCAGCCAGGCGCCGGCGATCAAGCCGGTCGAAGCGGCCTGATCCGCGCCGGTCCGTCGCGGGCCGGCGCTCTCTTTTTGGGTTCCCCCCTCGGCCATCATCGGCCCGGTGCTGCCGGGTTGATGGTGGCCACTTTCGTGTGACGCCCGGCCTGCCGGAACCGGGGTGGGCGCTCCGGCGTTCCGTGCACAGAACGAATAGTGCGAGAGGAGTCCGTGATGAGCGATACAGCCAAGGGACAGGACAAGGTGCAGGGCGAGGGCAATTACGACGCCGCGCGTGCCTATGATGCCGAGACGACGAAGCATGCCAAGGACAAGGAAGCCGTCCGCAAGGAGGCCGAGGCGGCCAAGCGTGCCCTCTCCGGCAGCGAGGCGGAAGAACTGGCGAAGGCGGAGCGCGAAGGGCGCTCGCACGCCAAGAGCTGATTTTGGCGGGATTGCGCGGCGGCGGCTGCGTTTATCGACAGGAGAGGATGGCTTCTCCGGCGACCTGCCTGCCTGCGTGTTTAGTCTGGCGCGGGGCGCGTTGAGGGAGGAAGGGGCGGACAGGTCTGCTCCTTATGGCATGATATGGTCCTGCGGTCGGACTTGCGAGGAGATGGTCGGGGGCAGGCGGTGCATGGGCGGCGTTTCACCTCTTGCGGCTGCGCGGACATGCGATATCTTGCGCGTGAACCGGCGTGACACAGCCGGACAGGGGTGTCCTCATTGAATGCTGCTTTGCGGCATGGGTGCCTCTGATTCCTTCGATTAGAAAAATTCATGGAAAATCGTGACTTTTGTGACTCGGCCTCGCGCATAATGGGCTGGGTCTGGGCAAATTCCTGTTGCGACGCACAAGGAAATCTGATTCCATATGAATGTGGCGCAACGGACGCTTAACCGGCCGCTCACCTCTTGCGGTGCAAGTCTGGACTGCCACAGATGAGATGGAGGCAGTTATGGGTCAGCATGCCAGGCCGAATGACGGCGTCATCACCCTGGCGGAATTGCGCGAGTTCGCATCCTTCCCGGCCGCGACGCAGCGTTATATCCGCCGGTCGCTCGACATCGCCTTCCACCGCGGCACGCCCATGGAAACGTGGAGCCGCGATGTGGTGGAAGAGGCGAGCATCCGCGCGCAGACCCGTATCTACGGCCGGCTCGACGAGGTGAAGGCGCTGGTGCCCGACGATAGCGGGCTGGACCAGATCGAGCCGTTCATGGCGCCGCTGGTCACGCTCTCCGCCTTCGATCTCAGCCAGAACCGGCTGGACGGCTTCCAGGCCTATCGCTTCCTGTATGAGCGGCTGATCGGCGCCGGCGCGCGGCCGTGGCTGCCCGGTGCCTTCTGCGCCGCCGCCAGCCTGCCGCATATCCACCCGGATCGCCGCCGCATGTTGCTCCAGTCGATCAGTGAGGCCGCCGCCACCGCGCCCGGCTGGTCCACCCGCGAGCCGACCTTCTACCCCGAATGGGTGGAAAAGGTGGATACGGACAAGGCGCCGCACTGAGCGCGCGCGCGCTGGAGGTTGTCGGTCCGGCGCGATCAAGGGCGCGAGTGTTCGCGGCTTTGGCGTGCCGGGTGCATTCCGTGATGCGGGACGGCGCACCTCCAGTGCGTGATGGCGATCGTCGCATAAGACGGAATCGCGTTGGAGGTCCGGGCGCTCGGGTGGCTCGTGGCTGCCCTTGGACTCCTGCTTTCGCGGGAACACGGCATGATTTTCAGCCTGGGGTGCAAACTTCAGCGGACAAACTCCGTAGTCCGTTCTGGCTCGCGCAGTGGTGAAGGTCAGTCCTGCGCAACGGGGTTTCAAAGCTTGCGATTTGCTCGCTTGAGCGGGGTTATGGACGCGATGCTCCCTGCGCTCCCAAGACCCATGCTCCGCCAGAAAAGGCTTGACGAACTGCTTCATTGACCGCAGGGATTTTTTGCTAGTCATTCGCATTAGCATAAATATTTGCGTGCATCCCGATGCGCGGCCTGCCGGCTGCCCGGGGTCCCGACGCAAGAAAACCGGCGCCGATTGAGGAGATGCGCGATGTATGACTTTGTCGATCGTCCGGTCGCGTCGCTCAACCGGGGCGGGCGCATTCTGGTGTGGGCGATGCGACACTGGGTGCGGGCCGTCCAGGTGGGGCGCTGCCCGTGCGGGGACATACGGCCCGCGTTCGAAGGGCGGACGCTGGGCGCGGCCTTTCCGCATTTCCATGTGATGATGGCCGTGCTCAATCGTCACGCGGTGGAGAAGATGCGCTTCGGCCCTGTCGATTGCGAGCGGGTGGGCGAGCATGAAGCGCTCGTCCTCGCCATGGTCTGCGCGGCGCGCGGGCCGGACTTGTCACAGGCCGAGCGCACCGCATCGCTCATCCTTGAGCGTGCGCAGGTTACACATTTGCTTGTGCCGATGGCGGCATTGGCGCATGCGCTCGCGGACGCCAACCGGCTCCCCGCCGGCCCGATTTTCGACCCCGATTGTGCGAGGTTTTCCAATGAATGATCTGTCCCGCCAAGGCTTCGACTTTGCGCCGACCAATGCGCTGAGCGTCGAGCGGGTCAACTGGGTGCGCCACTGGAACGAGCATCTGTTCAGCTTCTCGGTCACGCGGCCGGCGAGCTTCCGCTTCCGCTCCGGCGAATTCGTGATGCTTGGCCTGCCTGCGAACGGGCGTCCGCTGCTGCGCGCCTATTCGATCGCCAGCACCTCTTACGCCGATGAGCTGGAGTTCCTCTCGATCAAGGTGCCGGACGGGCCGCTGACCTCCCGCCTGTGCCACATTCAGCCGGGCGACCAGATCTATCTCGGCCGCAAGCCCACCGGCACGTTGGTGGCTGACGCACTGACGCCGGGCAGCCGCCTGTTCCTGCTCTCGACCGGCACCGGCCTGGCGCCGTTCCTCAGCATCGTCCGCGACCCGGACATTTATGACTGCTTCGGGCAGGTGGTGTTGGCGCATTGCGTGCGCTCGGTGGTGGACCTGGCCTATCGCACGGAGCTGGAGAGCCAGCTTGCGGGCGATCCGCTGGTGCAGGATCAGGCGCTTCTCCAGTTCCATTATGTGCCGACGGTGACGCGCGAGCCGTTCCGCACCACCGGCCGGATCGGCGATCTGATCGACAGCGGGCGGCTATTCGATACGCTGGGCGGCCCGACGCACCTCGACCCCGAGACCGACCGGGTGATGCTCTGCGGCTCGATGGGGATGATCCGCGACCTCTCGGCGAAACTCGATGCGATGGGCTTCAAAGAAGGCTCCAACGCGAACCCGGGCGCCTATGTGATCGAGCGGGCGTTCGTGGACTGAGAAGGAGCGGCTCGCCTGCTCGTCAGGCCAGCGCCAGCGGAAGGGTGACGGTGGCTTCCAGCCCGCCGCCGTCCCGCGCGGCCAAAGTGACGTCTCCACCGTGATCGCGGGCGATGGCGCGGGCGATGGCGAGGCCGAGGCCCGCGCCGCCCGTCTCGCGATTGCGTGAGGGGTCCTGCCGGACGAAGGGGGCGAACATCGCCTCGATATCCTCGGGCGCGAGGCCCGGACCGCGATCGGTGATGACCACGCTTGCCGCGCCGCCTTCGACGCGTAGTTCCAGCTCTGCGTCACCGCCATATTTGAAGGCATTGTCGAGCAGGTTCTGGATCATCCGGCGGAGCGCGACGCGGTCGCCGGCGACCGGGCATGTCGCGGCCGGCGGCGCCGTGCGCCAGCGCACCGGCCGGCCGACCTGCACCTCATCCTCGACCAGCGAAGAGAGCAGGGCGGAGAGGTCGATGCGCTCGCCGCTATCCTGCCGCAAATGGCCGCGCACGAAATCGAGCGTGGCGCTGATCATGGCCTTCATCTGCTCGATGTCGCGCTGGATCGGCTCGCGGAGCCGGTCGTCCGCCCCCTCGATGCGGAAGGCGATGCGCGAGAGGGGCGTGCGCAGATCATGCGCGATGGCGGCGACCATCGCTTGCCGCTCGCTCATCTGCTCGGCAATGCGCCCCTGCATGGCATTGAGGGCGCGGGCGGCGACGCGGAGTTCGGCAGGGCCATCCTCGCGGATCATCGGGGCCGAGCTGTCCCGGCCGACGCGGTCGGCGGCATCGGCAAAGGCGCGGATCGGCCGCGCCATGCGCCGGGCGAACAGCCAGGCGAGCGGGATGAGCGAGAGCAGCGCCAGGCTGAAGGCGAGCGCCATGCGGATCTGCCACTGGGCGATGAAGGGCCGGTCCGGCACGCGGATCGTCCGCCACTGGCCATCGATCTGCGCTGCGGCGATAGTGCGGTCGAAGAAGAAAGGCTCGCCGCGCCAGCGCACGATGCCGTCGCTGCCGCGGTTGCGCGAGCGCCAGAACCGGCTGGTCTGGTCGATACGAAAATAAAGGCGGACATCGCCGGGAGAAACGCCGAGCCGGTCGGCGAGGGCGCGGGTGAGCGGCGGGCTGCTGGCCAATCCCTCGACCGGAACGGGCGGTTTGGACACGATGCTCACCGGCAGATCGCGGTTGCGCACGCGCCAGCGACTATGCGCGGCGCGCGGCCCACCCAGCCGTTCGGCGATCTCGCCCAATGGCACGCCTTCCTCGCGCGGCGGCGGCAACAGGAAGATGCTGACCGTCAGCACGAACTGCACGAGAATCATGCCGGCCACGAGGAACCAGAAGCTCTGGCTCAGGATGGACCGTCCGCCGCGCCGCCAGATCATTGCGGCGCCACCGTGAACATATAGCCCTCGCCCCGCACGGTGCGGATCGGCGCGCGCGGGCCGAGTTTCTTGCGCAGGCGGCTGAGCGTCACGTCGATCGCGCGGTCGAACATCATCGTGTCGCTGCCCTTGGCGAGATCGATGAGCTGATCGCGGGTGAGCACGATCTGCGGCCGGTCGAGAAATGCGCCGAGCAGGCGGAACTCGGTATCGGTGAGGATGGAGGTCTCGATGCCGGGAGCGGCGATGGTGCGCTCAACCAGATCGAGCGTCCACTCGCCGAAGCGGCGCACGGGATGCCCTGGATTATCCTGCCCGCGCCGCAGCACCGCGCGGATGCGGGCGAGCAGCTCACGCGGGTTGCAGGGCTTGGCGAGATAATCGTCCGCGCCGACTTCCAGGCCGATGATCCGGTCCGAATCCGCCCCCATGGCCGAGAGCATGATGATCGGCGGGCGGCGCGTGCCGCCGCGCATCCGCCGGAGCACGGAAAGGCCATCCTCGCCGGGCATCATCAGATCGAGCACGATCAGGTCGATATCCCCGGCGGTGAGGGCCGTATCCATCTCCCGCGCGCTGCCCGCGCCGCTGGCGCGCAGGCCGTGCGCATTGAGGAAATCCACGACAAGCTCGCGCAGTTCCTGATCGTCGTCGACGACGAGAATGTGCGGCGTGTCCGGCTGACCGGTCATTCGTGCCTCAATGCCTCGATGGGATTGAGCGAGGCGGCGCGCCGTGCGGGAAAGAAGCCGAAGATGATGCCGATCGCCGCCGCGAAGGCGAAGGCCAGCAGGTTGATCTTCACATCGAACACGAATGGAATGTGCATGGCCGTGGAGATGCCGATGGTCAGCGCCAGCGCCAGGAACAGGCCGACGATGCCGCCCAGGCAGGAGAGGGTGACGGCTTCGACCAGAAACTGCATCAGAACCTCGCGCTGCACCGCGCCGATGGCGAGGCGGATGCCGATCTCGCGCGTGCGCTCGGTGACGGAGACGAGCATGATGTTCATGATGCCGATGCCGCCGACGACAAGGCTGACGGCGGCGACCGCGGCGAGCAAGGCCGTCATCGTTTGGGTGGCGGAGGAGAGCGTGTCGGAAATCTGCTTGGCATCGAAAATGTTGAAATCATTCTCGGTATTGCCGGTCAGGTGGCGCCGCTCGCGCAGCAGCGAGGTGATCGAGGCGCTGACGGCGGTGGTATCGAAGCGCGGATCGACAGCGACCTGGAAGGAGCGGATATCGCGATTGCCGGTAAGGCGGCGCATCACCGCCTTGATCGGCATCACCACCTGATCGTCCTGATCGGCGCCGGGGCCGGCCTGGCCGCGTTTTTCCAGCACGCCGATGACCTGGCAGCTGATATCGTTGAGGCGCAGGCTCGCGCCCAGCGGATCGACATCGCGGAACAGGCTGGTGCGGATGGTGTCGCCGATGACGCAGACCGACTTGCCGGCCTGTTCCTCCG
>Ga0182736_1000325_pt1 | contig 81054 bp, 82 predicted proteins | sample eDN5th30CKraftBY_FD_128882 | JGI IMG/M metagenome (GOLD analysis project Ga0182736, IMG submission 128882) | Enriched backyard soil microbial communities from Emeryville, California, USA - eDNA 5th pass 30_C Kraft BY (version 2) (version 2) | ecosystem: Environmental > Terrestrial > Soil >... | reverse complement strand
CGTCGACCGGAAAGGCACGGAGAATTACCAGCTCCTGCTCGGCGGATCGGGCGCGGAAGATGCCAGCCTCGCCAAGATCACCGGCCCCGGCTTTGACGAGGACGGTATTGTCGATGCTGTCGAGAAGAGCACCGACGTTTATCTGCGCGAGCGGCAGGAGGGTGAGCGCTTCCTCGATACCTATCGCCGCATCGGCGTCGCCCCGTTCAAGGAGGCCATTTATGGCTGAAGACATCATCCGTTTCCGCGACGACGAGCCGCACGAGGAGCCCGCCGTCTCGCTGGACGCCTTCCTCGACCAATCGAACGCGACCGCGGTGCGCATCGAGGCGGGCGAGGATGCCCGCCTGCTCATCCCCTATCTCGATCGGCTGGCGCTGATCGAGATTGACTTCCCACGCTTTCGCGACGGGCGCGGCTATTCCTCCGCGCAGATATTGCGCGAGGCCGGTTATACGGGCGAAATCCGCGCCTCGGGCGATGTGCTGGTCGACCAGATGCTGTTCATGCGGCGTTGCGGCATCGACAGCTTCGCGCCGGACGCGCCGATCGATCGCGCCGTGCTTGACGCCGCACTTGCCCGTTACGACCATGTCTATCAGACCGCAGCCGATCAGGCTGTGCCCGTCTGGAAGCTGCGGCATGGCTGAGCCCGCCCGCATCATCGACCGGATCGAGGCCGGGCCGCGCTGGACGCAGGCCGATGCGGACGCGCTCAATGCGCGTTTCGCGGGCGTCGATGCGGCCACGATGCTGCGGAGCCTGCTGAACGAGCATGAGCTGGGCCGTGTCGCTGTCGTCTCCTCTTTCGGGACCGAGAGCGCGGTGCTGCTGCACCTTGTCGCGCAAGCGAACAAGGCAACGCCGGTCGTGTTCGTCGATACACTCAAAATGTTCCCCGAAACGCTCGATTATCGCGCCTTGCTGGTCGAGCAACTCGGCTTCACGAACAGTCAGGTGGTGACGCCGGACCCGGCCGTGCTCGCCGCCAGGGATGATAAGGGCCTGCGCTGGTCCTATGATCCGGACGGCTGCTGCGCAATCCGCAAGGTCGAGCCGCTGGCGCGCGCCAAGGACGAGCTGGATGCGTGGATTTCCGGTCGCAAGGCATTCCAGTCCATCACCCGGCAGAACCTGCCCCGCTTCGAGATTGAGGATGGGCGTCTGAAGATCAACCCGCTCGGCGATTGGGACAAGGCCGCGCTCGACGCTTATTTCGCGGCGCATGATCTGCCTCACCATCCGCTGGAGGCGCAGGGCTATCTCTCGATCGGTTGCGAGCCCTGCACCAGCAAGGTGCTGCCCGGCGAAGACCCACGCGCGGGCCGCTGGCGCGGCTGGGACAAGGTGGAATGCGGCATCCACACCGTCTCCACACCCCTTGCCGATCCGGACGATCCGGCGAACCAGCCAGTCTTCTGAGTGACAAAGCGACGGGCGCTTCAAGGCGTCTTGTGGTTTGCCCGATTAGCAGCATCCATCTGTGCGACGGTCGAGCGCGCCTCATCCACTAATGGCAGGAACGCTGGCGAGACCACCTGCCCCAGACGATGGGCGAGCGCGAAAATGATCTGCCGATCGTCGACTATCACGACGACCGCATAGTCTCGCCCCGGCGCCGTCGCAAAAAATCTCGCAGTTGCGCTCAGGTTCGGCGTGGACAGGCGGCGTGCGTAAACCAGAGCGAGAACATCTGATGTCTCGGCAACGGCGGACGGGAACAGGCGGCGGGCTTGCTCCTCCGCTTTCAAGACGAAGGTTGCGCCCATGCCCCGGGATTGGCTGCACCATATATCCGGTCAATCCACGCTTGTGCATGGACAGCGACACGTTGCACCGCCTTGATGCGTAGCGCCGGATTCTCGCTGATCGGCAGCGCAGAGACCCGTTCGCGCGCTGCCGTAAGCGCCGCAGGGTCGGGCTCAGGAAGCGCCGGCGCCATCCCCTATGCCGGACCGGCGGTGCCAAGCAATAACGCGAACAGCGGAGACGTTCTGAGCATAGCCCTTCTCCCCGCCCTTACGCGCGCTCAGTGCCCGCGCTTCTTATTCATAATCATCATTCCCGCCGCCATAGGCATCCTCGGCCAGATCGGTGAAGCGGGTGATACGCGAATCGAAGTAGAGCCGCACCTTGCCGGTTGCGCCGTGGCGCTGCTTGGCGACGATCAGCTCCGAGTGGCCTTTGATCCGCTCCATCTTTTCGCGCCAGGCTGCATAGGCGCCCTCTTCCTCAATCTTGGGCTCCTTGCTCATCTCGTAATAATCCTCTCGATAGAGGAACCAGACCATATCCGCATCCTGCTCGATCGAGCCGGATTCGCGCAGGTCCGAGAGCTGCGGGCGCTTGTCCTCGCGGCTTTCCACCGCGCGGCTGAGCTGGGAAAGCGCAATGACGGGGACGTTCAACTCCTTGGCAAGCGTCTTGAGACCGCGGCTGATCTCCGAAATCTCGTTGACGCGATTGTCCGTCGCCCGGCCGGAGCCTTGCAGCAGCTGAAGATAGTCAATGACGATCAGGCCGATATTGTGCCGGCGCTTCAGGCGCCGCGCACGGGTGCGCAACGCGGCAATGGTGAGGCCGGCGGTATCGTCGATATAGAGCGGCAGATCGGCCAGTTCACGAGAGGCGCGGACGAGATTCTGGAAATCGGCATGGCTGATCTTGCCCATACGCAGCGCCTCGCCGCTGATACCGGACTGCTCGGCAAGGATACGGGTGGCCAGCTGATCGGCGGACATTTCAAGGTTGAAGATCGCGACCGGCGACCCGATCGACTTTTCCGGTGCGATACCGTCGGCCATATCCTGCACCCAGCGGCGCGCGGCATTATAGGCGATATTGGTCGCGATCGAGCTTTTGCCCATGCCGGGGCGACCGGCCACGATGATGAGGTCGGACGGATGCAGACCGCCGGTCCGCGCATTGAGACCATCAAGCCCGGTGGTGATGCCAGAGACATGGCCGCCGGAATTGAGCGCCTTCTCCGCCATTTCCACCGCAAGCCTGGTCGCCTGTGCGAAAGTTTTCATGCTGCCGGTGTCGCCGCCTGCTTCAGCGACGGCATAAAGCGCCATTTCCGCTTGCTCGATCTGCCCTTTCGGATCGATCGCCTCCGACGTATCGAGCGCCTTGTCCACCAGTTCGCGGCCCACGCCGACCAGCTCGCGCAGCAGTGCCAGCTCGTAAATCTGCTGGGCAAAATCGCGCGCGCCGAGCACTGCCGCGCCGCTGCCGGTAAGTTGTGCCAGATAGCCGGGGCCGCCCAGCTCCCTGAGCGCCGCGTCGTTCTCGAACAACGGCTTCAACGTCACCGGATTGGCGACCATATTGCGGTCTGCCAGCTTGAGGATCGCCTCATAGATGCGGCCATGCAGCGGCTCGAAGAAATGCTGGGCATTGAGCAGCATCTGCACGTCTTCGACAATGCGGTTATCGACCATCAACGCGCCGAGCAGCGCAGCTTCGGCCTCCACGTTGCGCGGCAGGCGCGGTTCAGCGGCGGTGTCAGGCACCGGAGACAATCGGATCATATCGGCCATGGTCTGCCACAATCGGCTTTTGCGGACTCAAGCGCAATATGCATGGGTCGAAATCTTATGTGGATAGATGTTATCGACCTGTGGATAAGATCGTGGATTATGCCTGCGGGCCGCGCCCGGGCATGCCTTGTCCCATCCTCTTGTCGTTGCACCTGCGAAGGCCTAGGAAACCACGCACCATGGCCGACCCTCGCATCATCGACATTGCGCTGGACGAAAAGACAATCCTGTGGCGCAACGCGGACGTCGAGCAAGAGCGGCGGATCGCCATCTATGACCTGCTGGAGGATAATCTCTTCGCACCGGTACGCACTCATGCCGACGGCTATGCGGGGCCCTATCGGGTGTTTTTGCGCGTTGCGGACGGACGGCTCGCAATCGACATTCGCCGCGCGGACGACAGCCCACTGGAGGCCATCATTCTCGGCCTTGCCAGCCTGCGCCGACCGATCCGGGACTATTTCGCAATTTGCGAGAGCTATTATCAGGCGATCCGGCAAGCGACGCCCCAGCAGATCGAAACAGTCGACATGGCGCGCCGGGCCATCCATAACCGCGCCGCCGAGCTGTTGCGCGGGCGGCTCGATGGCAAGCTGTCCATGGATTTCGATACAGCGCGGCGGCTTTTCACGCTGATCTGCGTGCTGCACATCCGGGGATGACCATGCCGACTGTTAACCATGCCGCTCCCCGCCGGCGCCGCCGGGTTCGCATCACGCCACTGCGCCTCATGGTCGCGGCCATGCTCGCCGGCATGCTTATCCTCGCCGGGTCCGTGCTGTTCGCGCGGCATTGGACACCATCGAAAAGCCGCTATCCGGTGCAGGGGCTGACCGTCACCGCGCAGAGCGGCGCAATCAACTGGCGGATGGCGCGCACGGCCGGTGCGGATTTCGCCTATATCCTCGCAACCAGCGGCACCGGCGCCCGGGATGCGGCGTTTGACGACTATCTCGCCGGCGCGCGCAGGGAAGGCCTTCGCTATGGCGCGATCCATCGTTACAGCTTATGCGACCGCCCCTATGATCAGGCGACCGGCTTCATTGCCACCGTCCCGCGCGATGCGGAGATGCTGCCGCCTGCCGTTCAACTCGATCTATGGGACGATTGCGCGGCGCGACCCAATCGCGACACATTGCTGGCCGATCTCAACATATTCCTCAACCAGATCGAGACGCACAGCGCCAAGCCTGCCCTCATCCGCGTTTCTCGTGAGTTCGAGGCGCTGTATGATGTTGCCAGCGGCATCAACCGCACATTGTGGCTGGAGGGCGCCTTCTTGCCTCCCGATTACGCTACCCGCCGCTGGGTGCTGTGGACGGCCTCGACATGGCGGCGTGTGAACGGCATTGATGGTCCGATCGAGTGGGACGTCGTGCAACCATGAACCAGCCTTCAGTGAGGAAACGGCTCGTAAGGACAGGACTCATCGCCGTCACACATATGACGCGGTGGCTATTGTCGCTCCGCTCCGCTTCATTGCAGAGAGAACGGTGATCAGTATCGCCCGACATTTTTGTCACTCGGCATTTCGGAACATGGCGTCCCTGACGCCAATGGCACCGTCAGCGCGTCGTGCGACGCTTGCCTTCCACCACAAGAACGCCATCGCCACACGCTCGGACGACAACTTCATGATGAGCCTCACTGGCGTTCGCGCCGGTGGCCCTGCCCGCCAAATCACTCAGGCCTGAACTGCAAGGAAACCCATGGCTATACTCTCCGACAAGTGGATACGTGCGAAGGCGCAGGAAATGGGCATGATCGAGCCGTTCGTCGAAAGTCAGCGACGCGAGGGCTGTATCAGCTATGGTCTCTCCTCCTATGGCTATGACGCGCGCGTGGCCGACGAATTCAAGATCTTCACCAATGTTGACAGCGCCATAGTCGATCCCAAGGATTTTGCGTCCAACAGCTTTGTCGACCGCAAGACGGATGTGTGCATCATCCCACCCAACAGCTTCGCGCTCGCTCGCACGGTGGAATATTTCCGCGTGCCGCGCGACGTGCTGGTCATCTGCCTGGGCAAATCCACCTATGCGCGCTGCGGCATCATCGTGAATGTCACGCCGCTGGAGCCGGAGTGGGAAGGCCATGTCACGCTGGAATTTTCCAACACCACGCCACTGCCCGCCAAAATATACGCCAACGAGGGTGCCTGTCAGTTCCTGTTTCTGGAAGGCAATGAGCCATGTGAAACAAGCTATGCGGACCGTGCGGGCAAATATATGGGTCAGCGGGGCGTCACCCTGCCGCGCCTTTGACCGGGAGAAGACTGCGCTTCAGGCAACGCTTGTCGGGATATGGCGCGATAAGGCTACCGCCATGCCCCGGCTGACCCTATATTAATGACCATGCTCCGCCTGTTCCGTTCCAGATCCGCCCCCGCGCTGCCGCTCGACCCACCCAGTCTGGGTTCAGGCCGGCGGGCCTATGCGATAGGCGACATCCATGGTCGGCTCGACTTGCTCCGGCAGCTCGTTGACCGGGTCGCGGCGGATGACTTGAAGCGCGGCCCGGTCGATCGCACCGATATCATCCTGCTTGGCGATTATATCGATCGTGGGCCGGAATCGGCGGGTGTGATCGATTTCGTCATGCGCCTGCGCGATTGGTGGCCGGATAGCACCTGCCTGCAAGGCAATCATGAGGAAGTGTTCCTGATGGCGGCGCGCGGAGATGAAAGCGCACTCCGTTTCCTGACGCGCATCGGCGGGCGCGAAACCCTGCTGAGCTATGGTGCAAGCGAGGCTGAACTGGACGCCATGACGCTCGGCCAGTTGCGCGACTGGCTGATGGCCAATATCCCGGAAGCGCATCTCGCCTTCATCGAAAGCATGCCGGAAAAGATCGTCATTGGCGATTATGCCTTCGTCCATGCCGGCGTGCGCCCGCGCGTGCCGATGGCGGAACAGGAAGCGCGCGATCTGCGCTGGATTCGCGATGAATTCCTGACATCGAGCGAGCCGCACGATCATTTCATTGTCCACGGCCACTCGATCACGGCCACGGTTGAGGAGCGCCCCAATCGCATCGGCATCGACACCGGCGCCTATGCCTCGGGCATCCTGACCGCCGTGGGCCTGGAGGGCACAGATCGCTGGTTCATGAGCACCGCGCCCGACGCAGGCTAAGCCTTCGCCGTCGCTTCGGCGACAAGCTTATTCTCAGCGGATAACTGCGATCAACAGCAAGCAATGCCACAAGCGGCATTGAACAATCAGATCTTTGGCAGCGGATCTTCATGATACGAAGGGCCGGCACGACGGAGACTGTCAAAACCGACTTACGGTCGTGCTTCGCTTTTCTCAGTCATTTGCAGCGAAATGCCCGTTCGTCACTGCCTGGCGTTCATAACGTGCAGGAAGACAGCTACGCTCATTCACCATATCCGGCTGGCTAATGCTGTTCAGGCATCATGCCACCTGCGTCGTCACCTCGCCATCGACCTCATCAGGATCGCGCAACACATAACCGCGCCCCCAGACCGTCTCGATATAATTCTCGCCACCACATGCGAGGCTCAGCTTCTTGCGCAGCTTGCAGATGAACACGTCGATGATCTTGAGTTCCGGCTCATCCATGCCGCCATAGAGATGGTTGAGGAACATCTCCTTGGTGAGCGTGGTGCCCTTGCGTAGCGAGAGCAGCTCCAGCATCGCATATTCCTTGCCGGTCAGGTGGACGCGGTTATTGTCCACCTCCACCGTCTTGGCGTCGAGATTGACGGCGAGCTTGCCGGTGCGGATGACCGACTGCGAATGGCCCTTGGAGCGGCGGACGACGGCATGGATGCGCGCCACCAGCTCGTCCTTGTGGAACGGTTTGGTCACATAATCATCGGCGCCAAAGCCGAAGGAGCGGACCTTGCTATCCATCTCGGCGATGCCCGAGAGGATGAGAACCGGCGTCTGCACCCGTGCGGCCCGCAGCTTCTTGAGCACGTCATAGCCGTGCATGTCCGGCAGGTTGAGATCGAGGCAGATGATGTCGTAATCATAGAGCTTGCCCAGATCGAGCCCTTCCTCGCCAAGGTCCGTCGTATAGACGTTGAACCCCTCCGTGGTGAGCATGAGTTCGATCGCCTTTGCGGTCGTCGGCTCGTCTTCAATCAGCAGCACGCGCATATGCAGCCCCCAAAATGGCGAAATCCGGCAGCCTCCAAGGGGCAGACCCGATTGCAACTATTAACCATAGGAAGAATGAATGCAAAAGGTTAATTTTGCGTAAAGCGGCTTGAAACCACGAGTCGAAGCGAGTCACAGGATGGTTTCAAACGACTGCCTCCCACCGTCCAACGGGAGTCAATAAGTTAATGGGCGCGCTTTATTTCACCACGGAACAGCAGCCGGGTGAGCGATGTGCGACGGATCACCCAGTCCAATAGCCATGCGCCAATGAGCGCCACAGCAAACAGCGCGACCCGCGGTGCGTAGGGCGCAAGATAGTGAATGAAGGCGACGTGGCTATACATGATGACCAGTGACGCCCGCCCGATCGCTTCGAGCGGCCAGATCGCCCGGCGCGGCAGGTGATGGATGATCCACGCCAATGCCATCGTGACGGCGGCGGCGCCGATCAATGAGACGAGCGGCCAGCCAAGATCGCCGGACTTCATGTTGACTGGCGGCAACCAGATGAATGTGCCCAGCGCAAGCACCAGAACAGCGAGCGTCCGGCCTGCCGGCCATGCCCGTCCCAGCGGCATCGACGCGCGCCATAAAGCACCGCCCCAGATGAATAGCAGCGCGCCGGGAATACCCAGCAGCCCGAAAGGCGAAAGGCCGCTCTGGTTCTGCGCTACCAGCGCCAGCGCGAAGATAATCGCCATGACCAGTAGCATCGCCCCACTGTCCGGCCGCCATCTGCCGCTCGCCAGCGCATTCCATATCGTGCGCGCGGCAAACAGGCAGGGAATGAACCAGAAAATGGTGAATGGCCCGCGCAATTGCGCCGTAGCGAACAGGATCATGTCCACGCCCGTGCGCCAGTTCGGGAAGATCGGCCGCATCCCGCGCAACCCCTCTATCAGAAAATCCGCGCCCAGCAGCAGGATCGAGAAGCTGGCGAACGGCAGCAACAGCCCCCGCGCAAGGCGCGGCAGACAACGCCGCCACGGCATCGCGCGCGCCGTATAGCCGGAAAGCAGGAAGAAGAGCGGCATATGCACGGTATAAATGGCATCGCGCATCGCGCCCCGGGTCCATACATGGCCGGCGATCACCGCGATCATGCCCAGGCCCTTGAGGGCATCGACCCAGACAAGCCGCTCACGCCCCAACGCCGCAGTTTGCACCCGGCTCACATGACCGCCTTTCTGCTGATCCCGCTTCCCCCGTCCATGGTCTGGCCCTATAGCCTCTCTGATGTCCGTCAACTTCCGATCATCGCGCCGCCCGGCGACAGGCGGTCTCTCGCCTCTTACCGACCGCGTTCTCTTCATTGATGGCGAAGCGATCATTCTCGACAAGCCCGCCGGTCTGCCGGTCGATGCACCACGTGACGGCAGCCTCAGCATGGAGAATCACCTCTCCTCGCTCACCTTCGGCTTTGCGCGCTGGCCGATCATGGTGCACCGGCTCGATCGGGATACCAGCGGCTGCCTGCTGCTCGCCCGCAACCCCAAGGCGGCCAAGCGCTTCACCGAGGCTTTCGCCGCGCGGCAAGTGCGCAAAAGCTATCTGGCGCTGCTGGATGGCGTGCCCGCCGGAACAGAGGGGATAATCGACCTTGCGCTCGGCAAGACCAGCACGCGCGAAACCGGCTGGCGAATGACGCCGGACGAAAATGGCAAGGCGGCGATCTCCCATTGGGAGGTGCTGGCGGTACGAGATGGACGGGCGCTGGTGCGCTTTCGGCCCGAAACCGGCAGGACGCATCAGCTGCGCGCCCATGCACTGCACGGCCTTGGCATAGGTATTCTCGGCGATCCCATCTATCGCACCGCGCAGACCAGCCCGGTCTGGCCCGGTGGCATGATGCTTCACGCTCGCAGCCTGTCAATCGACCGCTCCGGCAAACCACCGGCCGCCGCCATAGCGCCCATCCCCGCCAGCTTTGCCGGAGCGGGCTTCCCGGACGCCGACACACTGGACGCGGAGCCCGTGCCACAGCAACACACTGACCAGGTAACGCCGGACAAGCCTGAATAGCGATTATCATCAGCGAAGCCGGGCATCTGAAGGGCGGCGGCGGTTAGCTCCTGGATCACACAGATGGGTCAGTATGGCCCCTCAGTTCAGCCGTGCACCGCCTCGGCCAGCACGACCGCCTGATTATGCTGTTCGTCCCGCGCGCTATAGACCAGAGTCACCGTGCCCTTCCGCGCCATCTCGCGCAGCGTTTCAACGGCGGGATTATCCTTTAACTCCGCCCGATAACGTTTGCGAAACTCGTCCCAGCGAGCAGGCTCATGACCGAACCACTGGCGCAGCGCCGCACTGGGTGCGACATCCTTCATCCACTCCGCAAGCGCGGCCTCATCCTTGCTGACACCACGCGGCCACAGGCGATCGACGAGGATACGGATGCCATCCTCATCGCAGGCAGGCTCATAGACACGTTTAAGTCGCAGGGTCATGGTGTCTTCACAGCCTCCGGGTCGATAGCATGCTGCGCGCGCTCGGCCAGCAGCCGCCCTATCTCCACGCCCACTTGCAGGTCCGGCTCCGTACCCAGACTGTGCTTGCGTACAAAGCCTTCCGCGTCGATGAGGATCAACGTTGGCGTGCCACGCATGCCGTAAGCCGCCATGGTCTGCGGCAATGGTCCGGCTTTGCCGGGCGCATCGATTCCGATAGGGAAGTCCAGCCGATATTCGCTGATGAACACCTCCAGCGCCGCGTCATTCATCACTTCATGATGCTCGAAAACGCTATGCAGGCCAATCACGGCTACCTGCGCGGGGTCGAATATCTGAGCGATCCGCCGGGCCTGCGGAATGCCCTCCTGCACGCAACCGGGACACAGCATCTGGAACACGTTGAGCGCGATGACCCGCCCCCGCAAATCGGCGAGCGCCAGCGGCCCATCCGTATTGAACCAGCGGGTTGTGGTCCATGCTGGTGCGGAGATGCGGCCAGTCATCAATCACACCCCAGGGCGATAATGCAACCACTTACCCGGGGCAGGCGCCCGTCGCATCGGGTCGGCAGCGCGCCTTCGCTCCGCACGGATTGATTATCGTTCATAGCTCGGCACAACCTCCGCTATGGTATCAGATGTTAGGACAGAATGCCGCGCACTTTCTCAAAGGGCAAATCGTCAATCTTGCATGCTGACGGCAATAAATTTGATGGATATCCGACATGGATTACAGCCATCTGGTCACAGCCGTCCGAAGAACATCATCACCGCCCGCTCGGCGAACGCACCACATTTGGCGTCCCGCTCACGCCCTGTCCAAGCGGATCGACGCGTTCCGGTTAATCGCACTTTTCATTTAATCACTGGCGGTGGACCGGCGGGGCCTGCCGCCACTTCTCATCGGCGGGGACAAGTCCGGCCTCCCGGAGGGGGGCTGGGAGACCGGACCCGTCAGCCGACAGCCAGCGTATGGGAGGGCGCCGCTGACCGGCTTCCTTCCCCTTTATATCGCGGCGTCGTCTCGTCGACTCCGTATGCACGAGATAGGAATGAGTTTCCTCGTTACAAGGACTCCCATCGTAGCCAGTCAATCACGCAAACCACTTTTATCCGTTGAAACCAGAGCCGCCCATTCCAGTGCCATGCCCGCTCGTGCCGAAGAGCGGCAACTCCTCCCGCGGGGGAGCGCCCGGATGCAGCCGCGCATGGCTGGCATCGGTGCGAACCTGCGCATCGCCTTTCAGATATAATCGGTCATCCTCAATCCGGTCGACCCATTTCAGATCGATATAATGATGCTTTCCGTCGCTGGAATCGCTCCGCGTGAGCTTGAGCACATCGCCGCTGATGGAATCGACCGTGCCGACATGCTCATCGGCCGGGCCACGCACCTCCATATGTTCTTTGATACGCCCTTTCTCAAACATGGTCGTTCTCCTTGGCTGTAATGTGATAAAAACGGTGGGAGCGAGCATCCGTTCCGCAAGTGGCGACGCGATGCGGTCAGCCGTGCTCGACCGGCGTCTCCCATGCCGATGCAGCTTGTTGGGCCGCAATCTCCAGGCGGTAATAATCCAGGTGCCCGCCCGGAGGCGGCGCACGCCCTGCCGCCGGCAATTGCCACACTACCGCGCCGCGCCTACATAGGCCCGATGACTCTGCGCCGCTCCTTCCGCCTTGTTGGCACTTTGCCGGCGCTGTTAGCTCTTGCCGCCTGCGCACGGCAGAGCGCCGAGGCGGTTTCAACCGCGCCCGGCACGCCCGGCTTCCTCTATGGGCTGTGGCACGGCTTCATCTTCCCGATCGCCTGGCTGTTCTCGCTGGTGTCGGACCGGGTCGCCATCTATGCCGTGCCCAATAGCGGGGGCTGGTATGATTTCGGCTATTTCCTGGGCATCGTCGTCTTCGGCGTTGGCGCCCGGCAGAGCGGCCGCACCGTTTATCGCACAGTCTATGTCGACCGTCGGCGGATGCCATGAGCAGCGCCGCACTCATCATGGGCGGCGTCGCGGCCATTTGCGCGATCGGCTGCGGCGTGGTTCTCACTCGCCCTGCCCGCAGCGAGCCGGCCATCTATGCCAAGCGGATCGGCGCCACCATGCTGATTGCCCTGGCGCTCATCCTCGCCCTGTTCGCCTGGGGGCTACATTGCGCTACCGGCTAATCCGGCAGCCAGCGGGCAGCCCGGCAAAGTCAAGGCCGAAACATAAAATTTTGCCGCCGTAAAATCGCGGGAACCGCTAGACATTGTGGCAAATCGGCGTAGCATACGCCTCATATTGTAATTCCATCATCAACGCGGAGCTGGTCGTCATGTCCCTTTTGCAGGCCTCCAAAGTCTACAAGCCCTTTGAATATCCATGGGCTTATGAGTTCTGGAAGCGCCAGCAACAGGTCCACTGGATGCCTGAGGAAGTGCCGCTGGGCGAAGATTGCCGCGACTGGGCGCAGAAGCTCTCCGACCATGAGCGCAACCTGCTCACCCAGATTTTCCGCTTCTTCACGCAGGCGGATGTCGAGGTGCAGGATTGCTACAACGGCAAATACAGCCTCGTCTTCAAACCGACCGAGATCAAGATGATGCTGACCGCGTTCAGCAATATGGAGACGATCCATATCGCGGCCTATAGCCATCTGCTCGACACGATCGGCATGCCCGAGAGTGAATATTCGATGTTCCTCGAATATGACGAGATGCGCGCCAAGCATGACTATATGCAGGAATTCGGCGTCGATACGGATGAGGATATCACTCGCACCCTTGCCATGTTCGGCGGCTTTACCGAAGGGATGCAGCTCTTCGCCAGCTTCGCGATGCTGATGAACTTCCCGCGCTTCAACAAGATGAAGGGTATGGGCCAGATCATCAGCTGGTCGGTGCGCGACGAGACGCTGCATTGCGAGGGGATCATCCGCCTCTTCCACGCCTTCGTCGCCGAGCGCGGCTGCCTCACCAAGGCGGTGAAGGACGATATTATCGACTGCTGCCAGAAGACCGTGCGGCTTGAGGACGCCTTCATCGACCTCGCCTTCGAGCAAGGCCCGGTGCCCGGCATGACCGCCAACGAAATCAAGCGCTATATCCGCTATATTGCGGACTGGCGCCTCGGCCAGCTCGGCTTCAAGCCGGTTTATATGATCGAGGAGCATCCACTGCCCTGGCTCACCCCGCTGCTCAACGGCGTGGAACATGCCAATTTCTTCGAGACCCGTGCGACGGAATATTCCAAGGGCGCGACGCGGGGCAGCTGGAACGATGTGTGGGACAGCTTCGACAACCGCAAGAAATTGCGGGCGAACGACGAAACCACCGAGATCGGCAAGGATGTCGAGGATATGTTCTCCAAGGCCGGGATCGCGGCGGAGTAAACCGCCCGAACGGGGCTGGTCATATGGCCGGGCGCGCTCCCTCATCCGGAGCATGCGCCCGGACATGACCGCGGTCCCTTGCCGGCACATGAACCAGCCGTAGCATCAGGTTCAGGGAATAGCGCTTAAACCCGGCTTGGTCCTCCTCGCAGTGGACACGGAGCAAGTCGGAGTGAGAGAGATGTTGAAGGCGCTCAAAGCCAGCATTGCCATGATGGCGCTGGGAGCAACCGTGATTGGCGGCCTGGCTGCCACCCCTGCGCTGGCGCGCGATCACGACCGCGGCCGCTATGACAATCACCGCGATCGGGATCGAGGCCGCCACGGAAGCCATGGCAAACACTGGAACCAGCGCGGCCGTGATCGTGTCGTCGTCATCCGTGAGCGCCGCGCCCCGCCTCGCGTCGTCTATGCCTATGATTGGAACAGGCCCGATCCGCGCTATGGCGGCTATTATGCGGAGCGCTATTATCGCGGCGGTTACGCCCCGGTACGCGTGACGCGCCAGACGCGCATCTATCGCGGCTATGACAATCGTTATTATTGCCGCCGTTCGGATGGCACGACCGGCCTCATTGTCGGGGCCGCGGTCGGTGGCCTGCTGGGCGACCGGATCGATCGCGGGCGCTCCTCCATTCTCGGCGCGGTCATCGGCGCAGGAGCCGGCGCGCTGATCGGCAAGGAGATCGATAGCGGACAGGTGCAGTGCCGTTGAGATTCCGGGCAACGTCGCCTGCACGCACGCCACGCTCATGCAAGGGGAGGGGATGTGCCGCATCCCCTCCCCTTTGATCTTCGCTATTTATTGATCGCATCCGATCCGGCCTGACCGACGGATTGGATATCCCGGCCCAACCCTTTCACTGTCGCGCAGGCGGATAGCATGGACATGCCGATCAGCACCGCGACCAGCAGCTTGCCGGATTTCAGCCGTTCCTTCATTTCTGCCCCTTTCCTGTAAGGCGAGAGGTGATGTTCCATAAAGCAGGGCCACTTGCAATCGCACCCGTTCGCTCCAATGATGAGAGGCAAGGCGCCGCAGACGCCAGCATTACAGCGGAGGAGTTACGGAGAAAAAGGCATGACTCCTGTCACCATCGAGCATCGCAAGCAGGAATTACGCACGCTGCTCGGCCAGATTCGCACGCACCCCTCCCGGGATTGGTCTCATGCACGCCAACGTGTCGTAATTCTGCAACGGATGATCGCAGATGCAGCACGACCCGGACTTGGCGACTGACCGGCTTTTTAGCGCAGATTGCCCACGGTTGACGCCTCATCCGGGGAGGTCCATTCTGATAAATCCATCGCCCTTTGCGCACCACGCAACGCGTTGGATTCAATCGGACTCTTGCCTTGCGCGCGCGTCCGCTCCATGCTGTCCATCAGGAAAGGCTGGCGCCATCGCGTCGCGTCGAAATTTTGGGAGGAAATGATGGCTGTGCGCATGCCCTGGGCTTCCGGCCCATTCGCGCTTGCCCCGTCCGCGCGCATCCGGTCCATGCGCGCCGTATCGTTTCTGGCGCTGCCCCTTGCATTGCTGGCAGGCTGCGGAACGAAAACGGTGGTGGAGCAACCACTCGCCAACATCCCGTCGCCATTGCCGGAAAATATTCCGCTCGTGGATGTTCCGCCTCCTCCGCCCATTCTCATCAATCAGAGTAAGGGCGAGGATATCTGGCATCTGCGCTCCGGCCTCAATGTCGCCGTTCTGCTCTGTCAGGGGGCAGATAATCCGGCAATGGTAGCCGCCTATAATCGCGCTCTATCCGTTCATAAGGGCTTGCTCTCCAGCGCCGCGCAAACCGAAGTGGATTTGTATAAGTCGAAGGGCGGCAAGAAGTGGCAGGATGCCTATGACGACCATATGACCAAAATCTATAATGGCTATTCGGGCACGCTGACTCGCGAAGCTTTCTGCGCCAGATCGAAGGCAATCCTCGATCAGGTGGGCGCCGCTACACCGGAACTGTTCAGCGAGCAGGCAACGGTGATGCTGTGGGAACTGAACAAGGCAGCCGGCCTGCCCGACCCCGACGGCAAGCTCGCTCGTGCAGCGTTGGTGCAAACCGTCTCCACAACGCCACTGACGCAGACGTCGCAGGCTACGACCCGACCGTGAACTGACTGACGGCAATAGGGCGGACAATCCGCCCTATTGCCCAAAAAGGGAAGCACTGGCGCGCACTGGCTTAACTACGCTGGTAGCTTCAGCACCCTATTCCGGTGTAGAGCCGTCCTCGTCATCCATATTTTCTTCGCCATCAAAGGCGTCCATGTCAATCCGCCCGCTGCGGTCCATGTCTTTCATATGATCGACAACATCCTGCGTATCGTCCGGGATGAGCTGGGCGGGATTGCTCTTTCCGCCATGACTGCTCTCATCGCCACTCTCACGCGAACGCCATGGTTCATTCAAGGCATCCTCCGCGACATCTTGCGCCTGCGTGCCATCTTCATCCTGTTCGGCATTTTGCGCATCTGGATCGTTGATATCCGGCGGGGGTGGTGTGCGCGGGGTCATGGTCATCTCTCTACTCGTTGATAAGCCGTCTGATGATGGGTTTATTTATTAATGGCCTCTTCGCCGGCTTCACCCACGGATTGAATATCCTTCCCCGCGCCTTTCACCGTCGCGCAGGCATTGAGCATAAGCGTCGCGCCCAGCAGCATGGCAAAAATGACATTGCGTCTCATCGGTCGTCTCCTTCTATCCATTGGACATAACGCACCGTGTGCGCTTCGGTTGCGCGGGATGTGGCCGCCGGGCGATGCTGCTGTCGCAATTCCGTGCCGATCACCGAACCACCTGGTCCACGGCCTGAGCACGGCCCGCGATCTGGCTTTCTGAACCTGCCAGGCGCCGGCCGATTGACGGCGGCGGCAAGTCGCGGCAGGAGCAGACCATGGCCGAAACGACCCAGACCACCGCACGCAACGCGCTCGATCAACCGCCCTCCTTCAAGCGGCGGGGGCTGCTCTTTGTGCTGTCCTCACCCTCCGGCGCAGGCAAGTCGACCATATCGCGCAAATTGCTCGCGGATGATCCCGGCCTCAACATGTCGGTTTCCGCTACCACACGCCCGCCTCGCCCCGGCGAGATAGATGGCAAGGACTATCATTTCGTCGATCTGGCCCGGTTCCGCGAAATGACGGGGGACAATCAATTCCTCGAATGGGCGCATGTCTTCGATCATCGCTATGGCACGCCGCGTGCGCCGGTCGAGGCGATGCTGGAAGCGGGCCACGACGTGCTGTTCGATATCGACTGGCAGGGCGCGCAGCAGCTCCATCAACTGGCCGGCGGCGATGTCGTCCGCGTCTTCATCCTGCCGCCCTCGATGGCGGAACTGGAGCGCCGCCTGCGCGGCCGCGCCACCGACACGGAAGAAGTGATCGAGCGCCGCATGGCCCGCTCGCATGGCGAAATCGCGCATTGGGACAGCTATGATTATGTGCTGGTCAATGATGATGCCGAAGCCTGTTTCGCCAAGGTCCGCACGATACTCCATGCCGAGCGCCTCAAGCGCAGCCGCCAGACCGGCCTTATCGGCTTCATCCGTAAACTCGGGCGCGACGACTGAGGCGCGCCACCCCGCATAATCGGTCGGAATCTGGGCCGGCCAGCCCCGCCACAGCCTCCCCGCTCCCGGCAGCGAGAGTATCGCACGCCGTTCATTAACACGCGGCGGCTAAGGCACGGTCCCTCACCTCCACTCATGTCCGGCCTGGCCTCGGCTATTGAAAAGGGCTGGACCATCGGCAGGCGTGAAACTTTCATCGCCCCGCTACACAGGCTATAGCCATGCCCAACATCGGGAACGCCGCCCACCTCGGCGCGTTCTGAGTTCGAAGCCTGCCAAATGCCCATGAGATGCCAAACAAGGGGAAGCCCAATCATCGACCTGTCCCGTGAAGGACTTGCCACGCCTCCTGTGGAGGATCTTGCCACCCTCAGCCTCTTTCTCGATCTGGACGGGACGATGCTGGAACTGATCGACCGGCCCGATCAGGTCATCGCTGATGCAGCTTTGCAGGCCCTGCTCATGCGGCTGGCCGAGCGACTGGACGGTCGCCTCGCCATCGTCAGCGGCCGCTCCATCGCTCAGATCGACGTGATTCTCGGCCCTGTCGCCCAGCGCCTTGCGCTCTCCGGCAGTCACGGCAGCGAGCATCGCTGGCGCGGTGTCACCGCGCACCCCGTCCGACCCGCCGTGCTCGACACAGCGCATGATCGCTTCCGCGACTTTGCCGATGCTCATCCCGGCGTGCTGGTCGAGAATAAAAGCTTTGGCGTCGCGCTTCATTATCGCATGGCTCCCACGGTGAGCACCGAGGCGCAGGCGCTTGCCGCTGCTCTGGCCGAGCAACATGATCTCCATTTTCAACCCGGCAAGATGATGGCCGAACTGCGCCTGCCCGGCGGCGACAAAGGCAAGGCCATCCATATGCTGATGACCCGTGCACCGATGGCCGGCACCAAACCTTGGTTCGTGGGGGACGACGCGACGGACGAACCCGGATTCGTCGCTGCGCGCGCGCTTGGCGGCGCCGGGGTGCTGGTCGGCACCCGCCGGCCGACCGCAGCGCTCTATGCGCTGCCCGATCCCGCCGCCGTGCGCGTCTGGCTCGAAGGACTGCTGGCATGAGTGCGACTCTGGATCTCTGGCCGATCGGCAATTGTCAGGTTTCCGCCCTTGTCGATCGCGCCGGTCGGTTTGTCTGGGGCTGCGTGCCGCGCGTCGATGGCGATCCCGCTTTCTCCTCCCTGCTCGATCCCGCCCCCCGCGCCGGCGAAGGCGCGCGCGGCTTCTGGGAGATTGATCTGGAGGATTGCGTCGAGACCAAGCAACACTATCTGCGCAACACCCCGGTGCTGGTGACGCGCCACCGTGACAATGCCGGCAATGCCGTCGAGATTGTCGATTTCTGCCCGCGCTTTTCGCGCAACGGCCGGATGTTCCGTCCGGTCGCTTTCATACGGATCGTCCGCCCTGTCGAGGGATCGCCGCGCATCCGCGTGCGACTGCGCCCTGCATGCGACTGGGGCGCCAAAGATCCCGATCATACGCGCGGCACCAACCATATCCGCTATCTGCTCGATACGATGACGCTGCGGCTCACGACCACTGCGCCCGTCGACTGGATCAAGGATGAACGCCTGTTCCGCGTCGAACAGCCGCTGCATTTCTATCTCGGCCCGGATGAAAGCTTTGCCGATGATCTGCGCCCGGCGCTCGATGTGATGCTGGATCGCACGGTGCGCGAATGGCAAAGCTGGGTGCGCAGCCTGGCCACGCCGTTCGAATGGCAGGATGCGGTGATCCGCGCCGCCATTACGCTCAAACTCTGCCAGCATGAGGAAACCGGCGCGATCGTTGCAGCGCTGACCAGTTCCATTCCCGAGCACGCTGATAGCGGCCGCAACTGGGATTATCGCTACTGCTGGATTCGGGACGCATATTATACCGTGCAGGCGCTCAACCGGCTCGGCGCGCTCGATGTGCTGGAAGGCTATCTCGAATATCTGCGCAACATTGTCGATAATGCGAAGGGCGGCCATATTCAGCCGCTCTACGGCGTAGGCGGCGAAGCGCGGCTGGAGGAGCGCATCGCTTCCGGCCTTGCCGGCTATCGGGGTATGGGGCCGGTGCGCGTGGGCAATCAGGCCTATGAGCAGATTCAGCATGACGCCTATGGCCAGATCGTCCTTTCCAACACGCAGAGTTTTTTCGATCAGCGTCTGTTCCGCATGGGCGGCGTCGATGATTTCAACGCGCTCGAAGCCGTGGGCGAGCGGGCCTGGGCGACGCATGATGTCGCCGATGCCGGCCTGTGGGAGCTACGCACCAAGGCGCATGTCCACACCTATTCCGCCGCCATGTGCTGGGCCGCGTGCGATCGGCTCGCCAATGCGGCAACCGCGCTCGGCCTGCCTCGCCGCGCCGCTTTCTGGCAAGGCCGGGCCGATACGATCCACGCCACCATCGAGCGACAGGCCTGGCGGCCGGAGACGCAGCGCATGTCCGCCACATTTGGGGGAGACGATCTGGACGCCAGCACGCTCCAGTTGCTGGAGCTGCGCTTCTTCTCGCCCGACGATCCGCGTTTCGCCACCACGCTGGCGGCAGTGGAGGCCGGGCTGCGGCGTGGCAGCACCATGTTGCGCTATGCGACGGAAGATGATTTCGGCCTACCCAGCACCGCCTTCAATTTCTGCACATTCTGGCTTATAGAAGCACTGCATGCCACCGGGCGTGTCGCGGAAGCCCGCGATCTGCTGGAGGAAATGCTGAGCCGCCGCACCGCCGCCGGCCTGCTCTCGGAAGATATCGACCCTGTCACCGGGGAATTATGGGGAAATTATCCCCAGACCTACTCGCTGGTCGGCCTCATCAACTGCGCCGTGCTACTGAGCAAACCGTGGAGCGCCATCCGATGACTCGTCTCATCGTCATATCCAACCGGGTCAGTCCGCCCGATGGCGAGGGCAAGAGCAACCAGGGCGGCCTTGCCGTCGCACTCTCCTCCGCCCTGCGCGAAACCAATGGAATCTGGTTCGGCTGGTCCGGCCATGAGATCGAGGAGTTTACCGGCCAGATCAATCTTTCGCGCACGGACGGCGTCACCACAGCGACGATCGATCTGGAAGCGCAGGACGTCGAGGAATATTATAACGGTTTCGCCAATCGCACGCTCTGGCCGCTGTTCCACGACCGCACCGATCTTGCCGAATATGAGCGCGGTTTTGCCGGCGGCTATGCCCGCGTCAACGATCGTTTCGCCGAGACATTGCTCCCGCTGATTGCGCCGGATGATGATATCTGGGTGCATGATTATCACCTGATCCCGCTCGGCCGCGAACTGCGCGAGCGCGGTGTCACCAACCGCACCGCCTTCTTCCTGCACACGCCGTGGCCGGTGCTGCGCCTGCTGCTCTCGCTGCCCAGCCACCGGCAGCTGGTCGAGACGATGTTCGCCTATGATCTCATCGGCTTTCAGTGCCAGACATGGCTGGACAGTTTCCTCCATTATGTCCGCGATCAGTTTGAAGAGGCCCAGGTCGATGACGATGGAACAATCATCATCGCAGGCCGCCGCGTGCGCGTTATCGCCTGCCCGATCGGGCTCGATGCGGCGGAGTTCAAGGCCAGCGCCGCCAGTGCGGAGGCGGAGGACGCACGGCAGGCGCTGCTCAAGAGTCTCGATGGCCGCCAGCTCATCATGGGGGTGGACCGGCTCGACTATTCCAAGGGGCTGGAGCAGCGTTTCAACGGCTATGAGCGCCTGCTGCTCGATCACCCTGCCTTTCAGGAGCAAGTCTCGTTTCTGCAGATCGCCCCGCCCTCGCGCGAGGATGTCGTCAGCTATCAGGATATCCGCAAGGAACTGGAGGCCCTCTCCGGCCATATCAATGGTGAGTTTTCCACGGCTTTCTGGGTGCCGTTGCGCTATGTCAATCGTGGCTATGACCGCACTTTGCTCGCTGGCCTGTATCGCGCCGCCCGTGTTGGGCTGGTTACGCCGCTGCGCGATGGCATGAATCTGGTCGCCAAAGAATATGTCGCCGCGCAAGATCCGGAAAACCCCGGTGTGCTCGTCCTCTCCCGCTTCGCTGGCGCGGCCGAACAGATGACCGCCGCATTGCTCGTCAATCCGTTCAGTCCGGAGGAATTGTCCGATGCGCTGGCGCAGGCACTGCATATGCCGCTGGTCGAGCGCAAGGCGCGCTGGCGCGCACTGATGGAAACGGTCGAGCAGCAGGATGTCCGCTGGTGGCTGCACCGTTTTCTGGATGCACTGCACGGCAAGGCCGTTGGGCCGGTGACAATCCCGGCAGCCTATCCGGCTCCTGTCACCGAGGAGGGTGCCGACAGCGAGCTCGCGCCGGACTCACGCTTCATCGCCCAGAACGACTGATGGCTCCAGCATGTTGCCCGGCCATTTGTGCCGCATAGCGCCTTAAGGCGAAGCGACATTCAGAAGATGACGTGCCAATAGATCTTTGCGACCCCGCGCAGCGTGCGGCGGCACGTGAGCGCCGCAAGCGCGGAAAGAACCGTTTCCAGATCGTCAGGGCTGAATGTCGATCCGCGCTAGACCGACGGCTTGTTGGCCAGCTTTGCCTTGACGAAGGCAAGAACGCACAATGCGCAGGCCGCCACGGGCAGCAGCAGCGCGAGGAAGAAGCCACCGTTCGAGACATCCCGGCCGATCAGCCATGCCCCTACCATCGGCCCGGCCATTGCACCGAGCCGCGCGACGGTGACGGCAAGGCCGATCCCGGCGGACAGCATCGCTTGTGGATAAATATTCGCCGCTACCGCCGGCAATGCGATGTGAGCGCCGCCTACGCCCGCGCCGATCAGCAGCAAGAGAGCCCCCCAGCCTATCGGGCCGGGCGCCGCGAAAGCCAGGGCAATGAGCGCCAGCGCCACCGCGCCATAGCCGGTCAGCAAAGCGCCATTGGTGCGCTGCCGGTCGATCTGCGTGGCTAGCGCAAGCCCACCGAACAGCCCGCCCAATTGCACGACCGAGGCGAGCAAGGAGGCGGTTTCAAACGCAAATCCGCTGGACTGCAGGATCGTCGGCAGCCAGCTACTGAGCATATACATGGTGAGCGCGTTGAAGCAGAACAGCCCGGAAAAGATCGCCGTGCGTAGCAGCAACCCTTTGCCGAGCGGGGCCAGCACGGGAATATCCGTCCAGTGCCAGCGCCGGCCGGCCTGCGCGACCGTTGCTTTGGCTTCGGGCATCGGCAATTGCCGCAAGCATAGTGCCACCAGCACGGTCACCGCGAACATCAACATCGCAGGCACATAGAAGCTTGCTTGCCAGCCATAGGCGTTGGTGAGCGCCGGCACGACGATTCCTGCTCCCGCAGCGCCCACCGGGATGCCGCACGATACTACTGTCATCACGCTGGCGCGGCGCTGCGCCGAGACCACCTGCGCAAGGATAGCGAGCACATTGGGCAGGCATGCGCCCAGCCCTGCTCCGGTGATGAGGCGCCACCAGAAGAGCTGGGGAAGCGACGTTGACCAGGCGGTGCCAAGCGTGGCGAAGGCGATGATCGCCAGAGAAACTACGGTGGTCAGCCGCCGCCCCAGTTTATCGCCAAGCGGAGCGAAGACAAAAGCGCCGATGCCGAGGCCGATCACCACGGCGGAGAGCGCCGGACCGAAACTGGCCGGTTCCACGCCCCACAACTGCGAAAGTTGCGGCACGATGAGCGGCATCGCACCGATATCATAGCCGTCGATCACCATGATCGCGACGCTGAGCACGCTCACAAGGATGAGTTGCACAAGACCGGCGGACGGAGTCCCCCGCACCGTTTCGTCCGTCGCCCCGCTCATCTCTCCCCCTCGCCGATTACGTGCCGGCTATGTCCATGGGCTTCAGGATCGTCCCGTCCCCTCGTGCACCTCTAACGACCCGCTTCACCAGCGCAAGCGCTCATGGTGATCGACGGCTGTCTTCGCCGGGCCTTGGGTCGCAGAGCCTTGTGACGTCGTGCAGGACGTGGTGGCAGGCGGCGCAAACCGGGAAAGGCATATTGTGAGCCGGCCAGGCTGAGCCTGCCTCTATGATGGATGATGCCGGCCTGATGCGATCCGCCTTCCAGTCTCGTTCCGATGACGGACCCCGCGGATCAGGCCAACCCCCGCGCCAGCAAGGGCGAATGCAGCCGTCAACAGCATCGTGGCTTTGACGAAGCCGATAGACGCTATCCCTCCGGTCGCGACGAGGAGGATCGCGGTCAGGTGGGCGATCATTCGCAAACCGGCAATGCCGAATAGGATCGACGACGCGGCGGCATCGTGCTTATCAGCCGCGTCATTGCATGATCTCATGGCAACCCACAGGCCGGAATAAGCCGTGACAAGTGCAGTTGCCATCGAGATCAGGATACCGAGCGGAGCAGGGTTTATAGCGCCATGCATGGAGTATCCCTCCGTAATGCTTAATCAGAGGGAATGCAGCCCACCGGCGCGCAGCCTCATTCCCCGTCTAGCATCGCCTCCGCCTCGATCTCCACCTTCCACTCCGGCCTGTAAAGCCCCGCAATGGCGACCAGCGTGCCGGTGGGCCGCGTGGCGCTCAGCGCGCGCGAGAAAGCCGCACTGACGGCATCCGCATCGGCGATGTCCGTCACATACATGCGCACGCGCACCACGTCGGCAGCGGTGCCGCCCAATGTCTCGATATGACGGATGATTTCGGCAAAGCACATATCCGCCTGGTCACCCGCCTCCGGCGGCACCGTACCGTCCGGCGAGGTCGCCGTGATGCCGGAAACGAGGATGCGATTTCCCACGCGCAGGGCTCGGGTAAAGCCGATCTGCTCCTCAAATGGCGAGAGCGGCGGAATCCGGCGGCGTTCACTCATTCATATCCTCCCCCTTTATGGCGTCAGCCACTCTGGCCGATCTTTGCGGGGAAGGCCAGCCTCTACCGCCACCGGATCAAGGCCATGGACCAGGGCATCCTCCACTGTTTCCAGCCAGACGAAGTCCAGCTTCTCGCGCGTGCTTTCGGGGATGTCGTCATAGTCGCGCCTGTTACGCGCCGGCAGCATCACCCGCGTGATGCCCGCGCTTGCTGCCGCGACGACCTTCTCCTTGATGCCGCCCACCGGCAGCACAAGGCCGCGCAATGAGATTTCGCCGGTCATCGACGTATCGCTGCGGATGGTTCGCCCGAGGAACAGCGATGAAAGCGCCATGAACATCGCCACGCCCGCGCTCGGCCCGTCTTTGGGCGTCGCGCCCGCGGGCACATGGACGTGGACGTCATTCTCCTCGAAGAGCTTTGGCGCGATCCCCATTGCCGCCGCACGGCTCTTGACGAGGCTGAGCGCTGCCTGCGCACTTTCTTTCATCACGTCGCCAAGCTGGCCGGTGAGGATCAGCCCGCCCTTGCCCGGCATTTTCGTGGCCTCGATGAAGAGGATATCGCCGCCCACCGGCGTCCATGCCATGCCCGTTGCCACGCCGGGTACGCTGGTGCGTTGTGCCACTTCATTCTCGAAAATCGGATCGCCCAATATCTCCTTCAGCTCGGACATAGTGACCGACACATGGCCGGCCGATCCGTCGGCGATCTTCACCGCGGCATAGCGCACCACCTTGCCGATCTCGCGCTCCAGTCCGCGCACGCCCGCCTCGCGCGTATAATGGCGGATGATCTGCGTGAGCGAGGCATCGTCCACCTCCACCTGATCGGCGGTCACGCCATTGGCCGCCAGTTGGCGCGCGACAAGGTAGCGCCGTGCGATATTACGCTTTTCTTCCTCGGTGTAGCTGGAGAGCATGATGATCTCCATGCGGTCACGCAGCGGACCGGGAATCGTCTCCAGCATATTGGCGGTGGCGATGAACACCACGCGGCTCAAATCGAATGGCACGCCCAGATAATTATCACGGAAATTGGCGTTTTGCTCCGGATCGAGCACTTCGAGCATCGCGGCGGAGGGGTCGCCGTGAAAGCCCTGTCCCATCTTGTCGATCTCGTCGAGCATGATCACGCAATCGCGCGTGCCGGCCTTGCGGATCGCCTGAATGATATTGCCCGGCATCGCTCCGACATAGGTGCGCCGATGGCCGCGTATCTCGGACTCGTCATGCGCGCCGCCGAGGCTCACGCGCTGGAACGGCCGGCCCATAGCCCGGGCGATCGACTGGCCGAGCGATGTCTTGCCTACACCCGGCGGTCCGGCAAAGCACAGGATTGGCGCCTTGCCCTCCGGCGCCAGCTTGCGCACGGCGAGATACTCGACGATCCGCTTCTTGATCTTCTCAAGCCCATAATGATCCGCATCGAGCACTTCGCGGGCCTTGACGATGTCGATCGGCGGCTCCTCAGGCAGCCTCCAGGGCAATTCGGTCAGCCAGTCGAGATAAGTGCGGATAATGCCATGCTCGGCCGCCTGCTCGGGCATCCGCTCCAGCCGGCGCAGTTCCTTGCTCGCCTCCTTCTCCACCTCTTCCGGCATGCCCGCCTTGGCGATCTTCTCGGTCAACTCGGCAATCTCGGCCGATCGCCCGTCATCCTCGCCGAGCTGGCGCTGGATGGCAGCCATCTGCTCGCGCAATATCGCCTCGCGCTGGCGGGTGGAGAGCGTCTCCTGCACATCCTTGCCAATCTCGGCGGAGAGGCGCAGCACTTGCAAACGCTGCTCCAGCAGGCGCGAAACCTTGTCGAGCCGCGCCATCAGCGCGACGGTTTCGAGTATCTCCTGCTTCTGCGCCGGGTCGAGATCGAGATAGGCGGCCACCGTATCCGCCAGCGTGGAGGCTGACTGGATGTTCTGGAGCCCCTCGGCCAGTCCCTGCGGCGCTTGCGGCAGCAGCTGCACCGTCTCCAGCGCCTGTTTGCGCAGATTGATGAGCCGCGCCTCAATCTCCGGCGTCGCCTCCGCTTCCTCCTCGACCTGTTCGATCCGCGCGACGAGAAACGGCCAGCCTTCGAGAAACTCAATGACGCGGAACCGCGCCTCGCCCTGCACGATGAGATGATGGGTATCATCCGGCGCGGTCACGTAGCGCAGCACATTGGCGAGCGTGCCCATGCGGTGCATGTCGGCCTCGGCCGGCTGATCCGCTCCGGCGTCGCGCTGCGTAAGCACGCCGATCGGCCGGCCGCCCTGAATCGCCGCCTGCGCCGCCGCCACAGAGACCGGGCGTGAAATGGCGAGCGGCATTACAACGTCGGGAAACAACACGAAATTGCGCACCGGCACGATGATGATCGCGTCCGCCGGCAATGGCGGATGAGCAGCTATGGCAGCCGGCTCCGGCGGGGTTGCGGGCGGGTCGGTTCTGGTCGGGGCGTCCATCAGCGATGGCCTCCTTTCGCCTTGAGCAGAGTCACAAGCAGGCAGCCATGTGCACCGGATCGGCGGACATCCTCATAATGGCCACTCGGTAACGGCAGGCGACGCTCGAAGCGGCCCTGCGGCAGTTCAAGCCGGTGGATACGCGCGCCCCGCAACTCCGGCGGCAAGGCGCGGTGGCCGCGCACCACAAGCACGCCATCCTCGATAAACGCCTCGGCCCGATCGAGGTCGACGCCCGGCAAGGCGACGAAGACGAGCACTTCGCTGTCAGTCTCTATAAGGTCGGCAGGCGGCTCCCAATTGGCTAAGCCGCCATGCCCGCGCGCCGGCGCATAGCCCTGATGGTGAAGGCGCTGCATCCTGTCCAGCAGCCCGACCGCGTCAGCCCACATCCAGTGCCCGGATCGCCAGCTACTCATCGACGCTCACTCCCTCCGGCTCGGCCCGGCGCAACCAGCACCGCACTCTCTCTTCCAATAAGGAAGCTACGGCTCCCGATTTCAAGGCGAAAGCGCCCAAGTGGCCGGTTCGCCCAACGCGCAGCGCGACTGCTCCCGATTAAAAGACGGCATCAATCCCCCTGACATTTCGCGCCGAAAGGCCTATCGGCCATCCTCATGAGCTGGCTGATTCGACAATCGGGCATGGCGCGCGGTCTCTTCATCGCGGCGGCCTTGCTTGTCCTGTCGATGCGCATGCTGGTGCCAACGGGCTTCATGCCGATCGCATCAGATGGCCGCATGGTCATACAGCTATGCACCGGCACCGGTCCCGCCACCATGGTGATCGATCTCGGCAAGGCCGCGCCAACCTCGGGCGATCAACACAAGGCCGGCGACGGCCCTTGCACCTTTGCCGGCGCCTTTGCCGGCGGGCTGCTCGCACCCGCGCTGCCGGTCATCCTCACGCCCGTGCTGGCACTTGCGCGCCTGCCGCAGGGCGCGGCGATCGCGGATCTCACGGTCCACCGGCTCGCCGCCCCGCCACCACCCGCTATCGGCCCTCCCCTGACACACTGACCGCCCGCGTGGTGAACGCCCTGTCGTTCGCCATGTTTTTCGTGCCGCGCCTGCATCACGCCGGCGCCGAGGCCTGCTGGCCACAGCAGCGCCCGCACATCGTCAGAGTTTCCAGGGATTATTACCCATGCACGCCCTCATTGCCGCGCTCACGGCCGGTCTTGTCGCCGCGCCCGCTCTCGCCAACGCGGCGCCGAACGACCCGGCGCTGAACGACCCGGCGCTGAACGACCCGGCGCTGAACGACATCGCGCCCACCATCCTCATCATAGGCCAGCAGACGGTGCCGATCACCGTTGCTCCGCGCGGCCTCGCCGTCTCGCTCGATAAAACCCGGTTCGATGCGATCAACGCCGCCAATGTCGAGGACCTGATGAAATATGCGCCCAATTTCTATGTGCGCAAACGCTTCGCGGGCGATGACAATGCCGTCGTCGCTCTGCGCGGCGCCAACACCATCCAGAGCGCCCGCACCATTGTGCTGGTCGATGGCTTCGTCGTCTCCAATTTTCTCGGTAACCGCTGGGACTATCCGCCGAAATGGAATGTCGTCGGCCCTTCCGAAGTGCGCCAGTTCGACATTGTCTACGGCCCCTATTCGGCGCGCTATGGCGGCAATTCCATGGGCGGCGTCATCTCGGTGACCACGCGCCCGCCGGAGGGCACATCGCTCGAGATGACCGCACAAACCATGGTCCAGCCCTATAGCCAATATGGCGTGGACGAGACCTTCACCGGTGCCAGCCTGGAGGCCAGCGCCAGCTGGAAGCAGCATGACGGCCCATGGAGCATCCGCGCCGGGTTCCGCCATTTCGAGAATGTCGGCCAGCCGATGAGCTTCAACCTGCTCACTCCGACGACCGGCGCCGGACGCCCCGTCACCGGCGCGCATGTGGATGAAAGCCTCGCCACCCCCGTCTTCGGCGCAGCGTCTCCCGTCCATGTCGGGCAGGATCAGGCCCGTCTGCGCATCGGCTATGAAAGCGCCGGCGGCTGGACGATCGAAGCCCTCGGCTTTCTCTGGAAGACCCGCCAGAATCTGACCGACCCTCGCAGCTTCCTCATCGATGCGAACGGACAGCCTGTCACGCAAGGCAAGGTGAGCTTTGGCGGCCGGACGTGGAATGCCACGGGCCTTGCCTTCTCCACCATGCGGCGGACCGAATATCTCGCCGGCCTCAAATTTGCCGGGCCGCTGGCGGGCTGGGATCTGCGCGCCAATCTCTCGCATTATGGGATTCCCGAGCAGGATAGTCGCAGTTCCATCGATTATGCGACTGGCGCCACTTATGGCGCGGGCACCCGCACCATCCAGCATAATCCCGGCTGGTGGACCGGCGATCTAACCCTTGAGAGACGCTTCGGCGCGCATGACCTCGCCTTGGGTCTCAATGCCAACCGCTATGAGACCGCCCAGGAGACCTTCGACACCACGAACTGGCGCAGCGCCGCCGAACCCCGGTTCAACTCCGCCGCTTATGGCAAGACCAGCCTGTGGGGTATTTGGGCGGAGGACGCCATTGCACTTGGCGACGGCATCACCCTTACTGCCGGCCTGCGCTACGATCGCTGGCGAGCCTTTGCCGGCGGCATCGGCGCTTTCTCCGCCGGCACCCGCGCAGACGCTCGCTACCCCGTGCGGAGCGGCAACGCCGTCAGTCCTAAACTGAGCCTGCAAGCGACACTACCCGGCGAGATCGAGGCACAGCTCAGCCTCGGCACCGCAACACGCTTCCCGACCGTAGGCGAATTGTTTCAGGGCCGGTTCGACATTATCACGAACGCCATCGACCCGGAGAGCTTCGACCCCGATCTACGCCCGGAAAAATCCCGCGACGCCAACCTCATCCTCGCTCGCCGTTTTGGCCGGGTGCGCGCGACCGCCAGCCTGTTCTGGCAGGATATCGACGATGCCATCTTCAGCTTCAGCGGCCTCAATCCGTTCGGCACCGTGGTCACCGGCTACAAGAATATCGACCGCGTCCGGCAAGTTGGCGTAGAAGTCATCATCGAGGCAAACGACATTGCGCCGGGGCTGGACCTGGAAGCCAATGTCGCCTGGACAGACGCCCAAACCCTGCGCAACACCGCCAACCCGGCGGCGCAAGGCGTCCAGTTCCCGCGCATCCCGCGCTGGCGATCAAACGGTAATGTCCGCTATCGGCTTGCCGATCCGGTGAAGCTCTCGCTCGGCTGGCGTGTCGCCACCCGGCCAAATAGCGATCTATTCGGACTGGTGCGCGGCGGTGCCTATGGCTTCCAGACCGAATATCTCTTCATCGATGTCCGTGCCACATTCGCGCTCAACCACGCGCTGGAACTGGGCATCGGCGTGGATAATCTCTTCAACGATCGCGCCTATGTCTCGCATCCGCTGCCGCAACGGACCTTTGCAGCCGACCTCAAGGCGCGTTTCTGATCATGGCCCACCCTATCGCCTCGCCCCGCACGCCGCAGCATGCCGCGCTTTATCGCACGATCTGGCGCTGGCATTTCTATGCCGGGTTGTTCGTCATCCCCTTCATCCTGCTCCTTTCCGTCACTGGTGCAGCCTATCTTTTCAAGCCGCAGGTCGAGCGTTGGGAGGAACGGCCTTTCTATACGCCCAGGATCGAGCGCGTCGTGCTGCCTTCCACTCAGGTGGAAGCCGCCCTCGCCAGCGTCCCCAGCGCTCGGTTCGTCAGCTACCGTCTGCCGGAGCGGTCGGGCGATGCCGCCATGGTGCAGGTCGCCTTGCCGGAGAAAGGCCTGCCCGCCCGGCAAATGACGCGGGACATTTTCGTCTCCCCTGACGGCAAGGTGCTGGGCAGCCTCGACCCCGAACGTCGGATCATGGCAACGCTCAAGGCCATCCATGGCCAGCTACTGCTTGGCACACGCGGTAGCTGGCTGGTCGAACTGGCAGCAAGCTGGGCGCTCGTGCTGATCCTTTCGGGTCTTTATCTCTGGTGGCCACGCGATCGCCGTCTCGCGGGCCTGCTCTGGCCACGCCTGCGCAAAGGCCGGCGGCTTTTCTGGCGTGATCTCCACGCCGTTACCGGCTTCTGGATCGCCGGATTGGCCATCATCCTGCTCATGACCGGCCTGCCATGGGCGGGTATCTGGGGCAGCGCCTTCAAGGCTGCTCGCACCGAACTGGGCTGGGTCAACGGCACATCGGACTGGACGATCGGCGGCGAAGCACCCCAGCGCGACGCCCATGCCGACCATCATCCGCTGGCGCTGCCGCTCCACCAGGCCGACCTGACCGGGCTGGACGTCATGCTGATCAAAGCACAGGCCGAGCCGCTCGCTTTCCCCGTCCTCATCACACCGCCCGGCGCACCCGGCCCGTTCGGCCAACCCGGCGCATCGGCATGGACGATCCGCTCGGATACGCAGAACCGCCCGCTGCGCACCACTATCCGCTTCGATCCAACCACGCATCATGAGATCAGCCGCAACAGCTTTGCCGACGGACACATCATCGACCGGGTCGTCGGCTACGGCATCGCCTGGCATGAGGGTCAGCTATTCGGCTGGGTGAACCAGTTTATCGGCGTGCTGACTGCACTCGGCCTCGTGCTGATGGCGGCAAGCGGTTTCATTCTCTGGCGCCGCCGCAAGCCAGTCGATGTGCTGGGCGCGCCGCCTTCTACCCGATTGCCCGCACGAATGGGTGGCGTGGCCGCGATCCTGCTGCTCCTCGCCGCGTTGCTGCCACTGCTAGCGCTGTCCTTGCTCATGCTCTGGCTGGTCGAACGGCTCGTGCTGCCTCGCATGCCAGGGCTGGCGCGCTGGCTCGGCGTTGTGAAAGGCCATGCTTAAGAATCACGCATCCTCTCTCCACTCAGTCCGTCCCGCTCACTCCACCTCACACGGCTCATCAGGATAAGCGAAACGTGGGTTTTCCAAGAAGCTCTGGTCCGTCATCGCCGTCAACCACGCGATCAGCGCCGCTTCTTCCACCTCGGAAAAAGCCATATCATGCCGCCGGACCGCGTCGGCCAGCGTGGGCGATCCGCCATCGTGGAAATAGGGCGCGCTCACCGCCACATTGCGCAGACTCGGGGTGCGGAAGCGCCCGTCGTCACGCGCCTGCCCCGTCGCCTCGCCCAGCCCGCGGTCCCGTGGGTCGGGGGCGCCAACATGGTGGAAACGATCATCCGTATAATCCAGCCCGGCATGACAGGCCGCGCAATGCTGCCCGAACAACGCCGCCCCGATGCGCGCCTCCGCAGATATCGCGCCTTCATCCCCTCGCATGAAATGATCTGCCGGCGCATCGTCGGAAACCAGCGTCCGCTGAAATGCCCCGAGCGCCCGCGTCACGCCGGCCAGATCAATTCGTCCGTCCGCATCCGGAAAGGCGGCCTCGAACAACCGCACATAACAGGCATTGGCACCCAGCCGCCGTGCCAGTTCCGCGTCCTGCCCCTTCATCCCCATCTCGACCGGGTTCTCCCCTTGCAACGGCACGAGCGCCTGCGCCTCCAGCGTGCGGATGGTCGCATCGCCCCAGGTGAGGCTGTGACGACGGCCGACATTGGCAAGACCCTGCACATTGCGCCGCCCCGGCTCGTCCGTAACACCGGGATGGCTGCGATTGCTCTCCGCAAAGCCATGGCGCTGACCATGGCAGGTAGCGCAAGACATGCTGCCATCGATCGAAAGATCGCCATCATAGAAGAGCCGCCGCCCCAGCGCCGCCATCGCCGCATCAGCGGAGAGGACCGCCGGCCCTCCAGCTTCCACCGCCGCGCCGCCCGCTGCACTCTGCCGCGCACTGGCGACCACCCCGCTCACCAGCATCGTCACACCGAGCAACAGCGCCATCGCGCCGCAAAGCTTCATTTGCCTGGCACGCTCGCCACCAGCACCCGCACCACGGGCGTACCGCTGCCTGCAATCTGGAGCAGATAGTCGCCGGGCGCGAGGTGAAAATCGACCATTTTTCGGATGCCCGAACAATCCGGCCCATGGCCATGCGCCACGGACTGAAGACCCTTCCCATCCGCCACCACATCCAGCCAGGCGGCGTTGCCGAGCGCCACGCGGTAAAGGCCTGCCCTCGTCACGGTGAATTGCGCCATCCCGCCATGACTCACCGATCCGCCCGGCCGCTCAGGCCGAAGCGCATATTGCACCTCCCCCGTCTTTCCAAGCGTGAGGTCTGTCGCCACGCCGATCGCTATTGGTGCCGTACCGAGCGCATCCACATTGGCGGCGGCAGCCAGCGGCGCGGCCGCCGTCCATGGTGCCAGTTCCTCCGGCAGCGCGATGGGTGTGGTTGGACAGGATGCCGGTGACGAAAACGGTGTCGGCGGCGGTGTCGCAGCAGCAGCCAGCGCAAGGGAGAGCAGAAGCAGGGCCATCGGATCGAGCCTTTCTCATAGAGCTATATTTAACTCTATACAGGTTGCCATCTTTTTCCATATACGGCGTCCGCCGCTGGAAGGCGCAAGAAATTTCGGAAAACAAAGGGGACCCTTTTCATGAAAGCTCGTCTGCTTGGCGCCGTTTGCGCGCTGGCTTGCCTGCCCGGCACCGCACTGGCGCAGAGCAGCGACACTGCTGATGCGGCCGAAGGCAATTTCCGCCTCGGCCAGATCATCGTGACCGGCGTGCGGCCGCAGGGCATTGCGATTGGCGGGGAAACGCTGGGTCAGGATGCCATCGAAGCGTTCAACCGTGTCTCGCTCGACGACGCCGCCAATCTCATCCCCGGCGTAAATGCCGGCAACAGCGGCGGCTCGCGCAACGAGCGGCTTCTCTTCGTGCGCGGGTTCGATCGCTTTCAGGTTCCGCTCTCCATCGACGGCATCCGCGTCTATCTGCCGGCAGACAATCGACTCGATTATGGCCGTTTTCTCACATCGGACATTGCCGAGATTCAGGTCGCCAAGGGCTATGCGTCGGTGCTCGATGGCCCCGGTGCGATGGGCGGCGCGGTCAATCTCGTCACCCGCAAACCCACCAAGGCGCTGGAAGTCGAACTGCGCGGCCAACTCGATCTGGGCCGCGATGTGGATTATGCTGGCTACACTGCCTTCGGCCTGATCGGCACGAAGCAGGATAGCTGGTATGCGCAGGCGAGCTATAGCCGCAATTTCCGTGATCACTGGGATTTGCCTGGCAGCTTCACGCCCACTGCAAATGAGGATGGCGGCGCACGCGACCTCAGCCGCACGGCAGATTCACGCATCAATGTGAAAATCGGCTTCACGCCAAACGCCACGGATGAATATGCGATCAGCTATACGCGGCAGGAAGGCTCCAAACATGCTCCGCTGAGCACGACAGACGATCTCAGTTCACCGACCACACCGGGCTATTCCACACCGCGTTTCTGGAGTTGGCCGGCCTGGGACATCGAGAATATCTACTTCCTCTCAACCACGGCACTGAGCGATCAGGCGACGTTCAAATCCCGCATCTTCCGCACCACCTTCTATAATATGCTCAGTTCGTTCGATAACCGCACGCTGACCACCCAGAATGCGCCGCAACCGCGCGTGTTCAACAGCCCTTATAATGACGAGGCGTGGGGCGGCTCGGCGGAACTGGCTGTCGACCTCTCTCCGGCAGAACGGCTGACTATCGCCATGCATTATCGTCGCGACAAGCATGTCGAGACACAGCAGACTTTTCCCGATGTCGCGAACCAGCCGGGCGGGCTATTCGAGCCGGACCAGGAAAATTTGGAAGACACGTTCAGCTTTGCCGCCGAAAATCGTTTCGCCTTCACGCCCGCGCTCAGCCTGACGCTCGGTGCCAGCTTCGAATGGCGCGACATCAAGAAGGCGGAGGAATATGGCACCCCGCCGGCCGGCGGCGCCAAGCAGATTTTCAGTTACCCTCTTGCCAACACCAGCGCTTATAACTGGCAAGGCCGGCTGGACTGGGCACCGGACGAGGCGAGCGCACTGCACCTCAGCCTCTCGCGCCGTTCGCGCTTTCCCACCATTTTCGAGCGGTTCAGTACCCAGTTCGGGACGGCCGCCTCCAATCCCGGCCTGCGTCCAGAGCGCGCTACCAATATTGAGCTGGGCGGTCGCTCCACATTCGGTCCGCTCCGGGTCGAGGCCGCCGCATTTTACAGCAAGGTGGATGACGCCATCGTCTCGATCCGCCCCATCGGCGCGCCCGATAATGTATCGCGACGCGAAAATCTGGGTGATGGCGAATATTATGGCGCGGAGATCTCAATCAATGCGCAGCTTCTCTCCACGCTGAAAATCGGCGCGAATTACAGCTATATCCACCGCTCTTTCACAATAAATCCACGGCCGGACGCCATTCTGCCCGCCGCTTTTGAGTTGACCGACGTGCCCACACACAAGGCATTCATCTATGCTGACTGGTCGCCCGTGGCTCGCCTGCGCGTGCTACCTACGGTCGAGATTGCATCGGATCGCACAATGCTTGCCTCCTATGCGCCACCGCTACCCTCCGCGCCCACTGTGTCCGGCCCGCCGGTCTATTTCAAGGGCGGCAACTATGTGAACGCCAGTCTGCGCATCGATTATGCTATCAACGATATGATCGAGATCGGCGTCGGGGCGCGCAACCTGTTCGACCGCTATTACGAGTTGGCCGATGGTTATCCCGAACCGGGCCGCAACATCTTTGTCACCGCGCGGGCACGTTACTGAACCTGTATAGGTCGCCGGGAACAAGTTCGCGCCCGGCGACCACGTCAATAGCGATGATCGAAAGCGATGCGTAGCGTGCGCGGACGCTGCGGAGTGATGAAGGCTCCCTGCGCCATGTCGAACGGCGTGCCGAGCGCAAAGCGATTGCCCCGGCTGTCGAACAGATTGGTGAGCGTGAGCGTAAAACCGCGCTGGCCATTGCCCAGCCGGGCGGAAAGCCCTGTATCGAGATAATCGCCCTGCTCATCGCCCAGGTGCGGCCCAACCCCGAGGCGCGAGGGACCGACATATTTGAACCATGCCCCCAGCCGCAGATCATCGCGGCCCAACGGCATGCGATAGTCGATACTACCCTGTCCCGCATAATCCGCAACGTTGGGAATGCGCCCAATTTCCGCCGCTGCTCCGAGTTGTCCCAACGCGCCGATTGGCGGCAGGTCTGGACGTGCATGGGTAAGTGGCAGGCCAATATCGGCCGAAGCCATCAATCGCGCGACTTCCGGCGTCAATGCAACCACCCGGCTATGATTATAGACGCCGCTCAACTCCACGCGCAGGTTGGGCGCGGGCTGGAGCGCCAGCTTTGCGGTGAGTGAGGTGATGCGGCCGTTGCCGATATTGGCGGTGCTCGGCAGTCCATTGCCGTCGATAAAGTCGGCTTGAATATCGCGCCAATGGACATGGGCGGCGGACAGGCTGGCAAAGATGCCTTGGCGCGGTATCGCCCAGCGCGCGCCCGCTTCCCAGCTTTGCACATGATCGTTACGGAAGCGTCGCACGAAATCAGCCTCGATCGCTAGCCCACCTGGCCGAAACCCTTCTTCATAGCGCGCATAGACGGACAGCCCCGGTGCGGCGTGGACAAGCAATTCGGCCGACGGCAGCCATTGCGTCTCGATGCGCCGCGCGGTGATCGCCGCCCCCGCCAGCGCGAAATTGGGTAGCACATCCTCGCCGCCACCGCTCAGCCGACTATGCGTGATCCGTCCGCCGCCGCTCAGCAGCATACCCTGCAGCGGCTCGATGCTCATCTTGCCATAGCCGGTAAGTTCACTGATGTGATTGGTCACACCGGTTACACTTGCGCGCCGCTGCCCGCTCACAAAAGCGCGGCGTTGGGCACTGCGATTGTCGATTGCACTGACACCGACCACCCAACCCAGCCCATCGGCCACCGGGCGCCACAGCCGCGTCTCGCTCGCCCACATATGCGTGCGGTTATCCTGCTCGAATATCTCGACGTCCTGCGCCGTCCGGCTCGCGTCGAACCGTTCGTGGAGACGATGACTCACATAGCCGTTGGAGGACTGGAACAGCAGGTTCCCCATATCCTTGCGGATGATCGCCATCGCCATGTCGTAATGGGCGCTGGCATTCTCGGCCACGGGGCTGGAACGGGTGAGAGGCGGCCCGTCCCGGTCGGCATATTGCGCGTCATCAAGGGCGGTAAGCTGATAGATGCCGCCCAGATCGACCAGCCATCCATCGCCCACACCCAGCCGCACCGCCGCCCGTCCACCGCCGATGCGCGTGCGGTTCACATTTTTCGCGCCACGCAGGGGATTGTCGATATAGCCACCGTCATTCACCCCATAGGCCGTCACACGCAAGGCATGGCGGCCATTGCCGAATGGCGCATTGAGGGTGGCAGCCACGTCGCCGCCCGGCGCGCCATGTTGAGTGAGGGTCAACCCCGCGCTCGTCTCCAGCGAGAAGCCGCGCGGATCGGGATCATTGGGCACGAGCCGGATGATCCCGCCCAGCGAGCCCGCGCCGTAAAGCGTCCCCTGCGAGCCCTCCAGCACCTCGACCCGGTTGATATCCTGCAACCGAAGGTCCGGGTCCGGAGCATTGTAGGAAAGGCGCAAATCCCCCAGATATTGCCCGACCGTCGCCTGCGTTGGCCCGGTGAAGCTGGAATCAGCAATGCCCCGGATGAACAGCTTGTTACGCCCCGGCCCCAAATGGGTAGAGGCGACGCTAACGAGGCGCGCAGCGATCGACTCCGTGCCCCGCTCCCCGCCAAAGCTGATATCCATGCCCCGCAGCATATCCACCGCACCGGCAAAATCCCCATAGGACTGCCCCATCTTGCTTGCGGTAACGATGATCGGCACATCGGCGTCGCCCCCATCCGCCGGCAAAGGCAGCACCGGCGAACGCGACCCGCTTGCCCGCGCTGGCGCTGCGCCCGGCTCGATCCGCCAGCTTGTCGCGCTTAACTGCACTGCCCGGCTGTGGGTGCCGGAGAGCATCTGCGCAAGTGCCTGCGCCGGCGTCATCGTGCCGCGCACCCCGCGCACCCGCATGCGCCAAAGCGCATCGCTCGTTACGCTCACACTGATGCCGGTCTGCCGCGCCAGTTGCGCCACGCGCTCGGATAGCGGCCCCGGCGCAACCGCGATGCGTTTCGCCTCCTCCGCACGCGCGGGGCTGACGGCGCAGAGCAGCGCGAGCAGTGCCAGCCAGCCTGAGCGCGTACGTATCACCGGGAGAGCGTCCACCCCCCTGCCTCATGCGTCGCCCGCGTGCCGGACAGCCCGGCAAGGTCCTCCACCATGCGCCTCTCGTCACCATCTGTCTGGAATGCACCACGGAAAACAATGGCTGCCGCGCCGGGACTCACCTTGATGCGCACGCCCGTCGTTCGTTCGACCTCCGCCGCCACGTCGCGCAACGACAAGCCGTCATAGATGAGCTGCCCCGCCTGCCAGCCGCCAACCGCAGCGGGACTGACAGCGCTCAGCACCAGCTGCCCGCTCCCATCATCGGCCGCAAGCCGCCGACCGGCATTGATCCGCACATTGCTACTCGTCGGATTATAGATCACCGCGCCTTCGGAAACGGCCACGATCGTCTTGCGGTCCATGCGGGTGACGTCGAACACCGTGCCAATATCGATCAGCTGTGCCGCTCCCACACTCACCCGAAACGGCGCATCATCGCGATGCACGACATGGAACAACGCCTGTCCGCGCTCCAGCACCGCCCGACGAGGATCATGCCGGTCGAGCAGAATCACCGAGCCCCCATTGATCGAGATCCGGCTGCCATCCGCCAGCGCGATCATATGCGTCTCGCCCATCGCCGTCTCGATGCGCTGCATGTTGTCCGGCGCCTGCCTCAACACGCCGATGCCGGCGACCACCGCCAGCGATGCCGCCAGCGCTCCGCCCAGCCACATTCGCCGATTGATGCGCCGGGTCGCCGGCACAGCGACTACTTCTATCGCCGACGGTAAAGCGGCCAGATCACCATCCAGCGCCGCCAGGTCATGATAGGCTCGCGCGTGATCGGGGTCCGCCGCCAGCCAATCGGCAAACTGCTCCCAATCGGCGAATGCCGGATCACGTTGACGGACAACCCAGTCAAGCGTGGTCTGTTCGATCACGTCATCCGTCATCGGACTGCCTCCTCACGGCGATCAGAGCGGCATAAGCTCGCCGCAGATCGGCCTCTACGGTACTGAGGCTCACGCCCAGTTCGGCGGCAATTTCCTTTTGCGCCACGCCATCAAGCCGGAACCGCCGGAAACAGCGCGCAGCGCGGTCGCCCAGCGCCATGAGCGCCGCATCCATTCGCTCCAGCTCCTGCCGCGCGATCAAAACATCCTCTGCATCGGGGTCCAATGCCCGTTCATCGAGCCCACCTCGCGCCTCGCTCCATGCATGGTCACGCTTACGCGCCTGCCGCTCGGCCCGATAACGATCGACCATCAGGTTGTTCGCTGTCCGGTAAAGATAGGCCAGCGGATTGGCGACTGGCCCGGTCGACCGCTGGGTCACGCGAATCCATAGTTCCTGAAACAGATCCTCCGCCGCGTCACCCGCGCCGTGCGCGACAAGGAAGCGCAACAATTGTGCGCGATGCGCCAGCAGAACAGCATCCATGCCCTGCCCCGGCATGTCTTGGCCCGGTAAGCCCTTCATCGCCTGCCTATATTGGTTCCCGCGCCTCACCGTAACGGCATCCGCGCATAACGATCCGCGTCGATCCTGCCTGCCGCCAAGTCGGGCATATAACGGCGCACTGCGACGGTGCAAGGCTGCCATCTTGCGGCCGTGCCGCAGAGGTGGGCAAGAGGGAGGCGGGAGGTGGGGGGCTTCACATACTCCCTCTTGCCCATGTGCCGGCGCCCGACATGAAGGGGCTGAAGCCCCTTGATTGTCAGAGGCCGACACGAAGACTGGCGCGCAGCGAAAGGGCCCAGTTGCCATCCTGCTGCTCTGCGCCCAGTTCGCCACCGATCTGGAAGCCGCTGTTACCGGCCACGCCGCGCAGACGGCCGAGCCAACCGCTCTCGCGCTGATCGGCGATCAGCATGAAATCGTCGCCACCTTTGAAATGCGCGACAGTATTGCCAAGCTGCCCACTCACAATCTCGCGTCGCCCCAATTCCAGTTCGAAGCGTGACCAGCCAGCCCATTGATCCTCGCCGCCCGCATCAAGACCGATGACGGCACTGCCGGTGACTGCCAGTTCGTCGCTGGTGCGGGATTTGACGAGCAGGTTGAACGCGTCGCCACCGCCCGCCTCGGCATAGCCTTTTTCCTTCAAGCGATAATAATCGAGTGACACCACCGGCCGGAAGGAGAGGTTGCCGCTCACCCAATCATAAGCGAGCGTCCCGGCACCGGAATAGAGCCGCGCGCCCCGCTCCGAACTGGCGGTGAGCGAGACCTTGTCCTCACCATTCATCCCGGCAAAGCTGCGCATGCCATCCAGACTGATGAACGACACCGCACCACGGGCATTCGCGCGGAATCCACCGGCCTTGAGCCGCCAATAGCCGGCCAGTTCATACTGAGTGGCATTGACCTGACTCTCGGCATCCTCATTGCGGTTGCGGCTCCAGTAATAAGCCATTGATCCGCCGAAATTGCCCAGCCCGGTCTTGAGTTCCGCACCACCGCCAATGCCCCAGCCGCTGGTCGAATAGCTCGCCGTCTCGCCCCGGCCCTTCTCCGTGCCCCAGGCCACCTGATTGACCCAATAGCCCCAGCCGCCTTCATCCTTGAACGGCCCGGTCGGCTCCTCCAACATGCGGCCGAATGTGCGCGATCCCTGCGTTACGGCAGCGAACGTGCCGCCGGCATGGTCGGGCAACATCTGTCGCAGCGAAGCGCGAAACGCCTCACCTTCGGCAATGCCGAGAAACGCCCCGGCCACCTTCGCATCTCCGGCAAGGGCCTCGTAAATTGCATCAAAGGCTGCGGCCTCGGAGCGATTGAGCCCCAGTTCGCCGGTCGATTTCTTCGCCAGCGTCACGATCAGATCGTTGGCCGCACTGGCTAGCGTCGCCTTGTAGAGATAAGGCACCAGGGCCGTCTCTGCGGTGATATTGTCCGCCCCGGTGAGCGTGCCGGCGCGCAGGATGAGATGATCGCCCACCGCCTTCTCGACGTCGGTGACGCGCAGCGCAATCCGCGAATCCGTTGCAAAGCTAGCCGTGCCAGACACATTGAGCAGCGGCGTGGCGCTCCCCGCCTCATCCAGCGTGATCGCCAGCATGCCCTTGTCCGTGACGGCAAGGCTCGCAATCTGCGCGGGCTGACCGAGTGACATCTGCCCGCCGGCCAGCGTCACGGCCAAATTACTCGAATTGACGAGGTTGCCAGTGAAAGCCGAGCCAGTGCCAACAGTCAGCACAGCCCCGTTACCGCCAAAATCCGCCGTGCCATTGTAAAGCGACGTACCGGCTAGACTCATCGTTGCAGTGCCCGCGCCAAACGAAACCTTGCCCACATAGACCGCGTCGCCGGAAAGCTTGAGTTCATCCGCCCCCGCACCGAACAGCGTATCGCCAACCACCGTCCCGTCCGCGATATCGAGCAGATTATCGCCCCCGCCAAAGCGGATATCTCCGGTTATGGCCGGCGCGGCGATTCCCGCCGCCACTGCGGTTTGCCGGATCGTCACACCGTCTGTGCCAGCGGAGAGGTCGATGGCGATATTACGCCCCGAATCCGTCTTGGCGCCGCTCGCCGATATAGTGCCGCTATTCTCGATGAGGCGCACCGTGCCGGCAGCGTCCATAATCGCTCGAGCAGTGCCACCCTCACCAGCCGCGGTCGCCTTGATCGTCCCGGCATTGCGGATCGTCGGCACATTCGCTCCACTGTCGATCAATATCGCCGTCGCCATGCTGCCTGCCGCATCGCTGCCGCCCGCCTCAACCTTGCCGGTCACATGGATCAACGGCGTGCTCGCACCCGCGCCCAGGCGCATCGCCGTGGCGGAGGCACTTCTGGCGCTGGCAGTCACGCTACCGTTGACGCCGATGCCGCCGGCAATCGTCACATCGCCACCAAGCCCACCGATCTGCAGGCCATTGCCTTCCACGCCGCTATACACGCCGGCGCCGGCAATCGCGCCGTCGATGATGAAGCCATAACGCGAGCCTGTGGCCGGCACCGCGCCGATGGTGATGTCCGCCGTCTCCGAGCCGATGCGCATCGCCGGCGCGGCACCGAATGACCGGACCGAGGCCGTTCCTTCCTTGCTGTCGTCAATGCCATCCTTGTCCTCGTCATCATCCTTGCTGTCGGTATCCTTGGGCGGCACGGCGAGGATGATTCCGCCAGCGACATTACCTGCGACGATCACTGCCGGCCCGCCCTGCAACAGATCGTCGGCATCCAGCTTGGACGGATCAGCCGGTGCGGTGGTGTAGCGATAGCCGGTCGCACCAATATTGCCCTGAATGGTCAGCGTACCACCAATATCGCCATCGAACCGCGCGCCCACCGCGTCCAGCCCGGTCGCCACAACAGTGCCGGCCAGCCGTACATTGCCGCTGATATCGCCGGTCCGCACACCCACCGCACGATCGCCCAGCACCGTGGTCGTGCCGTCGTGACGAAGCGATCCGTCCAACGGGCCGCCCAACCGGATACCGTAGCTGTCGTTGCCCTCGATAGTGATTGCGCCGGCTGCGCCATTGACGATGTCGCCACCATAAGCGCCTGCCGTTACGATGCCGATGCGGTTCTTACCGACCGCGAACGGACCATCGAGATCGCCATCATTATCTCCATCCGTCGGCGTATAAGCCTCATCAACAATGATCTTGCCGTTATTGACGATCCCTCCCGACGAGCCCGCTTGCGCCGATATTCCCGTCGAATTATCCGCGTTACTGATCTGCACCGTGCCTTCGTTGGTCACCTTGTTGGCGCTGTCCACCGTCACGGCGGTGGCGCTGGCGGAGAGCATGATCGAGCCCTCGGCGGTGATCCTTATATCATCGGCCGCCCCGCTCTTGATCGTTGACGTGCGGATCGGCGCGGTCTGCTTTGTCGTCACGGTCGTTTCAGCAAAAGCCGCCGAAGTGAGCGCTAGGCAGCAGGTCGATGCAAGCAGGAAATGGCGCATGGAAGCTCCCGAAAAATCTGTCGTTCAAGGCGGGTCCATGCCCGCCATTGCCCATCATGACGGAGCCCTCTTCCGGCAACCTTGGCTGCCGCGACAATTTTGATCGGCGCACTTCCTTCGAGCTGCCATCGCACGCAGCGTCCTTGTCTCCGGCGGGCCCGGTTGCGCGGATTTCAATCATGTTTCACAAGTGACATTTTCGAGAAGGATTGCGTCCTTATTGGAGCCGTCATGGTAACTTTGACGTTCCTTCACACCCGCTCGCGCTTCGTCGGTGTCGCGCTGCTCGCGCTGGCCACACAGGCTTGTGCCGTCGGCCCGAATTATCGCCCACAGGCCGCCGCCGCCCTCAACGTGCCGGATCGCTATCAAACCTCGGCCGATCCCACCTTCGATGCTGCCGAACTGGCGCATTGGTGGACCGCGTTCAATGATCCGCTACTGACCGCTCTGGTCGAACGCACGCTGGCGGGCAATAACAGTCTCGCCGCCGCACAAGCTCGCCTGCGGGCCGCACGCGCATCGCTGCGGAGCACACAGGGCGCGCAGTTGCCCAGCCTTTCCGCCCGCGCATCGGGGAACCGGCAGGAAGTCGTGGATGGCGCGGGTATAGCCGGTAGCAGCTTCCAGACCGGGCTCGACGCTGCGTGGGAAGCCGATATTTTCGGCGGCCTGCGTCGCTCGACCGAAGCCGCGCGCGCGAACGCCGAAAGCAGCGCCGCCAGCCTTGCAGACGTGCAACGCTCACTGGTAGCCGAGCTTGCGCTCAACTATATCGATGCGCGTTCGACACAGGCCCGCCTCGCCGTCGCGCGCAGCAATATCGGCCTTCAGGACGAGACGCTGCAAATCGTCCGTTGGCGGGTCGACGCCGGATTAGTCGGCGGGCTCGATCTACAACAGGCCATCGCCCAGCGCGCCCAGACCGCGGCGGGTATCCCCGCGCTGGAGCAAAGCTATGCCGCCTCAGTCAACCGTATCGCCATCCTGCTCGGGCAAGCCCCTGGCGCGGTAACGCAGGAAATGGCCGCGGAACAGGCTATCCCGCTGGGGCCGGACAATGTCGAGGCGGGTTTGCCCGCCGATCTGCTCCAGCGCCGGCCGGATCTGATCGCGGCCGAGCGCTCCCTGGCCGCCGAGGTCGCGCGGATCGGCGTAGCGGAAGCAGATCTCTACCCGGCGCTGCGTCTTTCCGGCTCGCTCAGTTCAAGTAGCGGCAGCGTTGCCAGCCTCGGCGAAAACATCATCGGCAATCTGCTTGGCGCCATCACCGCGCCGATCTTTCAGGGCGGCCAGATCCGCGCCCGCGTGGAACAACAGCGCGCAACAGCCGATGCTGCGCTTGCCAATTATCGCGGCACCGTGCTCACCGCGCTGGAGGATGTCGAAAACGCTCTTGTCTCAATCGATCGCACCAAAGCGCGCGAAAGTGAGCTGATGATCGCCGAAACCGCTGCTCGCGAGAGCGTCAGTCTTGCCGAAGCGCAATATCAAAGCGGCCTCATCGATTTTCAGGCGCTGCTTTCCGCCCAGCAGAGCCTGCTCTCGGCACAAGACAGTCGCACCAGCGCGCGCGCCGCGCGCGCCAGCGCCTCCATCCAGCTTTTCAAAGCGCTCGGCGGCGGCTGGAACATTTCTGAACGGACCAACTCATAATGACCGACGCAAGCACCCCCATCGAAGTCGACGAGTTTCTCGGGAGCGCCGATCGCAAGCGCCTGCCGCGCTGGGCGAAGTGGAGCGGCATCGCACTCGCGCTCATCCTGCTCCTGCTCATCGGCCGCGCGCTGCTGGGTGGCGCGCCGCCAGCCAGCTACGCCACGGCGGAAGCGAAGCGCGGCGATATGCGTGTACATGTGACCGCCACCGGCAATCTCGCACCGACCAACGAAGTGTCAGTCGGTTCAGAACTTTCCGGCCTCATCGACCGGGTGTTCGTGCAGGAGAACGATCGGGTCGTCAAAGGCCAGGCCCTCGCCCAGATCGACCCGGAAAAGCTGACGGACGCAATTCACCGGAGCGAAGCGGCCGTTACCTCCGCGCGTGCCAGCGTAGCGCAGTCGCAGGCAACAGTCGCACAGACGCAGGCTACGCTCGCCCGGCAGGAGGAAGTCGCGCGCGTCTCGGGCGGCAAGGTGCCATCCAAGGCCGAACTCGATTCAGCTCGTGCTGATTATCAGCGCGCCGTCGCCAATCTCGCTGTTGCACGTGCCAATGTCGACTCGGCGACGGCGCAACTCTCCACCGACAAGACCAACCTGGCCAAGGCAACGATCCGCTCGCCCGTCACCGGCGTCATTCTCTCACGGGAGATTGAGCCAGGCCAGACGGTCGCAGCCTCGTTCAACACACCCACCCTGTTTCTCATTGCCGAGGATCTGAGCGCCATGGAACTGGAAGTGAAAGTGGACGAGGCCGATGTGGGGCAGGTGAAAGAAGGCCAGAGCGCGACCTTCACCGTCGATGCATGGCCGGGCGAGACATTTCCGGCCACCATCAAGCGCGTGAATGTCGGCTCCAACAATGCCAGCTCCACAGCGGCATCCAGCACCGCCGCCGCATCCTCGGTGGTCAGCTATGGCGCGATCCTCACCGTCGCCAATGCCGATCTCAAGCTGCGCCCCGGCATGACAGCAACCGCGACGATTACCACCAGCGAGGAGAAGAATGTGCTGCTCGTGCCCAATGCCGCGTTACGCTTCCAGCCGCGCAATCCCAACGCCGTGGCGCAGCCCGCCGGCGGCAGTCCGCTCATGCCCATGCAGATAGGCCGGGGACGGCGCCCTTCAACACAGGATGTCCAGATTGGCCGCGGCTCCCGCCAGACCGTCTTCACGATCGGTGAGGAAGGCAAGCTGACGCCTCATATCGTCATTACGGGCTCGACCAATGGATCGGACACCATCGTCACCAGCGAGACGCTCAAGCCCGGTATGAATGTGGTGACCAGCGAACTGGCAGCCCGGTCATGACCCGCCTCATCGAACTGCGCGGCGTCACCAAGGTCTTCGGCTCGGGGCCAAGCGCCTTTCAGGCCCTCAAAGGTGTCGACCTTGATATTGAGAAGGGTGATTTCGTCGCTATCATGGGCGCCTCGGGCGGCGGCAAATCGACAACGATGAACATATTGGGTTGCCTCGATACGCCGACCACGGGCACCTATCGATTCATGGGCCACCATGTCGAGAAGCTGACGAACGATCAGCGCGCTTTGCTGCGCCGACGCTATCTCGGTTTCGTCTTTCAAGGCTTCAACCTGCTCTCGCGCACCTCCGCGCTGGAGAATGTGGAGCTGCCGCTCATCTATCGCGGCGAGGATCGCAAGACCCGTCGCACCACCGCAATGGCAGCGCTGGACCGCGTCGGGCTGTTGCCATGGGCCAACCACACGCCCGCCGAACTCTCCGGCGGCCAACAGCAGCGCGTCGCCATCGCCCGCGCCATCGTGACGGAGCCGCAAGTGTTATTCGCGGACGAGCCCACCGGCAATCTCGACAGCGAGCGCTCGGTCGAGATTATGGAGTTGCTCAACACGCTCAATCGCGATCAGGGCATCACCATCGCCATGGTGACTCATGAGCCGGACATGGCCGCCTATGCCCGCACGATCATCCGCTTCCGCGATGGTCTCGTCGAGGAGCGTGTCGTCAATCAGGTATTCGCCTGATGCTCCTTACCAGTTTTCTCCTCGCGCTGCGGGCTATCCGCCGCCATCTGATGCGCTCCTTTCTGACGACGCTGGGCATTATTATCGGGGTCGCAGCCGTGGTAACGATGGTGACGCTGGGCAATGGCGCCACTGCCTCGGTCAAGGATCAGATTGCCTCGCTCGGTTCCAACATGCTGACCGTGCGCCCGGGCGCCGGCTTCGGGCGTGGCGGCGGCGGCGGTCCGCCCCGGCCGTTCGATGAGGCCGATGTCGAGGCCGTGCGCGCGCAAGTCGCCGGCGTGCTCCACGTCGCGCCACAAAGCACCGTCAGTGTCACCGCCATCTTCGAGGCACAAAATTGGTCGACCACCGTAACCGGCACGACCAATGATTATTTCGCTGCCTCCAATTTCAAACTGGCCGAAGGACGCACCTTCACCGATGCAGAGGAACAGGCCGGTAAATCCGTCTGCGTGATTGGCGATACGATCCGCACCAGCCTGTTCCGCGATGTCAATCCACTGGGCGCGAGCCTGCGCCTTGATGCAATCAGCTGTCAGGTCATCGGCGTACTCGAAAAGCGCGGTCAAGGCGGCCCTGGCGCGGATCAAGACGATCAGGTGGTGATGCCGATCAAGGCCGTCATGCGCCGCCTCGCCGGAAATCGGGACATCCGCGCCTTTCAGGTCGCCGTCGATCCGCGCTTCGACACCTCGACTGTGAGCGATGCGATCAATTCACTGCTGCGCGAGCGGCGTAATCTCACCGGCGACACGGAAAATGATTTCAATATTTTCGACGCCAAGCAGATTTCTGATACGTTATCCTCCGCCACCCAGACGATGACAGCCCTGCTCGCGGCCGTCGCGGCCGTCAGCCTCGTAGTCGGCGGCATCGGCATCATGAATATCATGCTCGTCTCAGTCACCGAGCGGACGCGCGAGATAGGCATTCGCCTTGCAATCGGCGCAGTGCAGCGCGAGGTGCTGATGCAATTTCTCGTCGAGGCGGTCACCCTCTCCTGCCTGGGCGGCATTATCGGCCTTCTCTTCGCACTGATGCTCACGATCGGCATCTCTTCCATAATGCACATACCCTTTGTATTCGACATCAAGATCAACATTCTGGCTTTCGGCTTCGCGGCGCTGATCGGCATCGTCTTCGGCTTCTTCCCGGCACGGCGGGCAGCCGCCCTCAACCCGATCGAGGCGCTGAGGCACGAATGACCATCATGCCCGCCTCACCGCATATTCTCGTGGTCGATGATGATCGGGAGCTTCGTGAACTCGTCGTCGACTTTCTGGATCAGCACGGCCTGCGTGCCACCGGGGCCGGCAATGCCAAGGAGATGGACGCGGCGCTCACAGCGCAAGATGTGGACCTTATCGTCCTCGATTTGATGATGCCGGGGGAAGATGGCCTCTCCGTGCTGCGGCGCATGCGCGGCGGTATCAAACGGCCGCCGATCATCATGCTCTCAGCCATGGGAGCGGATGCAGACCGGATTATCGGCCTGGAAGTCGGCGCGGACGATTATCTCGCCAAACCCTGCAACCCGCGCGAGTTGCTCGCCCGCATCCGTGCGGTGCTACGGCGCGGGCAGGATAGTCTCAGCCACCCGATCCGGCGGTTCAGCGACTGGACGCTCGATCTGGTGGAGCGCACTATCGCCGGCCCCGGAATAGAGACGACTATTCTTACCGATACGGAGTTCCGGCTTCTGACGGCTTTTCTCGATCGACCTCAAATTGTACTCACGCGCGATCAACTGATCGATCTGGCCAAGGGCAATGATACGATGATGTTCGACCGTGCGATCGACGTAACTCTGAGCCGATTGCGCAAGAAGCTCGGGCCAAGAGCGCCGATCCGTACCGTGCGGGGCGAGGGCTATATGTTCACGCTCGTACCACAATGATGAAGCGGCGCACCGGCCGCTCCATCCTGAGCCAGACTTTCTGGCTGCTGGTGGCGGGCATGATCATGGTGCAGATCGTGCTCACAGCCAGCATCTTCCTGCTGCCGCCGCCGCGCGAGGAAGGCGTGCCGCTGGGCGAGATCGCCGAACGACTGGCTGGGCCGCTCGCTGCGGAAAGCCGCTGGCGCATGCGCAATCGCGATCTGCCGGTGACGACCCTGCCCGGCCCACCGGCCCAACCGCACGACCTTGCCGCCAGTCCGCAACTCAATCATGCGCTGGCAGATCGACTAAGCGTTCCGGTAAGCGATGTCCGCCTCTATTTCCGCACCGATCAGGGCAGTCGTTTCTGGCGCTCGCGCAATCGCGGCGGAGACGGCATCGTGCGCTGGAGAGGGGTGCCCTTCTTCTTCGATCGCACGATCGCCGCCGCGCGGATCGATGGCGAGTGGCGATCGATCCGCGTACCGGACCGGCCGCTCATTGCGCAATGGCAAATTCGCATGGCCGTAGCTTTCGGTTTCGCGCTCATTTCGCTGGTCCCGCTTGCCTGGCTGTTCGCGCGGCGGATGGCGCGGCCCATCCGCGCCTTTGCCGCCGCAGCCGACCGTGTGGGAAGGGATAGCAGCGCCCCGATGATCCCCGACGATGGATCGGCCGAGTTGCGCGTTGCCGCCAGGGCACTCAACGCCATGCAAAGCCGCATCGCCGAGCAAATGAGCGAGCGGCAGGCTATGGTCGCCGCCATCGCCCATGATCTGCGCACCCCCCTCTCGCGTATCGCCTTCCGTATCGAAGGTGCGAACGATAAATTGCGAGAGCCGATCCAGCGCGATATCGACCAGATGAAGGCGATGATCGGCGCCACGCTCGATTTCGTGCGGGGCAATGTGCAACAAGGCATGCGCGAACCTATCGACCTGCGCGCTCTGTTGCTGGCGCTGGTCGAGGATGAGGTGCAGGTTGGGCGGCCCGTGCATCTCGATCATGTAACGACGGAAAGCTGCCCGGTTAGCGGCGACCGCGTGGCGCTACGACGGATGATTCAGAATTTGCTCGACAATGCTCTGAAATATGGCGCGGAGGCCGCTATCGACCTGCGGCGTCGGGATGGGGCCGCATGCCTCATCATTTCCGATCGTGGCCCCGGTCTGGCAGCGGAAGATATAGAGGCAATGTTTGCACCTTTCGTGCGGCGCGACCCTTCGCGCAATCGAGAAACCGGCGGCGCTGGGTTGGGCCTCGCCATCGCTCGTGCCATTGCCCGGACCCATGGCGGCGATGTGACGCTGACCGGACGCGCCAGCGGGGGGCTGACCGCGACGATCTCGCTCCCGTTATGCGAGAGTCTGTAAGCTCTCCCACGCGAACCTGTAATGACGGGCCAGATCCCGCTGCCGACTGCCTACAGCCGAACATAAATATTGATCGCCCTTCGTCAGTCGGAGCGGCAGATTTGTCCAGAAGATATCATCAGACCGGATGCGTCAGCGCAATTTGGCAATTTTGAGCCCATCTGCGCGTGCTCGGTCCTTCACCGATTCCTCGCTGCGCGTGAGCGATTTTGCAATGGCTTTCAGCGCCATCCCTTTACCGGCAAGCAGGTGCAGCTTCTGAATCTCATCCGATGTCCAGGGCTGCCGATGCCGTTCGAACCGCTCTGCCATGCCATGCTCCTCCATATCTTTAATGCGCGAATCATAAGCTATGCCTGGGCTGGCTCAGTCTAGCGGCCGCGCTTGCCCCGGACGAGCACCTCATCCAGCGCGGAGAGGAAGCGCGAGCGATCCACCTTGCTGAACGGCGGCGGCCCACCAATGACGTCCCCACCTGCTCGCAAGTCCGCCATGATGGCACGAGTTGCGATGGCTGCCCCGATCATGTCCTGCGTGAACGGCTTGCCATTGGGTGCAATCACCGCCGCACCGGCCTTCAGACAGCGATCCGCCAACAATATATCGGCCGTGACGCACACCACCGCTGCATCAGCCTGCTCCGCGATCCAGTCATCAGCCGCATCAAACCCCTCGCCGACCACGATCCGGCCAATTAGCGGGTGAGTCGGCACCCGGATCGGGCTGTTGCTGACGATCGTGACCGGCACTTCATGGCGCCAGGCAACCCGATAAATTTCGTCCTTCACAGGGCATGCATCGGCGTCGACAAGAATGCGGATCATCCCGCCTTTTTCTTCTTCCACGCACCCTTCTTGCCCGAGGCCGGGCCGCCCGAACGTGACGGCTTACCGGCCATCGGCCGGTGGTAGGATTTAGCCGCAGGCGGGCTGGACTGACTATTATCCCGCCGCGCCCGACGGGCATCGTCGCGCGGCTTGCCATCCACCGGAATGATCTTCAGATCGTCCTGCTCTGTTTCGGCAGCTCGCCGCACGGCGGCAAGGAAGCGCGTAGCGACGGCGGGCGTCACCTCAAACATAGTTTCGTTTGCAGCCATGCGTATCGCGCCGATGTCGGTGCGGTTCACGCCTCCGCGGCGGCACAGCAGAGGCAAGATCCAACGCGGATCGGCATTCTGGTTCCGGCCGACATTCATGCGAAACCAGTTGCTTTCCTCAAAACCGGGGCGAGGGCCGCGCGGCGCCTGCGCCTCACCGCCCATCAGCTCCTCCGGCTCGGGCAGACGTGCACGGTGCGCCTGCACCAGTGCCACCGCGATATCCTCGGCACTGCGCTCGGCAAGCAGGCGACGGGCCAGCTCCCGATCCGCCTCTTCCGCCTCAATAGGCGCGAGCAGCGCGCCCATCATCCTTTCACGGTCGGCATTGCGAATATCGGCCGCCGACGGCGCCTCGATCCATTCCGCCGCGATCCGCGCGCCACGCAGCATACCGTCTACCCGGCGGCGGCGCTGATAGGGGACGACGAGAACCGCCGTACCTTTCTTGCCCGCCCGTCCCGTGCGGCCAGAGCGGTGCTGAAGCGTCTCGGCATCGCGCGGAATTTCGACATGAATGACCAGTGAGAGACTGGGCAGATCTATACCGCGGGCAGCCACGTCCGTTGCCACGCATACGCGCGCCCGCTTATCGCGCAGCGCTTGCAGCGCATGGTTGCGCTCATTCTGGCTATGCTCGCCGGAGAGCGCCACCGCAGCAAAGCCGCGCTCAGTCAGGTTGGCGTGGAGATGGCGGACATTGTCCCGCGTGGCGCAGAACAGCATCGCCGTTTCCGCTTCATGCAGGCGCAGGAGGTTGATCACCGCGTTCTGGATATCGGCCGGCGCCACCGCCATGGCCTGATAAGTGATGTCGCCATGGCCCTGCCCGCCCTCCATCGTCTCGATGCGCAGCGCATCGCGCTGATAGCGGCGGGCAAGCGCCACAATCGGGCGCGGCATGGTCGCGGAGAAGAGCAGCGTGCGACGGCCATCCGGCGTCGCGTCGAGGAGCGTTTCGAGATCCTCGCGAAAGCCCATGTCAAGCATTTCGTCTGCCTCGTCGAGTACCGCGACGGCAAGACCATGCAGTTGCAGCGCCTCGCGCTCCAGATGGTCACACAGGCGTCCCGGCGTGCCAACCACGATATGCGCGCCCTGAGCCAGAGCGCGGCGTTCGCGGGAGGCATCCATACCACCGACACAGGTTGCCACCCGCACACCGGTCTTCTCATAAAGCCACATTAGTTCGCGACTCACCTGCAAAGCGAGTTCGCGAGTAGGAGCGATCACCAGCGCTAGCGGCGCACCGGCCGGCCCGGCCCGACCATCCTCGTCCAGCAATTGTGGTGCGATGGCAAGGCCGAAGGCAACCGTTTTACCCGAGCCAGTGCGGGCGGAGACGATCATGTCACGCCCCCCCGCTTCCGGTTCGAGAACGGCGGCCTGAACGGGCGTTGGCGCAGCATAGCCACGCGCGGCGAGCGCTTCAGTCAGAAGCGTGGGAAGGTTTTGAAAGGTCATATTCTCTTGTGCTTGTGCGGCGAACGAGGGGCGTTCACTCAAAATATGTCAGGCGCCACGCACCTGCCGTTGCGCGCGTCGTTAGACCTCCAGGCGCCGCTGCACAATAAGGGAATGAAAATCTGCGGTCGTCAGTCCACAAAGGCCCGTTCAATCACATAGGCGCCAGGCCGCGCATTGGAACCTTCCACAAACCCCAGCGCATCGAGCTGGGCAGAAAGATCACGGATCATCGCCATCGATCCACACAGCATGACCCGATCCGTTTCCGGGTCAAACTGCGGCGGACCGCCAAGCTTGTCAAACAGCCGGCCGGTATCGATCAGATGGCCGATTCGACCAGTGGTGCGAAATGGCTCGCGCGTTACTGTCGGCAGATAATGAAACTGAAGTAGCGCCTGATCCTGCACCAGCGGATCGCCGGCCAGCTGGCTCTCCAGTTCGGCGCGGTTAGCCAGATCATCCACCCGACGCACAGAATGAACCAGTACGATCTGCCCGAAACTGTCGTAAATATCCGGATCACGTACAATGCTGAGAAATGGTGCAAGGCCCGTGCCGGTAGAGAGCAGGAACAATCGGCGGCCCGGCGTCAGCGCATCGGCCACCAGCGTGCCGGTCGGCTTGCGGCCTAGATAAAGCTGATCGCCCGCCTGAATATGGCACAGGCGAGATGTCAACGGCCCATCCGGCACCTTGATCGAGAGAAATTCCAGCTCATCGGCATAGGATGCGCTAGCGATGGAATAGGCGCGCAGTAGCGGACGCTTCTCGCCTGGCAGGCCGAGCATCACGAATTCGCCGGAACGGAAGCGGAAGCTGGGCGGCCGCGTCACCGCGAAGCTGAACAGATGCTCGTTCCAGTGCCGTACCCAGTTCACTTGCTCGACACTCAACGCCGCCGTAGGCGCGAAGTCTGCAAAGTCCAGACCATGATGGGACAGATCATTCATTGGGAAACCTCGTGCAATCGGAAGCGTGAATCGAGCAAGCGGGCAGCTGATTTGTCTCAGCCAGCATCTGCGCCAGCGCCGCCATCGGCACAAGCAGAAGGCGAGCATAGTGCGCGCCCACAATGAGCGCTGCGGTCCGGGCGACCCCACACGCGCCGGACACTGGCCCCTCCCATTTCGCGGCACGGCCCAAATCACGGATCATGACGATAACGAGCGCCTCATGTTCACTCACTCGCGAACAGTCCATATGGCCAACACCCATTTTGGCTATAGCATGACGGTTGAGCGCCGCCATCATGGCGTGGAAGTGAGGAGCAGCCTCGGACAATCCCGCATGTTGGAACACCGGACGGATATCACCGCACGGACAGCGCCTAGCCTGCGCTGCGTGTACCCAGTAGCGCATTGCCCGCACGAGTAAACGGCCACCACAATTAAGAGATGTGATCGGCCGGTCGATCAAATTGTAAATTGCACATCTCCTTATCAGCGCGATGTTCAAGGTTAAAGCGCCATCAGAGGATTAGGGAACCATCCATGAACCAGCAACGGATATATTGCTAATGCGAACAAATAGCAAATCTGCTTTTTTAGAAAATAGCGCTGCCGATCAACCGATTTCTGTCATCGCCAGCCAGGAAATATGAATGATTCTCGCAGTATCAATGCTGGCAGCCCTCTTTTATCCGACGGGATTCAGCAGAAAATTGTAAGGTTGAATATTGAAACCATTTGAAAGAAAATTGTTGTTAATAGATAAGAGGGCCTATGTCTCCTCTGCAAAAGAGGCAGGATGAGTCGCATGGGGGAAGATCGTCCGAATGCGGAATTCTAACGTACATAATCGTTCAAGCAGGCGATATAATGGAGCGATATCACTCAAGCGCGCTTCGTGCTTGCTATGCCTCTAATGATGGCAATGCTACGCAATTTGACCATTTGAGGATGGCGGGTGGCAAAGCTGCAGATGAAAATGCCCTTGATTTCTGAACAAGCAGGCCGGTGAGGACCCAGGAGAGATGCCATGAAAAGATATCTGTTCGCCATGATCGGGGCCTTGCTCGCCACGACAGTTCAGGCCCAGCGCCAGACCGTCTCCACACCTGAAGGCGCCTTAATGGATACGGGCGGCGATCTCGCCTACAAGCCCGGCGCGCTGACGCAGGATCAGTTAATGAGCCCGACTCGTGAACTGTTCGCACAGGATTCGATGAACGTCTTCCGTCGCTTCGCCCGAGACCAGACGCAGGCGATGGTCAAATATTACACCGAGGCGTTGGCTCTGCGCTCCCTCAGCCCTATCCAGCTCACCGCCTCCCAGCAGATGCTCCTCACGGGCGTCGGCAGTGGACAGATCAAGCTTTCCGCTGGCCAGCAGGGCGACCGGAAATATGATCTGAGCGGCGGCTATCAAGGTGGTACCGGCATCCGCTTTTTCGTGCTGAGCTATCCCGATGCGACCGTCGTCACAAAGCGCTTCACCGATGCCGGTTTCGCTGCGCCTGCCTTCACCGATCAGGGTGACGGCACGCAAGCTGCCATGGTGACTGATCCATCCGGTTTCCAGATCCAACTGATCATTCGGCCTGATGCCAAGGATGGCAGCAATGATGGGGTGGGCGTCGGTATCAACACCTCAGATCTTGAGAAAAGCCGCGCGTTCTACCGTGAGTTTGTCGGCCTTGATGAGTTGCCGCCCGTACAGGACAAATTGCTCGGCATCACCAAATACCCTTATCGCCACAAGGAAACCACGCTGTATCTCTATCACTCCGGGCAAAACCTCTCGGCTGACAACGGTAGCGCGGGCATCCAATATGTCGTGCGCGATGCCCCGTTGGTCGACGCTAAGGGTAAGGCGCGACGCATCGCTGTGGAAACCCCGCTCAACAAGCTGCGTGGCTTCGACCTCATCACCGTTTGGCTCAACGACCCCGACGGTGTCACCAATTATTTCGCGCAGGTCGGGCCACGTAGCGTTACGGCCGCCCGCAACAACGTCGTACAATAACGGGGCCTGCTCGCCTGGGGCGGCAGCCCCTTCCGGTGCGCCAGTCCCCAGGACGGATTGTCATTTCAAGCCCGATTGAAACATCGATATTTTCGCGGCTCAATATTCGGTGCTCTTCCCGAATATAGGCCGCGAAAATGGGAGACGGGGTCCTCAATGCTTCAGCCTCTATCTTGCCCCGCCAATCCATCATCACCCTGCGTATCAAGCCTCCCTATTCCACCGTTACAGATTTAGCGAGGTTGCGGGGCTGGTCGACATCAGTGCCCTTCAGTACGGCAACATGATAGGCAAGCAGTTGCACCGGCACAGCATAGACCATCGGTGCGATGAGTGGATGGACCTTCGGCATGGCAAGCGTGGCCAGACAGCCCTCGCCGGCGGCCGCAATTCCTTCCTCATCCGAAATCAGCACTACTTTGCCGCCACGCGCCTGCACTTCCTGCATATTGGAAATGGTCTTCTCGAACAGCGGCCCGGACGACGCAATAACGATGACCGGTACCGCCTCGTCAATGAGTGCAATCGGCCCATGTTTCATCTCGCCAGCGGCATAGCCCTCGGCGTGGATATAGCTGATTTCCTTCAATTTAAGGGCGCCTTCGAGCGCTAGCGGATAATCCGTGCCGCGTCCCATATAGAGCACGTCGCGCGCTGGTACGATCAGCGACGCCAACGCCTGGATCGCCTCGTCCTGCGCCAACGCCTCGTTGATGGCGGCCGGTGCTTCGGCAAGACAGCCAACGATTGCCTTCTCCTCAGCCGTGCTCAACCGTCCCTTGGCACGTGCGACATTGGCGACCAGCGCGGCCAGAACCGCCAGTTGGCAGGTGAACGCCTTGGTAGAGGCCACACCAATTTCTGGCCCAGCATGGGTGGGCAGCAAAAGGTCCGCTTCGCGCGCCATCGAACTGGTCGGCACATTGACAACGACGGCGATTTTCTGTCCTTCTGTCCGTGCGTGGCGGAGGGCCGCCAGCGTATCAGCCGTCTCACCGGATTGGGAAATGAACAGCGCAAGCGCCCCATCCTCCATCACCGGCGCGCGATAACGAAACTCGGACGCCACGTCGAGGTCCACCGGTACACGGGCAAATTGTTCGAACCAATATTTGGCAACCATCCCGGCGTAGAAACTCGTCCCGCAAGCCACGATCGTCACCCGTCGGATCGCTGACAGATCGAAATCCGGGATCGGCAGGGATACCTGATCGTCAATCCGTCGCAAATAGCTGCGCAGCGTCTGCGCGACGACGACCGGCTGTTCGAAAATCTCCTTCTGCATGAAATGGCGATGATTGCCCTTGTCAATCATCGCACCGGAGACGCCTGAAATCGTCACCGCACGCTCAACCGGGGTATTTTCACGGTTGAATATCTGTGCGCCCGCACGGGTGACGACCACCCAGTCCCCCTCCTCAAGATAGGCGATCTTCTGTGTGAGCGGCGCCAGCGCAAGCGCATCGGACCCGAGATATGTCTCCCCCTCGCCATAACCCACGACCAGCGGTGATCCGAGGCGCGCGCCGATCAGCATGTCCGGATGTTGACGAAACAATATGGCAAGCGCAAAAGCCCCATGCAGACGCGGCAGCACCTGCTTCACTGCCGCTTGCGGGCTGGCACCCTGCTCGACCTGCTCGCTCAGCAAATGGGCGACGACTTCGGTATCCGTCTCGCTCAGGAAGACCCGGCCGCGTGCTATCAGTTCATCCCGCAGCGCCTTGAAATTCTCAATGATGCCATTGTGGACGACCGCTACCTCGTCCGTGGCGTGTGGATGCGCATTGCTGGTTGTCGGCGCCCCGTGTGTCGCCCAGCGCGTATGGGCGATGCCCGTCGCGCCAGCCAATGGCTCCATTACAAGCGCGCGAGCGAGATTGACAAGCTTGCCCTCCGCCCGCCGCCGCGCAATGCGCCCTTCCACAATGGTGGCGATGCCCGCCGAATCATAGCCGCGATATTCGAGCCGCCGCAGCCCGTCCAGCAAACGGTCTGCAACATCTTCCGCGCCGACGATCCCGATAATTCCGCACATGAAGCGAGCCTTTTCGTTGTTCTATAGAATGTAAGGGATGCGGATACCCGGCATACTGGCCGGAAAATCCCTGCTATTGCGCGTTACGAGAATGCGCCCGCCCAACTGCGCGGAAGCGAGAATCATCGCAGCGGGCAGGCTCATGACCGGGCGCTGCTGATAAAGTGCGGCAGCGCGGCGGCTCACTTCCTCATCCACTTCGGCGATCGCGAACAGATCGAGAAACCGCTCGGTCTGCACCAACGCACCCTCCGGCGCCCCAGCGAGCAGTTCGGCCCAGCTGACGCGGCTGATCCAACAGCGGCGCGCACGGCGCAGTTCAGCCCATGCCTGCGGATGATCGTGCAGCGCATCAACAAGGATATTAGTGTCAAACTGGATGTCGCTCATGCTCGTGTCGCGCGCCTATTCGTGGCTTCTCCGCGCAGTAGCTGTTCATAGACAAGACCATCAATCCCCGATCCCTGTCGCGCCCACAGGCCCAGAAACAATTCCAATCCCTGCGTCGATTCTGCCGCGCGAAAAGCCGCCACCGCCTCACGCAACAACGACGCGCGAGAAATGCCCAGCTCCGTCGCGCGAGCATCCAGCCACTTCACATCGTCCTCCGAGAGATCGGCAAGAATACGCATGGCAAGACTGATATCGTATAATGATATCACTACAAGCCCTTCAGCGCTTTCCGGCAATAAAAAGGAGAGGGCAGCAAGCACCGCCCTCTCCTTCACTCTGGCTTAAGCCATGTTGAAAACGACGTCGTGCGAGCACTAATCTGCCTACGATCATCCGCCGCGCCGTTGCATCCACTCCCACAAGGATGCCCGTTCAGGCAGCGGCCGTGCAGAGAGAATCGCGCAGCCCATCTTCACCGCCGCTTTCATGCCAGCCCGACTGTGCACTGGATTGGACGTTTTCGACATTGGCATCAAATTACTGCCGCTTCCTCCCGCCTCTGCAGAGTGCAGGACTTCAGACAAGCGTCCTGTCCGCCTTCTTCTTGTGCATCGCCTCGTGAAAACGGTCAGCCCAACCGGGTTTGACGAATTGTTCGCCACGCACGAGGCGCAGTTCGCCATCCGCCACATCGTGCGAGACCGCGCTACCCGCAGCCACGATAGCGTCGCGCCCAATCCGAACTGGCGCGATCAGCGCACTGTTTGAACCGATGAAGGCCCCGGCCCCGATCTCCGTACGGTGTTTGAAATACCCATCATAATTACAGGTGATGGTGCCCGCGCCGATATTGGCTGCCGCACCCACTGTTGCATCGCCTATATAGCTCAGATGATTGGCCTTGGCTCCATATGCGAGCGTTGCATTTTTGATCTCGACAAAATTACCGACCCGCGCTTTCTCTTCCAGCACTGCGCCGGGGCGCAGCCGTGCAAACGGCCCAACCGAAACATTAGGCCCGATCCGTGCACCCTCAATATGGCAAAAAGCATGAATTACTGCGCCTTGCGCTACTGTGACGCCAGGCCCGAACACCACATTGGGCTCAATCGTCACATCTTGCGCCAGCACCGTATCATGAGCAAAAAACACCGTCTCCGGCGCGATCAGCGTCGTACCCTCGTTCATCACTTCGGCGCGGCGCTGCGCCTGCCAGACGGCCTCCACCCCGGCCAGTTCGGCGCGACTGTTGACACCGGCGACCTCACTCGCCTCGGTCTCGATCACTGCGCTATGCCGCCCGCCGGCCGCCGCCAGCATCACAATATCGGGCAGATAATATTCCCCTGCCGCGTTGTCGTTTCGCACGCTGCTCAGCAATGCGAACAGATCGTCCGAGCGCACCGCCATTAGTCCGCTATTGCACAGATTGACGGCGCGTTCCGCTTCGCTCGCATCCTTATGCTCCACCATCCGATCGATCTCCCCGTCCGGCGCGGCGATGATCCGCCCATAGGCAGCTGCATTCTCAGGCCGGAAACCCAGCACCACGCAGGCCGGCGCGTCGGCCCCATGCAGCCGCTCAATCATCGCGCGCATCGTCTCGACGCGGACCAGCGGCACATCGCCATACAGGATAAGCACATCGCCGGAAAATTCTGTCAGCGCGCTGCTTGCCTGCGCGACGGCATGGCCGGTGCCTAACTGCTCGCTCTGCACGGTGATCTCTACACCTCGCCCGGCCACCGCCGCCTCGACCTGCTCGCGCCCCGCGCCGACCACCACCACCTGCCGTGCCGGCGCGAGCTGTGCCGCCGTGCTTAGCAGATGCAGTAGCATCGGACGGCCGGCAATTGGATGCAGCACCTTGTGCAGGCTCGACTTCATGCGTGTCCCATGTCCGGCAGCAAGAATGATCACGGCAAGCGGACTGGTCACGGCTTTATCCTCGAAAGATGCAGACTCTACAGGCGCAGCTCTTGCCATGTTTGACTTGATCGCGCCACCGCACAACGGGCATGGCCTCACCATGACACACATCCCTTTCGACATTGTTGGCTTCGATCTTGATGGCACCCTTATCGATTCCAGTGCGGATCTCGCCGCCGGCGTCAACCATGCGCTAGCCAGTATCGGCCTGCCTGCTCACAGTGTAGAAGAGGTCAAAGGCTTTGTCGGCAAAGGCGTCGTCGTCATGTTAGAACGGGCATTACGGGCTTCGGGCGATTATTCCGATGCGCGACTAGCCGCCCTGCGCCCGGTCTTCGCGGACTATTATACCGCCCACCTCACCGACTATAGCCGCCCCTATCCCGGTGCCGTGGCCGCCCTGGAGGCGATCCAGGCCAGCGGCACACGGGTCGCGTTGTGCACCAACAAGAGCGAGCAATTCACCCTGCCGCTACTGCGTCAGCTAGACCTAACCGATCATTTCAGCGCCATTATCTGCGGCGATACGCTAGGGCAAGGCATACTCAAGCCCGACCCGGCTCCCCTGCGGGCCATGGTTGAGCATGCTGGCGGTGGGCGCGCCGTCTTTATCGGCGATACCTCGCACGATATCGAAGCCGCTCGCGCTGCCGGCCTCGCCTGCATCGCCGTAAGCTTTGGTTTCGTCGACGCAACTGACCAGCTAAGCGCCGATGCGATCCTTGATGGCTACCCTAATCTCTTGTCGCTACTGGAAAACTGGCCAAGCTGATTATACTGTCCGGCTCCCCCAGCCGACCACGTCCATACGGCCCAGTCGCTATCAGCTCGCCGCCGCATGTCTGTACCCGCTCCACCAGTCTCCATCCTGCCATCATGTTTGTTTCACCTGATTGTCGTCGCCATGTCGCCATCATCAATCACCATCGCGGACTTTGGCAAAACGCTCTACGAGCAGCCCATGATGCGCGCGGATCGTTCAATCGCCCTCTTGCTCCTGTCCGGACTGCTGGCGGCCGGCGCGGTCTTTTCCCTCACGCGCAGTTGGGAAGCTACGGCGATCAGCGCGCTCGTGGGCCTGCTGGCCACCGCCCTGCTCTATGATGCAATCGAGAGACGCATCGCTTTCGCCCTCAGCCGCCCTCCCGGCCCTGCACCTGGCGGTGCGAGCCGAGACGAGCTGGCCACCTTGCTCGAAGCGCTTCCTCACCCCTGCGTCATCGTCCACCGCGGCCGGATCGAACGCTGCAACCATGCCGCGCTCGATCTGCTCGGTCAGCACATCATCGGGCAGGACGTGCGACTCGCGCTACGCCAGCCCGTCGCTATCGATCTGCTGGGCCAGCCCGGCGGCGTGCGTGAGCCGGTGCGCATCGCGATTGCCGGCCTCGGCATGGCGGAGCAAAACTGGGAACTCGATATTCAGCCACTGGAACACGATCGCAACCTTGCTCTTCTCCTCGACCAAAGTGGGCGTCAGGCTACGGAGCAAATGCGCGTCGACTTCGTTGCCAATGCCAGCCATGAGCTGCGCACGCCGCTTGCCGGCATATTAGGCTTCATCGAAACGCTGCGCGACCCTGTCGCCGGTAATGACCCGGCCACCCGCGAACGCTTCCTCGCGATCATGGATGGCGAGGCGCGCCGCATGCAGCAACTACTCGATGACCTCATGTCGCTCTCCCGCATCGAAGCGGACAAATATCGCGCGCCCGAGAAGCCGGTCGCTATGCCACCCCTACTCGAGGAAGTTGCCGCCGTTTTCCGACAAAGCCAAAGCGATCGGGAGATCATTCTCCAGATTGCCTCTGACGTTACCACAGTGCGAGGAGATCGCGCACAATTGAGTCAACTGCTTCACAATCTCATCGGCAACGCACTCAAATATGGTGCGCCAGGGACGCCAGTCGTTATCGCGGCGCGTCGGATCGACGATGATATGACTGAACTATCCGTCACAGATCGCGGCGACGGCATTGCACCCCAACACCTTCCGCGCCTCACCGAGCGCTTCTATCGTATCGATTCGAGTCGTAGTCGAGCAATGGGCGGCACCGGCCTTGGCCTCGCTATCGTCAAGCATATCACCCAGCGCCATGGCGGCACCCTGCATTTTGAGAGCAAGGTCGGTGTGGGTACAACAATTCGCGTTGCGCTGCACAATATCACAGCCACCGCCACCAGACCGACACACCCCGCGATCAAATATTAGGCGCGCGTCCCACTTCCGACGCGACTGTCATAAAAGCGAAACAGAAACGTCACACTAGCGCACTGGAACGGACTTGGGAGCGATCCGGGCCCGAACGACTTCGCTCAGGAGACTTGTAATGCGTTATGCATTTTTCGCGGCATCCTCCTTGCTCGCGCTTGCCGGATGTCAGACCCAGCCAGGCGGCGCAGGTGCGGCGCGCGATCAGATCAGAGCAGTCGGTTCGTCGACCATTTATCCCTTCGCGCAGGCAGCGGTAGAATTATTCATCCAAGCCAATCCTAGCATGAAAGCCCCAATCATCGAATCGACCGGCACCGGCGCGGGCATGAAGCTTTTTTGCGATGGCATCGGCGCCCAGTTCCCTGACATTGCCAATGCTTCGCGCCGCATCAAGAAAAGCGAGTTTGAGGCCTGTCAGAAAAATGGCGTGAACGAGGTGATGGAAGTCCAGATCGGTGTCGATGGCCTCGCCTTCGCCGAATCGATCACAAGCCCCAGCCTCAAGCTCACCACGCAGCAAATCTATGAGGCCCTTGCCGCCAACCCCTATGGCAAGGGGCCCAACGAGGCGAAAAACTGGTCCGATATCGACAAGACGCTACCTAAAACTGCCATCTCCGTTTTTGGGCCGCCCTCTACCTCCGGCACACGCGATTCCCTCGCAGAATTGGTGCTCACCGCGGGATGTGAGAGTGATCCGGCCATGAAAGCACTCAAGGGCAGGGATGAAGCGAGGCATAAGCAGCTATGCACTCAGATTCGCGAGGACGGTGCTTATGTCGACGCTGGCGAAAACGACAATCTCATCGTCCAGAAGCTCGTCTCCAATCCCGATGCGGTCGGCATTTTCGGCTTTTCCTACCTCGACGCCAACCGCGATAAGGTGAAGGATGTGGCACTAAACGGCGTCGAGGCGACCTATGAAACGGTAGCCGGCGGCACCTATCCGGGCGCACGGCCCCTCTACATTTATGTGAAAAAGGCGCATCTGGCTGCCGTCCCTGGCCTGAAGGGCTATGTCGAGGCCTTCGCCACCAATTGGGGCCCGGATGGTGCATTGGCTCGACGCGGCATGGTCACCTCGCCCGACAATGTGCGCAAGGCCAATAACGATATCGTCGCCAATCTCACTGCGCTGACTGGCGACGAGCTGAAATGATGCGCGGATCGCAAAAAGGGCAGGAGTGGCCGGGATGAGTGGGGGCATGGCCTTGTTCATCGTCGTAGCGCTTGGCGCGATTGGGTGGATCGTCGCCCGCGCTCGCGCCACGCGTATGCAAGCTGAAGCTGGGCGCCTTGCGACCCACAGCCTGCCCGGCCAGCATGGCTGGTATGTCGCGCTGTGGACGGTGCTGCCAGCGCTCGCCTTTCTGGCTGTCTGGGCGAGTGTAACACCCGCGCTGGTGCTTGACTCCGTGCTGAATACACCGGTCGCGCAGAAGCTTCCGGCAGATGATTTCACCCGTAGCGCTATCCTCGGAGAGGCCCGTGCGCTCGCCAGCGGAGCGCGTTCCGTTGCGTTCAACCCACAGTCCCTGACGCTGGTCGAGCCGTTCCGAGCTGCAATCCTGCGCTATAGTGGCCTGGGCGCGCTGCTCGCCATCATTCTCGCCTTTGCTGGGGGGGCTTACGCGCTCTCGCGCGTGCGCCCCGCTTTTACCGCGCGCAAACGCGTGGAAAAGCTGGTAATGTGGCTGCTGCTGGGCGCATCGCTCATCGCGATCATCACAACTGCTGGCATTGTTGCTTCACTGTTGTTCGAATCGCTGCGTTTCTTCTCGATGGTCAACCCACTGGACTTCCTGTTCGGCCTCAAATGGAGCCCACAATCGGCTGCTATGGGTTATGGCACCAGGGACGCTTTCGGCGCTGTGCCGCTGTTCTGGGGCACGATCTTCATCGGTGCGATCATCGCCATGCTGGTCGCTATCCCGCTCGGCCTGATGAGTGCCATCTATCTCACCCAATATGCCCGACCGCAAGTCCGCAGATGGATGAAGCCAATGCTGGAAGTGCTCGCTGGCGTGCCAACCGTAGTCTATGGCTATTTCGCCGCGCTCACCATTGCACCGGCACTGCGCAATGTCGCTTCCACGCTCGGCATCTCCGGGGCTTCGTCAGAAAGTGCACTGGCCGCTGGCCTCGTCATGGGCGTAATGATCATCCCGTTTATCTCTTCAATGGCGGATGACAGTATCGCCGCCGTACCGCAATCAATGCGCGACGGGAGTCTCGCCATGGGCGCGACGACCAGCGAAACGATCAGGCGAGTGCTCATCCCGGCCGCCCTCCCCGGCGTCGTGGGTGGCGTGCTGCTCGCAGTCAGCCGCGCGATCGGCGAGACGATGATCGTGGTGATGGCCGCGGGCCTTGCCGCCAATCTCACGCTCAACCCCTTCGCCAGCGTGACCACCGTCACGACCCAGATGGTGCAACTACTCACTGGCGATCAGGAATTCGACAGTGCCAAGACGCTCGCCGCCTTCGCGCTCGGCCTCGTTCTGTTCGTGGTGACGCTGCTGCTCAATATCGTCGCACTGCGTGTCGTAAAGAAATATCGGGAGGCCTATGAATGACCATCACGGCAACCCAGTTAAACCCCGGCCGCCGAACTATAGCGCCCACTGCATGGCGCGACGACACCATGCGCCGCCGTATCGCCCGACGCTATGCCGCCGAGCGACGTTTCAAATTGCTCGGCCTTGCCGCCGTGCTGCTCTCCGCCGGGTTTCTCGCCTTCCTGCTTATCACCATGATCGGCAACGGCGCGCGCGGCTTCACACGGACCGAAATCGCGCTGCCAATCGACTTCCAGCACAGCGTCATCATGATCGACCCAGCAACACTGCAAAGTCCCGCTGCCCAGCAGGCGCTGGCTAATGCCAACCTCCCAGCTGTCATCGACACGGCCGCCAACACCGCCTTTGGCGAGGGCGGCGCGCGCATGATTTCGCCGGGGGCGCAAATCGCCGTTCGCAAGGCAATCCTCGCCGATCCCACCGTCCTGAACGGCACGGCCACAATCACCGTGCCCGCCTCGGAAGGCATCGACGTCGCTGCCAAAGGCCATGGCGACGCGGCGAACGAGGCGGCCGTCAACAGGCTAAAACAGGCCGGCGCGCTTTCCACCGGGTTCAACTTGCGTTTTCTCACCGCCAGCGATGGCACCGACCCCACGCTGGTCGGCATCTGGGGCGCGCTCAAAGGCTCGCTGATCACCATGGGTATCACGCTGGCACTCAGCTTCCCCATCGGCGTGCTCGCGGCGCTTTATCTGGAGGAATATGCGCCCCGCAATCGCTGGACGGACCTGGTCGAAGTCTCCATCAACAATCTAGCGGCAGTGCCCTCAATCATTTTCGGCCTGCTCGGCCTCGCCATCTTCCTCAACCTCATGCACCTGCCGCGCTCGGCGCCGCTAGTCGGCGGCATGACGCTAGCGCTGATGACGATGCCAGTCATCGTTATTGCGGGACGCAATGCCATCAAGGCCGTACCGCCATCGATCCGGAACGCTGCGCTCGGTATCGGCGCGTCCCCCGTGCAGGTCGTGTTCCACCATGTGCTGCCGCTGGCCTTACCCGGCATTCTCACCGGCACGATCATCGGAATGGCCCGCGCACTTGGCGAGACGGCACCGCTACTGATGATTGGAATGCGCGCTTTCGTCGCCTCGCCTCCCGGCGGGATCACCGACCCGGCCAGCGTGCTGCCAGTACAGATTTTCCTCTGGTCTGACGAGGTCGGGCGCGGCTTTATCGAGAAGACTTCGGCAGCAATCATCGTGCTGCTGCTCTTCCTGCTGACGATGAACAGCCTCGCCATTTATCTACGCAATAAATTCGAGAAGAAATGGTGATGACCCCGGTGACAGATATTCAAGCCCCTTCCAAGATGAGCGCGCATGGCGTGAACGTCTTCTATGGCGAGAAGCAGGCAATTAGCGACGTCTCGATCGCAGTAGATCTGAACGACGTGACCGCCCTGATCGGTCCATCCGGTTGCGGCAAGTCCACCTTCTTGCGCACATTGAACCGGATGAATGACACCGTCGCCGGCGCCCGCGTGGAAGGCCACATCACCCTTGATGGCGAGGATATATATGGCCCGGCTATGGACGTCGTCCAACTACGCGCCCGCGTCGGCATGGTTTTTCAGAAGCCTAACCCTTTCCCCAAGACCATCTATGAGAATATCGCCTACGGTCCGCGCATCCACGGGCTCGCGCACAATAAGGCGGACTTGGACGAGATTGTCGAAAAGGCTCTGCGCCGCGCCGGGCTATGGGAAGAGGTGAAGGATCGCCTGCACGAGAGCGGCACCGCTCTTTCCGGCGGCCAGCAGCAGCGCTTGTGCATCGGCCGCGCAATCGCTGTCGAACCTGAGGTCATTCTGATGGACGAGCCCTGTTCCGCACTCGATCCCATCGCTACCGCGCGCATCGAAGAATTGATCCTGGACCTGCGCGGCAATTATGCAATCGTGATTGTCACTCATAATATGCAACAGGCGGCGCGTGTTTCCCAGCGTACGGCCTTCTTTCACCTCGGTCAGTTGGTAGAGCACGGGCCAACCGCGGAAATCTTCACCAATCCCCGCGAAGAGCGCACCCGCGACTATATCACCGGGCGCTACGGATGAGACAGAGCGACAGGACAAGCATCATGCAGGAACATACCGTCACGGCGTTCGACGATGAACTGAATGCCCTGCGCGCAATGATCGCCGAGATGGGCGGTCTGACCGAAGCCGCCATTGACAACGCGATGAAGGCGCTCGTCACGCGTAATCTTGCGCTGGCTCAAGAGGTTGTCGCCGGCGACGAACGGATCGACGAGCTGGATGCCCGGATTGAGCAACTGGCAGTGCAGACCATCGCCCTGCGCGCTCCGATGGCGCATGATCTGCGCGAGATCATCGCTGTGCTCAAAATCTCCACGATGGTCGAGCGTATGGCCGACTATGCCAAGAGCATTGCCAAGCGGGTCGAATTGGTCACTGCCTCAGGACCGCGACTGGAACCACTCTCCCTGCTGCCCGCCATGGCGCAAATCGCACGCGAAATGGTCAAATCCGCGCTAGACGCATTTGCCGCTCGCGACGCCAAACTCGCCCTAGCCGTTATCGACCGCGATGTGGCGGTGGATGACTTCTACAACAGCATCTTCCGGACCATGGTCACGTTCATGATGGAGAATCCCATGACCATCTCGCAAGGCGCACATATTCTGTTCATGGCCAAGAATATTGAACGCATCGGCGACCATGCGACCAATATGGCCGAGATGATCCACTATGTCGTAACCGGCAAAAAGCCACCCGAACGCGAGAAGGGCGCCACGTCCGAGCCAGGGTTATCTGAAACCGGACTGGAAAGCTGAGCTATGGCACGGGCAAGACTGCTGCTGGTCGAGGACGACGCTACGCTAGCCGAACTGCTGACTTGGCATTTCCAGCGCGAGGATTTCGAGGTGGTACCCACCCCGGATGGCGAAGAGGCGCTCCTCCTGGCGCAAGAGCAGGCGCCGGATATCGTACTGCTCGACTGGATGGTGGAAAATCTCTCTGGAATCGAGGTTTGCCGCCGCCTGCGCCGTATGGCGGGAACAGCCAATGTGCCGATCATCATGCTAACTGCGCGCGGCGAGGAAGAAGATCGCGTGCGAGGACTGGAGACCGGTGCGGACGATTATGTCACCAAACCTTTTTCGCCACGCGAGCTGATCGCCCGCGTCAATGCGGTGCTACGCCGCGTACGTCCGGCACTGGCAGGTGAGATGCTGACCTTCAGCGATCTTGAGATGGATACAGTCGCTCATAAGGTGCGCCGCAGCGGTGAGGCCGTCGCGCTGGGGCCCACCGAGTTCCGTCTGCTACGGCATTTGCTCGAACATCCCGGCTGGGTCTTCTCGCGCGAGCGACTGCTCGACAGCGTGTGGGGCCAGGATAGCGATATCGAACTACGCACGGTAGACGTCCATATTCGCCGGCTGCGCAAGGCGATCAATGCTGGCGACCGTCCTGACATTATCCGCACTGTCCGTTCGGCCGGTTACTCACTGGATGCCGACGCAGGCTGATCTTAAAAGCGGAAAGGGCCCCGGCGACAGGAGAAATTGCCCGCCCCGCGCTGAAATGTTGCGAGCATTCTGAGCATCACGTGCTAGGCCCATATATACTGCCCGCCGCTTTCGCCCGTATTCAGAAATGATATTGCGCACGCAGACCGAAGACGTTTGCACCATAATCGCTGCGCCCACCAGCCAACACGGGGGTATCCCGCACTTCTACGCGCAGATAATTGGCGATGAATTTCACATATTCGACAGGCACCCAGACGAGCGAGGCACCAAATATACGCTGAGTGCCACCATTGATACCGCGATCACGCAGATTCAGCCAGTCATGACGAAAATTGACCTGCCACGCCCCGGCGCCACCCTTGTTCAGCCCCAAAACCGGTACGACCGTCCCGAGAACGCCTTTTTTATAGGGTCGTCCAGCGCCTCCGGCAAAGACATAGCCAATCTCACCATAACCGCCGAAAAAGGTCGGCGCCGTCAGACCTGGCCGGGCGACACGTTGCCAGAAGCCCTCCATTGCGACATGCACCGGCCCATGAACGGCGGCGAATTCTAATCCATAGCCAGTCTCCGCTGTTGCGCTGATCAAGCCAGTATCAACAAATCGCAAATCCGTTGTCCGCGCGCCCGGCCGCGCTCGATAGCGTAATACGCTGGTAAGGTCGTTAAGTTCCCGGTGGTGCAGCGAGCCGCCGAAATGAAGCTGGGTGTTATCTATTCTTGGCATATAAACGAGCCGTCCATCGGCCGAATAACTATTTGATGCGCCGCCGGCTCGCAAGGTCTCCGCATCGTCCGCGAATATCCCTACATTGACGAAGAGGTTATTCACCCCATAGCTGGCGGAAAGGCCAAGGCGCCGCTCCATCCCGAAGGCCTGCGTGAAAGCCGCACGCTCCAGCATGCTCGTATCCAGATCGCTGGTCACATCCTCTAGTGAAGTGATACGATGATGGCCCAATGTTACCGTGAGCGGTCCCTTGCCATATGTCAGCCAAGCATCGGTAAACTGTGCACTACCCGTTGCGACATCGACCTCCAGCCGATAACCAAAATCACCGCCCAGCTTCCCTTCCACGCCCAGATAGGCGCGCCGCACATCAGCTGACCAGCCTGGTGTCGGTGCGTCGATTCCGGCAGGGTGCGAGATACTGTTGCTATCCAGCTGCAAGCGACCACGTGGTTTGAACGTCATGTTCTCAATTCTGGCTGGTTGTGTCGTTACCGGAGCCCCGGGCAACTGGAAGCGGGGCCCGCCACTCGCAGACAACGCCGGGTCGCCATTACCCGACATATCAGTCCCCTGCGTGTATGCATCCTTTTGCTCGGCCTCTTTGAACTGTGCTTCCAATTCATCGAATTGCGCGGACATCCGACTTATTTCCCGCGATGCTGCAGCGTCTCCCCCCAGCCCGGCAAAGGCCTGGCCCGGGGTGAATAATGCGGTAGCCGTAAAAAGCGGGGGAAAGAATTTGGCAGGCAAGAAGAGGCTCCAATCGTCCCGTGACGTGGGCCGCCCGTATGTCAGATTTGTTACGATCTTGAGACAGGCTTGTTGCGAATTGACGACATCAGTAAATCTACGTGCGCCAAATCGCGCTTATCGTCGACCTATGCCACCTCTCGCCTGAGCACGCATTTCCTCGCCGCGCGTATTGATCCGCCGCTCGGTGCGAGCCCTCACCAGCCGTTATTCAGTCTTCCCCGACACTCTTTATCCATTGTCACGTCAGTCGCGGCCGACAAGCCGCAGGAGCCGCCGCTCAACCGGCGCCAACACGCCGACCAGTTCATGCCCTCGCCGTAACGCCAACCCGGTCTCTCCGATCAATGCCCACATGCCTTGACGATGACGTAACGCGGGCCTTTTTTCGATGCGCACTTCCGGCCGCTCAGCGGCGCGCCGAAAAGCTGAGAAAACCGCCACGTCATGAGTCAAATCAATCGCATAGTCCCGCCAGTGACCGGCCGAGACCATGCGTCCATAGATATCCATGATGCGGCCCAGCTCTGCCCGGTCGAAGGATATTTGCGAAGATATCCCCGACCCCACCCGGCTGGACAAAGTAAATGGCGTGACATTATTCATCATTCATGCGAGCCGACCCTGATCAAGCGCTGGTGCGTGACTGGCTTTCAGGATCACCGCTGCGTTCCTCTGCCAGTTCGGCCAGCCGCTTGCGCAGATTCTCAACCTCGCATTGGAGCAACTCCAATCTCTGCGTTGCGGGGTCATAAGCCTCCGAGCAAGGCGTGCCATAGGGTGTAAAGCTCTTTTGATACTCCCGCGCATCGACCAATGTGGCGCGTGCCGGAATACCGATCATCACCGCGCCGGCTGGTACATCCTTGGTGACGACAGCATTTGCGCCGATACGCGCTCGCTCTCCCACGATGATAGGGCCCAGCACCTGCGACCCCGAGCCCACGATCGCCCCGTCGCACAACGTCGGATGGCGCTTGCCGGCAATGCCGTTGGCCGGGTCCGTCCCACCCAGCGTCACACATTGGTAAATCGTCACATTATCGCCAATCTCGGCTGTCTCACCAATCACCGTAAAACCATGATCGATAAAAAAATTCCGGCCTATTTTTGCCCCTGGATGGATATCGATAGCGGTCAGAAAGCGCGAAAAATGATTGATCAGCCGAGCCAGAAAAAACAATCGCCAGTGGAACAGCCGATGCGCCACGCGATGTAAACCGACTGCCCAGACGCCCGGATAGATGAGAATCTCCGCACGGGAGCGCGGCGCAGGATCGCGCGCCTTGATCGAATCGAGATAGGACATCAGTCCCATGGGCAAACGTCCCTGATGGATAACAAACTGCTCTATGGTAGTGATTACCAACCCCGATTTCCAGAGAGATAAGGCGCCGACATAGGGCATTGGATAAACTGCTTGCATTATGAGGCCGTCTAATTATTTGTCGATCAAATGACTTGAGAAAGGGCTTCATGTGCAGGAAAGCTTGCTCCGTTTCCTCGAAATAGCGTGGCCCTTCATTCTGGTCGGCTTCGGTGCCCAGATAATTGATGGTGCGCTGGGCATGGCATACGGCGTGATTTCCAGCAGTTTACTGCTCACGCTGGGCGTGCCGCCGCGCGCAGCCTCCGCCAGCGTCCACGCTGCAGAAACTTGCACAACTGCCGTCTCGGCTATCAGCCATGTGTTGCACCGCAATGTCGACTGGCGGCTGTTCTGGAAACTTATCATTCCAGGTGTCGCGGGCGGGGTGACAGGCGCTTATGTACTTTCAAGCATTTCGGGAGAGGTCATCAAGCCATATATCCAGACCTATCTGGTCTGTATCGGACTATGGCTGCTATGGCGCGGTTTCATGTATCCGCCCAAAGCACGTGACCCTCGTTTCGTCGCGCCGCTCGGGCTAGTCGGCGGCTTTCTGGATGCAACGGGCGGAGGTGGCTGGGGACCGGTAGTGACCTCCAACCTGCTTATTCAAGGCGCGAGCCCCCGCCACACGATTGGCACAGTCAACACGGTCGAATTCTTCCTGACCCTGTCGATCAGCCTCACTTTCCTTTTCCACCTGGGCTGGGAAACCTTTACCAACGCCACGATCGGCCTGCTGCTCGGTGGAGTTGTAGCTGCGCCCTTCGGAGCATGGATCGCCCGCCATGTGCCGGCCAAGCCGCTGCTCATCATGGTTGGCATGATACTGACTCTTACCGCCTCCTATGGCATTGCCCGCTCGCTTGAACTGATCGGCTAAATCTATTAAATTCCCGCTCAATCATCGAGAGGGACGATTAATGTCTAGCTATGTGCCAACGCTTAAACAGTTGCAGTATCTTGTGGCACTCAAAGAGCATGGGCATTTCGGGCGGGCGGCGGAGGCGACCTTCGTTACCCAATCGACACTCTCTGCCGGTATCCGCGAACTCGAGTCGCTGATTGGCGTCACATTGGTCGAACGCACCCGTCGCATCGTACGTTTCACCGCGCTCGGCAATCGCATCGTCGAGAAGGCGCACCGGGTGCTGCGCGAGGCGGAGGAACTGGCAGCTATGGCTCAGGCTTCCGGCTCCCCTCTGGTAGGTGAACTGCGAATGAGCGTAATCCCAACTATCGCACCGTTCCTGCTGCCGCGCCTGCTCCCTCGCCTGCGCGCTGAACGTCCCGCACTCCAGCTCTATCTGCGCGAGGAAACAAGCCATGCCGCGCTCGATTCGTTGCGTCACGGTCATGCGGACTGCGTGCTACTTGCTCTGCCTTTTCCCTGCGGTGATGTAGAGATGGAGATATTATTCGATGATCCACTGCTCATCGCCTTTCCCAGAGATGATCCGCGCGACCCTCCGGCGCAAATCTCACCCGAAATGATTGACGGAAACCGCCTGCTGCTGCTGGAAGATGGCCATTGCCTTAAGGATCATGCACTGGCCGCCTGCAATCGGGCAGAATTGCGTAACGAAGCCACGATTACTGGTACTTCACTGCACACATTAGTGCAGATGGTCGACAATGGCCTTGGTCTTACGCTGTTGCCCGAAATGGCCGTTCAGGGTGGCATTCTGACTAATACACAGATCGTCACCCGTCCGATCCGCTCAGCCAGTGCCCGTCGCGAGATCGCCCTCATCTGGCGCCGCAACTCCCCGCGTGAAACCGATTTTCGCCTGATGGCCGATATACTCCGCACCGCGGCTACACAGCAGAAGGACAAAATGGCGGCTTAGGGGCGGCAGAAGGGAGATTGGGATGTTGGGAGCATGCGTCGCTGCTATTATCCGACTGATCACGCTAATCATCCCCGTGCTGGCTAATGGAAAAGCGCAAGGCCCCTTTTGACAGAACAGTCAGCGACGATAACGAACGCTTTTTAGGGATAAATAGCCAGCCCTACCCGCCGCCCCACTGCGCAGCCCTGTCATCATCTTCGGCAACCGCTTCAACCCACTCGCCAGATCCATCCTGCCGGATGGTCCGCTTCCAGAAGGGCGCTGAAACTTTGAGCCAGTCAATGAGGAAGGCACAGGCTTCCAGCGCAGCCCTCCGGTGCGAAGAGGCAGTACCAACGAACACAATACGCTCACCAACCGACAGCATACCATAGCGGTGGATCACGGTTACGCCCAGCAGCGGCCAACGGTCGGTGGCTTGGGCCACGATCTCCGCGATCTGCCGCTGCGTCATCGCCGGATAATGTTCAAGGTGCAGTGCGATAAGACCGCCATCATCGCGTACCAGCCCGGTAAAGCTTGCTACCGCGCCGCCGGGCAATGCTTCCAATCCGGCCAGTTCTGTGGCGGGATCAAAATTCTCCGTAGCCACCCTCACGATGAGATGTGGCGTCATCTCAGCCTCCGGTAACAGGCGGAAACAGCGCCAGTTCCCGTGATTCGCCGATCGCCGTATCAAGCGGCACAAAACGCTGATCGAGCGCCGCGCGCAACCGGGAGCGATCCGCAAAGGCAGCGGCATGACCGGGACTGTCGGTGGCCAGTGCATCAAGCAATGCCATGATCGTCGTTTCCGTGCCGGGATGGGCGATTTGCTGCTCATCCCGCCCGATGCGCTCGCGCACCCATGCAAAATAGAGGATGGTGAGTCTGGCCATGGCTCAGGCCGTCATATGTTTTAGGCCGACCCGCAGATAATCCCACCCCGTGACCAGCGTGATGAGTGCAGCCGCCCATAATGTCACAAGGCCGAACAACTGTATGAAGGTAATATGCGGCAAACCTCCAGCCAGGATCAATGCCCCAAGGGATACGAGTTGCAACGCCGTCTTCCATTTGGCGAGGCGTGACACTGGCACGGAAATGCGCAGGCCTGCCAAAAACTCGCGCAAGCCTGAGACGGCGATCTCGCGCAGCAGGATCACCAGCGCAGGAATGATGTGCACGCCCTGAATATTCCGGTTGGCGCACAAGATGAGAATAACCGCGCCGATCATGATCTTGTCCGCGATGGGATCAAGAAACACGCCCAGTCGTGAGACGGTGCCCTGCGCGCGGGCCAGATAGCCATCGAAATAATCTGTGATGCCCATCAGGCAATATAGTGCGAATGCCAGCAGATAGCCAAGGCTCCATGCCCGGTCGATCTCTGACGGCCAGAGCAGCGCCACCAGCAGCGGCACGGCAAGAATACGCGAAAGCGTCAGAATGTTCGGCAACAGCATCACGGCGCGCTCAGGCCTGCCACAGGGAACGGCCCCAGACAAGAGGCACGGCGGGAGCAACAGGCCAGCGGCGAGGCAGAAACCGGACAAAGTCAGCGACCAATAACATCGTGCGCCTTTTCTCCGGCGGATTTCGGGTCTAGAAGGCGCGCGCGGCGGCACAGGTTCCGTCCGGTCATGAAGAGTCGATGCACCTATGCAGGCATCCCTGCGGCTACTCGCTAATCGAAAGTTCCTTCCACTTTTCGTCACGCAGTTTCTCGGCGCTTTCAACGATAACCTGTTCAAGACGGCGATGATCCTCTTCGCTACCTATGTGGTGTTTGCAGACCCGCAGCAGGAATCGAACTTCAACGCCATTGCCACCGGACTGTTCATCCTCCCCTTCTTCCTGTTGTCAGCTATTTCCGGGCAACTGGCTGACAATATGGACAAGGCGAGGATCATCCGCTGGGTGAAACTGGCGGAGATCGGGATCATGAGCGTAGGCGCGGCTGGGCTGCTGCTCTGCCAGACACATCCATGGACCGGCGTGGGGCTGATGTTGGGGGCAGTGTTCGCAATGGGTATCCACTCCACCTTCTTCGGACCCATCAAATATGCCATTCTGCCGCAGCATCTGGACGAAGATCATGTGCTGGGCGGCACCGGACTTGTCGAGGCGGGCACTTATATCGCTATTCTTGCCGGTACCATCGTCGCCGGCTGGATCAGTCCGCCCTTAGCTGCGGGAGCGGTGTTCAGCGTGGCGCTACTGGGTTATTTAGCAGGGCGATTGGTCCCCCCCGCGCCGCGTCTCGGACCGCCAGTGCAGCTTGATTATAACCCTTTCCGCGCCTCATGGCGGCTGATTTACGGCACGATGCACATTCGCCGCCTGTTCCTCGCCATCATGTCGATCAGCTTCTTCTGGATGATCGCTACGGTGCTCATCGTCATCTTCCCGCCGATGGTGAAGAATGATTTCACCGCCAGCAAGGAAGTGGCGAGCCTGTTCCTTGCGATCTTTTCCATCGGCGTCGCTGTCGGTTCGGTCGCGATCAATCGGCTGCTGCAAGGTCATGTTTCTGCCCGCTACTCACCCATTTCAGTGCTGATGATGGCCGCATTCATCTGGTTCTTCCAGTTCGTATCAACGGGCTGGCCTGAAGCCCCCGCCGGCACGCTCTACAGCGTTACGGATTTTCTGACCCAGCCCTATAGCTGGCGCGTTCTGTTCGCACTGTTTGGTATCGCCATGTTCGGCGGCATGTTTGTCGTGCCGCTCTATGCCTTTCTCACGACCACCGTGCGCAAGGATGAGACTGCACGCACAGTCGCCGCAAACAATGTCGTCAACTCCGGCGCCATGGTCTTTGGGGCGCTGGTCATCCTCTTCGCTACGGGCGCGGGGCTCAGCAATGAACATGCTCTGCTCATCGTCTGCCTGATGTGCTTCTTTTCCGCCTTTCTTGCCTTCCGGCTCCATCGCGCTTGCGACGTAGATGCGCATGTACCTCAACAGGAACGCGCCAGCTGATCCCTGGCTTCAAAGAATGAACGTATAGGCTACGGTGAAGAAGGCCGCGAAGCTCAGCATGAACAGCTTCCAATCCTGATCTTCCGCGTCCACCGTAGGCAACCGCTCCGATTGCTCTGGTGAAGGCAGAAAGATGTGGCGAGGCAATCGTCGGCGGAACGGATGCCGCGCCTGTTCATGCGTCAGGACAAGGGCTCTTCTCATGTCGAGCATGGTTATCATTTCGGCAACCACCTGAACAGAGGCCCTGCCCCGCTGTCCCGCCGCGGGACTATCGCCGTGTGCAACGCTGCCATCTATCTGCGTTTCGTCGCAAAAGCGGCGATAATCAGCCTTCCACGCCATTATGGAAAACTTTTTATTAATGATATCGCAGCCATGCTCCGATCAAGCGGCGTTCAGCGCGCCCGCACGACCGGAGCCTCAAAACCATGTTTCCCACGATTAAATGGACCACGCCTTTTGCGCTTGTCCTGCTCCTTGCAGGGTGTGGCGGCGCAGGTGGCGTTAACTCCACACCGGCGCCTCCACCGTCCGTTGGCACCCCTGCACCAACGCCCGGCCCTACCCCCTCACCATCGCCATCGCCTGCACCCACTCCGTCTCCATCCCCGACACCGTCTCCGACGCCTTCCCCTTCTCCTTCTCCTTCTCCTTCTCCTTCTCCTTCTCCCACACCTACACCTACGCCTACACCCACGCCCACCACGGGCGGATCTAATGCTGATCTCATGGGACCGCTGAAATCGGAGACGTTCACCAGCGACGGAGCGAACGCATCCGGACAGTTCCACAAAGACAAGCGTCCCGTTCAGAACGCCGCCGCCACATCCGCTGGCTTCGCGATCGCTTATGATGCGTCGACGCAGAGCTATACGATCAGCACTGCCGGGCGCAGCGCAACCTTCGGACCAGCTGATCTGGTCACATCCGACTCGCCGGATCTGATGAGCTTCCAGCGGTCCGCGCCGGACAATGAGGCGTTGACGATGACTCGCTCCGGCACCAGTGGTCCGCTCAATTATCAATATGTGAAAGGCGGCGCGTGGGAGCGCGCCACGCGGACGGGCGACCAGCTCGATTTTTCCTATGATCCATTCACCTTCGGCGTGGAGACGCCGGATGCCGCGCTGCGCCGTACCGGCACCGGCAGCTATGCCGTTGCGCTGGTCGGCACCCGCGCCATGAGTGAACCTTACGCCATGCTTGGCGACGGCATCTTACAAGTCGATTTTCAACGAGGCATGCTATCAAGCAGCGGTCGTTTACGCACGATTGACGTTTCCGCCAATAATCTCATCAAGGCTGATGGGAGCTTTTTCGGTGAGGCGAGCCTGATGGGCGCGGCGAACGCCTTTTCCGGCAGTTTCGTTCTGGATGACGGCACTCGCCTGACCGGCGGCTGGGCTGGCAGGTTTTATGGGCCCGGCAGCGAGGAAGTCGGCGCTGTCTGGCATATGACCAGTCCGGATGGTCAGATAGCGGCGGGCTATCTGCTCGGCCGGCAGGATGGCACCATTCCGCCCTTCAACACCAGCATCGCCCGGCTGGAATTTGCCGAAAGCTTCGAGCATCAATTCAGCCAGCTATCGTTCGAGGATAGCGGCGGCAGCACCAGCGCGCCCGATCCGGCCTGGCTCCGCTCGACGAGCCAACTCAGCGTCGATCCCGCTAATGGCCAGTTCACCTATACCGGCGCGGGCGGGATCGATACGCGCTTTCGCGCTGCCGATCGCGACACAGCCGCATCAGACAGCACGGCCGATGTCTATCGGATGACGGATGCCACGGGGGCCGCCTATACGCTGACGCTCAACAAAGCGGGCGCGAGCAATCCCGCTATCGCCCTGACCTATGCAAGCTTCGGCCACTGGGAAAAGGCGCAAGGAACCGACCGGCTCGACCGCTGGTTCGCCTGGGGCATTCGCACCAACCCCCTGCAAATCCCGGCCGGCACGGCTCGTTTTGATGGTATTCTCCGTGGCACGGCTGTCCGCTCCCACGGCGGAGCGGTTTATTCACTGAATGGCACCAGCCGTTTCGATATGAACTTCAGCACGGGCAATTTCACAGGATCACTCAATCCGCTCGGCATCAGCCTTGTTGACGATAGCCCACATAATTTCGGCAGCTTCGCCATCGCAAACGGCAAGATCCAGAGCGATGCCGGACTTCATGCGGACATCGTCAATGGCGCCAACGCCTACCTTGGCTTTTTCGAGGGTGCGCTGTTCGGTCCGCACGCCGCCGAGCTGGGCGGCAGCTTCCGGTTCCAGTCCGAGGCCGGTAATGGCAGCAACGCCATGACCCTGAGCGGCGCCATCGTCGCAAAACGGTCAGACCCTTGATGGGGCGAGCAGCTTGCGATCAATAGCCGCATGACACGCCCGTCGACGCGCGCGGTTCTCGCCTTGCTCTGCGCACTGACCATGCCGGGCACGACCTATGCCCGACAAGCCGCCACGCAGAGCGAGCAGACCGCGCAGACCGGTGACACGATGCCCGCCTCCGCACCGACGAGCCTGCCCGACACCCCGCAACTCTCCGGTGACGGCACGGCTCTCACCGGACTCAGTGCTGCGCAAATTTTCGACCTTGCCGAGCAGGCGCAGGCGACCGGCCGCTTTGCCGATGCCGAGGCGATCTACGCCGCTCTGGCTCGCGACCCGGATATCGATATCCGCTCCGAAGCGCGCTTCCGCCTTGGCATGATGCTGGCGGATCAGCAGCGCCACGCCGATGCTGCGCTGGCCTTCCGCGCCATATTGGATGAGCAACCGGGCGCGGCGCGGGTGCGGCTGGAACTGGCGCGCGTGCTGGCGGCCATGGGGGATGAGGGCCGCGCGCGCCAGCAGCTTCGTCAGGCGCAGGCGAGCGGTCTGCCGCCGGACGTTGCGCAGGTGGTCGATCGTTTCGCCACCGCGCTGCGCTCCAACCAGCGCTTTGGCGGCAATATCGAATTCGCACTGGCGCCGGACAGCAACATCAACCGCGCGACCGATGCGCGGACGCTCGACACTGCCGTCGCGCCGCTCACCCTCTCTGACGACGCGCGCCAGAAATCCGGCCTCGGCGCTCATCTCACCGGGCAGGTTTATGCGCGGCTCGACCTTGGCGAGCGCCTCACGCTGGTCCCCCGCCTGTCAGGCGACGGGACCTTCTATCGGCAAGGGCAGTTTAACGACGTCTCCGGCAGCGCGCTGATCGGCATCGAGTGGCGGGCAGGTCGCGACCGGATCATCCCCTCCGTCGGCGTCACGTGGCGGACTTATGGCGGCAAGGCCTATGCCCGCACCAAAGCCGCCGATATCCGCTGGACCCATCGCCTCGGCCGCCGTGCGCAGGCGGACACGAGCTTTTCTTACGGCCGCACCCATTATCTCCAGAACAGCTTGCAGGATGGCAATTTGTTCAACCTCGGCATCAGCCTTGAGCGTGCGCTCTCCGCACGCAGCGGCATCGGCCTCTCGCTAAGCGGCAGCCGCCAGACCGCGCGCGACCCTGCTTATGCGACGGCGGCGGGTGGCATCACCCTGCTCGGCTGGCGCGACATGGGCAAGGTCACGCTCTTCGCCAACACCACGGCGCGCCGGCTTGAATCCGATGCGGCCGTGCTGTTCGGCGGGGTTCCGCTGTTTGGCGACCGGCGCAAGGAATGGTTCCTGCGCGCCGGTGCGGGGGCAACCTTCCGCCAGATCGAGGTGGCCGGCTTCTCGCCTGTCGTCCGCCTCGCCTATGAGCGCAACATCTCCACGGTCGGCATTTACGACTATCAGCGTGCCACGGTCGATGTCGGCATCACCCGCGCCTTCTAGGGCAAGGCGCGCATATATTCCGTCGCTGCCGCAGCCTCATGCGCCTGGAAGCCGAGCGCTGCGTAAAAGCCCGGCGCATGCACGCTGGCGAGCGGCGGCCGCGTGACGAGACGCCGGCACCCGGCCGCCCGCGCGACATCCGCAGCCGCGCCGACAAGGCGATGCCCCAGCCCCAATCCGCGCGATCCCTCCATCACGAACAGCTGACGCAGATCGAGCGCCTCGCCAGCCGCGTCCGCCTCCAGCAGCGCATAGCCCACCACATAGCCGAACCGCTCGGCCACCAGCCCGTGAAGGCGCGATGCCGGCGCACGCAGACCGGCCTCCAGAGCGGCGGCGTCGAGCGGCGGAGCCGCGCGGTCGGCGCGGTCGGCGTGGTCGGCGTGGTCGGCGTGGTCGACAAGGCACAGCCGCGCGATCAGGGCGGCGACAACCGGCACATCATGGCGCGCCATCGGCCGCACCCGGCCTTGCGCTTCGATCATTGCTTCTACAGGGGACATAGCGGCCTTCCTCATCTGGCCGCCACTGACTGTCTCATCTCCCGACACCGCTCAGCGGCGGCATCGTTTCAAGACATGATCGAACGAGCCGCGTCTATATCCGACGAAGCCAATAAAAGCTGACGAGGCCAACCTGCGCGATCATGGCCGCGCTATGGTCCCGTCAGGCGGTGACTGTCAAGCAGGCCGGCACCGGCGCGGTGCATTAGCGGACGGTTCCGGTCTATCGAATCGCCCTTTTCACGCCTTTTCGGGTATCATGATACCGGAATGTCGGCATAGCGGCCCGGGCGGTGGGTGCGCGTCATCCGTGCCAGCGTCCGCTCGATGCTGGCGAGCAGCGCGGGCACGCCGGTATCGCCGGGATGGACGGCGATGCGCGCGACCGGCGTCATCCGCAGCACCGGCGGCAGCGCCCACGCCGCCAGCAGCGAGGAAGCGATGCGCGGGCGGCTGCGGCTCGCCCATGTGATGACCGGCCCGGTCGCCAGCGGACGGGCCCGCTCGGCCGGGTTCCAGATGCGCCAATGATCCTCCGCCAGCGCGAAGCCGGCGCGCGCCATCGCCGCGTGCGCGCCCGGCCCGTAAAGCCAGGCCGGGGCGATGAAGCCCGCCACGGGGCGGCCGATAATATCCTCGACAAGCGCGCGGCCATCGACCATCCGGCGATAGGCCGTCGCCTCGTCCAGCCCGAGAAACTCGCCCTCCGACGCCGTCATATGCTTCGCCTTGAGACGCGCGGCGAGCCCATCATGCGCGGTCTCGTCGCGGTGGAACCAGCCATGGACGAACATCTCCGCGCCCGCCTCCGCCCAGCCGCGCAACCGCGCGGCAAACGGCGTGCCGGCGCGCAGCGGCGCCTGCCCCCAATGATCCGGCACGACGAGCATGGCGATCCTGTCCACCGGCACATGCACCGCGAGATGATCGCGCAGCCGATCCACCTGTCCTTCCGAGCGCGGCCCGACATCATGGATCGAGGTGAGCAGCAGGCGATCAACCGTCATGACGCGGCTCCCCGTCCCGACCTGCCCCGGAGCAGGCGCGCGCCGCATGGCGATGCCGGCCCCGGCGCCCTGCGTCCCGCAGCGCGCGGGCCGACCGGCGACAAGCGTTGGCGGGAGGAATGGCGGCGGCGGCGAGCACGACGATGAGCGGGCGGTCAAATGGCATGACGCAGCGCTCCGGTCCCGACGATGACGCAGGCGGAGCTTGCACGCCGTCGATGATGGGGCAGTGCAGCACCACAGCCGAGCGCCGGCCTTGCCCGATGTCCCCCGCAGCACCGGAGACAACCGGCCGCAAGGGATGGCGGAAGCGTGTGGGTAGCGACGGATGCGGTATGCAGTGGCGGTCAAATGGCATGACGCAGCGCTCCGGTCCCGACGACGACGCGGGCGGAGCTTGCACGCCATCGATGATGGAGCAGTGCAGCGCCGCAGCCGAGAGTCGGCCTTGTCCGATGGCCCCCGAAACGCCGGAGGCATCCGGTCGCAGGTGATGGCGGATGCGTGCGGGTGGCGACGGACGCGGCTTGCAGTGGCGGTCAAATGTCATGACGCAGCGCTCCAGTCCCGACGATGACGCCGGCGG
>Ga0182736_1000322_pt1 | contig 81586 bp, 86 predicted proteins | sample eDN5th30CKraftBY_FD_128882 | JGI IMG/M metagenome (GOLD analysis project Ga0182736, IMG submission 128882) | Enriched backyard soil microbial communities from Emeryville, California, USA - eDNA 5th pass 30_C Kraft BY (version 2) (version 2) | ecosystem: Environmental > Terrestrial > Soil >... | reverse complement strand
CCGAGCGGCCCGCGGCGTAGTCGGCCAGCAACCGGGCGGTGGCCGGAGCGACGACGATCAGGTCCGCACCCTGGCCGAGCCGGGTGTGCGGGATCGGGCTGTCCTCGTCCCAGAGGGACGTCTGCACCGGCTCGGAGGCCAGGGCCGACAGGGTGGTCTCGCCGATGAAGCGGGACGCGCCCTTGGTCATGATCGGCGACACGTGGGCGCCGGCGTCGACCAGGCGGCGGCAGACCTCGACGGCCTTGTACGCGGCGATGCCGCCGGTCACGCCCAGGACGATGCGCCGACCGGCGAACATGGCAGCGATCAGCGAGGCGCGGGGATCAGGCTTCGGCGTCGAGCGCCGCAGCGTCGAGCGCGGCCTGGGCCTCGGCGGCCTCGGCCTCGGGGTCGATCTGGACGGCCTCGATCTTGTCGGCCGCGATCTCCTCGAACGCGATCGACAGCGGCTTGCGCGCGATCGACGTGACCTGCGGCGGGACCAGGCTGCCCGAGGTGTCGCCGAGCTGGCCGAAGTACGAGTTGATCTGGCGGGCGCGCTTGGCACCGAGGGTCACCAGCCGGAACTTCGAGTCGGCTCGGGTGAGGAGCTCCTCGATGGGCGGGTTCATCATCGTCTCGTGCTGCCAGGTCATGGTGTCCGTGTCCTTCGTCGTGTGCGCCGTGAGGCCGGTCGATCGTACCAACCGGACGCGCCGACGAGCGAGATGGGCCCGACCGGCGCGCCGAAGCGGCGCGAGAGGGGCCCGAGGCCCCCCGTCGCGCCGTCAGGTCCGATCGCCTGCCTCGACGGCCTCCGCCGCGGCGACGATCTGGTCGATGATCGCCTCGGGGGCCGTGGTGGTGGAGTCGACGACCAGGTCGTAGATGGAGAGGTCCTGGAGGTCGATCCCGTAGAAGTCCTGGTAGCGGGTTCGCTCGGACGCCTCCCGCTCCTGGTTGGTGGCCAGCGCCTCGTCGGTGTCGTGACCGTCGCGGGCGCCGACGCGGCGCGCGCGCTCGACCTCGTCGCAGTGGATCCAGATGCGCAGGGCACGGAGCGCAGCTCTGGTGGCCAGCCAGCCGGCAAGTCGGGACTCGAGCAAGACGTCACCGGCCTGTGCCCGCTCGACCAGGCGGTCGTCGAGGGCGCGGTCGATCGAGTCGTCGGCTTCGGCGATGCGGGCGAACTCGGCGAGGGACACGCCTTTCTCGGACGCCAGGGTCCGGAAGACGGTGCCACCGTCGAGGTGGTCCACGCCGAGTCGGGTCGCGACGGTACGGGCGACGGTGCTGGTCCCTGAGCCGGGCAGGCCCGACAGGGTGATCAGCACGCGGTCAGGAGAACGCAGCGAGCAGCGCTTCGCGCTGCTGCTTGCCGAGACCGCGGAGCCGCCGGGTGTCGGCGATCCCGATCTCGTCCATGGTCCGGCGAGCCTTGACCTTGCCCACGCCGGGCAGGGACTCGAGGACCGCGAGCACCTTGGTCTTGCCGACCAGGTCGCTCGTCTCGGCCTCCTCGAGGACCTCGGACAGCGAGACCGAACCGAGCTTCAAGCGTTCCTTGAGCTCGGCGCGGGCCTTGCGCGCCGCAGCGGCCTTCTCGAGGGCAGCTGCGCGCTGCTCGGGGGTGAGTGACGGAGGTTGTGCCATGACGAAAACCCTACCCCTGCCTGGTGTTCCACGTACGTGATGATGCGACGCACGTCACATCGAGTGACCGCGTGGATACATCTGACGAGACGTCAGCGATCACAGGCTGATCGACTCCACCAACTGGGAGGCCGCGACGACGGGGTCGTCGGCCTGGGTGACAGCCCGGCCGATCACCAGCAGGTCGGCGCCGGCGTCGAACGCCTCCTGCGGCGTGGCGGCTCGCGCCTGGTCGTGCGTGGGGGTGCCCACCGGGCGGATGCCCGGGGTCACGATGGTGAGGCGCGGGCCCATCTGACGGGCGTCGCGGGCGTCGGCCACAGCGCAGACCAAGCCGCCGCAGCCGGCCTCGATGGCCAGGGCGACGCGCTTGGGGAGGATGTGCGGCGGGGCGGTGTTGTCGCTGGTGAGCACCGTGACCGCGAGGGCGGTGGGCTCGGGCAGGCCGGCGCTGGCGGCACCCTCGTTCAGGCCCTCGACCCCGGCACGCAGCATGTCGACGCCGCCGAACGCGTGCATCGTGGTGTACGAAGCGCCCAGCGAACCCAGGACCCTCGATGCCTTGTTCACCGTGGTGGGGATGTCGTGGAGCTTCAGGTCGACGAAGACCTCGTAGCCCAGGTCGACCATGGTCTCGATGGCGTCGGGGCCGGCCGCGCTGTAGAGCTCGAGGCCGACCTTGGCCACGCCGAACCAGGGCCGCAGCGTCTGGGCCATGCGCCGGGCCGCCACCAGGTCGTCGAGGTCGAGCATGAGCGCGAGGCGCCGCCGCACGTCGTGGTCGGCGTCGACCAGGGGGGCCTCAACGTTCGCGGTCGTGTCCATGGATCGCTCCGATCAGTTCGCCCACGTCACGGACTCCGTGACGGCGACACCAGTCAACCAGTCCTACCGCAACCTGTCCCGGGGCCCGGGGATCCGCGAAGGTCGCCGTCCCCACCTGGACCGCCGCCGCTCCCGCCACCACGAGCTCGGCCGCCGTCTCGCCGTCGACGACGCCGCCGGCACCCACGATGGGCACGTCGGGCCGCGCCGCGGCGACGTCGTGGACCGCCCGGACGGCGACCGGGTGGATCGCCGGTCCCGACAGCCCTCCCCCGCCGTTGCCCAGCCGGTACGTCCGGGTGGCCGGGTCGATCGCCATCCCCATCACCGTGTTCACGAGGGTCACGGCTTCGGCTCCGCCCGCCATCGCGGCGTCGACGATGGGCAGGAGGTCGCCGACGTTGGGGCTGAGCTTCGCCCAGCGGGGGCGGCCGCACCCGGCGGTGACCTCCATGGCGGCCTGGGTGGCTTCGGCCGAGTGGGCGAACATGCCGGAGCGGTCCTCGACGTTCGGGCAGCTCAGGTTCACCTCGACCGCGACCACCCCGGCGGGGGCATCGGCCAGCAGGTCGGCGGCTCGGCGGTAGTCGTCGACCGAGCGGCCCCAGATCGACGCCACCACGGTGGCGCCGGTGGCGAGGAGCGCCGGCAGGTCGTCGGCCATCCACGCCGCGACGCCGGGCCCCTGGAGCCCGACGGCGTTGAGCATGCCGGCGGTGGCCTCGTGGACCCGTGGCGCCGGGTTGCCGGGCCACGGGTCGGCCGAGACCGACTTGGTGACGACCGCGCCGAGGCCGGCGAGGTCGACGTAGGGCCCCAGCTCGGCACCGTGGCCGGCCGTGCCCGACGCGGTCAGGACGGGGTTGCGGAGCTCGATGCTGCCGACGCGGGTCGGCAGGGCCGGGATGGGCGCGAGCCGCTTCCGGCCCACGATCAGTGGAACTCCTGGAGGGGTTTCACCTGGAGCTCGTGGGTGGACCAGTCGCCCATGCCGTCGGCCGCGGCGAGCGCCGCCGCGGCCGTGGTGAGGCACGGGATGCCGGCCACGCCGGCCGCGGCTCGGATGTAGCCGCCGTCGGCGCGGGGGCCACGGCCCTTCGGGCTGTTGACGACCATCTGGATGTCGCCAGCCTCGATGAGGTCGACGGCGGTCTCGCCGGCGCCCTCCTCGCCGAGCTTGTCGACCCGTCGAGCCACCGGGATGCCGGCGGCCTCGAACGCGGCGGCGGTGCCCTCGGTGGCGACGAGCTCGAAGCCGAGGTCGACGAACGACCGGGCCGCCTTCACGCCGCCGGGCTTGTCGCGGTCGGCGAGCGAGAAGAAGATCCGCCCGGACTCGGGCAGCCGGTCCCCTGCCGCGATCTGGCTCTTGGCGAAGGCCAGGCCGAACGACCGGTCGATGCCCATGACCTCGCCCGTGGACCGCATCTCCGGGCCGAGCACCCGGTCGGCGTCGGGGAAGCGGTTGAACGGGAGGACGGCCTCCTTGACGGCGACGTGGCCGTCGGTGGAGCCGGCCCGCATGAGGCCCTCGGCCCGCAGCTCCTCGAGCGTCGAGCCGGTCATGACCCGGCTGGCGACCTTCACGAGCGGCACGCCGGTGGCCTTGGCCACGAACGGGACCGTCCGGCTGGCACGGGGGTTGGCCTCGATGACGAAGACCTCGCCGTCGCGCACGGCGTACTGCACGTTGATGAGGCCGACGACGTCGAGCGCCTCGGCGATCGACCGGGTGTGGGCCTCGATCGTGGCGACGGTCTCGGCGCCGAGCGAGTAGGGCGGGATGGCGCAGGCCGAGTCACCGGAGTGGACCCCGGCCTCCTCGACGTGCTCCATGACGCCGCCGATGACGACCTCGCCGGTGCGGTCGCGGATGGCGTCGACGTCGACCTCGGTGGCGTCCTCGAGGAACCGGTCGACCAGCACGGGCCGCTCGGCGGAGAGACCGCCCTCCTTGCCGAGCGAGCCGAAACCGGCCAGCGCGGCCATCGCCTTCTCGAGCTGGGCGTCGTCGTAGACGATCTCCATGGCCCGGCCGCCGAGGACGTACGACGGGCGGACGAGCACGGGGTAGGCGATCTCGTCGGCGATGGCCTTGGCCGTCTCGTAGGTGGTGGCGGTGCCGCCGGGAGGCTGCGGGATCCCGAGCTTCGTGCAGAGGGCGTTCCAGCCCTCGCGGTCCTCGGCCAGGTCGATGGACGCCGCGGAGGTGCCGAGCACCAGGCCCTCGGGCAGGAGGCCCGACAGCTTGAGCGGCGTCTGCCCGCCGAGCGACACGATCACGCCGGCCAGCTCACCCGAGGCCTGCTCGCCCTCGATGACGTTCATGACGTCCTCGTAGGTGAGCGGCTCGAAGTACAGGCGGTCCGAGGTGTCGTAGTCCGTGGAGACCGTCTCGGGGTTGCAGTTGAGCATGATCGTCTCGAAGCCGGCGTCCCGCAGGGAGAAGCTGGCGTGGACGCAGCAGTAGTCGAACTCGATGCCCTGGCCGATGCGGTTGGGGCCCGACCCCAGGATCAGGACCTTCTTGCGGTCGCTGGGCCGGACCTCGTCCTCGTCCTCGTAGGTCGAGTAGTGGTACGGCGTCTCGGCATCGAACTCGGCGCCGCAGGTGTCGACGGTCTTGAACGTGGCCCGTACGCCGGCGGCGAGGCGGGCGGCGCGCACGTCGCGCTCGGTGGCGCCCCAGAGGTGGGCGAGCTGGGCGTCGCCGAAGCCGAGGCGCTTGGCCCGGCGCCAGGCGGCGCGGGTCATGCCGGCCAGGCCGGTCTCCTCGAGCGCGGCCCGCTCCTCGGTGATCTGGCTCATCTGGTCGAGGAACCAGGGGTCGACCCTGGTCTCGTCGTAGATGCGCTCGAGCGGGATGCCTCGGCGGATGGCGGCCTCCAGCTGGAACGGCCGCTCGGGGGTGCCGATCGAGGCGGCGGCGACGAGGTCGTCGTCGGACAGCTCGTCGTACGCGGCCTCCGCAGGATCGCCGTTGAGGCCGAGGCGGCCGTGCTCGAGCGAGCGCAGCGCCTTCTGGAGCGACTCGGGGAAGGTCCGCCCGATGGCCATGGCCTCGCCGACCGACTGCATCTGGGTGCCGAGGACGGCCCGCTGGCCGGGGAACTTCTCGAACGCCCACCGCGGGACCTTCGTGACCACGTAGTCGATGGTGGGCTCGAAGCTCGCCGGCGTCTTCTTCGTGATGTCGTTCGGGATCTCGTCGAGCGTGTACCCGACGGCGAGGCGGGCGGCGATCTTGGCGATCGGGAAGCCGGTGGCCTTCGAGGCGAGCGCCGACGAGCGCGACACCCGGGGGTTCATCTCGATCACGACCATGTCGCCGTTCTCGGGGTTCAGCGCGAACTGCACGTTCGAGCCGCCGGTCTCGACGCCGACGCGGCGCAGGCAGGCGAAGGCCGCGTCGCGCATCTTCTGGTACTCGACGTCGGAGAGGGTCTGGGCCGGGGCGACCGTGATCGAGTCACCCGTGTGGACCCCCATCGGGTCGACGTTCTCGATCGAGCAGATGATCACGCAGTTGTCCGCGTGGTCCCGCATGACCTCGAGCTCGTACTCCTTCCAGCCCGCGATGCTCTTCTCGATGAGGATCTCGGTGATGGGGCTGGCGTCGAGGCCGAAGCTGGCGACCTTCTCGAACTCCTCGGGCGTCGAGGCGATGCCCGTGCCCTTGCCGCCCAGGATGAACGCCGGGCGGATCACGACGGGCAGGCCGATCTCGGTGACCACCTCGCGGGCCTTGACCATGGCCGCGGCGACCTGCTCGCCCTTGGGGGCGTGCTTCAGCTCGGCCGGGGGCCGGGCCGAGCCCGACGACGGCACGTCGAGGCCGATCTCGATCATGGCGATCTTGAACCGCTCGCGGTCCTCGGCGGTGGCGATGGCCTCGGCGTCGGCGCCGATCAGCTCCACGCCGTACTGGTCGAGCACGCCGGCTTCGACCAGCTCCATCGCCAGGTTCAGCGCGGTCTGGCCGCCGAGCGTCGGGAGCAGTGCGTCGGGCCGCTCCTTCTCGATGATCTTGGTGAGGATCTCGACGTCGAGCGGCTCCACGTAGGTGGCGTCGGCGAAGTCGGGGTCGGTCATGATCGTGGCCGGGTTCGAGTTGGCCAGGATCACCCGGTAGCCCTCCTCGCGGAGGACGCGGCACGCCTGGGTGCCCGAGTAGTCGAACTCGCAGGCCTGCCCGATGACGATGGGGCCCGAGCCGATCAGCAGGATCGAGGAGAGGTCGGTGCGCTTCGGCATCAGTTGCCAGCCTTCGTGCGGGTCATGAGCTGGGCGAAGTCCTCGAAGAGGTAGGCGGAGTCGTGGGGGCCGGGCCCCGCTTCGGGATGGTGCTGGACCGAGAAGGCCGGCACGTCGAGCGCCCGGATCCCCTCGATCACGCCGTCGTTCAGGTTGACGTGGGTGACGTCGGCCCGGTCGAGGGAGCCCTCGGCGACGGCGAAGTTGTGGTTCTGGCTGGTGATCTCGACGGCCCCGTCACGGAGGCGGCGGACCGGGTGGTTGCCGCCGTGGTGGCCGAACGGGAGCTTCTCGGTGGTGCCGCCGAGCGCGGTGGCGAGGAGCTGGTGGCCCAGGCAGATGCCGAACACCGGGACCTCGCCGAGCAGCGAGCGGATGGCGTCGACCCCGTAGGAGACCGTGGCCGGATCGCCGGGGCCGTTCGACAGGAACACCCCGTCGGGCGCCTTGGCCAGCACCTCGTCGGCCGGCGTGGTGGCCGGCACGACCTCGACGGTGGCGATGCCGGAGAGGTGGCGCAGGATCGTGGTCTTGATGCCGAAGTCGTAGGCCACGACCCGGAAGGGGCCGCCGGCGACGGTGTAGGGCTCGGCGGTGGTGACCTGGCCGACCAGGTCGACGCCGTCGGTGCCCGGCTCGGCCTGGGCCGCGGCCTTGAGGGCGGTCTCGTCGACGACGCTCCCGTCGGGGGCTTCGCCGAGTGCGCCGAACGCCCCGGGCATCGCCCCGGTGTCGCGGATGTGGCGGGTGAGGCGGCGGGTGTCGACGCCGCCGATGCCGGGCACGCCGTGGCGGCTGAGCCACTCGTCGAGGTCCTCGGTGGCGCGCCAGTTGGAGCGGCGGCGGGCCAGCTCCCGGACGACCACGCCCCGGCAGAACGGCTGCCGGGACTCGTCGTCGGACGCGGTCACGCCGTAGTTCCCGATGTGCGGGTAGGTGAAGGTGATGATCTGCCCGGCGTAGGACGGGTCCGACAGGACCTCCTGGTAGCCGGAGAGCACGGTGTTGAAGACGACCTCACCGGTGGCGATGCCCGAGGCAGGGGTGGCGCCGAGCGCCTCGCCCTCGAACACGGTGCCGTCGGTGAGGACGAGGAGCGCGTCGCGGACGGTCACTTCCGACCCCCGACGACCTGTGCCCGGGCAAAAAGAAAGCCCCCGCAAGGGGGCTCGGGCGGCGAAACGAGTTGGGACATCTGCACTCTCCTGTCCGTGCGGGCCTCACAGGACCCGCTTCACGGTCAGGAGGACAACGTATCAGCCGCGCCCGGTCCCGCCCGACTCGAATCGGCGCCCGAGGCGGCAGAACGTCGTAGCGTTCGCGCATGGCCCTCCCTGCACCCGCGCCCGACCGAACCGCCGTCGTCACCGGAGCCTCGTCGGGCATCGGCGCCGCCATCGCCCGCGACCTCGCGGGGCGCGGCTGGGGTTGCACCCTCGTCGCCCGGTCGGCCGACAAGCTCACCGAGCTGGCCGCCGAGCTCCGGGGGTCCGGGGTGCGCGCCGAGGTCCTGCCCGCCGACCTCACCGACCGCACCGCGCGGGCCGAGCTGCTCGACCGGGTCACGGACCTCGGCCTCACGCCCGACCTGCTGGTCAACAACGCCGGCCTCTCGACGCTGGGCCGCGTCGCCGAGGCGGACCCCGAGCGGGAGATGGCGATGATCGAGCTCGACGTCGTGGCGGTGGTCGACCTCACCGTCCGCTTCCTGCCCGGCATGGTCGAGCGCGGCCAGGGCGGGATCCTCAACGTGGCCTCCACCGCGGCGTTCCAGCCGCTCCCCGGACAGGCCGGCTACGGCGGCTGCAAGGCGTTCGTGCTCTCCTACACGCGCAGCCTCGGCGGCGAGCTCAAGGGCACGGGCGTCCACGCCACCGCCCTCTGCCCCGGCCCGGTCGACACCGGGTTCGGCGAAGCCGCTGGCTTCGACAAGGACGAGGCCGAGGCCTCCCTCCCGAGCTTCATGTGGGAGTCGCCCGAGGCCGTGGCCAAGACCGGCCTCGACGCCCTGGCCGCCAACCACCCCGTGGCGATCCCCGGCACGGCGAACCGCATCGGCGCCACGTTCGCCAACCTCGCGCCGAAGCGCCTCCTCGTCCCGCTCCTCGCCTCGAGGCACCCCGCCCTCAAGTAGCGGCACCACCCAGCACCTCGTCCACGTCCACGAGCACGAGGAAGGTCGCGCCGGGAGCCGGGTCCGAGGCCAGGTCCGACGACAGCGCCTCGAAGCAGGACTCGCACACGAGCGCGGAGCGGACGACCGGGCGCTCGTCGTACGAGCGCAGCTCCACCTCGATGACCTGGCCGCCGTCGAGCTCGTAGCCGCACCCGTCGCAGGTGGACGGGAGCTCGACGTCGGCAGTGCTGACGTCGATGACGGTCCCCTCGCCCCAGTCCACGGGCCGACCTCTAGCGCTGGGCTTCGCCGCTGATGACGACGGGCTCGCCGGCGAGGATCGTGTGGCGGACCCGGCCCTTCAGCTCGCGGCCCTGGTACGGGGTGTTGGTGCTGCGGCTGGCCATGGCGGCGCCGTCGACGGTCCAGGTGACCTCGGGGTCGATGACGCACAGGTTGGCCGGGTTGCCCTCGGCCACGGGCAGGCCGTGGGTGTCGCCGGCGCCGATGACCGCGGCCGGGTTCCACGACAGGGCGGCGAGGACCTGCTGGATCGGCAGGTCCAGCTCCGTCAGCGCGAGCGCCAGCGCGGTCTCCAGGCCGAGCATCCCGGGAGGAGCCTGGTCGAACGGCAGCTCCTTGGTCTCGGCGGTGTGCGGGGCGTGGTCGGTGGCGATGATGCCGATGGCGCCGTCGGCCAGGCCCGCCTTCACCGCGGCCACGTCCTCGGCGGTCCGCAGGGGCGGGTTCACCTTGAAGACCGGGTCGTAGGACGCGCACTCGGCATCGGTCAGCGTGAAGTGGTGGGTGGTGGCCTCGGCGGTGACCGGGAGGCCGGCGGCGATGGCGTCGCGGATCATGGCGACGGACCGGGCCGTGCTCATGTGCTGGAAGTGGACCTTGCAGCCGGTGAGGCGGGCGAGGGCGATGTCGCGCATCACCATCAGCTCCTCGGCCTCGGCGGGCTGGCCGGGGATGCCGAGGCGGGCGGACCACTCCCCCTCGTGCATGTGGCCGCCACCGCAGAGGGCGTCGTCCTCGCAGTGCTGGGCGAGCGTGACGCCCAGGCCGGTGGCGTACTCCATGGCCCGCCGCATGAGGGCGTTGCTCTGCACGCCCGAGCCGTCGTCGGTGAACAGGCGCACGCCGAGCGCGGCCATCTCGGCCATCGGGGCCAGCTGCTCGCCGCCGCGGCCCACGGTGATGGCACCGGAGGTGTACACGTCGCACGGCGCGGTGCGGCCCAGGTCGAGCACCTGCTGCACGACCGCGGCGCTGTCGATGGCCGGGGTCGTGTTCGGCATGGCGAGGATCGCCGTGTAGCCGCCGAGCGCGGCGCCACGGGCACCGGTCTCGACCGTCTCGGCCTCCTCCTTGCCCGGCTCGCGGAGGTGGGTGTGGACGTCGACGAGGCCGGGCGCCACGATGCAGCCGGCGGCGTCGAGCGTGCGGTCGGCATCGAGGTCGGCGCCGACCGCGGCGATGCGGCCGTCGGCGATGACGACGTCGGCGGTGCGCTCACCGGTGGCGTCGACGACGCGCCCGCCCTTGATGACGATGGACGGGGACTCAGGCACGGGCGGGATCTTCCTCGGTGTGGGCGGACGGGCTGTCGGTCGGTGTGGGGTCGGTGCGGATCGGGGGCGCCGCCGGCGGGGCGACGAGGCCGGTGCCGGAGCCGAGCAGCAGGTACAGGACGGCCATGCGGACGGCCACGCCGTTGCGCACCTGGTCGAGGATCACCGACCGGGGCAGGTCGGCGACCTCGGCGGCGATCTCCACGCCTCGGTTCATCGGGCCCGGGTGCATCACCAGGGCGTCGTCGGCGAGCAGGTCGACCCGGCGGTTGGTCAGGCCGAAGCAGGCCGTGTACTCCCGCAGCGACGGGAGCAGGGCCTCGTTCATGCGCTCGCGCTGCATGCGGAGCAGGTACACGACGTCGACGGTGGGCAGCACCTGGTCGAGGTCGTGGCTGACCTTGACCGGCCAGCCCTCCAGGCTCGGCGGCAGCAGCGTCGGCGGCGCGACGAGCGTCACCTCGGCCCCCATCGCCGTGAACGCCAGCACGTCGGATCGGGCGACCCGGCTGTGCTTGATGTCGCCGACGATCGCGATGTGCTGGCCGCGCAGGTCGCCGCGGTGCTGGCGGATCGTGTAGCAGTCGAGCAGCGCCTGGGTGGGGTGGGCGTGCCAGCCGTCGCCGGCGTTGATGACCGCCGCATCGACCCAGCCGGCGATGCGGTGGGGCGCCCCCGCCGAGCTGTGGCGCACGACGATGGCGTCGATGCCCATCGCCTCGATCGTCTTGGCGGTGTCACGCAGGGACTCGCCCTTCTTCACCGACGACGAGCTCACCGAGAAGTTCATGGTGTCGGCCGACAGCCGCTTGGCTGCCGTCTCGAAGGACAGCCGGGTGCGGGTGGAGTCCTCGTAGAACAGCCAGGCGACGGTCTTGCCGCGCAGGGCGGGGACCTTCGGGATCGGGCGCTCGGACACCTCGACGAACGAGTCGGTCAGCCGCAGGACCTCATCGATCCCGGCGGCGCCGCCGAGGTCCGGGATGTCGAGGAGGTGGCGGACGGGATCGGAGGAGCCGCCGCTCATCGGATCATCTCCCCCAGGTCGACCCCGTCGGCGTGGACGTCGACCACCTCGTCGCGCCGCGTCGGCAGGTTCTTGCCGACGTAGTCGGGGCGGATCGGCAGTTCGCGGTGGCCGCGGTCGATCATCACGGCCAGCCGGATCGCACGAGGCCGCCCGTAGTCGGACAGCGCGTTCAGCGCAGCCCGGATCGTGCGGCCGGTGAAGAGCACGTCGTCGCACAGGACGACGGTCCGGCTGTCGAGCGACCACGGGATGTCGGTGACCGCTTCGGGCAGCACCGGCCGGAGCCCGATGTCGTCTCGGTAGAAGGCGACGTCGAGCGTGCCCACCGGCACCTCCACCTGGGCGATGGCGTTCAGGGCGCCGGCGAGCGAGTCGGCCATGGCCACCCCGCCCGTCTGGAGCCCGATCAGGAGGATCTCGTCGATCCCCTGGTTGGCTTCGATGATCTCGTGGGCCATGCGCCAGACCGCCCGCTGGACGTCGTCGGCCTCCATCACCCGGGTCCGTGGCGCGAAGACGCCCCCGTACGGGGGCGCTTGGCGTCGTTCTCGTTCAGCCATGTCGGCTCGCTTCCTGTCCGTCTGGGCCTCACGGGACCCGCTTCACGGTCAGAAGCGGAACCTACACCCCTCTCGCCGATGCTCGCAGCGAAGCGTCAGGCGCGGTCGCGGATCCAGACCTCGGTGCCGGTGTCGAGCTCGCCGGCGCGGGTCATCCCGGCGGCCTCGGCGACCCGGCCCGCCTTGGGGTTGTCGGGCTGGGTCCGGGCGAACAGGCGCTTCACCGGCAGCTCGCGGAGCACCCACTCGGCGAACAGCGCGGCCGCGGCCGACGCCCGGCCCCCGCCGCGCGCCTCGGGGGCGAGCCAGTAGCCGAGCTCGGCCCAGCCCTTGTCGGCCTCGACCATGACCAGGCCCACCTCGCCGAGGACGGTGCGGGGCTGGTCGAGCTGGCTGATCACCAGGTCCATGGCCAGGCCCTTCGAGCGGCGGACCTCCTCGCCCCGGATCCAGGCCCGGGCGGCGTCGACGGAGGCATCCTCGGGCACCGTGGTCCAGCGCGCCACCTCGGTCTCGGCCCACGCGGCCGCGAGCACCGCGGGGTCCTCCTCGCCCGCACCCCACGGGCGCAGGCCGATCTGGGTGGCAGGGTCGGCGAGCGGCGGCCAGGGCAGCGGGAAGATCCACGGTTCGGCCCAGCCATCGCTCATCGTCACTGCTCCGATCGCAACTCGGCGGCCAGCCGGGACAGCAGGCCGTTGATGAAGGTGTGGGAGTCGTCGGTCGAGTAGCGCTTGGCCAGCTCGACCGCCTCCGAGATGCAGGCGCCGACCGGCACGTCGGTGTGGGCCAGCTCGTAGGTGGAGAGCCGCAGCAGGTTGCGGTCGACGGCCGGCATGCGGACCACTGTCCACCCCACCGAGTACCGGCCGATCAGCTCGTCGAGCTCGTCGAGGTGGTCGCTGACCCCGACGACGAGCTCGGCGGCGTAGGGCTCGGGCTTCACGGGCAGCCGGTCGATCACCTCCGCGATGGGCGCCATGCCCTTCTGCTCGGCCTCGTAGAGCAGGGCGAGCGCCCGCTCCCGAGCCTCGCGCCGGGTGCCGATGCCGTCGAAGCCGGACACCCGGTCGGGTGCCGCCTCGGGGGCGTCCTCGTCGAGCTCGGCGTCGTCGAGGGCGACCTCGCCCAGTTCGACGTCGACGTCGGGCTCGTCGTCGACGGGGATCTCGACCTCCTCGAAGGCCTCGATCACGTCGTCGTCGCCGAGCTCGAGGCCCGGCGGCAGGAAGGAGTTGTCAGGGGTGTCGGTCACCGGGGGCACGGGCCTAGGCGCGGGTGATGTAGTCGCCGGTGCGGGTGTCGACCTTGAGCTTGTCGCCCACGTTGACGAACAGCGGCACCTGGATCACCTTGCCGGTCTCGAGCGTGGCCGGCTTGCGGGCACCCGACACGCGGTCGCCCTGGACGCCCGGCTCGGTCTCCGACACGGTCAGCTCGACCGAGGCGGGCAGGTCGACGCCCACGATCTCGTCGCCGTACATCTGCAGGATCGCGCTGGCCGACTCGAGCAGGTAGTCGGCGGCGCTGCCGAGGGACTCGGGCGCCACGTGGAGCTGCTCGTAGGACTCGGAGTCCATGAAGACGTAGTCGGCGCCGTCGCGGTACAGGTACTGCATGTCGCGCTTGTCGATCATGGCCTGCTCGACCTTCTCACCCGCGCGGAACGTCTTCTCCAGCTGGTTCCCGGTGCGGACGTTGCGCAGGGTGGTGCGGACGAAGGCGCCGCCCTTGCCCGGCTTCACGTGCTGGAACTCGACCACCTGGTAGAGGCCCTCCGGCAGGTTGAGGCTCATGCCGTTCTTCAGGTCGTTGGTGGTGATGGCCATGTGGGTTCCTTCGGGTGCAAGGTGCGTGAACTGGGTGCCGCGTCAGACCGCGGCGAGCTTCGGGGTGAGCGTGATCGGACGGCAGCCGTCGGGGGTGACGACCACCGTGTCCTCGATGCGCACGCCACCGTGCTCGGGGAGGTAGACGCCCGGTTCGACGGTGACCACGCAGCGGTCGGTCAGCGTAGCAGTGGAGCTCTGCCCCACCCGGGGGTCCTCGTGGATGTCCAGGCCGACGCCGTGGCCGGTGCCGTGGAGGAACGCCTCGCCCCAGCCGGCGCCGTCGATGACCGAACGGCAGGCCGCGTCGACCGCCTTGGCCTCGATCCCGTCGGTCACGGCGGCGACGCCGGCGGCCTGGGACTCGAGGACGACGTCGTACATGCGCTGCTGGGTCTCGCTGAGGTCGCCGACGGCCACGGTGCGGGTCATGTCGGAGTGGTACCCGTCGACCAGCGCCCCGAAGTCGATGACCACCAGGTCGCCCTCGGCGATGGTGCGGTGGCCGGGCCGGTGGTGCGGGAGCGCGCCGTTCGGACCGGACGCGACGATGGTCTCGAAGCTGACGTCGTCGGCGCCGAGCCGGCGCATCGCGGTGTCGAGATCCAGGCCGAACTCGATCTCGGTCGGGCCGTCGGCGAGCCGCGGGCGGACCTCGGCCAGGGCGGCGTCGGCGATGGCGGCGGCCGCGGCCAGGCGGTCGATCTCGCCGTCGTCCTTGAGGAGGCGCAGCCCACCGACCAGGCCGGTGGTGGCGACGAGCTCGGCCGCGGGGAACCAGGTCTGGTCGTAGGTCCGCTGGGCGGCCCAGGTCACCGCATCGGCCTCCAACCCGAGCCGGGTCGCTCCGGACCGCTGCAGGCCACTGGCCACGATGTCCTTCTGCTTCAGGTTGTGGACCTCGATGCGGGCCTGCACCCCGGCGGCGCCGAGCTGGGCCGCCGACTGCTGGCCGTAGCGGCCGTCGGTGACGAACAGCAGCTCGTCGGCGGTCACGAGCAGCAGGGCCGCCGACCCCGTGAAGCCGGTGAGGTAGCGGATGTTGGTGAGGTTGGTGACGAGCAGCGCCGGCACGTCGGCCGCCGCCATGGCACCTCGGAGCCGGTCGGCCCGGCCGGCGACGTCCATCGGGGTCAGGTCGGTCATCCCTCCAGCATCTCCGCCACGGCCTCGATCGCCAACCGGTAGCCGTCGCCGCCCTGGCCGGCGACGGTGGCGCTGGCCACCGGCTCGACCACGGACAGGTGCCGCCACGCCTCCCGCTGCTTGGGGTCGGAGAGGTGCAGCTCGACGATGGGCCCGTCGAACGCATCGAGCGCGTCGTGGATCGCCCACGCGTAGTGCGTGAACGCCCCCGGGTTGATGACGATGGCGGCGCACCGGCCCCGAGCCGCGTGGATGGCGTCGATGAGCACGCCCTCGTGGTTGCTCTGCAGGTGCTCCAGCCCCAGACCAGCCGCATCGGCCGCCGCGGTGGCCGTGGCCACGTGGTCCGCCAGCGTGGCCGTCCCGTACACGGCGGGATCGCGCTCCCCCAGCAGGTTCAGGTTCGGTCCCGACAGCAGCAGGACGATCTTCTTCGGCACCGGTTCATCGTTGCCGATCCCGACCCAGCGACCGCGGAGGGTTGACCGCGGTGTCAGGTGACGGCGTCAGACGTCCTCGGGCCGGCCTGTGTCACTTGGGTGCCGGGGACCGGTCGTCCTCCGCAGCTCCCGGGCGGAACCCACGCGCCCACGCCAGCGGACGCCCGCTGCCCCTCGTCGCCGACTCGAGCACCGTCCTCGACGACACCCGATCGGTTCTTGTCGTCGAACGACACCCTGAGGGTGCCGAATCTCGACAAGAACCCGACCCGTTCGGTTCTTGTCGTCAAATGACACCCATCGCGTGCCGAATCTCGACAAGAACCGATGCAACCCCGGCACCACCAGCCCGGGCCGGGTCACCCCCTGGCCAGCATGGGTCGGGCCGATGGGAGCCGGTCGACGTTCAGGTGACGGCGTCGAAGGCTCGGAGGAGGAGCTTGCGGTCGTCGATGCGGACGGGCTCGACGCCGTTCGGGCCGTCGAGGACGAAGGTGACGCCGTCGACGGCCTTCTTGTCCCGGCTGTAGAGGTCGACCAGCTGCTCGGGGTCCATGCCGGGCGGGACGACCATCGGGAGGTCGTAGCCGCCGACGACCCGGCGGTGCTCCTCGACCCGAGCGCCGTCGACGCGTCCGAGCAGGCGGGCGACCTCGGCGGCGTAGATCAGGCCGATGGCGACGGCCTCGCCGTGGCGGAGGTCGTAGTGCCCGGCCGTCTCCAGCGCGTGGCCGAGGGTGTGGCCGTAGTTGAGGATCGCCCGACGGCCGCCCTCGCGCTCGTCGCTGCCGACCACGTGGGCCTTGCACCGCACGCACGCGGCGACGGCTTCCTCGAGCGACAGGTCGGGCAGGTCGTCGACCCCGAGGAAGGCGTACTTGGCCATCTCGCCGGTGCCGTTGCGGTACTCCCGGGGCGGGAGGGTCCCGAGCGTCTCGGTGTCGCACAGCACCGCGGCCGGCTGCCAGAACGAGCCGACGAGGTTCTTGCCCTCGGGCAGGTTCACACCGGTCTTGCCGCCGATGGCGGCGTCGACCTGGCCGAGCAGCGTCGTGGCCACGTGCACGACCGGGATGCCCCGGTGGTACACGGCGGCCGCGAACCCGGCGGTGTCGGTGACCACGCCACCGCCCACCGCCACGACGCAGTCGCCGCGGGTGAGGCCCCAGGCCGCCCAGTCCCGGCAGAGGTCCTCGACGGTGCCGAGGTCCTTGGCGTCCTCGCCCTCGCCCATCGTGAAGATCCGGTGGTCGACCCCCGGGTCGACCTCCCACGGAATGGAGGCCTGGGTGACGACCGCCGCCCGCTTCACCCCGATGGGGAGCAGCTCGGTGAGGCGCTCGCGGGCGCCGTGACCGACCAGGACCGGGTAGGACCGGTCCCCCAGCGGGACCTCGAGCTCGATCATCGGAGGACCTCCGGGCTGGTGACGGCGGCCGGGTCGACCACGTGGAGGGCGATCAGCTCCTCGACCACCTGCTCGGCGATGCGCCACTTGGGCTTCTCGCCGGCCTCGTGGTGCGGACGGACCTCGACGACGGCGTCGGCGACCTCGCGGTACCAGCCGTCTCGCGCCTCGTACATCTGCTGCATCACGTCGAGCGGGTCGTCGCCCAGGAGGGGCCGGTGGGCCTTGGCCTGCACGCGGGAGGCGAGGAACTCGGGCGTCCCGTGGAGGTACACCGCGGTGACGTCGTGCTCCTGGAGCCGGCGCCGGTTCGACTCGGTGACGACCACGCCGCCTCCGGCGCCGAGCACGAGGGCCTCGGGCTCCGAGAGCAGCGATTCGAGGAGGTCGGCCTCGGCGGCGCGGAACGCCGGCTCGCCGTCCTCGAACCACGAGGCGACCGACCGCCCGGTGCGGGCCTCGATCTCGACGTCCGCGTCGATGAAGCGGTGGCCGATGAGCTTGGCGACCTTCTTGCCGACCGTGGTCTTGCCCGAGCCCATCAGGCCGACGAGCACGACGTGGGTGGCCCGGACGTCGGTGCTCTCGTCAGGCACCGACGGGGCCCTGTTCCAGCGCGTCGACGAACGTGCGGTGGTTGCGGACGAGCTCGTCGACGGAGTCGCCGCCGAACTTCCGGGTGGCCTCGTTGGCCAGGACCAGCGCCACCATGTGCTCGACCACCACGCCCAGAGCGGGCACGGCGGTGACGTCGGTGCGCTCCTTGAACGACACGCCCGCCTCCTTGGTGGCGGTGTCGACCGTGGCGAGGGTGGGCCGGTTGAGGGTGGCGAGCGGCTTCATCGCGGCCCGCACGACGACGGGCTCGCCGGTGGAGATGCCGCCCTCGACGCCGCCGGAGAAGTTCGAGGTGCGCTCGTAGCCCTCGGCGTCGGTCCACACGACCGGGTCGTGCGCAGCGCTCCCCCGCCGACCGGCGACGTCGAAGCCGTCGCCGACCTCGACGCCCTTCACGGCCTGGATGCTCATGACGGCTTGGGCGAGGGCGCTGTCGAGCTTGCGGTCCCAGTGGACGTGGCTGCCGAGGCCGATCGGCACGCCGTAGGCGATGGCCTCGACGACGCCGCCCAGCGAGTCGCCTTCCTTGGCGGCCTCCTTGATCTCGGCGACCATCGCCGCCGCCGCATCGAGGTCGAGGCAGCGGACCTCGTTCTCGTCGACGCGGCCGAGGTCGGCCGGGCCGGGGCGCTCCGCCGACGTGGAGCGGGCCGGGCCCATCTGGATGACGTGCGAGACGATCTGGACGCCCAGCTGGGCGAGGAGCTGCTTGGCGACCGTGCCGGCGGCCACCCGCGCCGCGGTCTCACGGGCGGAGGCCCGCTCGAGGACGTCGCGGGCATCGGTGAAGCCGTACTTCTGCATGCCCGCGAGGTCGGCGTGACCGGGGCGGATCTGGGTGAGCGGGGCCTGCGTGGGCCCGTCCTCGGCGCGGGGCGACATCTCGGTGCCCCACTTGTCGGGGTTGCGCTCCCACTCCGTGTTGGCGATCTCGATCGCGATTGGCGACCCGAGGGTGCGCCCGTGGCGGACCCCGCCGACCAGCGTGACCTGGTCCTGCTCGAAGCGCATGCGGGGCCCACGGCCGTAGCCGAGGCGCCGGCGGCTGAGCTCCGATGCGATGTCCTCGACCGCCAGCTCCAGCCCGGCCGGGACGCCTTCGATGACGACGATCAGGGCCTTGCCGTGGGATTCTCCGGCGGTGAGGTAGCGGATCACCTGGCCAAACCTACTGGCCGGTCACCACCGGCAACGAAGTGCTTGCGGGCGGCCGCAGGGCGGCGGTGTCGTCCTCGTTGATGTCGTAGGCCCGCAGGATCGGGGCGTGGAAGAGGATCACCAGGATCGTGCCGAGGGCCAGCCACGGGCCGAACGGGAACGGCCGGCTCTCCTTGCGCACGAACAGGATCCCGATGCCCACGACCAGACCGATCAGGCTCGAGGCGATCAGCGCGAACAGGCACAGGAGCGGGTTGATCCACCCCAGCCAGAGGCCGAGGAGGATGGCGAGCTTCACGTCGCCCATGCCCATGCCCTCCTTGCGGAGGAGGAGCTCCCAGGCCAGCAGCAGGACGAGCAGGAACCCGGCGAAGCCGATGGCGCCGATGACCGCGCCGAGGATGGCGGCCGCCGGGTCGTCCGTGGCCGCGAGCGACAGCAGCGGGATCGCCACCAGCGAGACGAGGATCGAGGGGTAGGTGATCTTGTTCGGGAGGATGTACAGCTCGAGGTCGATCACCGACAGCGCCAGCAGCACCGAGAACAGCAGCGCGTACGGGATCACCTCGATCGAGGCCCCGAAGCACAGTCCGGCGAGCACCCAGAGCACGGCGTTGCCCGCCTCGACCAGCGGATAGCCCGCCGGTATGGGCTCACCGCAGCTGCGGCACCTCCCCTTCAGCAGCAGCCAGGAGATGACCGGGATGTTGTCCCGGGTCTGGATCGGCTGTTCGCACTGCGGGCACTTCGACGGCGGCGAGACGATCGACTCACCGGACGGCACCCGGACGATGACCACGTTCAGGAACGACCCGATGACGAGGCCGAACAGGGCGAGGAGGACGAGCAGGAGGCCGGTCGGCATGGGTCGGAACGCTACCGGTCGGCCGCGCGTGCACCGGGCATGGCCGGCGGGCGGGCGCAGCCCGGATCAGGGTGGGATCCGCGCTCGATCAGGGCTTGACGGAGGAGAGGAACTTCAGCAGCGAGTCGCGCTCCTCGTCGACCGGGCTGGCCGGTGCCGGCGCCGCCGGCATCTCGTGGACGTCGGCCTCGTCGACGGCCTCGAGGGCGGGCGGCTCCTCAGCGGAGGTCGCGGCGTCGAACTCGTACGAGTCCGCCGGGGCGAAAGGGTCGGCACCACCGAACCCGTCGATCGTCCCCGGCTCGCCGATCAGCTCGCTCATGGCGGCCTCGGCCTCGAAGTCGGCCAGCGACTCGAACTGCTCGAAGTCCTCGTTGCGGCCGTCCACCGGGTGGGGGTCGAACGACTCGAAGCCGTCGACGGCCCCGCCGAACCCGTCGACCGAGCCGGTGATGATCTCGCCTTCGTAGGCGACGCCCTCACCGGGCAGCGGCTCGGGGAGCAGCGCGTCCTCGCGGTCCTCCATGACGACGGGGCGGTCCTCCGCGCTCAGGTCGTGGAGGTCGGTCATCGGCTCTCCGATGGGCTCCTCGAACTGGTCGAAGTCGTCGAGCTCGACCCGCGGCGGCTGGTAGCCGTGGGTGGCGCGGACGGCCACGAGGCCGGCCTCGGCCAGGTCGACCACCAGGCGGGAGGCCGCCAGGTCGGTCAGCTCGAGCGCGGCGGCCAGGTCGTGGACGTTGCCGCCCCCGCCGATGGCCGAGATCACGCGCCAGCGGTCGGCGGACACCACGACCTCGGCCTCCTCGAGCTCGGCGGCCAGGGAGACCCAGGCCTCCATGCTCGGCACGACGGCCTCGATGGCCGTCCACTCGTCGACCAGCGCCTCGGCGGTGGCGATGGTGGCGTCCACGTCCGCCTCCCAGCCCGTGTCGGCGACGTCGCCCTCGTCGAAGGCGAAGGACCCGTCCTCCAGGCGGAGCAGCTCGTACACCACGTCCGACGGGTCGGACGCGTGCGGCGACAGGTCGGTCGAGGCCGAGGCGATGGTGCCCAGGCAGAGCACCACCTCGCCGGACCCGGTGGTGCCGGCCACCTCGAGGTGGCCCGACTTGGCGGCACCGGCCAGGAGCCGCAGCACGTCCGGCAGTGCAAAGGACTTGAGGTCACCCTGAAGGGCCACGGCGATTCTCCTGAGGATGGACGGGACCGGATGGTCCTCGTTCCATCGGCATCCGCCCGGAAAACTGAAGGGCTGCCCGCTACGAGCGGGCGGCGGCCTCCATGACGCCGACGTCAGGTGCGACGCCGGTCCAGAGCGCCACGGCCCGGGCCGCCTGGTGCACGAGCATGCCGATGCCGTCGACGGGCCGGGCGCCTGCGGCCGCCGCCTGGCGCAGCAGCGGGGTCTCCACCGGGAGGTACACGAGGTCGACGACGGTCTGGCCGGCGCGCAGCACCCCCGGCTCGACCGGGCTCGGGCCGTCGTCGTCGGGCCCGGCACCCATGCCGATGGACGTGGCGTTGACGACGAGGTCCGCGTCGCGCACGTCGGCCGGCGCACCGACCCGACCCACCGGTCCGGCGAGGGCCGCGGCCGACTCGGCCCGAGCGGCGGTGCGGTTGACGACCGCGACCTCGGCCGCACCCGCGCCAGCGAGCGACCGCACGACGGACCGGGCCGCTCCCCCGGCGCCGAGGACGGCGCACCGCAGGCCCGCCGGCTGGAGCTGCTGCCCCGAGGCGAGGGCGTCGAGGAGACCACCGCCGTCGGTGTTGTGCCCGACGAGCTCGTCGTCCTCCCAGGCGATGCAGTTCACGGCGTCGAGCGCCGCGGCCTCCGGGCTGAGGCGGTCGAGCCCGGCGATCACGTCGTGCTTGTGCGGCATCGTCACCGACAGCCCGCCGAGGCCGAGGACCCGCATGGCGTCCACCGCCCGGGCGGCATCGCCGGCCGCCACCTCGAGGGCGACGTACGCCCAGTCGAGTCCGGCCGAGGCGAAGGCGGCGTTGACCAGGATGGGCGAACGGGAGTGGCGGACCGGAGACCCGATCACGGCGGCGAGGCGCGTGGACCCGCGCAGCGCGCCGGGTCCGGCGCCGTCAGCCACAGCCCAGGTCCTTCTGGATGCAGATCTGCTTCCCGTCCAGGAACGCCTGGTACGACTCGGTGAAGGTGTGCACGCCCGGGTCCGTGAGCACGTAGTACAGCCAGTCGCCCTCGGCCGGGTGCAGCGCGGCGTTCAGTGCGTACTCGCCGGGCGAGGCGATGGGCGTGGGCGGCAGACCCGGCTGGGTGCGGGTGTTGTACGGCGAGTCGCTCTCGTAGTCGGGCTCGCCCCCCTCGATGTCGGCCAGGTAGCGCGACGTGGCGTCGATGCCGAGCGGCATGCCCTCCTGGAGCCGGTTGTAGATGACCGTGGCGACCTTCGGGGCCTCCTCGGGGCTCCCGGCCTCCTCCTGCACCAGCGATGCCACCGTGATCAGGTCGTAGGGCGACAGCTCGAGCCCGTAGGTCTGCGAGATCGCCGAGGCGGCGCCGTCGATGTCCAGGCCCGCCGTGCGGGTCTCCATCTCCTGGGCCATGGCGGTGAGGACCTGGACCGCGGTCTCGTCGTCGCCCACCTCGTAGGTGGCCGGGAAGAGCAGGCCCTCGTAGGAGGTCACGCCCTCGGGCTTGAGGGCGGTCGGCACCTTCCCCTGGTCCAGCGCGGCTTGCAGCTCCTCGACCGTGAGGCGCGGCACCTTCTCGTGGATCCGGGTCAGGATCTGGTCGACCGTGTAGCCCTCGGGGATGCTCACCTTGGTGGTGCTGGCCGACGCGGGGGTGCCCGGCCCGGCGTTCAGCACCTTGATGGCATCGTCGAAGCTCGAGTTCTTGTGGAACGTGTAGGTGCCGGCCTGCACCGCGGTGAGGTCCTTGCCGCCGACGTAGAAGCCGAACACGGTGGCGCTGCTGATCACGCCCTCATCGTCGAGGATCGACCCCACCTTGCTCGTGGTGGCGCCTTCGGGGATCTGGACCTGGACCTGTTCGCCCGGCCCGCCGGGCGGGTCGACCTGGTTGTGGTACCACCACATGGCCCCGCCGACGACGCCCCCCACCAGCAGGACGACCACGATCAGGGCGACGAGCCACCGCGGGATGCGGCTCTCGTGGGGCAGGTCGAAGTACTCCTCCTCCTCGCGCTCGCGCCGAGGCCGGCGGGGCGGGGCGGCCGGCGGGAGCTGGCTGCGGTCCCGGCGGGGCGGGCGACCGTTGCGGGGCGCCTCGCCGGAGCGGGGTGCACGGGGGCCGCGAGGCGGACGGCGAGGACCGGCGGAGGCCGGTTCGACGGGCGCCTCGGTCCAGATGTCGGGGTCGAGCGGCGCGCCGGAGCTGCCACCGCCAGGACGGTCGGTTCCTTCGTAGGTCACGAGCGAGCAGCCCCCTCAGCCGCCTCGTCGTGTGGTCCGTGGTCCAGCCAGTCCTGGAGGATGACCGCGGCCGCCATCTGGTCGATGACCTGCTTGCGCGCCTTGGCGTCGAGGTCGCCGCGCTCCCGCAGGGACCGGTCGGCGATGCGCGTCGTCATCCGTTCATCGTGCACGACGACGGGAACCGGCACCACCTCGGCCAGCTCGTCGCGCTCGGCGAGCACGGCGGTTGCCGCCGGCCCGAGCGTGCCGTCGAGGGCGATGGGCAGGCCGAGGACGAGGGTCCCGGCTTCCCACTCGGCCACCAGGTCGGCGATCTCCCGGTGCAGCCGCGGCCGGTCGCGGTGGCGCTCGAGGGTGCCGATGGGCGTGGCGACGCGCTGGGCGTCGTCGGACACGGCCAGGCCGATCCGCTTCGATCCGAGGTCGAGGGCGAGCACGCGCATGGGCCCCTAGGCGATGCCAGCGGCGGCGCGCGCCTGGTCCAGCGCCTCGTCGATGCGGGAGGCGTCACGTCCGCCCGCCACCGCGAGCTCGGGGTTCTTGCCGCCACCGCCGCCGACCGTGCGGGCGGCATCGGCGATGAGGGCGCCGGCGTCGAGGTCACCGCCCTTGGCGGTGGCCGACACGAGGGCCACGCCCCCGCCCTCGGGTGCGCCGATGAGCACGACGCCGCGGATGCCCGGCTGGTCGCGCACCGCGACGCCGAGGCTGCGCAGGTCGTCTCGGGCCAGGCCGTCGACCCGGGCCACCACCACGCCGTCGACGGCGCCCGCCGCCAGGTCGGTGGCGCCGCCCGAGGCCAGCTTGGACCGGAGCGACTTCACCTCGGCCCGCAGGTCGCGGAGCTCGGCGAGGCGCTTGTCGATGCCGTCGAGCAGCTCCGCCTGCGGCACGCCGATGCGGTCGGCGACCGCCGCCAGCTCGGCCTCCTCGCGGCGCAGCCGGTCGATCGGCCCGGTACCCGTGACCGCTTCGAGGCGGCGCAGGTTGGAGCCGATCGACGTCTCCGACACGATCTTGATGGGGCCGATGTCGCCGGTGCGGCGGACGTGGGTGCCACCGCACAGCTCGGTGGAGTGCGGGCCGGCCTCGAGCACGCGGACGATGTCGCCGTACTTCTCGCCGAAGAAGGCGATGGCGCCCAGCTCGGTGGCCTCGGCCTTGGTGGTCTCGAAGTGGCGGACCGGCTCGTTGGCCAGGACGTCGCGGTTGACGAGGTCCTCGATCTCGGCGACCTGGTCGGCGGTGACCGGCTCGAAGTGGCTGAAGTCGAAGCGCAGGCGGTCGGGCGCGACCAGCGAGCCCTGCTGCTTCACGTGGGTGCCGAGCACCTCGCGCAGCGCCCAGTGGAGCAGGTGCGTGCCGGTGTGGTTGCGGCGGATGGCGTCGCGGCGGTCGACGTCGATGGCCGCCACGACGGTGTCGCCGGCCGCCAGGGTTCCGCTGGTCAGGTGGACGACGTGGCGGTGCAGGCCGGGCAGCGCCTGGAGCGTGTCGACCACGTTGCCCGCGCCGTTGGGACCGGTGATGGTGCCGGTGTCGCCGACCTGGCCGCCGGACTCGGCGTAGAACGGGGTGCGGTCGAGGAACACGCTCACCTCGTCGGCGGCGCCAGGCACCACCGCGAGCACCGTGGCGTCGACGGTGAAGACCTCGCGCCCGACGAACTCGGTCGTGCCGTGCTGGTCGAGGACCCCCTGGAACGCGTCGACCTCGTCGCCGACGGCGATGCCGCCCTTCTTGCCGCCGGCGCGAGCCCGCTCCCGCTGCTCGGCCATGGCCGCGTCGAAGCCGGCGCGGTCGACCGCGAACCCGCGGCCCTCGGCGATCTCGGTGGTGACCTCGAGCGGGAAGCCGTACGTGTCGTGGAGCTGGAACGCCACCGCACCGGGCAGGTCACCGCCCTCGGGCACCTCGGCCAGCGCACCGTCGAGGATGGTGAGGCCGCTGCGCAGCGTGCGGCGGAACTGGTCCTCCTCGCGGCCGAGGATCCCCAGGATCGTGTCCGCGTTGGCGACCAGGTTCGGGTACGCCGGGCCCATGAGCTCGATGACCCGCTCGGCCATGAGCGGCGTGATGGGCTTCTCGACCCCGAGCAGGTAGGCGAAGCGGATGGCCCGGCGGATGATGCGCCGGAGCACGTAGCCGCGCTCCTCGTTGGAGGGGATCACGCCATCGCTGACCAGGAAGGTCATCGTGCGCGCGTGGTCGGCGAGCAGCTTGAGGGCGACGTCGGACTCCGGGTCCGAGCCGAGCGCCTTGCCGGTGGCGACCTCGGCGGCGGCCACCAGGTGGCGCAGCTCGTCGGTCTGGAACACGTCGGGCGACCCGATGGTGACGCCGAGGATGCGCTCGAGGCCGGCGCCGGTGTCGATGTTCTTGGTCTCGAGCGGGCGCAGCGAGCCGTCGGCCAGCCGGAAGTACTGCTGGAACACGAGGTTCCAGAACTCGACGTAGCGCTCCTCGGCCTCGGGGTTCGCCGGGCCGCCGTCGGGGCCGAACTCCGGGCCGAAGTCCCAGAACAGCTCGGACGACGGGCCGCACGGGCCGGTGTCGCCCATCTCCCAGAAGTTGTCCTTGTCGAGGCGCTGGATCCGCTCGATCGGGAACCCGACCTCGTTGACCCACAGCTCGACGGCCTCGTCGTCGTCGATGTGGCAGGTGACCCAGATGCGCTCGGGGTCCAGGCCCAGCACCTCGGTGCTGAACTCCCACGCCCACCGGATGGCGTCGGCCTTGAAGTAGTCGCCGAAGCTGAAGTTGCCCAGCATCTCGAAGAAGCTGAGGTGCCGGAGCGAGCGGCCGATGGCGTCGAGGTCGTTGTGCTTGCCACCGGCCCGGACGCAGGTCTGCACCGATGACGCGCGCGGTGGCCGGTACGGCGCCTGCTCCTCGCCGATGAAGTACGGGACGAACGGCATCATCCCCGAGTTGGTGAACATCGGCGCGGACGGGTGGAGCGGGATCAACCCGCTCGCGGGCACGTCCGTGTGCTGCTTGGACACCCAGAAGTCGGTCCAGACCTGCCGGAGCTCCTGTGCCTTCACGCTGCTCGCCCCCCTTCCGGACGTTGTGGACGGGCTGCGGGGCGCAGCTCCGGCGGTGGTCGACCCACCCTACCGGTCCGCCCTCGCCCGCCACGACGCCGTTGCCACCACCTGCGGCGGACCCGCCGCGCTCCGGCTACGTGAACGACCAGCGGGTGGCGCCACCGGGCTCGACGGTCTGCAGCGCCGTGGCCTGCTCCACGACCAGCCGGTAGACCCGCCAGGGCGGCGGACCGGCGGACGGCGCGCTGAAGGGCGCGGTGAGGGCGATGCCGGACTCGTCGACCTCGCAGGGCCAGCCGTCGTCGGCCGACCACCGCCGGGCCAGGTCGGCCACGATCGCCGGATCGTCGACCAGCGCTGCGGTCGCGTCGACCACCAGGTCGAACTCGTGGGTCGCGACGCTGAGCGAGCAGCGCGGGTCCCGCGCGAGGTTGCGGGCCTTGCGGGTCCGCTCCCCCGTCTCGAACCAGAACGAGCCGTCGACCCAGAGCGCCCCGACGCCCGTGGTGTGGGGCCGCCCGTCGGCGTCGATCGTGGTGAGCCAGCACGTGTGGCGGTCGGGACCGCCGGTGCCCGGCGCCTGGTCCAGCCCCTGGTCGAGCCGGGCCGAGATCGGGGCCCAGTCGAGGGTCGGGATGTCGTACAGCTCGGCGAGGTTCTTCGCGTCCATGGGGGTTCGACGCTCCGGGACCGCCGGACTCATCGCCCTCGGTCGCGGGTCCAGCACCAGGCGGCGAGGCCGGTCCCGGCCGCCAGCGGGACCAGGGCCACCACGTCGCCCCGGTGCAGCCCGTGGGTGTCGGTGAGCGACAGCACCGTGCGGCCCTCCCACGGCGGGTGGCCGGCGACCATCATCACCGCCGCGACGCCGCCCAGGGCGAGCGCCGTCAGCGCGGCCAGCAGGTTCGGGACCCGGTTCCGGCCCGACGTGGGGTCGGGCACCTCAGCGCCGGGCGCGGCGACGCCCGGCGGATCCGGTGCCGGCGTGGGTGGCGACTCGCCCGGCACGCCGCGGCATCGCCGGCTTCGGCTCCTTGTCCGGGGCGGCCTCGCCCACGAACGTGCGGGCGTCGACCTTGGCCCGCAGCTCGGCCTCGGTGGCCCGCATGGCCTCGCGCCCCTCGGCGGCGGCCGCTCGGACGGTGGTTCCGAGGCCCTTGGCGGTGGCCGCGGCTCGGACGGCGACCTGCTCGGGCAGGTACTGCTCGACCGTCTCCTCGACCTTGCGCTTGGCCCAGAAGGCCCCGCTGGCGCCCACGGCGATCCCGGTGCCCATCCAGAAGATGCGCTTGAACACGGCTACTCCTTCCGGATCCGCTTGGCGGCCCGGGTGGCGCCGCTGCGGATCGCGACGGTCTTGATGACCGGGGCGGACAGGGCCCGGTACGCCAGCTTCGAGGTGGCGTCGACGGTGGCCGAGATCGACTCGGCACTGCCCACCAGGCGGTCGACCCGGGCCAGCTCCTCGTTGGCCTCGGCGAGGGCCTCGGCCATCTCGTCGATGAGCGGCAGGGCCTGGGCGTTCAGCTCGTCGAGCGTGCGGGTGACGCGGCGGACGGCGACCAGGATCCGCTGGAGGGCGAAGAGGACGGCGACGACGGCCGCGATGCTGCACCCGGTGACGATGACCATCGCCAGGTCCGATGCGGACATCTCGGCCAGGACGGCGGCGGTCACGACGCGTCCTCGTCGGCGGGCAGGGCGTCGGTCTGGCGCAAGCGGGTCATGCGGTCTGCGATCTCCCGTTCCCGACCGTGCTGCGTCGGTTGGTAGTACTGGCGGCCGGCGACCTCCGGGGGGAGGTACTCCTGCTCGACCCAGCCGCGCGGGTCGTTGTGAGGATACCGGTAGCCGTCACCGTGGCCGATGCTCTTCGCCCCTTGGTAGTGCGCGTCGCGCAGGTGGGCGGGGACACCCGACGACGGCCGCTCCCGCACGTCGGCCTTGGCCGAGGAGATGGCGTTGGTGGCGCTGTTGGACTTGGGTGCGGTGGCCAGGTGGATCACGGCCTGCGACAGGTTGAGCTGGGCCTCGGGCAGCCCGACGTACTCGACGGCCTGCGCCGCGGCGGTGGCCACCAGCAGCGACAGCGGGTCGGCCTCGCCGACGTCCTCGGACGCCAGGATGACCAGGCGCCGGGCGATGAACCGGGCGTCCTCCCCCGCCTCGAGCATGGTGGCCAGCCAGTACAGCCCGGCATCGGGGTCCGATCCCCGGATGCTCTTGATGAACGCGGAGATCACGTCGTAGTGGTCGTCGCGGCCGTACCGCAGCGCCTTGGTGCCGAGCGCGGCCTCGGCGTCGGCGAGGGTCACGACCGCACGGCCGCCCTCGGCGTTCGCCCGCTGCTGGGCCAGGGCGACCGCGACCTCGAGGCTCGTGAGCGTGTGGCGGCCGTCGCCGTTGGCGCGGGCGGCCAGGTGGGCGACGGCGTCGGGAGCGGCGTCCGCCCCCTCGGCGTGGAGCGCCTTGGCGATGAGCTGCCGGGCCGCCTCGTCGTCGAGCGCGTTGAGGCGGAACAGCGTGGACCGGCTGAGCAGCGGCGGGTTCACCTCGAAGTACGGGTTCTCGGTGGTGGCGCCGATCAGGGTGATCAGGCCGCTCTCGACCGATGGCAGCAGCGCGTCCTGCTGGGCCTTGTTGAAGCGGTGGACCTCGTCGAGGAACAGGATCGTGCCCTGTTGGCGCTCCCCCAGCCGCTGCTGGGCGCGGGCGGTGACCTCGCGCACGTCCTTCACCCCGGCGGTGACCGCGGACAGCGTCTCGAACGCCTTGGCGGTGTGGCCGGCGATGACCCTGGCCAGCGTGGTCTTGCCGGTGCCCGGCGGCCCCCAGAGGATCACCGAGGACAGCCGGTCGGACTCGATGAGCACCCGGAGCGGCGGGCCCGGTCCGATCAGGTGGTCCTGGCCGACGATGTCGTCGAGCGTCCGGGGCCGCAGCCGGTCGGCCAGCGGCGCGCGGCGGGCCAGCTGGTCCTCGACCGACGAGGAGAACAGGTCGTCAGCCACGGGTCACGCGGGTGCCCCGTCCTCGCGGACCTCGGGTTCCTGGATGGCCAGCAGGCGGTCGAGCTTGGCCTCGACGCGGGCCAGGTCGTCGGAGTCGACGACCCGCATCCGCAGACCGGCCAGCTCGCGGGCCAGGTAGTCGAGGTCGGCCTTCACCTCGGCGCCGCGGCGGCGGTCCTCCGCGGCCTCGGCGCGGTCGCGGTCGGCCTGGCGCGTCTCGGCCAGCAGGATCAGCGGCGCGGCGTAGGCGGCCTGCGTGGAGAACATCAGGTTCAGGAGGATGAACGGGTAGATGTCGAACGACCACCCGTCGGGCGCCAGCAGGTTCCACGAGACCCAGACGACGACGAACACCGTCTGGATGACGAGGAACCGGGCCGTGCCCAGCGTGTGCGCGATGCGCTCGCTGAAGCGCCCGAAGCCCTCCGGGTCGTAGTACGACCCGAACCGATCCCCGGAGCGGGGCGTCGACAGGTCTCGGGTGGACCCACGGCGGCGGTTGAACACGGACACGCGCCGACGCTACCGCCTCGTTCCCGCACGTCGGGGATGGGTTGGGAGGTTCATCCCCGCCCGGACGCGACGGTGCCGGGGGCCCGAGGCCCCCGGCACCGGTCCGATCGACGTGGGGGTCAGACGGCGGGAGCCGTCGCCCCGGCGAAGCCCTCGGTCAGCGGCGGGGTGGCGTCCCAGTAGTCGTTCAGCCGGCCCTGCACCTTGAACAGCCAGACGAACGCCCCGACGATCGGCAGCAGGATCCAGCAGCCGGTGACGGCGCTGACCGGCGCCTCCTGGCCCCGGGCCTTGTAGAGGTTGGCGATCTCGGACGGCATGAGGAAGCAGTTCACGAAGCCCACGAAGATGGCGATGACGAGTGCGAGGCCGCCGCCGATGCCCTCGTTCGAGTGCTCCTTCATCTCCTTGAACGTGGCGTACTGCCAGTACAGGCCGTAGATGCCCAGCGTGATGATGCTCAGGCCGATGATCGCCCACGGCGATCGCGTCTTGCCCACAGGTCCCATGATCGGTTCCCACCCTCTGTCTCGCGGAAGTGCGTTCCCGCACCCTACGTGAGATCAGGCCCCCGGGCGGGTGATCGGGCGACCACCCGCGGTCGATCGGCGTCAGGTGGTGGCGGTGGCCGCCGGCTCCGGCACGACGTCGACGCCTGCTTCCTTGCGCTGGGCGTCGGTGATGGGCGCCGGTGCGCTCGTGAGCGGGTCGAACCCGCCACCGGTCTTGGGGAAGGCGATGACCTCGCGGATCGAGGCCGCACCGCTGAGCAGCGCGCAGATGCGGTCCCAGCCGAACGCGATGCCGCCGTGGGGCGGGGCGCCGTACTTGAACGCCTCGAGCAGGAAGCCGAACTTCTCCTCGGCCTCCTCGGGGCCGAGGCCCATGACCTCGAACACCCGCTCCTGGACGTCGCGGCGGTGGATTCGGATCGAGCCGCCGCCGATCTCGTTGCCGTTGCAGACGATGTCGTAGGCGTAGGCCAGCGCCGAACCGGGGTCGGTGTCGAACGTGTCGAGCGACTCGGGCTTGGGCGACGTGAACGCGTGGTGCACGGCGGTCCAGGCGCCGCTGCCGACGGCGACGTCGTCGGTCTCGCCCGTCGGCTCGAACAGCGGGGCGTCGACCACCCACGTGAACGCCCAGGCGCCCTCGTCGATGAGCTCGCCGCGCTTGCCGATCTCCAGGCGGGCCGCACCCAGCAGCGCCTTGGCCGAACGCTCGGTGCCGGCGCCGAAGAAGATGCAGTCGCCCGGCTGGGCGCCGCAGTGGGACGCCAGGCCGGCCCGCTCCTCGTCGGAGATGTTCTTGGCCACCGGGCCCTTGAGCTCGCCGTCGTCGCCGACCAGCACGTAGGCCAGGCCCTTCGCGCCCCGGGCCTTGGCCCAGTCCTGCCAGCCGTCGAGCACCTTGCGGGTCTGCGAGGCGCCGCCGGGCATGACGACGGCGCCGACGTGGGGCGCCTTGAAGACGCCGAACTCGGTGCCGGCGAAGTACTCGGTGCAGTCGACGAGCTCGACGCCGAAGCGGAGGTCGGGCTTGTCCGAGCCGTAGCGGCGCATGGCCTCGGCGTAGGTGATCCGCGGGATCGGCAGCGGGATCTCGTGGCCGATGAGGGCCCACAGGGCCGACACGATCCGCTCCCCCAGCGCGATGACGTCGTCTTCGACCACGAAGCTCATCTCGATGTCGAGCTGGGTGAACTCGGGCTGGCGGTCGGCTCGGAAGTCCTCGTCGCGGTAGCAGCGGGCGATCTGGAAGTAGCGCTCGAGGCCACCGACCATCAGGAGCTGCTTGAACAGCTGCGGGCTCTGCGGCAGGGCGTACCAGGAGCCGGGCTGGAGGCGGGCCGGCACCACGAAGTCGCGGGCGCCCTCGGGCGTGCTGCGGGTGAGCGTGGGCGTCTCGACCTCGACGAACCCGTCGCCCAGCAGGACCGACCGGGCGGCCTGGTTGACGTCGCTGCGGAGGCGGATCGTGGCGGCGGACTCGGCGCGGCGCAGGTCCAGGTAGCGGTACTTGTAGCGGACCTCGTCGGAGATCGGCGTGGTCTCGTGCTCCTCGATCGGGAACGGCAGCGGGGCCGCCTCGCTCAGCACCTCGACCGTGGTCGCCTCGACCTCGATGGTGCCGGTGGTGAGGTTCGGGTTGTCGTTGCCCTCGGGACGCCGGGTGACCGATCCCGTGATCTGCAGGCAGAACTCCGAGCGCAGCGGGTGGGCCACGGCCTCGTCGTGGATGACGACCTGGACCACGCCGCTGGCGTCGCGCAGGTCGATGAAGGCCACCCCGCCGTGGTCGCGGCGCTTGGCCACCCAGCCGCAGAGGGTCACCTCGTCGCCGACGTTCTCCTCGGTCAGGTCTCCGGCTCGATGGGTGCGCAGGCCGACGGGGGAGGTCATGAGGGGTCCTTTGACTTCGAGAGAATGAGCTGGGTTGGATCTTCGGCAAGTGCCGTCAACGCGTTGCGGACGCCGTCGACGAGCTCGCTCCGGGAGAAGGACCACTGACCTCGTTCTTCGTCGAACGACCCTCGCATCGGACGGAGCGACACACGGCCAGCTGCGGCTTCCTCGTCGCCGACGATCACCGCGACCGCGGCGCCTGACCGATCGGCGGCCTTCATCTGCGCACGCATGCCCTTCCGGTCGAACGCCCGGTCGCATCGGATGCCGGCCGCGCGAAGCGTGGCCGTGATGCCTGGAGCCTCGGAGACCTCGGAGGTGACGTCGACGACGAACACGTCGACCCGGGCGGTGGGACCGGGGAACACGCCCTCGGCGTCGCACGCGATGAGCAGCCGCTCGATGCCCGAGCCGAACCCGATGCCGGGGGTGGCCGGGCCGCCGAGCTCCTCGACCAGGCCGTCGTAGCGGCCGCCGCCGAGGATGGTGGCCTGGGCGCTGTCGACCAGCGACGGCACCAGCTCGAAGGTGGTGTGCGTGTAGTAGTCGAAGCCCCGCACGAGGCGAGGAGCCAGCACGAACGGGATCCCGGCGGCACTGAGACCGGCCTTCACCCGCTCGAAGTGCTCGGCGCTCGCGTCCGACAGGTGGTCGGCGATGGCCGGCGCGTCGGCGGTGGCCCGCCGGGTCTCGGTGCGCTTGGAGTCCAGCACCCGCATCGGGTGGCGCTCGACCTTCTCCCGGTCCTCCTCGGCGAGGTCGCCGATGCGGTCCTGGAGGAACGACCGGAGCACCTCGACGTAGCGGATGCGGTCCGCGGCGGTGCCCATGGTGTTGAGCAGCAGCTCGACCTGGCGGAGGCCGAGCGCCCGGAGGAACTCCCAGCCGATGGTGATGACCTCGACGTCGACGTCGGGGTCCGCGGACCCGAGCACCTCGAGGCCCACCTGGTGGTGCTGGCGGTACCGGCCGGCCTGCACGTTCTCGTACCGGAACGCCGGCGTGGCGTACCAGACCTTCCACGGCGAGGCCGGCTGGTGCTGGACGAACGCCCGCACCACCGACGCCGTCCCCTCGGGGCGCAGGGCGATGCGGCGACCGCCCTTGTCCTCGAAGTCGTACATCTCCTTGCGCACGGCGTCGGCGCCCTCGGACTCCCGCTGGAAGACCCCGATCTCCTCGAACATGGGCGACTGGAGCAGCCCGTAGCCGGCCCGTTCGACGGTCTGCGCATAGGTCGCGAGCAGGAGCTCCCACCTCGCCGACACCGGCGGCAGGACGTCCTGCGTCCCCTTCGGTGCCTGGAACCTCGCTCGTGCCATGAGGGGTCGAGCGTACCCGTCACCCCCTCCCCACCCGAAACGAACTTCGTCGGCGGCAACGCCCGAAACGGCGCTCCCACCTACGACGTTCGGACGGGTGCGCCGAACTCGGTCGTCAGCGCTTCTGCGGGGTGCTGTGGTCCCAGTCGGCGAGCAGGGCGCGGACCGCGGTGATCACGAGGAGGGGCTGGTCGAGCATGCCGTGGTGGCCGGTCTCGGGCAGCTCCACGACCGGCGCGACGCGGCCGAGCTTCTCGTACATCGAATCGCCGATGTCCGGGGTCACCAGGCCCAGCTCGGCACGCAGGAGGGCGAAGCGGCAGCGGACCTCGGGCAGGTACGGGAGGGCCACGGCCCGGATGCTGGAGGTGAACGCGCTGAACAGGTCGTGGTCGAACTTCCAGCTCCAGCCGCCCTCGACCTCGTGCAGCGAGCGCCGGGCGACGTGGTGGATCACGTAGGGCAGGTCGTTGTCCTGGCGGGGCACGGTCCGGAACCGGAGGAGGGCATCCTCCGCCGACGGGTACACCTTGGGCACGCCGAACGCCTGCTTGGCCTGGGCGGCGCCGACCTCGGCGTCGGGCTCGGCCACGGGCGAGTCGAGCACGATGACGCCGGCGAGCCGGTCCGAGTTGAGGGCGGCGGTGGCGATGGTGACGAAGCCGCCCATGCTGTGGCCGACGATGACCGGTGGGCCGCCGATGCCGGCGTCGTCGGCGACGGCCATCACCTCGCGGGACCACTGCTCGAGCGAGTAGCTCTCGCGGTGCTCGGAGTCGCCGTGGCCCGACAGGTCGATGGCGACCACCCGGTACTGGCGCGAGAAGGTGGCGGCGACGTGGGTCCACCAGTGGGCGTGGGCGGCGCCGCCGTGCACGAACACCAGGCCCTTGCGCCCCGGCTCGCCCCAGGCGAGGTAGTGGATGCGGGCCCCGTCGACCTCGACGTACTCGTCGAAGAACGGCGTGTGGAGCGCCCGCCGGAACCAGCCCGGGGCGTCGTCGGCGATCAGGGAGTCCACGTCAGCAACCATCGGTCGCACGGTAGACCAGTCAGTCGCCCGTGCCCGCTCCTGGGAGGACCCGGTACGACTGGTACACGCCGTCGATGGAGCGGATGCGGCCGAGCACGGCGTCGAGGTGCGACGGGTCGCCCAGCTCGCAGTCGAACCGCATGTTCGCCATGCGGTCGCGGTCGGTCTTCATGTTGCAGGCGATGATGTTGACCTTGTGCTCGGCGAGCACGCCCGACACGTCGCCCAGCAGGCCCGGGCGGTCGAGCGAGCGCACCTCGATGGAGGCGACGAACGTGCCGCCCGACAGGTCGCTGTCCCACTCGACCTCCATGAGCCGGTCGCGCTGGCCGGCCTGGAGCGATGCGGCGTTGGCGCAGTCGGCCCGGTGCACGGACACGCCCCGGCCGCGGGTGACGAAGCCGATGATCTCGTCGCCGGGGACCGGGGTGCAGCAGCGCGAGAGCCGGACCATGACGTCGTCGAGGCCCTCGACGTGGACGCCGGCACCCGTGCGGTTGGTCCGCATGGTGGACGTGCGCGTGACGGACGTGGGCAGCTGGTCGACGCGCTCGGGGTCGCCGGCGTGGAGCAGCTTGCTCAGCCGGGCCACCACGGCCTCGGGCGACACGTGGTGCTCGCCGATCGCCGTGTAGAGAGCATCGACGTCGAGGTAGTTGAGGTCGAGGGCAGCCTCCTCGAGCAGCCCGGTGGGCAGCTTCTGGGTGGGCAGGCCCTCCTTGCGGAGCTGCTTCTGGAGCTCCTCGCGCCCCGTCTCGCGCGCGTCCTCCCGCCGCTCGCGAGAGAACCACTGGCGGATCTTGTTGGCGGCGCGCGGCGTCTGGACGATCTGGAGCCAGTCCCGGCTGGGGCCGCTCCCCTCGACCTTCGACGTGAAGATCTCGCACGTGTCACCCGACGCCAACTGGTGGCTGAGCGACACCAGGCGGCCGTTGACCCGGGCGCCGACGCAGGCGTGGCCGACCTCGGTGTGGACGGCGTAGGCGAAGTCGATGGGCGTGGCGCCCTTGACCATGGTGACCACCCGGCCCTTGGGCGTGAAGACGTAGACCTCGTCTTGTTCGAGGTCGACCTTCAGGGTCTCCATGAACTGCTCGGGGTCCGACGTCTCCTGCTGCCAGTCGACGATGCGGTTGAGCCACGCCAGCTCGTCGGCCGGGGTCCCGCGCTTGTAGGCGAAGTGGGCGGCGACGCCGAACTCGGCCCGCTGGTGCATCTCGACCGTGCGCAGCTGCACCTCGAGCGGCTTGCCCTGGGGCCCGATCACCGTGGTGTGCAGCGACTGGTACAGGTTGAACTTCGGCATGGCCACGTAGTCCTTGAACCGCCCTTGCACCGGGCGCCACGTGGCGTGGATCGAGCCGAGGGCGGCGTAGCAGTCGCGCACCGAGCCGACCTGGACTCGGATGCCGACGAGGTCGTAGATCTCGTCGAACTGCCGGCCCTTCACGACCATCTTCTCGTAGATGCTCCACAGGTGCTTCGGACGGCCGGAGACGTCGGCCTCCACGCCCAGCTCGGAGAGCCGCTGGCGGACCTCCTCGAGCACCTGCTCGAGGTACAGCTCGCGCTCGGGCGACCGTTCGGCGACCATGTGGTCGATCTCGGCGTACTGCTTCGGGTGGAGCGTGGCGAAGCTGAGGTCCTCGAGCTGCTGCTTGAGGTCCTGCATGCCGAGGCGGTGGGCCAGTGGGGCGTAGACGTCGATGGTCTCGCGCGCGATGCGGGTCTGCTTCTCGGGTGCCATCGCGCCGAGCGTGCGCATGTTGTGGAGCCGGTCGGCCAGCTTGATCATCAGGACCCGCAGGTCCTTGGCCATGGCGACGAGCATCTTGCGCATCGACGCCGCCTGCTGCGCCGCCTTGGAGTCGAACTGGACGCGATCGAGCTTGGTGACGCCGTCGACGATGGCGGCGACCTCGTCGCCGAACTGCCGGGCCACCTGCTCGAGCGTCACGCCGGTGTCCTCGACGGAGTCGTGGAGCAGGGCCGCGGCGACGGTGACGTCGTCGAGGCCGAGGTCAGCGACGATGCGGGCGACCGACAGCGGGTGGTGGATGTACGGCTCGCCGCTCTTGCGCGACTGGCCCTCGTGGGCGCTCGCCGCCAGCTCGTAGGCCTGCGCGATCAGGACCGTCGACGTCTTCGGGTGGTGCTGGCGGAAGGTGGCCAGCAGGGGCGCGAGCTCGACCGAGGCGGGGGCGCTGGAGCGGCGCCACGGGAGCACGCGGCTGACGGTCGACATGGCGTCAGCCTATGGCCCGATCAGTCGTAGGAGACGAGGGTGGTGACCGCCGCGCCGCCCAGCGCGCTCCGCCCCGAGAGGAAGCCGAGCTCGAGGACGAACGCCAGCGCGACGACGTCGGCGCCGCTCTGGCCCACCAGCTGCACGGTGGCGGCGGCGGTGCCGCCGGTGGCGAGGACGTCGTCGACGATGAGCACCCGGTCCTCGGCGGCGATGGCGTCCTGGTGGATCTCCAGGAGGTCGGTGCCGTACTCGAGCTGGTACTCCTGGCGGTTCACCGACCACGGGAGCTTGCCGGCCTTGCGGACCGGGACGAAGCCGGCCCCGAGGGCCACGGCGACCGGGGCGGCGAAGATGAAGCCCCGGGCCTCCATGCCGACGACCTTGGTGATCCCCTGGTCGGCGAACGGCTCGCTCAGGCCCCGCACGGCGGCGGCGAGCGCCTCCGGGTGGGCCAGGAGCGGGGTGATGTCCTTGAACGTGATCCCCGGCTTGGGGAAGTCCTCGATGTCGCGGATGTGGGTCTCGAGCGAGACGGTCTCCGCCATCAGCGCTTCTTGCCCTGCTTGCGGGGCCGCGGCGCACCGGCGGCGCCCCGGTCGTCGGAGCCGGCGCCGGCCGCGCCGGCCGGGACCAGCTCGTCGTCGCCCTGCGGGCCGCGAGCGGCGAGGCGCTCGCGCAGCTCGCGGTAGCGGGGCTCGCGCTCCTTGAGCACGGCGAGCAGCGGAGTGGCGATGAAGATCGACGAGTAGGCGCCGGACAGCAGGCCGAGGAACAGGGCCAGGCCGAACTCCTCGAGCGTGGTGGCGCCCAGCACGAACGAGCCGAGCACGAGCACCGAGGCGATCGGCAGCAGCGCCGTGATCGACGTGTTGAGCGACCGCATCAGCACCTGGTTCAGCGACAGGTTCGCCATCTCGGAGTACGTCATCTTCGACTTCCGCCCGAGCAGCTTCGTGTTCTCGTCGACGCGGTCGAACACGACGATGCCGTCGTAGATCGAGAAGCCCAAGATCGTGAGCAGCGCGATCACCGTGGCCGGCGTCACCGGGAACTGGAAGATGGCGTAGATGCCCACCACGATGAGCAGGTCGTGGATGAGGGCAGCCAGGGTGGCCATCGCCATGCGGAACTCGAACCGCAGGGTGATGTAGATGCTGATCGCGATCAGGAACACGATCAGGGCGGTACGGGCCTTGCCCGACACCTGCTGGCCCCAGGACGGACCCACCGTGTCGACCGTGACCTCCTTGACGTTGGACCCGGTCTGGGCGGCGAGCTCGTCGGAGACGTCCTGGCCAGAGCGCTCCCGCTGGGCCTGCTCGGCAGCGTCCAGCGCGCTGATCTGCGTCTGCATCTCGGCGGCGGCGGTGGTGGCCACCTTGGCCTTGTCCTTGGCGTCGGCGACCTTGTCCTTCAGCTCGTCGATCTGGTCCTGGAGCGTGGCGAGCTCGTCGGGGACGGGCTGCTCGAAGGGCCCCTCGATGCTGTCGAGGTTGGCCCGGACCGCATCGATCCGGTCCTTGGCCTCGCCCTTGAGCTTGGCCTTGATCGAGTTGAGGTCCGACCTGGCCTGGTCGATGGCATCGGTGGTCTCCGAGTCCGGCTCGGCCGTGGCCTCGGCCTCGACGCGCAGGATGCGCTTGTCGCCCGAGCCGGTGTTCTGGGTGACGAGCTGGACCTGGACGTCGTTGAAGCCGAGGTCGTTCATGGCCGACTCGACCTCGGCGACGTCGGCCTTGCCCGCAGGCACCTCCCACACCGTGCCGCCGGTGAAGTCGATGCCGAGGTTGAGCCCGTTGCCGACCAGGGCGACGAGCCCGATGAGCAGGAACGCGCCGGAGATGGCGAACCAGGTCTTCCAGCGGCCGACGATGTTGACGTTGGTCTCGCCGTGGTAGAGCCGCGAGAACGCGCCGTGGTGCTTGGGCGCCTGGGCGATGGCCATCAGGTCGTCCTCGGAGTCGACCGGCGAGTCGACGACGATCTCCTCCTGCGGCTCGTCGGCGTCAGTGGGCTCCACGGGGTCGTTGGGGTTGCTCACGCCGTCGCTCCTCGCTCGGCCACCGCTCGGTCTCTGGCGCTGTCGAGCCCCATGAACTTCGAGTCGGTGAGCCGCTTGTTGTAGCTGAGCAGCGCCACCACCGGCCGGGTGAAGAAGTAGGCGACGAACAGGTCGAGGACGACCGACATGCCCAGGAAGAAGGCGAAGCCGCGCACGGGGCCGACCGTGAGCCACCACAGCAGGAAGGCGCCCAGGAACGACGCGACGTCGGCCGTGATGATCGTCCGGATGGCGCTGCTGAAGCCGCGGTCGGTGGCGCTGCGGGCGCTGCGGCCGGCTCGCACCTCGTCACGCATGCGTTCGAAGTACACGACGTACGAGTCCACGGTGGTGCCCACCGAGACCACGATGCCGATGATGCCCGACAACGTCAGGGCCAGGCCCTGGTTGGCGGAGAGCCAGCAGACCAGGCCGTACATGAAGCCGCCCCACACCGCGAGGCCGCCGACCACCACGAGGCCGAGGCCCCGGTAGTAGAGGAGCATGTAGAGGGCGACGAGGGCGATGCCCACGGCGCCGGCGAGCAGGCCGGCGTGCAGGGAATCGGTGCCGAGCGTGGCCGACACCTGCTGGAGTGCGACCTGGTCGAACTCGACCGGCAGCGAGCCGTAGCGCAGCACCAGGGCCAGCTCCTTCGCCTCGGCCTGGTCGAAGTCGCCGCTGATCGTGAAGTTGTCGCTCGCCAGGTCCGGGCCGTTCACGGCCGGGGCCGACAGGACCTCGCCGTCGAGGACGATGGCGATGGCGCCGCGGCCGTCGCTGCTCTGGGCGGGACAGGTGGCCTCGCCGTTGTAGCAGGCGTTGAACGCGGCGTTGGCCTCGGACTTCTTCGAGCCGCGGACGGACACGTTGACCGCCCAGGACTCCTGGAGGGCGGCCTCGGCCTTGCTCAGGGCGTCGCCGGTGAAGCCGACCGGGCCGAGCGTGTAGAGGAGCGTGCCGTCCTTCGACGGGACGATCTCGGCGCCCTCGGGCAGCGGCGCGGTGGTCGACACGGTGGAGGTGTCGACCGTGCTGCCGGAGTTGCAGCCGTTGGTCTTGTTGGTGGACGCACCGTCGGTGGTGGCGGCCGTCGTGGAGGTGGTGGTGGAGGCCGGCACCGTGGTGGTGGTCTCCGGGGGCGTCGTCGTGGTGGTGGGCTGCGCCGTGGTCGTGGTGGTCGACGGGGCGAACTGCGACGGCAGGGCGCCCTCGCCCGAGCTGATGCCGGCCGTGCCGGCGCCGGTCTCGCCCTCGCCGTCGCCCTTGGCCGTGGTGGTCGTGGTGCCGTCGGCCTTCGTGGTGGTGGTGCTCTTCCCATCCGCCTTGGTGGTGGTCGTGGTCTTGCCCGACTTGGAGGTCGTGGTGGTGACCGCGTCGGGGTTGGCCTCGACGGCGAGCACCGGGCGGAACTCGAGCTTGGCCGTGCAGCCGACCACCTGCTCGGCCTTGGCCCGGTCGGTGACGCCCGGGAGCTGGACGATGACGGTCCGGCCCTGGCGCACGATCTCCGGCTCGGCCACGCCGAGGCCGTCGACGCGCTGGCGGATGATGTCCTTGGCCTTCTCGACGCTCTCCTCCGAGGGGAGCTCGCCGTTGACCTCACGGGCCTGGAGGACGACCGAGAAGCCGCCCTGCAGGTCGAGGCCGAGCGTGGGGGTCGTGTTGGTGACCTGGGCGATGGTCACCGCGCCCAGGGAGGCCAGGACGGTGAGGATCAGCGAGACCCACAACGATCGCTTGCTCATGAACCTTCTCCGTCTGGGGCCGGCGCGTCGTCCGCGTCGGGGGTGATCACCTGCTGCACTCGGTCTTCCCGTCCTTCATCGTGTCCGCCGTCATCGAGCTTGCTGGAGATTGCCAGGCGGGCCATGGTCACCACGACTCCAGGAGCGATCTCGACCTCCGCCGTGGTGGCCCCGACCGTGACGATCGTGCCGTGGATCCCGCTGAAGGACTCGACCCGGTCGCCGGGGCGCAGGGCGTCGACGACCGCCAGGTGCTCGCGCTGGCGCTGCTGCTGCGGCCGGATGATGAACGCCCAGAAGATGGGGATGAGGATGATCGTGAAGATCAGGACGGGCAGCAACGAGGAGTCCGTTCGGGTACGAAAAAAGTGCCTCGTGAACCCTAGTGCGCGGTCCCCGGGCCCCAGGCTTCATCCCCACACGTCGAGGACGGCGCGGCGGGCGGCGTCGAAGCGGCCCTCCCGGATGGCCGTCCGCAGGCCCACGACCAGGTCCGACAGCCACGCCACGTTGTGGATCGTCAGCAGGCGGGCGCCCGTGGGCTCCCCCAGGCGGTGCAGGTGCCGCAGGTAGGCCCGGCTGTAGCGGGCGCACACCGAGCACGAGCAGGTGGGGTCGAGCGGCCCCTCGTCGCGCTCGTAGGCCAGGTTCTTGATCATCAGCCGGCCCTCGGAGGTGAGCACCGTCCCGTGGCGGGCGTGGCGGGTGGGCAGGACGCAGTCGAACAGGTCGACGCCCAGACCGACGGCCTCGACGATGCTCGCGGGGTCGCCGACGCCCATCAGGTAGCGGGGCTGGTCCTCGGGGAGGTGCTCGAGGGCGGCGGCGAGCGCCGGGAGCATCTCGTGGCGCGGCTCCCCCACCGACAGGCCGCCGATGGCGTACCCGTCGAAGCCGACCTCGACGGTCCGCTGGGCGTGCTCGGCGCGCATCGCCAGGTCGATGCCGCCCTGGGCGATGCCGAACTGCGCCTGGTCCAGGCCCCGGTCCTCGCGCCAGCCGGCGAGGGACTCGAACGCCTGACGGCCGCGGACCGCCCACGCCGAGGTCCGCTCGACCGCAGCCCGCACGACCCGCTCGGTCGAGGGCAGCGGCGGGCACACGTCGAGCACCATCTGGATGTCGCCGCCCAGCTCGGACTGGATCCGGGCTGCGTCCTCGGGCCGCAGGTGGTACGGCGTGCCGTCGTAGGTGGACCGGAACTTGGCGCCCTCGTCGGTCACCTTGGGCTGCAGCGAGAAGATCTGGAAGCCGCCGGAGTCGGTGAGCACGTGGCCGGACCAGTCCATGAAGCGGTGGAGGCCGCCGAGGTCGGCGATCAGCTCCGACCCGGGCCGCAGCATCAGGTGGTAGGTGTTGCCGAGGATGAGGGGGATGCCCATGGCGTCGAGGTCGGCTGCGTCGAGCGCCTTCACCGAGGCCCGGGTGCCGACCGGCATGAACAACGGGGTCGGCAGTACGCCGCGCGGCGTCGTGATGGTGCCGGTGCGGGCCGCCCCGTCGGTGGCGTCGAGCTGGATGTGGAGCTTCATCGGGGATCCTGGCGGTCGAGGAGCATGGCGTCGCCGAACGAGAGGAAGCGGTAGCCCTCGTCGAGCGCCGTCCGGTACAGGTCCTTCCACCGGGGCCCGGCGAACGCCTCGACCAGGGCCAGCAGCGACGACCGAGGCACGTGGAAGTTGGTGAGCAGGCGGTCGACCACGGCGAAGGGGTAGTCGCCGCGGATGAACAGGCGGGTGGCCGCCTCGGCCTCGCCGGTGGCCGCCCACGACTCCACCGCTCGCACCACGGTGGTGCCGACGGCCACGGCCCTCCCCCGCCGGCCGGCGAGCGCCTCTCGCGTCGCCGCGGGGATGCGGTAGCGCTCGGCGTGCATCGGGTGGTCCTCGACCCGCTCGGTGGTGATGGGCCGGAACGTGCCCAGCCCGACGGTGAGCTCGATGGGCGCCACCACCACGCCCCGCCGGCGGCACGCGTCGAGCACCGCCTCGGTCAGGTGCAGCCCGGCCGTGGGCGCCGCCACCGAGCCCGGGTGCTGGGCGAACACGGTCTGGTAGCGCTCCGGATCGGCGAGCGGCTCGTGGATGTAGGGCGGGAGCGGCACCTCCCCCACCTGCGCGAGCAGGGCGAGGTCGTCGTCGGTCCCGCCGTGGACGGTGACCTGGCGGCGGCCGTCGTCGCCGAGGACGGGACCCACCTCGACCCCGAGGTCGGCCGCGCCGGCCGCGTCCGAGCGCAGCACGGTGCCGTCGGCGACCCGCCGGCTGGGCTTCACCAGCGCCTCCCAGTGGCCTTCCGGCCGCCGCTCGAGCAGCAGCACCTCCACCGCGCCGCCCGTGGGCTTGCGCAGGTGGAGCCGGGCCGGGATCACCCGGGTGTCGTTCACGAGGAGGACGTCGCCGTCGTCGAGCAGCCCGGGCAGGTCGGCGACGGTGCGGTGCGCCACCGGGCCGCTCGCCGGTGCGACCAGCAGGCGGGCGGCATCGCGGGGCTCGATCGGCGTCTGGGCGATGGCCGCCGCGGGGAGCTCGTAGTCGAGGTCGGCGGAGTCCATGGGACGGGCGATCGTAGGTCAGGCGTCCGTGAGGTCGTCCAGGGCGCGCAGGGCGGTGCCGGCCAGGACCTTGGCGCCGATGGCGATGGCGGACTCGTCGAGGTCGAACCCGCCGGCGTGCAGGTCGGTGCGCAGCCGGGCCGGGTCCCAGACGCCGAGCCGGAGGTACCCGAGGCGGGCCTTCTCGCCGTACCAGGAGAAGTCCTCGCCGCCGGCGCTCTGCTCGGTGGTGCCGACCCGCTCCTCGCCGACGACCTCGCCGGCGGCGGCGGCCGCGATCGCGGCCGCCCAGGGGTCGTTGACGACGGGCGGCGCGCCCCGCCGGTGGTCGAGCTCCCACGTGGCCCCCAGCGGCTCGACGATCGAGGCGACGATCCGCTCGAGGTGCGTGGGCGCGGCCTCCCAGGCGCCGCGGCCGGTGGCCCGCAGCGACGCCATCAGGTGCGCCTCGGTGGCGATGACGTTGGGCGCGTCGCCCACCTGGATGGCGCCGAACGTGAGGTTCAACCCGTCGCGCGGGTCCGACAGCCGGTTCAGGCTCATCGGCAGCTCGAGCGCCACGCGGGCAGCCAGGTGGGCGAGGTCGACCGATTCGTGCGGGCGCCCGGTGTGGCCGCCCGGCCCGTACAGCTTGATGTTGAGCTGGTCCGCAGCCGAGGTGACGGGACCGGCGCTGATGCCGAGGCAGCCGACCGCCCGGGACGGGTCGGCGTGGAGCGCGAAGACCGCCTCGACGTCATCGACCACCCCGGCGCCGAGCAGGCTCAGCGCTCCGCCGGGAACGGCCTCCTCGGCGGGCTGGAGGATGATCCGGACGCGTCCCGGAGCGGCGCGCTCGGCCATCGCCTCGGCGAGGGCGAGCCCGGCGCCCAGGGCGGCGGTGGCGTGCAGGTCGTGGCCGCACGCGTGGCAGACGCCCTCGACGGTGGACCGGTACGGCACCTCCTTGGTGTCGTGGAGGCGCAGGGCGTCGATGTCGCCCCGGACCGCGACCATCGGCCCGCCGCTGCCGATGTCGCAGATCACGCCGGTGCCGCTGGGCGTCGGCGCCACGTGCGGGTCGAGGCCGGCGAGGCGGAGGCGGTCGAGCAGGAGCCGGGTCGTGCGGTGCTCCTCCCACGACGGTTCGGGGTGGGCGTGGAGGTCGCGCCGGAACGCGATCAGCTCGGGCGCGAGCTGGTCGACGACGGCGGCCACCCGGGCGACGGCGGGGCTGCTCATGCGCCGATCTCGTCGGTGGCGAGCTCGCGGGCCAGCAGGTCCACGACGGCTCGGAGGTTCTTGCCGCCGTCGCTCGCGGCCCGTTGGCGGTGGTAGCTGGCGCCGACCTCGAGCATGCGCTGGATGCCGGCCAGCTCGTCGGTGCAGCGCAGCACCTCTGCTTCCGATCGGACGGTGGACACGAGCTCGGCGATCGCCTCGCGCGCCGGCTTGGTGGCTCCGGCCGGGTCGACGATGAGATCGGCGTCGAGGCCGAACCGCCCGGCGCGCCACTTGTTCTCGCGGAGGATCCACTCCCGGGGCCGCTCGGGCAGGTCGCCGTCGTCGTGGAGGCGGTCGAGGTGGGCCACGAGGCTCTGGGCCAGGGCCGCCACCGCGGACACCTCGTACAGCGACGGCATCCCGTCGCACATCCGCAGCTCGATCGTGCCGAAGTCCGGGTGCGGCCGGATGTCCCACCAGACCTCGCGCACCGACGTGATGGCACCCGCGGTGACCAGGGTCGTCATGTACTCCTCGAACTCGCCCCAGTCGGCCAGCTCGACGGGCAGCCCGGCCGTGGGCAGCCCCTCGAACACCTTCGAGCGGGTGGACGCCAGGCCGGTGTCGTGCCCCTCCCAGAACGGGCTGGACGACGAGAGCGCCAGCAGGTGCGGGATGTAGGCGGCCATGGCGTTGCCGAGGGCGATGGCCTTCTCGCCAGACCGGACGCCGAGGTGGATGTGGATCCCGAAGATCTGGAGGCGGCGGGCCATCCACTGCATGGCCTCCACCAGCTCGCCGTACCGCTCGCTCGGGCTGATGCGCTGCTCGCCCCAGTGGGAGAACGGGTGGCTGCCCGAGCAGATGAGGGTGCAGCCGCGGGTGCCGGCGGCGGCTCGCACCTCGCCGATGGTGGCCGCGAGGTCGGCTCGGGCCTCCCCCACCGTCGAGCACACGTCGGTGATCACCTCGATGCAGCACTCGAACAGCTCGTGCTTCGCACGTGGGTGCTCGCCATCGGGGTGGCCCGCGCCCAGCTCGGCGAGGATCTCGGACGCGTGCGACGCCAGGTGCCCGGTGCGCACGTCGACCAGCTCGAGCTCCACCTCGATGCCCAGGCTGGGACCGGCCGAGCTCCGGAACGGGATGTGCACCACCCGAAGGCTACCGGCGGCCGCCCGGCCTCCGGGGCGAGCACGGCGTCCGGCCCGCCCGCGGGCGCTGCCTAGGCTCCGGCCATGGCGGACGACGACACCCACTCGGCACGCTCCCGGGGGCTGGCTGCCCTCGCGCTCGGGGCGCTGCTGCTCCTCGGCGCGTGCGCGTCCGACGGTCCGCAGGCGACGATCACGTTCCGCGCCGACCCGGTCGCTTCCCCGCCGTCCACCTCGTCCGCACCGGTCGCCGACCGGCCGTCGCCGGCCCTGCTGGCGGCGGGTGAGATCCAGGTGGTGAGCCTCGGCGACAAACCCCGTCGGGAGCTGCGGGTCACGCCGCAGATCGGGACCCAGCGGGTGGAGATCACCACCACGAGCCGGATCACGGTGTCGTCCGCAGGGGTCCGGGAGGCGGCGACGTCGCCGACGCTGACGCAGACGGTGGAGGTCTCGGTGGCCGAGCGGGGCGACGGCCGGTTCGACGTGCGCCAGGAGGTGGTCGACGTCGAGGTGGGCTCCGATGGGTCGCCGGGCTCGAGGGCGACGGCGGCGAGCACGGCGGAGGCGATGGTCGGCATGGTCACCACCGGGGTGCTCGACGACCGCGGGCAGATGACCGACCTCGACATCGACCTCCCCGACGACGCACCGCAGCTCGTCACGATGGTCCTCGACCAGATGAAGACGACGCTCGGGCAGATGGCCACACCCGTGCCCGAGGCGGCCATCGGGGTCGGCGGCTCCTGGACGACCACGCAGCCCATCGACCTGCTCGGCGCCACGGCCACGACGACCACGACCTTCACGGTCGCCTCGCTCGACGAGTCGGGCTACACCGTGCGCAGCGTCATCCGCATGGCCTCGCTCCCCGACCAGGCCATCTCCGTCAGCGGCCAGACCGGCACGCTGGTGGCCCTGTCGGGCAGCGGCAGCGGCGTGGCGACCGTGAGGCCCGGCCAGCTCGTGGCCGACACCCGCGGCCGGTCCCGGACGCGCCAGACCCTGGAGGTCGACGGGCAGACGCTGGAGCAAGAGGTGCGCACCACCGTCCGGGCCCGGCCGGCCGACTGACCAGATCCCCGGCCGGACCGGCCGCGTGTCACGAACGCGGCCCCGTCGTCGTCGGATCTCCCATGCCGCCTGCGTCGAGGATCGTCCAGCAAGCCCTGCTCGCCTACCTGACCTTCGCCGGCCTGCTCGTGGGCGTGTGGGCGGCGATCTTCCCGCGCTCGTTCGCCGACGACTTCCCCGGGTTCGGGCGGGTGTGGGTGGCCGTGGACGGGCCGTTCAACGAGCACCTCGTCCGCGACGTCGGCCAGCTCAGCCTGGCGCTCGCGTTCGTCAGCCTCGCCGCCGCGGTGACCATGCAGCGCACGCTCGTCCGGGTGGCCGCAGCCGCCTGGCTCATCAACGCGGTGCCGCACCTCGTGTACCACCTCCGGCACCTCGGACCGCTCGAGCCGTTCGACCAGGTGGGCGAGGTCGTCAGCCTCGCGCTGCTGGTCGTGGTGCCCGTCGTGGTGCTCCTGCTCTCCTACCGCTCGACGCCCGAAGCGGACTGAGCGGCCTCAGGGGCTGGAGAGGGTGAGGTCCTCGCGCGGGACCGTCCGGTGGGCCTCGGCCTCCTCCCGCTCGGCCGGGCTGAGGGCCTCGGCGCCGAGGTGGAGGGCGATCCAGATCGTCTTGGCGAACGGGTAGAAGACCACCGGGAACACGATGGCGACGACGAGCGCCGCGATCCCGATCGGGATGACGTTCACGGGCTCGCCGTCGGCGGTGGCCAGCTGGGCGATGTACACCATCATCAGCGCCCACAGCAGGAACAGGGCCACACCGAAGTTGAGGAGGTAGACGCCGGTGAACGCGCCTTCCTCCCGCTCGAAGCGCATGCCGCAGCGGGGGCAGTGCTCCTTCATGCGGAACCAGCCGACGAAGAGGTGGCCGCTCCCGCAGCGGGGGCAGCGCTTGGCGAACCCACGTCGCAGGATCCGTGCCCATTCCGGCTTGGCCGGTGTCGCTGGTGCAGCCACGTCCTCTGATCTACCCCACCCCGGACCCCCGGATCCAGACGGTGCGGTTGCCGGGCCCGACCGAGCGGGGCGACCGCTCCGGTCAGCCGAAGAGGCCGGGCGGCGGCGCCTGGTCGGGCGCCGATGCGGGTGCGGTGAGACCGAGGTGCTGCCACGCCGCCGGCATGGCCACGCGGCCCCGGGGGGTGCGCATGAGGAGGCCCTCGCGGATGAGGAACGGCTCGTAGACGTCCTCGACCGTCTCGGTGGGCTCGGCGACGCTGATGGCGAGGGTGGACAGACCGACCGGGCCGCCGCCGAAGCGCTCGCAGATGGCGCTGAGGATGGCCCGGTCGACCTTGTCGAGGCCGCGCTCGTCGACGCCGAACACCTTGAGCCCGGCCTGGGCTGCGGTGGCGTCGACCATGCCGGTCCCCCGCACCTCGGCGAAGTCCCGGACCCGGCGCAGGAGCCGGTTGGCGATGCGTGGGGTGCCCCGGGCCCGGCGGGCGATCTCCCGGCAGCCGTCGGGGTCGACCGGCACGTCGAGGATGCCGGCGGCGCGGGTGACGATGGCCTCCAGGTCGGTGGGCTCGTAGTAGTCGAGCCGGGCCACCAGGCCGAAGCGGTCGCGCAGGGGGCCGGTGATGAGGCCGGTGCGGGTGGTGGCGCCGACGAGGGTGAACCGGGGCACGTCCATGCGGATCGACCGGGCGGCCGGACCCTTGCCGAGGACGATGTCGAGCTGGAAGTCCTCGATGGCCGGGTAGAGCACCTCCTCGACGGCACGGGAGAGCCGGTGGATCTCGTCGATGAAGAGGACGTCGCCCTCCGACAGCTGCGACAGGATCGACGCCAGGTCTCCGCCGCGCTCGAGCGCGGGGCCCGACGTCACGTGGATGTCGGCGTCCATCTCGGTGGCCACGATGCTGGCGAGGGTGGTCTTGCCCAGGCCGGGCGGGCCGGCGAACAGCAGGTGGTCGGCGGCCTGGCCCCGGCGGCGGGCGGCCTCGAGGATGATGGCCAGGTGCTCCTTGAGCTCGGCCTGGCCGACGAAGTCGTCGAGCGTGCGCGGCCGCAGGCTGACCTCGTCGGAGAGCTCCTGGGGCTCGAGCGGCTCGGGGACGAGCAGTTCCTCGCGCACGGTCAGCGGGCCCCGGCCAGGCGCCGCAGCGCCTCCTTGAGCAGCACGCCGGCATCGCCCTCGGGCAGCTCGCGGGTGGCCTCGGCGATCTCCTCGGGCAGGTAGCCCAGCTCGGCGAGGGCGCCGCGGACGTCGGCCCGCACCGCCATGGCGCTGCCGGCGGGGGCGGACTCGACCATCGACGCCCCCGAGCCCGGCTCGCCGAGCGGGATGTCGAGCTTGGTCTTGAGCTCGATGAGCAGCCGCTGGGCCGTCTTCTTGCCGACGCCGGGCACGAGGCAGAGGGCGGCGACGTCGTCGTCGGCGAGGACCCGCGCCAGGTTCACCGGCGGGTGGACCGAGAGGATGGCCATGGCCAGCGCCGGGCCGACGCCGTGCGCCCCGAGGAGCGCCTCGAAGGCATCCCGTTCGTCCTTGGACGCGAACCCGTAGAGGGTGTCGGCGTCCTCGCGCACGTGGTGGTGGACCCAGGCGAACACCTCGCCGCCGACGTCGCCCAGCCGAGCGGACGTGGCCGGGCCGGCCTGGACCCGGTACCCGACGCCGTTGACCTCGATGAGGATCTCGCCGGCGATCGAGCGGTCGAGCAGCGTGCCCCGCAGCGACCCGATCACGACCGCGCCCCCGACGACGCGGCGGCGATGCGGGCGCGGGCCGGCGCGTGGGCGAGGTGGCACAGGGCCAGGGCCGCGGCGTCGGCTGCGTCGGCCGGTCGGGGCGGGGCGGCGAGCCCCAGCAGTCGTTGGACCATCATCTGCACCTGCTGCTTGTCGGCGGCACCGTCACCGGTGACCGCGAGCTTGACCTCGTTGGGCGAGTACTGGACGACCTCGCACCCGGCGGCGACGGCCTCGGCCATGGCCAGGCCGCTCGCCTGGCCGACCGACATCGCCGTGCGCACGTTGTTCTGGAAGAAGATCCGCTCGACGGCCACGACGTCGGGCCGGAGCTCCGCGAGGAGGGCCCGCAGCTCCTGCTGCAGCTCGGCGAGGCGCTGGGGCAACGGGTCCGCGGGCGCGGTGCGGATGACGCCGATGGCCCGGGCCGACAGGCCGGACGCGCCGCTGAGCACGGCGCCGTAGCCGCAGCGCGACAGACCGGGATCGATGCCCAAGACGAACACGTGTACGACCGTAGCCGCACCCGCCCGGAGCGCGGCGGATCTTCCGGGCAGGCCCGTGACCACAGGGGTACGGTCGACTCACCCATCGAGAAGGGGGGCCGTCATGGCCGACTTTCCACCCGTAGCCCACGTCGCCGTCACGGTGAGCGATCTCGGCCGATCTCGACCTTGGTACCAGGCGCTGTTCGACTCCGATCCGGTGCTCGACGAGGACACCGGTAGCTTCCACCACGTGGTGTGGCTGCTCGGCGGGACCCTCTTCGGCATCCACGAGCACCCGAGCATGAACGGCACCGATGCCTTCGACGAGCTCACACCGGGCCTCGACCACGTCGCGTTCGGCTGCGGGTCGCGGGGCGACCTCGAGCAGTGGGAGGGGCGCCTGGGCGAGCTCGGCATCGCCAACGGCGGCATCGTCGACGCGCCCTACGGATCGGGCCTGTCCTTCCGGGACCCCGACAACATCGCGCTCGAGTTCTTCGCACCTCCCGGCTGACCCGGGAACCGGGCCACACGCCACACCACCGCAGCTCACGAACCCCGTCCTCCCTGCCGATGGGGCAGGGTGACCGACGCTGCTCCCACCACCGCGGGCTCGCCCGCGCCCATCGTCGAGCTGTCCGGCGTCCGGCGCCGCTTCGGCCAGGTCGACGCCCTCGCCGGCCTGGACCTCGAGGTGCCCGCCAACCGCATCACCGTGCTCCTCGGTCCGAACGGCGCCGGCAAGACGACCGCCATCCGCATGATCACGGGCGCCCTCGACCCCCACGCCGGGCGGGTGCGGACCTTCGGCCTGGATCCCTCGGTCCACGGCGAGGAGGTGCGCCGCCGGTGCGGCGTCGTGTCGGCCAAACCGGCGCTCTACGACCGCCTCGACGGCCACGCCAACCTCGCCTACTCCGCCGAGCTGTACGGCCTCGGCCGCGGCGACCACATCGACCAGCGCATCCGCGAGGCCGCGGCGCGGTTCGGCATCGAACACGCGCTCGACAAGCGGGTCGGCGGGTTCTCGACCGGCATGAAGACCCGGCTCGCCCTGGCCCGGTCGATCCTCCACCAGCCCGACCTGCTCCTGTTCGACGAGCCCACCTCGGGTCTCGACCCGGAGTCGAGCCACGCCGTGCTCGACATGATCCGGGAGATGACCGACGACGGCCGCACCGTCGTGATGTGCACCCACCTGCTCCTCGAGGCCGAGGGCCTGGCGGACAAGGTGATCGTGATGGAGGCCGGCGACGACCTCGTGTCGGGCACGCCCACCGACCTCACCCGCCGGTTCTGGCCCGGGACGGTCGTCCTCGTCGGCGCCGAGGCCCCCATCGACCCGGCCGTGCTGCGCACCATCCCCGGCGTCCGCCAGATCGAGCCCGACTCGGAACCGAACCAGGTCCGCCTCCACCTCGACGGCGACCACCGCACGCCCGACGTGATCACCGCCCTGGTGGCCAACGGCCTGCGCCTCACCCGGATCGAGCCGATCAGCCCGACGCTCGAGGACCTCTACTTCGCCGTCCGCACCAAGCGGGTGGCCGGCGAGATCGCCGAGGACGGCGGGCGCCGTCTCGCCGACGGCGAGGGTGCCGACGGCGGTCGCGACGGCGACCTGACGTCGGTGACCGACCGCACCCGCCAGGTGGCCGCCCTCACCGGGTGGCCCGGATCGGAAGGATCCCGATGACCGCCCCCACCGTCCCGGTCGGCGACGCCGCCGTCGAGCCCCGAGCCGCCCGCGAGGGCTGGCGCGACCTGAGCTGGCGGCGGGTGAAGATCGTCGCCCGCTCCGACATGCGCCAGCTGATCGAGGACAAGGGCTTCTGGATGCCGATGGTCTTCCTCGGCGCCATCTTCTTCCTCATCATCCCCACCGTGCTCCTGCTGACGATCACCAAGATCGGCAACGTCGAGGTCGTCAGCCAGATGTCGAAGACGCTCGAGGTGCTGCCCTCCGCGGCCCAGGACCAGATCGAGGGCCAGTCCCCCGAGGGCAAGACCGCGTACGCCCTGGCCGTGTTCCTCCTGGCACCGATCGCGATCGTCGTGCCGCTCACCATCTCCACCGCCATCGGCGCCTCGACGATCGTCGGCGAGCGCGAGCGCGGGACGGGCGAGTTCCTCGCTCACTCCCCCGCGCACGAGAAGGAGATCTACCTCGGGAAGCTGATCGCCAGCCTCGTTCCCGGCTACGCCACGACCCTCGCCGGCTTCGGCGTGTACTCGCTGATCGTGAACCTGCTGGTCGGGCCGGAGGTGGGCGGCTGGTTCTTCCCGACCGCCTCGTGGTGGACGCTCATGCTCTGGGTCGTGCCGCCGTTCCTGGCGCTGACCCTGTCGATCGTGCTGCGCCTCTCCGCCCGGGTGAAGTCCACCGCGGCCGCGCAGCAGGCGGCCGGCCTCGTGACGCTCCCGATGATCGCCATCGCCTACAGCCAGAGCACCGGGGCCCTGTTCGGCGCCAGCTCGTCGGGGCTGATCATCGGCGTGATCGCCTGGATCCTCGCCATCTTCGGCCTCTCCCGCGGCATGCGGGCCGTGAGCCGCTCCCGCCTCCTCGGCGTGAACGACGGCGTCTAGCACCCCTGCCTGCTAGCCACGTGGGGTGATCCACCTCCACGAGACGGCGACCACCGACGCGCTCGACGTCGAGGCCCTGCGCACCGCGATCGGACCGCTCCTCGAGGCGCTGCGGGCCCAGGACGTCACCGCCGAGGGGGTCCGGGCACCGGGCGACGGGCGCCGGCGCCGGGCCCTGCGCCTCATCGCCGGGACCCATCCGCTGCCGGGCGCCACGTACCGCGTCACCGAGTCGTGGACGTCCGAGGAGGACGGCGAGACCGTCAACCACGTCGCGGAGACCGACGTCGACGTGGTCGACGACCGCCCCGAGGCCGTCTCGCTCCGGGCGAAGCGGGTCGACGAGGAGACCACCGTCGCCGTCACCCTGGAGCCCGCTGTCGAGCCCACGACGTGCACCATCGACGTGTTCGGCCCGATCGAGGCGAACGTCGTGATCGACCTCGAGCACCTCCCCTCCAGCCGCGAACCCCAGGCCGACGTCTCCCTCCTCCACCGGTTCTTCGCCGCCGAGGGCACCGTGGCCGTTGCGGTCGACGCCACCGGTCCGGCCGCTCGCTGGCGCTGGACCATCCGGGCCGAAGCCCGCGGCCGGTCCTACGTGCGGCCCGTCGCCTCCGTCGCCTGGCTGTTCGCCCGCAAGCGGGTGAAGGCCGAGATCGACCGCAGCCTGGCCCCGGCGCTCGCCGACGCCGTCGACGCGCTCAACGCCCTCCTGGCCGCGCAGACGGAGGGCGCGCCGTCGGTGGAGGCCGGTGCCCGCCGGACGGTCGACGCCTGGGTCGACCAGCTCCCGGTCAGCTGACCGCAGGCTCGGGGCCCGGGATCACCGGCTCCGGCGGCACCTCGCCCAGCGTCGCGAACGCGCACCAGGCCACGTAGCCGGCGATGGCTGCCGCCACCAGCAGCGGCACGGCCATGCTCACCCGGTTGAGGGCGTCGCGGGGCGAGCTGGAGGCGTCGCCGAGCACGCCACCGGCGTCGGCCGAGTCGATGAGGGTGGCGATTGCGGCGAACGCGCACACTCCCGCCACCGCCAGGCCGACCACGGTGGCGGCCCGGAGGGCGACCACGCCCCGCTGACTGATCCGATCGCCCGGTCCGAGCGTGACGAGCAGGAAGGCGAGCAGGATCGAGCCTGCCGCGATCGGCCCGGACTGCTGGCCGGCCATCCGCACCACCGAGACCAGGTCCGCCGACTGGTTCGTGAATGGGCGGGCGGAGCTCGCCAGGTCGTAGGCGTTGGCGAACCGCGCCACGAGCGTCGCCGCCGCCGACAGGAGTAGCAGCAGCGCGACGACCTCGAGCCGCTCCTGCCACGGCGCGGCGGCCGAGGCCGGCGCATCGGCGATCAGCGGCTCGGGCGGTGCGGGAGGCAGCGCCCCCGGGTCGAGGTCGCTCATGATCTGCCTGCCTTCCGTTCACCGATCCACCGAGCCGCCAGGGCCAGCACCGTCGCGCACAGCACGCCCGTGACGAGGAGCGAGCCCACGGCGGTGACCCGCGTGAAGCTCCACCCCACCACCTCGCCGGACGCATCGCCGTCGAACGGACCACCCGCACGCAGCTGGTACGCGCTCACCAGGTAGGCGAGCGCCAGGAGCCCCGAGGCGAGCACGACGACGACCCCCGCGCTGCTCGCCCTCGCGGACGCGGCGTCCGAGCGCCCGTCCGCGCCGATCACCAGGATGCCGAGCGCCCCGACGAGCATCAGGACCGGCAGGAAGTCGTAGGAGGACACCGCCCCGAGGGCCAGCTGGCTCCCACCCGGCATCGACACCGCGCTGGTGAGCGCGGCACCGGCGACGGGGATGGCGAGCGCCCCGAACGCGAGCAGCAGCGCCAGCATCTCTCGCTGCTCGTTCCGTCTCCCGACTGCGGTCCCCACCACTCCGGGAAGCTACCCGAGCGCCGCCGTGCGAGCGGCGGATATGGCCTCGACCAGCTCGTCGGTGGTGCGGAACGTGGAGCCGGCGAAGCCCCGGTGCACGTAGGTGAGCGTGCCGGTGCCGTCGACCACGAACACGCAGCGCCGGTAGAAGCCCACCGGGCCCAGCACGCCGTAGGCCTCGGCGAGCGACTTGTCGACGTCGGCGAGGAGCGGGAAGGCGAACCCGCCCTGGTGGTCGGCGAAGCCCTCGTGGCTGTCGAGGTCCTCGGGGCTGATGGCCAGGAGCTGGGCGTCCAGCGCCAGGAACTGGTCGATGTCGTCGGTGTAGCTGTTGAGCTGCTCCGTGCAGATCGGCGTGTTGTCGCCCGGGTAGAAGATCAGCACCACCGGCCGGCCCGCGAACTCCTCGAGGGTGTAGGTCCGCCGCTCGCCGTCCAGGGTCCCGGGTACGGAGAACGGAGGTGCCGGATCGCCGGCGGTCACAGCCATGCGTCCGACCTTATGCCCGTGCCACCACGCGGACGGCACCGGGTTCCGGGTGCGAACCGCTCCGTCCAGCGCTAGACCCACCAGGGCCGCTCGCGATCACCGGAGGACCCCATGACGCTGCCCACCCGCACCCTCGGACGCTCGGGCCTCTCGGCCGGGGCCATCGGCCTCGGCTGCATGAGCTTCAGCCCGATCTACGGCGGCTTCGACGGCACCGACCCCGACGAGGTGGTCGGCCGCGCCCTCGACCTCGGCGTCACGCTGCTCGACACCGCCGACATCTACGGCCCCTACACGAGCGAGGAGGTCGTCGGCCGGGCGATCCGGGACCGGCGCGACGAGGTCGTGCTGGCCACCAAGTTCGGCCTGGTCTTCGACGCCGACTCCCCCACCTTCCTCTCGGTCGACGGCACGCCCGAGCACGTCAACCGCTCGATCGACGGGAGCCTCCAGCGCCTGGGCACCGACCACGTCGACCTCTACTACCTCCACCGGCCGTCCACCGAGGTCCCGATCGAGGAGACGGTGGGCGCGATGGCGGAGCTCGTCGCAGCCGGCAAGGTCCGCCACCTCGGCCTGTCCGAGGCCTCGGCGGACACCGTCCGCCGGGCGGTCGCCGTCCACCCCATCGCCGCCTTGCAGACCGAGTACTCGCTCTGGAGCCGCGACATCGAAGGCGACATCATCGACACCTGCCGGGAGCTGGGCGTCGGCATCGTGCCCTACAGCCCGCTCGGGCGCGGCTACCTCACCGGCACGATCACGTCGGTGGACCAGCTCGCCGACAACGACTTCCGCCGCCGCAACCCGCGCTTCGCCGAGGACCAGATCGCCGCCAACCAGGCGGTCGCCGACCTCGTGAAGCACGTGGCCGATGCCTACGGCGCCACGCCCGGGCAGGTGGCGCTGGCCTGGATCCTGGCGCAGGGCGACGACCTCATCCCGATCCCCGGCACCAAGCGCGTCGCCTACCTCGAGGACAACGCCGGAGGCGCGTCGGTGGAGCTGGCGCCCGCCGACCTGCACGCCCTCGACGCCGCGGTCGACCTGGTCCAGTCGCCGCGGTACGACCCGAGCACCGGCTGGACCAACCGCGACACCCCGGCGCCGGACTGACTAGAGCTGGGCGAGGATCTCGTCGGAGATGTCGAAGTTGCCGTAGACGTCCTGGACGTCGTCGAGGTCCTCGAGGTGGTCGATGAGCTCGAGCACCTTCTTGGCCGAACCGACGTCCTCGATGGCGACGAGGTTCTGGGCGACCATCGCGAGGTCGCCGGACTCCACCTTGAACCCGCCCTCCTCGATGGCGGTACGGACCTTGTGCAGGTCGTGCGGGTCGGTGGTCACGCGCCAGACCTCGCCCTCCTGGACGATGTCCTCGGCGCCGGCGTCGATGGCCGCGAGCATCAGCTCGTCCTCGTCGGCCTTGCCGTCGACGGCGAGCACGCCCTTGCGGTCGAACTGCCAGGCCACGGCGCCGGGCTCGGCCATGGAGCCGCCGCGCTTGGTGAACGTCGAGCGCACGTCGGACCCGCTGCGGTTGCGGTTGTCGGTGAGGACCTCGATCAGCAGGGCCACGCCGCCGGGGGCGTACCCCTCGTAGGTGATCTGCTCGTAGTTGACGCCCTCGAGGCCGCCGGTGGCCCGCTTGATGGCCTTCTCGATGGTGTCCAGCGGCACCGACGAGTCTCGGGCCTTCTGGTACATCGTGCGCAGCGACGGGTTCATGTCCGGGTCCGGACCGCCCTCGCGCGCCGCCACCTCGACCTGCCGGATGAGCTTGGCGAACACCTTCGCCCGCTTGGCGTCCGTGGCGCCCTTCTTGTGCTTGATCGTCGCCCACTTGGAATGGCCGGACATGCGATCTCCTCGTCGTCGTGCGTCGGGCAGCCATCAGGCCGCCGGACCCCCGTTTCTACGCCATTTCAGATCAGTTGGAGGAACTGGTCGTGCAGCCGGAGGTCGTGGGTGAGCTCGGGATGGAACGCCGACACGAGCACCTTGCCCTGGCGGCACAGCACGGGGTGGCCGTCGACCGCAGCCAGCACCTCGACGCCCTCGCCCACCTGCTCGACGAAGGGCGCCCGGATGAACACGGCGTGGAACGGCGAGTCCAGGCCGGTGATGGCGAGGTCGGCCTCGAACGAGTCGACCTGGCGGCCGAAGGCGTTGCGTCGCACGGTGACGTCGATGGCGTCGTAGGAGCTCTGGTCGGCGCGGCCGTCGAGGACGGTGCGAGCCAGGACGATCATCCCGGCGCAGGTGCCGAACGCCGGCATCCCCGCGGCCAGGCGGTCGCGGAGCGGCTGGGCCAGCCCGGACGTGTCGAGGAGCTTCGACATGGTCGTGGACTCGCCGCCGGGGATGATCAGTGCATCGACGTCGGCGAGCTGCTGGGGCGTGCGGACCTCGACGGGCGTGGCGCCGAGGTCGGCGATGGCGTCGCTGTGGGGGCCGATGGCGCCCTGGAGGGCGAGCAGGCCGACCTTCACGGCTACCAGCCGCGGTCGGCGTAGGTGGTCTCGAGCGTCCCGATCTCGAGGCCGGGGATCGCCGCACCGAGGCCGCGGCTGACCTTGGCCAGGATGGCCGGGTCGTTGAAGTGCGTGGTGGCCTCGACGATGGCCTTGGCCCGCGCCGACGGGTTGTCGGACTTGAAGATGCCGGAGCCGACGAACACCGACTCCGCGCCGAGCTGCATCGCGAGGGCGGCATCGGCCGGGGTGGCGAGGCCGCCTGCGCAGAACAGCGGCACCGGGAGCTTGCCGGTGTCGTGGATCTCCTGGACGAGCGGCAGTGGGGCCTGGAGGCGCTTGGCCCAGTCGAACAGCTCGGGGCCGTCGGCCTGGGTGATCTTGCGGATGTCGCCCAGGATCGAGCGGAGGTGGCGCACGGCCTCGACCACGTTGCCGGTGCCGGCCTCGCCCTTGGAGCGGATCATGCAGGCGCCCTCGGAGATGCGGCGCAGCGCCTCGCCCAGGTTGGTGGCACCGCACACGAACGGGACGGTGAACGCCCACTTGTCGATGTGGTGGGCCTCGTCGGCCGGGGTGAGGACCTCGGACTCGTCGATGTAGTCGACGCCGAGCGCCTCGAGGATCTGGGCCTCGACGAAGTGGCCGATGCGGGCCTTGGCCATCACGGGGATGGTGCACACGGCCTGGATGCCCTCGATCATCTCCGGGTCGGACATGCGGGCCACGCCGCCGTCGCGGCGGATGTCGCTCGGCACCCGCTCGAGCGCCATGACGGCGACGGCGCCGGCGTCCTCGGCGACCTTGGCCTGCTCCGGATCGACGACGTCCATGATGACGCCGCCCTTCAGCATCTCGGCGAGGCCTCGCTTGACCAGCTGGGTGCCGGTGGCGGGAGTGGTGCTGGACGAGGAGGAGGGCGACTCGGACATGCCCTCAGTCTAGAGAGCGACCCCGCCGATCCCGAAGCCCGTAGGGCCGTGGCTCAGGAGACCACCGTGGTGCCACCCGGCCGGGGCAGCTCGACCCAGGTCCGTCCCGGGGTCAGGAGCACCGGTGCGCCCTGGTCGTCGACGAGCGTCGCCGGCTTGGCGATGTCGGGCCGGTCCCACCGGCCGTGGATGACGGCGCCGTTCGTGAACACGAACAGCTCGCCGGATCCGACGGTCTGGGCCTCGGGCGACCGCAGGTCCGCGGCGCTCTGGCCGTAGTTCGTGGCCAGCACGACGACGTTGGCCGCATCGAGCTGGGCGCCGCCCGAGTCCGTGTGGGGCCGGCCGCGCTGGTCCCGCTCGTACATCCGCTTCTCGGCGTTCCAGCGCCAGCTGACGTTCGAGCTGGCCCCGCCGCCGCCCCAGTTCAGGTCGACGCCCTGCGCGCCCTGGGCCCCGGGCGGGTTCGCCTGCCCGGCGGTGCGGTACTGGAACAGGGCGTTGGGCACCGGTGTGCCGGCCGGCGCCTTCGACCAGAGCTCGTCGCCGTGGACGTAGAGGTTGTGCGGTGCCCGCCGGCTCCCGTCGCGGAAGTACGACCCGGACGCAGCGTCCGCCCCGGCGTTGATGAGGAACGGGCTGCCCTGCACCGCGCCGACCACGCCCGCGTTGCCACCGGACCAGGCCAGGAGCGGGTGGCCGAGCTGCGGCAGCAGCTGCACGTCGGTGGTGCGCGCCGAGCGCACCGGCCCGACGGTCCCCGGCTGCTGCGAGTGGAACACGGCGACGAGCCGGGTGATGTTGCCCTCCACGATCTCCTCGAACACCACGTCGGCCTTCGGGATGGCCGTCTGGGGCAGGGCCGACTCGCCCGGCGCGTCGAGGTTGTCGATCTTCACGGCGAGCGCGGTGCGGAACAGCAGGGGCGCGTCGGCCTCCTGCACCGGCAGGCCGGTGAGGGGCGCGACCGGGCCCGTGGGCACGGCCGTGGTCGTGGTGGTGGGCGCGGCCGTCGTGGTGGTGACGACGGTGGTCGTGGTGGTCGGAGCGGCCTCCTCCTTGCCGCCGCCCCCGAGGGCGGTGGCCGCCACGAGGCCGAGGGCGGCGACGCCGAGGGCGCCGCCGATCGCGCCGCGGCGGGCGTTGGGGCTCAGTCCGGACCAGAGCTGGGCGATGCGGGACATGGGGAAAGGCTTCTCCTCGCGCCGCCGTCAGGGGTGGATGGTGGGTCCCGCCAGGACCGGTCCGAGCTCAGAGCTCCTGGAGCGCCGCGATGCGCTCCTCGATGGGCGGGTGCGTGTCGAAGAGCTTGTTCCACTTCGACAGCTTCCCCTCCTCCTCGTCGCGGGCGACCGGGGCCTCGATCCAGAGGTGGGCCGTGGCCCGGGACGAGGCGTGCACGACGGTGGTGTCGTCGCGCAGCTTCTCGAGTGCCGAGATCAGGCCCGGAGGGTACCGGGTCATCTCGATGGCCGACATGTCGGCGAGCGACTCGCGCGACCGGCTGACCGACATCTGCATGAGCTTGGCGAGCAGCGGCGAGAGCACGAGCAGGGCCAGGCCGAAGATGGCCAGGAACGGGGCGGCCCCGCCCTCGCGGTCGCTGTCGCGCCCGTTGCGGCCGCCGTTCCACCACATCATCCGCACGCTGATGTCGGCGGCCAGGGTGATCATCCCGACCATCGTGACGGCGAGGGTCGACACCAGGATGTCGTCGTTCTTGATGTGGCTGAGCTCGTGGGCCAGGACGCCCTCGAGCTCGACGCGGGTCATCATGTCGAGCAGCCCGGTGGTGACCGCGATGGCCGCGTGCTTGGGGTTGCGGCCGGTGGCGAAGGCGTTCGGCGCCGGGTCGTCGATGATGTAGATGCGCGGCTTCGGCAGGCCGCTGGCGATGCAGAGCCCCTCGACCAGGTTGTGGAGCCGGGCGTAGGTGTGCTCGTCGGCCGGGACGGCCCGGCTCATCTTCAGGGCGATCTGGTCGGACTTCCAGTAGGCGCCCCACGCCGAGGCGATGGCGACCACCGCTGCGATGCCGATGCCGACGAACCCGAGGTTGAACAACCACAGGATGACGGCGATGACGAGCGTCGTGAAGAGGACGAACCCGATGACGATGACGGCGGAGCGCCGCTTGTTCTGCGTGACTTGGTCGTACACGTGAAGCAGGTCAGAACTGGACGCTGACGGGGCCGCGAGCCTCGCCCGCAGCCTCGAAGTACTCCCGCTCGGTGAAGTGGAACATGCCGGCGATGATGTTCGACGGGAGCGACTGGATCTTGGTGTTGTACTTGTTCACGGTGTCGTTGTAGAACTGCCGCGAGTAGGCGATCTTGTCCTCGGTGCCGGTGAGCTCCTCCTGCAGCGCCAGGAAGTTCTGGTTCGCCTTGAGGTCCGGGTAGGCCTCGGAGAGGGCGAACACCGACTTCAGCGCGCCGGTGAGCACGTTGTCGGCGGCGGCCGCCTCGGCCGGGCCCGAGGCCTGCTGGGCCATGTTCCGGGCCTGGATGACCGCGTCGAGCGTCTCGCGCTCGTGGGCGGCGTAGCCCTTGACGGTCTCGACCAGGTTCGGGATCAGGTCCGAACGGCGGGTCAGCTGGACGTCGATCTGGGCCCATGCGGCCTCGACCTTGTTCTTCAGCGCGACCAGCCCGTTGTACATGACCACGAACACGATCACGAGGATCACGACGATGACGATGAGCACGAGGAGGATTGCCACGGGCGACACTCTACGGCTTCCGTGCCGCGGACCGAGCCCTCAGCCAGCCACGGGCTTGCGGCGCGGGGGTGCACACGCGCTCGTACAGGCGGAGGTAGTGGTCGGCGAGCTGGTCCATCGAGAACGACTCGGCGCGCCCGGTGGCCGTCTCGACCAGGGACGTCCGCAGCGCCGGGTCGGCGAGGACGCGGTTGAGGGCAGCGGCGAGCGCCTCGGCGTCGCCGGGCGGGACGAGCAGGCCGTCCTGGTCGGGACGGGCCACCAGCCGGTAGCCGCTCAGGTCGGAGGCGACGATGGCCGCACCCGCCGCCATGGCCTCGAGGAGGACCACGCCGAAGGACTCGCCGCGCAGGGAGGGGGCGCAGAAGATGTCGGCGGCCTTCAGCCGGCGGCGCTTCTCCTCGTCGGAGAGGCGACCGAGCCAGTGGAGGCGCGGGTCGCCCGCGTGGCGGACCCGGAGGCGCTCGGTGTCGGGGCCGTCGGACCCGATCCACACCGTGACGTCGGCGGGCAGCATCGGCAGGGCGGCGAGCAGCACGTCGAGGCCCTTGCGGGGCTCGTGGCGGCCGAGGAAGAAGATGGTGCGCCCCTCGGTCGGCCACGGCTCGGCCTCGGCGAAGCGCGGGATCTCGATGCCGTTGAAGAGGTGCTCGTAGGTGCCGCCGATGTGCTCCTCGGCCAGGGCCTGCGCCTCGGCCGACACGACGACGCGCACGTCGAGGCGCCCGGCCAGCCACCGCAGCGCCGGGCCGAGGTACTCGTAGGAGGCGCTGGTGCCGGCCGCGTGGAAGGTGCCGACGAGCGGGGTCGGCTTGATGAGCGCCGCCGTCATGCAGGCGCCGGGCACCATCGGCTCGTGCAGGTGCAGCACGTCGAAGCCCTCGTCGCGCACGGCGCGGATGAGGCGCAGCTGAGCGGAGGGGTCGGGGGCGATGGGCGCCACCGAGCCGTTGGCCGCGGTGGGGATCGAGTTGCCGAGCGGGGTCACCCAGCCGTCGGGGGGCGGGCCGTCGGACGGGGCGAGGATGCGGGTGGGGTGCCCCTTGGCCCGCAGCGACCGAGCCAGGCCGAGGACCTGTTCCTGCACCCCGCCCGGCACGCTGATGCTGTACGGGCAGACCATGCCGATGCGCACGGGCTACCTCGACTCGGCCGCGGCGTGGTCGCTCGGCCAGTTGGGCTGGAGGAGGTGCCACTGCTCGGGGGCGAGGCGGATCAGCTCCTCGAGCTCGTAGGCCAGCACTTGGGTGATCCGGGCGACGTCCTCGCGCAGCTTGCCCTGGCGCGTGGTGTCGATGGGCGGCCGGACGATGCCCCGGTGGCCGCCGCCGTCGAAGAAGCAGGTGGCGGCCATCAGCGGCGCACCCGAACGGAGGGCCAGGGTGGCCGGTCCGCCCGGCAGCGTGGTGGTCTCGCCGAAGAACTCGACCTCGATGCCACCGCCCGCGATGTCGCGGTCGCACACGAGCGACAGGAGCCGCTTGTTGGCGAGCGCCTTGGCCACGCGGGAGCCGGAGTCGGGCCCGAGCGGCACGATCTCCATGCCGAGCTTCTCGCGCAGGTCGATGAACCACTCGGCCAGCTCCGGCGGCTTCACCGGCTCCACGACCGTGGTGACCTTGATGTGCTCGCAGGCCGTGAGCCAGAACGCCGCCCACTCCCAGGCCCCGAGGTGGGGCATGGCGACGATCACGCCCTCCCCCGCGTCGTAGGCGTCGCGGATGTGCTCGAAGCCCTCGGTGCGGATGCCGGCGTCGAGCACCGCAGCGGGCGTGCCCGGCAGCCGGAACGACTCGATCCAGTACTGGGTGTACGACTTGAAGACCTCGTCGACGGCCCGCTGGACCTGGTCCGGGGTCAGGTCGGGGCGCACCCGGAGCTGGTGGCGGACCACCATCTCCCGCCGGCCGTCCATGGCCCGGGCCGCCACGAACGCGGCGGCGTCGGTGAACGGCGGGATGATCGGCTTGGGCAGGAGGCGCGCGATGGCGCTGCCGGCGCGGTACGCCGCGTAGCTGGGATCGGGGAGCACGGGTGCGTCAGCGAGGCGGGCGCAGCTGCGACCGGCGCCGGACCTGGCGCTCGGTGGAACGGGCGACCCGGCGGTCGGTCTGGCGGCGCGTGCGGGAGCGCTCGCGCATCGTGGGCCGGGTGGGGACCTCGGCGCTCGCCTGCTTCCAGACCTTGATGAACCGCTGACCGGCCGTCACGAGGGTGAGGGCGAGCATCACCCACAGGATCGGGACCAGCAGGCTGTCGAACAGGAGGCCGAACCCGAGGGCGATCATCCGCTCGGCCCGCTCCATGAGGCCGCCCTTGGCGTTGTAGCCGAGGGCCTCGGCCTTGGCCCGCTCGTAGGAGATGAGCATCGAGGCGCCGAGGACCGCCATGGGCAGCAGCGCGAGGCGGCCGGGCTGGGTGTCGGCGAGGTACCAGGCGACGCCGAGGAGCAGGAGGGCGTCGGTGAAGCGGTCCGCCACGGAGTCGAAGAACGCACCGCGGGGCGACGCGGTGCCGGAGGCCTTGGCCACCGCGCCGTCGAGCACGTCGGGCAGGGCGGTCAGGACCAGCAGCAGCAGGCCGGCACGGAGGGCGCCGGCGCCGATGGCCACCGCCGCGGCCGCAGCCATGGCGATGCCGAGCAGGGTCAGGTGGTCGGCGCGGATGCCCGTCCGCTTGATCTGCGCACCGACTGGCTTCAGGGTGCGCTCGGCTTCGGCGCGGAAGCGGCCGTCGAACATGGGTGGCTCCTCGATGAGACCAGAGAGTGCTTGCAGAAGTTAGCAGTTGCGCTGGTCGGTGGGAAGAGTCTGCCCGCTCGGCGCCCCGCTCACTCGTCCTTCTGCGGCGCGTCCTCGCCCGCGGTGTCGAGGGCCCCGTCGAGGTCGCTCCAGTCCTCGGGGTTGTCCTCGGTGAAGCTGGCGACGATCTCGGCGTCGACGCCGTCGACGAGCACGAGGCCCCGCCGGGTGGGCGGGTTCTCCGCGGAGTAGAGCAGGATCCGCCAGGTCGGGCGGCTGAGGAGGCCCCGCCAACCGAGCTGCGCCGACGCGTGGCCCACGGGGAAGGCGACCCGCTCGGTGGCGGCCACCAGCGCGTCGCGCTCGTCGACGTCGAGGTTCCAGCCCGCCACCAGGTGGTAGGCGCCGATGAGGATCAGGCTGATGCCGGCCGCCAGGTACCCGGCGTTGACCAGCACGCCGTCGGCGCCGACCACGAACCAGGCCACGAGGCAGCCGATGCCGATCATGATGTACAGGTAGCCCGGCACCCGGCGGCGGTTGTTGTTCGGGAAGACGTAGGGGCCGACGAACTCCGAGACGTTCAGGTCCTCGGGCAGCTCGTCGCGCACCTCGGCATCGGAGGTCGCCTCGTCGGTGGGGGGTTCCTCGTCGGCCATCGCTCCCGACGGTAGCGGCGGGGTCAGGCCTCGGGCCAAGCCTCGCGGACCTTGGCCCACGTGACGGCGAGCGGCTCGTTCAGCACCCGGGTCTCGGCGACGGCCGTCATGAAGTTCGTGTCGCCCATCCACCGGGGCAGCACGTGCACGTGGAGGTGGTCCGGGATGCCGGCCCCCGCACCGGCACCGAGGTTGATGCCGACGTTCACGCCCTCGGGCTGGTACACCGAGCGGACCGCCGCGACCGCGGCCTGCACGCCGGTCCAGAGCTCGGCCGACACGTCGGGCGAGAGGTCGGCGAGATCCGGCGCCGCCACCTGCGGCAGGACCATCAGGTGACCGGACCCGTACGGGAAGGCGTTCAGCACCGCGAAGCAGCTGCTCCCCCGCCAGACGATGAGGGTCTCGTCGTCGGGGAGGCCCGAGTGGAGGATGCGCTCGAAGAGGGAGCGGCCGTCCTGGTCCGGGCGGACCTCGGCGTCGTCGGTGGTGATGCGGGCGATGTACTGCGAGCGCCAACCGGCCCAGAGGCGGGCGAGCGCCGGCGACGGGCCGCCGCCGGCCTCGGCTGCCGTGGTCACGAGACGTGCTGCTGGTCGTCGACCTCGTCGGCGACGTGCTGGGCGAACGTGTCGAGCGGGACGCCCCGGTCGACCTCTCCCCCGCGCGGGTTCACGCCCACGGTGCGGGCGGCGACGTCGTCGTCGCCCACCACCAGCACGTAGGGGATCTTCTCGCCCTTGGCCTTGCGGATCCGGTTGCCGAGCTTCTCGGAGGCGTCGACCCAGTCGACCCGCAGGCCGACGGCCTCCAGCTCGTCGACCACCTCCTGGGCGTAGGCGTCGTGGTCGTCGCGGACCGGCAGCACCCGGACCTGGACCGGGGCCAGCCACGTGGGGAAGGCGCCGGCGTAGTGCTCGATGAGCACGCCGAAGAACCGCTCGATCGACCCGAACAGCGCCCGGTGGAGCATGATCGGCGTGTGGCGGGCGCCGTCCTCGCCGACGTACTCCAGGCCCATGCGCGTGGCCATGTTGAAGTCGTACTGGATGGTCGACAGCTGCCAGGTGCGGCCGATGGCGTCCTTGACCTTCACGTCGATCTTGGGGCCGTAGAAGGCGCCACCGCCCTCGTCGACCTCGTAGTCGAGACCCTCGGCCTCGAGCGCGGCGCGGAGGTTGGCCGTGGCCGTGGCCCAGCCCTCGTCGGTGCCGACCGTCTCGGCCTTCGCCGGACGGGTGGAGAGGTTGGCCTCGAAGTCCTCGAAGCCGAACGCCCGCAGCACCGACAGCACGAAGTTCAGGAGGCTCCGGATCTCGTCGTGGGCCTGGTCGGGCGTGCAGTAGATGTGGCTGTCGTCCTGGGTGAAGCCCCGGATGCGCATGAGGCCGTGGAGCGTGCCCGACCGCTCGTAGCGGTAGACCGTGCCCAGCTCGAACAGGCGCAGCGGCAGCTCGCGGTAGGACCGCTGGCGCGAGCCGAAGATCAGGTTGTGGCCCGGGCAGTTCATGGGCTTCGGGTAGTACGTCCCGTTGTCCATCTCCATGGGCGGGTACATGCCGTCCTCGTAGAAGCCGAGGTGGCCCGAGGCCTCGAACAGCTTCCCGTTGGCGATGTTCGGCGTGTAGACGAACTCGTAGCCGCCCTTGGCGTGGCGGGACCGCGAGTAGTCCTCCATGAGCTTGCGGACGATGCCGCCCTTCGGGTGCCACACGGCGAGGCCCCCGCCCAGCTCCTCCGGGAACGACAGGAGGTCGAGGTCGATGGCCAACCGGCGGTGGTCGCGCTTGGCGGCCTCCTCGAGTTGGTGGAGGTGCTCGTCGAGCTCCGCCTTGGTGGCCCAGGCCGTGCCGTAGATGCGCTGGAGCATCGGGTTCTTCTCGTCGCCGCGCCAGTAGGCCCCGGCGATGCGCATCAGCTTGAAGTGGCCGAGGAACGCCTTGGTGTTCGGGACGTGGGGGCCGCGGCACAGGTCGATGAACCCCGGGTAGCCGTTGAACGGCGGGTTCGGCGAGGGCGTCGCCGGCGGGTTCTCGTACGTGCGGACGAGGCCCGACTCCGTGGCGGAGGTCGGGTCATCGGCCTCGCCGTCGATGATCTCCAGCTTGAAGCGGTGGCCGGCGAAGACCTCCCGCGCCCGGTCGTCGGTGATCTCGTCGCGGACGAAGGGCTGGGACTCGGCGAGGATCTCGCGCATGCGCGCCTCGATGCGCTCGAGGTCCTCGGGCACGAACGTGCCCGGCTTCCCGTCCGGGCCCGGCGGCAGCTCGAAGTCGTAGTAGAAGCCGTTCTCGACCGGCGGGCCGATGGCGAACGTGGCGCCCGGGAACAGGTCGAGCACGGCCTGGGCCATCACGTGCGTCGTGGAGTGGCGGATCGTGAAGAGGCCGCGCTCGGAGTCGGCCGTGATGATGGCGACCTCGTCGCCATCGGCCAGCTCCCACACCAGGTCGCGCTCGATGCCGTTGACCGAGCCGATCACGGCCTTCTTCGCCAGGCCCCGGGCGATGGCCGCAGCCAGCCCGCCCACGGTGGTGCCGGCGGGGACCTCCCGGGCACTTCCGTCGGGCAGCTTGATCGTGATGTCGGCCATGGGGCCGAGCGTAGGCGAGCGCCCTCAGACGGGAGAACGGCGAATGGGCGCCTTGAGCGCGTCGGCCGACGAGCGGGCCTTGGTGCTCTCGACGAAGGCGCTGTCGTCGACGTTCACCGCGCCGGGCGCCGGCTCCGGCGCTGCCGCCGGGGCCGAAGGCGCGCTGCCGTTGCCGTTCGAGGTGGCCGCGGCGCTGCCGTTGACCACGGCCGGCTCGGGCACGGGTGCGGGCGCCGCCGCCTTCTTCTTGTTGGCGTACTCGTCGACGTACTCCTGACCCGACAGCTCGCGGATCTCGTACATCACCTCGTCGATCAGCTGCCGCAGGACCATGCGGTCGTTGGCCCGGCCCTGGTAGCGGTCGACGTCGATGGGCTTGCCGAACCGGATCGTGACGGGCAGGCGCAGGGTCGGGAACTTGGCGTCGGGGGGCATGACCTCGCGGGCGCCGACGATGCCGATGGGGATGATGGGCGAGCCGGTGCGGAGGGCCAGGCGGGCCGGGCCGGTGTGGCCGCGGTAGAGCCGGCCGTCGCGGCTGCGGGTGCCCTCGGGGTAGATCCCGAACAGCTGGCCCGACTCGAGGATCTTCTGGGCGGTGGCCAGGGCCCGCTCCCCCGCGTCGCCGCCCTCGCGGTCGATGGGGATCATGCCGAGGGCCGGGAAGATGTAGCGGGTCTTCCAGCTGTCCATGTACTCGGCCTTGCCCACGTAGCTGACCCGCCGCGGCAGCAGCGCCGGCACGAAGAACGAGTCGAGCACGGAGGTGTGGTTCGGGCAGAGGATCGCGCCGCCGTGGGCGGGCACGTTCTCCAGCCCCTCGAGCTGGAACCTCCACCCCGCGCGGAACAGCGGCGTCAGCACGGCCTTGGCGACCGGGTAGAGCTTGCCGACCTCGTCTGCGGGCATCGCCCCTGATCATGCCCCACCGACGGAGGGGCTGCGCGCCGACCTCGGACTGACGCTGGCGTCAGGCGCGGGTGAGGTCCACCCCGAGGAGCGCGGCAGCGGCACTGACGCCCCGACCGGCGGCGGCCGCGGCGTCGATGGCGGCGACGGCGGTGGGCGTGTCGAGGTCGTCGTCGAGCGCGGCCCGGACCTCGTCGAGGGCGCCGTCGCCCTGGCCGGCGGCCATCCAGGCCTCGAGCCGGGCGGCGGCCTCGGGCATGATCCCGTCGTGCCACTCCCACGGGGTGCGGTAGTGGTTGGCGACCGCGGCGAGGCGGATCGCCCGGGTGTCCCACTCCTTGCGGAGCTCGCTGACGAACACGAGGTTGCCGAGCGACTTCGACATCTTCTCGCCGTCCATGCGGACCATGGCCTGGTGCATCCAGTGGCGGACGAACGGCTCGCCGGTGGCGGCCTCGGACTGCGCCGTCTCGCACTCGTGGTGCGGGAAGACCAGGTCGCTGCCACCGCCGTGGAGGTCGATGGTGGTGCCGAGCTCGCGCATGGCGAGGGCCGAGCACTCGATGTGCCAGCCGGGCCGGCCCGGGCCCCAGAGCGACTCCCAGAACGGCTCGTCGGGCGCCGAGGGCTGCCACAGGACGAAGTCGAGCGGATCCCGCTTGTTCGGGTCGTCGGGGTTGCCGCCGTGGATGGCCGCGAGCCGCAGCATCTCGTCGCGGTCGTAGTGGCTGATCTCGCCGAAGCGGTCCCAGCTGCCGACGTCGAAGTAGACGGAGCCGCCGGACTCGTAGGCGTGGCCGCGGTCGAGGACCATGCCGATGAACCCGCGGATGTCGGGGATGGCCGACGTGGCTCGGGGCTCGCTCCAGCTGGGGAGCAGCTCCAGTGCCTCCATGTCGTCGTCGAAGCGGGCGATCTCGCCGGCCGCCAGGTCGAGGTAGTGGACGCCGAGCTCCCGCGCCTTGCGGAGGAGGTCGTCGTCGACGTCGGTGATGTTGCGCACGCAGCGGGTCTCGTGGCCGCGGTCGCGGAGCCGGCGCTGGAGGACGTCGTAGGTCAGGTAGGTGGACGCGTGGCCGAAGTGGGTGGCGTCGTACGGCGTGATGCCGCAGGTGTACATGGTGACGAGCGGGCCGGGCTCGAAGGGCACGACGGCCTTCCGAGCGGTGTCGTAGAGGCGCATCGGCGCCGCATCGGACACGGCCGGCTCACTCACCGTCGGCGTCGACCTGGTCTGGTGCCGCCGGAGCGAGCTCGGGGATGCCCGTGAACTTCACGGCGACGCGCGTCTTGTAGTGCACGTTGAGCTGGAGCAGCACGGCCGTGAACGACTCGATGGGGGTGGCCTGCGAGAGGCCGCCGGCGTCGAGCGGGCGCATGTTCGGGACCGATGCCACGATCTTCGAGGTCACCTCGGTGGCCCGGGGGAAGTCCGAGCAGATCAAGACGTCGGACTCGATCGGGTGGTCGAGGTCGCCCAGCTCCTTGGCCGGCACGTGGTGGAAGCCGGCGGCGACCTGGCAGCCGGGCACGGCGGCCTGGACGCTGGCGGCGACCGAGCCGCGCGGCGGGACCAGCGGCTGGAACTCCTTGCCGATGCGGGTCAGGGCGTTGGCCATGCAGATCACGACCTTGCCCTTCAGCTCGTCGGCCACCGAGGTGGCGGTGCCGTAGGCGCCGTCCCAAGGCGTGGCGATCACCACGACGTCGGCCGAGGCGGCGGCCGCGTTGTCGCCGGCGACGATGCGCAGGTCCCGGCCGGACCACTCGGCCAGGAGCTTGTCGACGGTCTCCATCGCCCGGTACTTCGAACGGGACCCGATGATGGTCTCGTAGCCGACGGACGCCAGGCGAGCAGCGAGCGCGCTGCCGGCCGGGCCGGTTCCTCCAAGGATGCCGATCTTCACGGGCGACACCCTATGAGGCAGCACCGCTGACCGGGCAAACCTCCGGCAGCCGGGCCCGATCTGCTGGCGTAGCCTCGGCCCATCGGGGAGGCACGGTGACGACCATCGACGAGTTGTTCGAGGCGATCGCACGCGGCGACGGCGCCGCCGTGCGCGAGGTGCTCGCGGGCCAGCCCGGCCTGGCGAACGCCGAGGCCGAGGGGATCTCGCCGCTGCGCGCGGCCGCCTACGCCGGGCGCCGGGACCTCGTGCCGCTGCTGCTCGAAGCGGGTGCCGTGCCTGATGCCTTCGACGCCGCGGCCCTGGGCGACGTGGACGCGCTGCGCGCCCACCTCGACCACGAACCCGGGCTCGCCACCGCCCTGGCCGGCGACGGCTTCAGCGCCCTGCACCTCGCGGCCTGGTTCGGCCAGGTCGGTGCGGCCGAGGTGCTCCTCGCCCGCGGCGCGGACATCGAGTCGGTGGCAGACAACGGCACCGGCCTGCGCCCGCTCCACAGCGCCGCCGCGGGCGGCCACACCGTGATCGTCCACCTCCTGCTCGACCGAGGCGCGGACATCGAGGCCGCCCAGTCCGGCGGCGTCCGGCCGATCCACTCGGCCGCCCACCGCGGCGACGAGGCGATGGTCCGCCTCCTCCTCGAGCGGGGCGCCGACCCGGCGGTGGCCACCGACGACGGGCGCAGCCCCTCTGACCTCACGGCCGATGCCGCCGTGCTGGCCCTCCTGCCGCCGAGCGGCGACCAGACCTAGGGGCGGTCGACCAGGAGCACCAGGCCGGGCGGCTCCACCTGCAGCCGACCCTCGACGGGGTCCGTCGGCGGCCGGTCGCCCCGGGCGTCGGCGCTGTCGAGGGCGACCCACCACGGGCCGTCGGGCAGCACGAAGTCGGTGGGGTGGACCGGTGCGGCGAGCACGAGCACGGACGCGTCGCCCTCGTCGAGCCCGGCGAGCAGCGCCGCCATGCCGGTCTCGGCGGGATCGGTCCAGGCGCCGTCGTCGAACACCGCGCCCGCGGCCGTGAGCCACGTGATCTGCGGGTCCTCGGGCGACACCCACCCGGGTCGGCGAAGCGCAGGGTGCCGGCGGCGCAGGTCGACGGCCGCCGCGACCCAGGCCGCCAGGTCCCAGTCGGCCTCGGGCCAGGGCAGGCCGGCGGCATCGGGCTCGAGGGTGTAGCCGTCGGCCACGCCGCCCTGGGAGCGGCCGATCTCGTCGCCGCTGCTGATCATCGGGACCCCTTGGGCGCACAGGACCGTCCCGAGCAGGGCGCGCTGCCGGCGCCGGCGGCGAGCGGCCACCTCGGCATCGGCGGTCGGGCCCTCCAGCCCGGAGTTCGACGATCGCTGGCCGTGCCCGCCGCCGACGGGCTGGGCGTAGGTCACGAGGTCGGCCACGGTGAAGCCGTCGTGCGTGGCGACCGCGTTGATGCCGGTGACCGCGTCCCGGCCCCCGTCGCCCTCAGCCCGACGGAACAGGTCGGCGCTGCCGGTGAGGCGGGTCGCGAGCGCGGGCCAGCGGCCGGGCTCACCGCGCCAGACGTCGCGCACGTCGTCGCGGAACCGGTCGTTCCACTCGCGCCACGGCGCAGGGAAGGCGCCGACCGCGTAGCCGCCGAGGCCGGTGTCCCACGGCTCGGCCACGAGCCGGGTCCCGGCGAGCCGCTCGTCGGCGGCGAGGTCGGCCAGGAACGCAGAGCCCGCGGTGGGGCCGTCGTCCTCGCGGATGAGCGTGGCGGCCAGGTCGAAGCGGAAGCCGTCGATCCCCCACTCCTCCACCCACCGGACCAGCAGCTCGCGCACCAGCCGGCGCACGGCCGGCGACCGGGTGTCGACCGCGTTGCCGCACCCGGTGACGTCGTCGTCGACCAGCCCGTCGGGGCCGGGGATCAGCCGGTAGGTGGCGGCGTTGTCGAAGCCCCGCCACGACAGGATCGGCCCCGAGCCGAGGCTGCCTTCGCACGTGTGGTTGACGACGACGTCGAGCCACACCTCGATGCCGGCCTCGTGCAGGGCGGCGACGGCGGCCCGCAGCTCGGTGACGGGGCTCGCACCAGCCGAGGCGTACCCGGCGTGCGGCGCGCCCCAGGCCAGCGGGTTGTAGCCCCAGACGTTGCGGCGGCCGCCGACGACGAGGCCCTGCTCGCTGACGAAGTGCTGCACCGGGAGGAGCTCCACCGCGGTGACGCCGAGCCGCTGCAGGTGGTCCACGACCGCCGGCGCCCCCAGGCCGGCGTACCGGCCCCGGGACTCGACGGGCACCAGCGGGTGGCGGGCGGTGAGGTGACCGACGTGGGCCTCGTACACGACCGTCTCGTCCCATCCGCGGTGGCGGGCGACGGGCGGAGGCGGCGCCGACGGCGGCGCGACCACCACCGAGCGCGGCACCAGCCGCGCCGAGTCCACGCCCGGTGTCACGAGCTCCTTGGACCAGGTGAGGTCGCCCACCAGGCGGCGCGCCGCCGGGTCGACCAGCAGCTTCGCCGGGTCGCAGGCGTGGCCCTGTGCCGGGTTGCCCGGGCCGTGGACCCGGAACCCGTAGCGCTGGCCGGCCGTCGCGCCGGTCACCAGCGCAGACCAGGTGCCCTGGTCGGCGTCGAGGTCGACCCGGTCGGTCTCGGCGCCGTCGCCGTCGAAGAGGCACAGCTCGATGCGCTCGGCCACGCCGGAGGTCACCACGAACCGGGTCCCGCCGGCGGTGACGGTGGCCCCCAAGGGCTCGTCGATCACCGCAGCGCCGCTCGTGTCGGCATCGGCTCGCACCCCCCGCTACCCGGCATCCGCGGCGACGAGGCCGAGGAGGCGCTGGCGGGAGCGCTCGATCTCGTCCCGCAGGACGCGCTCGATCAGCGGCTCGAACAGGCCGCCGCCGTAGTGCAGGCCCATCGCCAGCCGGGCGCCGCCATCGACCGGCTCGACCACCGCGGTGAGCGTCCACGGGCTGTGGTCGCGGCCGTCGAGCTCCGCCCGCTCGAACACCACGCGGGCCGGTTCGACCAGCTCGGTGCGCACCATCCGCAGCCGCTTGCTGCGGGCGAACGGACCCATCCGGCCCCGCAGGTCGACCGCCCAGGAGCCGTCGTCCGCGGGCTCGGCACGGGTCACGATCTCGAGCCACTCGGGGTAGCGCACCAGGTCGCGCACCCAGCCGAACAGCTCCTCGGGTGCGCACGGTGCGGTCAGCTCGGCCTCGATCTCCACCCCGCCAGTGTGCTGCGTGCGCCCAGGCACCCGAAACCGACGGCCTCAGGCGCCGAGCGCCTGCAGGAGCTCGAGGCGCTGGCGGACGAACGCCGGGTCGGCCACCAGGTCGGCGGTGCGGGGCCGGTCGAACGCCACGGGCACGTCGGCCACGATGCGCCCCGGCGCACCCGACATCACCACCACGCGGTCCGAGAGCACGAGGGCCTCCTCGACGTCGTGGGTCACCAGCAGCACGGTCCGGGCCTCCCCTCCGGGGCTGGCCTGGAGCACCTCCTGGAGCCAGCTCTGCATCTGGCGCCGCGTGAGCGCGTCGAGCGCACCGAAGGGCTCGTCGAGCAGCAGCACCGGCGCCGGGGTCAGGAACGTCCGGAGCACCGCGACGCGCTGGCGCATCCCGCCCGACAGCTCCGACGGCCAGAGGTCCTCGGTCCCGCCCAGGCCGAACCGCTCCAGGAGCTCGCGTGCCTGGGCCTCGGCCGCGGCGGCCGGGACACCGTGCAGCTCGGCGCCGAGGACCGCGTTCGCGAGGACGCGCCGCCACGGGAGGAGCGCGTCGCGCTGGGGCAGCCACGCGACCGAGCCGGGTCGGCCGGCGACGTCGCGCCCATCGACGCGGACCGTGCCCCCGTCGGGCTCCAGCAAGCCGGCGAGCGCCCGCAGGATCGTGCTCTTGCCGCAACCGCTCGGCCCCACCAGCGACACGAACGAGCCCCGGCGCACGTCGAGGTCGACGCCGTCGACGGCCGGCCTCGGCCCCTGGGGCCCGGGCCAGACGACCGACAGCCCGGAGATCGAGACGACCGCCTCGCCGTCGCTCACGGCTTCGGCAGGAACTCGTTCGTCCACGCCGCGTCCACGTCGATCGGCTTCTCGACGAGGCCGGCCTCGAGGAGGAAGGCCGAGAAGCCGTCCCAGACCGCCGCGTCCTGCTGCCCCCAGGCCGCCGGATCGTCGGCGTACCGGGTGCTGAGGTACTCGGCGCTCGCCTCCACGAGCTCCGGATCGAGGTCGTCGGCCTGGTCGAGCAGCGCGTCGGCGGCGGCCTGCGGGTCCTCCATGGCGGCCTGGTAGCCGCGGGACGTCGCCGCCATGAACGCGGTGAGGTCGTCGGCGCGCGTCGTCTCGACCTCCTCGGACGTGGCGAGCAGCGGCGTGTACCAGTCCGGGATGCAGTCCTCGTGCTCGATGAACGGGATGGTCGACGTGTCGACGCCTTCCTGCTGCAGCCGGATGCCGTCCCAGCCGTCGAAGATCCACACGGCGTCGTACTGGTCCCGTTCGAGCCCGATCCGGTAGTCGGCCTCGCCCACGTCGACCGACCTCACCTTGCTGGGGTCGCCGCCGTCGCACGACACGAGCTTCTCCAACAGGGCCTGCTCGAGCTGGCCGCCGTAGCCCCCGTAGGTCTTGCCCTCGAGGTCCTTCGGGCGGTCGATCCCGTCCTCCGCCAGCGACACGAGGCTCGACGTGTTGTGCTGGACGATCGCGGCGACCGACTGCACCGGCAGCCCGGCCGCGCGTGCGGGGATGACCTCCTCCTGCACGGACACGGCGACGTCCGCCTTGCCGGCGGCGAGCGCCTGCAGGCTGCCCGCCTCGCCGGGCTCGATGAACCGCACGTCGAGGCCGGCGTCCTCGTACCAGCCCTCGGCCTTCGCCAGGTACATGCCGGCGTGGTTCGTGTTCGGCGTCCAGTCGAGGACCACATCGAACCGGCGCAGGTCCGCGGCGTCCTCGCCGCTGCTGCCCCCGCTGGACGAACTGCTGCCGCACGCGGCGAGCGGCAGCGCAGCGAGCGCGAGGGCCAGGAGGAGGGGGGCGGATCGGCGGGTCATGGGATCTCCTTGGGAGGGGGTCGGAGGTGGTGGCGCCGGCTGGGTCGCTCCCACGGCACGGCGAGACGGCCGAGCTGGTCGACCAGGACGAAGAGGAGGCCGCTCAACAAGGCGACGAGCACGACGGCCACGAAGACCTGGTCGAAGCGGTACGACGCGAGCGAGCGGAGGATGGTCTTGCCGAGCCCCTTGTCGGTGCTCGACCCGCCGAAGTACTCGGCGATGACGGCGCCGCCCACGGCGTACGCCGCGGCGATGCGCAGCCCGCTGAAGAACGCCGGCCGCGCCGCCGGGAGCTGCACGGTGCGCAGCACCTGCCGGCGGGATCCGCCCATCGAGCGGACCAGGTCGATGAGGTCGGCGTCGGCCTCCTCGATCCCGCCCACCGTGGCGACCAGCACCGGGAACAGCACGATCAGGATCACCAGCAGGACCTTGGGCATCGCGCCGTACCCGAACCACACGAGGAACAGGGGTGCGAGCACGACGAGCGGGATCGTCTGGCTCATGGCGATCAGCGGGTAGAGCACCTGCCGGGCGACCCGGACCTGGGTCACCACCAGTGCCAGGAGCACCCCCACGGCCGCCCCGACGACGAGTCCGGCGAGGGCCACCCAGAGCGTGGGCCAGGAACGGCCCGGGAGCTCCGGACCGAGGTCCCACGCCGCGGTGGCCACCTGCCCGGGCGCGGGCAGCTCGTAGGAGGGCACGTCCCCGACGGTGACGTACAGCTGCCACAGCGCCACGACCGCGCCGAAGCCCAGCAGCGGCAGCACCCAGCGGCGCCACGTCGGCTCGGTCTCGACGGCAGGCACGGGGACGGGCCCGCTACCGGAACTTGCGGGTGAGGCGGTCCATCGTGGGCCCGCCGTCGTCGACGCCCTCGGCCAGCTTGATGAAGCTGATCGTGAACGTGGCGCCCGCCGCGAGCGTGGCCTCGTGGGCGGCGCGCAGCACGGCCCACACCTCGTCGGGCGAGCCTTCGAGGGTGGTGCCGAGCGCGCTCACCTCGTGGTGGACGCCGGCGGCGCCGATGGCGGCGATGGCGGACTCGACGAACGCGTGCGGGTCGTCGTCGGTACCGGTGGGCCGGGGCAGGACCTGGAGCTCGGCGATCATGAGGGGTTCCCTTCGTTGGGTCGTGGACGGGGGGTCGGGTCGTACGGGGTCGTACGGGGATCGATGGGCGGCGCGGTCGTGCCCGGCTGGATCGCGGCGAGCACGCCGCTCGAGAGCGACACCACCGCGGCCGTGCGCACCAGCTCGTTGCTCATGGCCCGGGTGGTGCCCGCGGCGAGGTGGGCGTCGACGAGCGGCCACCGGAGGCCGGTGGTGGTCACGCCGTCGGCAGGGCCGTGGACCGGCAGCAGCGACACCTGCTCGTGCGGCTCGCCGTGCAGCGACCGCTCGCTGCTCGGCCGCACGACGGTGACCGTCGCCGGTCCGAGCCGGGCCGTGACCTCGAGCGCGGCGAGCGACGGAGCGGTGAGGAGCAGGACATCGGCCAGGAGGTGGTCGAGGCGGCCGGCGCCGGCGCCCACCACGAGGAGGGAGCGCAACCCGGTGGCCGGGACGAGGTGGCCGACGACGAGGTCGATGGCCAGCTCGATGTCGGTGGCGTCCTTGTCCGCCGGATGGCGGTGCACCTCGCTCCCGTGGACCTGCGCGTGCCGGAGCGCCGCGTCGGACACCGAGTCCAGATCGCCCACGACGTGGTCCACCCGCAGCACCCCGGTGAGGCGGTCGAGCCCGGAGTCGGCGGCCACCACCACCGACCCGCGCGGCAGGGCCGCGGGCAGGCGGAGCGCGCCGTCGGGGTCGCCGCCGACGACGAGCAGGATCACAGGTTGGGAGACACCGGAGGTGTCGGTCATCGCATCCCTCCGCTGGCATTACCCAGGTCAGGTTCACGGGTCGGCGGCGGCGCTTCGCAGCGGCGGCCACCCTCTCAGCCCGACTCCTCGAGCTCCCCGGCGTGTTCGTTTCGGGGCCACCCTACCGCCATCACTACCGTGGCTCGACCATGGAACGGCGAGCGGATGCCGCACTCCCCTTCGGCACCTGGCTCGGCGGCCTGGCTGCGATCGGCCTGCTGGTCGTCGTCGCGTTCGCCGCGATCAGCTGGGCGCCCGGCGACCGCTTCCAGCAGCAGGGGCTCGTGGTGGGCATCTCGCACCTCGACCTGTTCGCCGCGTACGACGACCTCTACCAGACCTCCGGGCCGGGCTTCGGCCTGTTCGCCCAACCGGTGTACCTGCTGTCGCGCCCGTTCCTGACCGAGCTCCAGGCGTTCCAGCTCGCCGGCGCCAGCACCCTCGTGCCCCTCGCCGTCGGCGCAGTCGCGGCCTCCCGGGCCATCGGCGTGGTGGCCCGCAGCGCCCACGAGCTGCTGCTGACCGGCGTCGTCGTGCTGGGCGTGCCGACCCTCGCCTGCTTCTGCGAGCTGTGGCACCCGGCCGACGTCTTGGCCACCGCCCTGTGCCTGGGCGCGTTCGCCACCCAGACCCACGGCCGCCGGGTCCCGACCATGGTCCTGCTCGGCGCGGCCATCGCCACCCGCCAGTGGGCCGTGATCCCCCTCGCCCTGACGCTCGTCCTCGCCGACCGGGACGACCGGCTCCCGCTGGTGCTGGGCTCGGGGGCGGTCGCGGCGGTGCTCGTCCTCCCGTTCCTCGTGGCCAACCCGCAGGCCGTCGTCGAGGCCCTCGGCGCGAACGACGTGCTCCAGAACGACCTCACCGTGCCCGGTCTCGTGACCGTGAGCCGCGAGCTCCGCTTCGTCCTGTCGCGCGACCTGCCGCTGCTCTTCACCGCCGTCGCGTGCGGCTGGCTCTACTGGCGGAAGCTCCGCTGGGACCCCGAGCTGGCCGCCGCCGCGTTCGCCGCGGTCCTCCTCTCGCGCTCGCTCGTGGACCCGGCGATGGTGGGCTACTACCTCGCACCCGGCGCCGCGTTCTTCACGTTCATGTGGCGCCGCTCGTGGGCGGGGCCGCTCGGCGGGTTCGCGGCCGGGCTGGTGCTCTGGCTGCGGCTGCACACGACCGACCAGTTCCCCGGGATCCGCGACCGGGCTCCCGACGCCGCCACCTCGCTGACGGTCGGGCAGGGCCTGGCCGTGGCCACCTCGGTCTGCTTCACGGTGTGGGTCGGCGTCGCCGTCGTCCGGATGCGGCGGCGGGCCGGCCAGCTCGCCGAGGCCGGCACCCCGGTCGCCGCGGCGCCCGTCGCTAGCGTGGCGACGCCATGACGCGGCGAACGGAACGCCCCCTCCCCCTGGCCGTGTGGCTCCTCGGCCTGGTGGTGATCGGCGTGCTGGTGCTCGTCGCCTTCCGCCAGTGGCCCTGGTCGGTCTTCGACCGGGACCAGCAGCGGAACCTGGTGGTGGGCATCGCCCACCTCGACCTCCGCTACGCGTTCGACGACTGGTTCCAGACCTCGGGGCCCGGGTTCGGCCTCTACGCCCAACCGGTGTACCTGGCCGCGCACCCCTTCGTGACCCAGCTCCAGGCGTACCAGCTCGCCGGGGCTAGCACGGTGGTCCCCCTCGGGGCGGCCGCCATCGCGGCGCTCCGTGCCGTCGGCGTCGCCCGTCGGAGCGCCCGCGAGCTGTTCCTCACCGCCATGGTGGTGCTGTCGGTGCCGACCCTCGCCTGCTTCAGCGAGGCGTGGCACCCGTCGGACGTCCTGGCGACGGCCCTCTGCCTGGCGGCCTTCGCCACCCGGACCCGCGGCCACCGGACCGCGACGGCGCTGATCCTCGGAGCCGCGCTCGCCACCCGCCAGTGGGCGCTGATCCCGCTCGCCATCACCGTCGTGCTCGACGACGAGGAGCACCGGCTCCGCGTGCTGCTCACCGCGTGCGCGACCGCCGCCGTGCTCGTGCTCCCCTTCTTCGTCGCCGGACCCAAGCACGTGCTCGAAGCCCTCGGCGCCGACGACGTGGCGCGCACCGACGTCGGCGCCGTCGGCCTGCTCCCGCTGGGGCCGGCGCTGCGGCTGATCGTGTCGCGCTACATCCCCTTGGCACTCACCGCGGCGGTGTGCGCCTGGTGCTACCGCCGCCGGCTCCGGTGGGATCCGGAGCTCGCCCTCGGGGCGATGGCGGTGACGCTGCTCGCCCGAGCCGCCATCGACCCGGCGCTCGCCGCCTACTACCTCGCCCCCGGCGCGGCCTGCTTCACGATCATGTGGCGGCGCTCCTGGGCGGCGCCCACCGCGGCCTACGTGGCCGGCTGGCTGTTCTGGTGGCGGCTCGACGTCCTGCAGGACCACCCCGGGACCGCAGAGCTCACGGCCGACCCGGGCACCTGGTTCCACGTCGGACGCCTCCTGACCCTCGCGAGCACGGCGGTGCTCGTCGGGTTCATCGTCGCCGCCTGGCTCCGGACCCGGGCGCGCGGGACCGAGCTGGCCGGCACCGACACGAGCGGTTCCAGCACGCCGCCGCTGCCCGAACCCGTCGCACCGGCCTGACGGCGCACGCGGGCGGGGTCGGTCGGCGAGGCGGGGCCGCTCCCGTCAGTCGGTGCAGGCCAGGACCGCGGCCTGCAGGGCCCGGGTGCGCGGATCGCCCTTGATCTTCGTGGACATCTGGTTCATGACGTAGCCGAAGCCGATCTCGCGCTCGGGCAGCGCCGTGCCCAGCGATCCGCCCATGCCGGAGTGGCCGAACGAGCCCGGTCCCATCATCCGGCTCTCCGGATCGGGCAGGAAGAAGCCCGACCCGATCGCGTTCGGGTCGCCCACGAGGACGAGGTCGTCGCCCTGCGACTGCACCCGCCGGAGGTCGTCGACCCGCTCGGGCGAGAGCAACCGGGTGCCGTCGACCTCGGAGACCAGGCCGCCGTAGATGCGGGCCAGGCCTCGAGCCGAGGTGCAGCCGTTCGACGACGGGATCTGGGCCTTGAGCACGGCCGGGTCGTTGTACCCGCTGGGCAGCAGCGGCGCGATCAGGAACGCCCGGTTCGTCGGCGTGCCCGCGGTGAGCAGGGCGAGCACGACCGCGCTCGGATCCGCACCCGGCTCGATCGGCGCGTCGATGAGCGGCGCCACCTGGCCGACCTGCTCGTCGGACACGCCGATCGTGAAGTCGGACCCGACCGGGCCGGCGACGTGCTCGCGCACGAAGGTCCCGATGTCGGTGCCGGTGATCCGCCGGACCAGCTCGCCGACGAGGAAGCCGAACGACAGCGCGTGGTAGCCGTGCGCCGTGTTCGGCTCCCACAGCGGCTCCGCCGCGGCGAGCGCCTCGACGAACGGGTCCCAGGCGGTGAACTCCTCGACCGAGAGCACCCGGTCGATGCCGACCACGCCGGACCGGTGGCCGAGCACCCAGCGCACCGGGATGTCGGCCTTGCCGTTGGCGGCGAACTCCGGCCAGTACTCGGCGACGGGCGCATCGGGGTCGAGCAGCCCGCGGTCGACCAGCACGTGGGCCGCCGCCGCCACGACGCCCTTCGTCGAGGAGAAGACGAGTTGCAACGTGTCGCCCTCGTAGGGCCGACCGGTGGCCGGATCGGCCACACCGGCCCAGATGTCGACGACCTCCTCGCCGCCGACGCGCACCGCACACGCCGCACCCACCTCGCCGTGCTCGACGAAGTTGCCGGCGAACGCCTCCGCCACCCGTTCGAACCCCGGCGCGACCGTGCCGTGGACCTCGACCGCATCGACCGACATGAAGACCTCCCCAGGTGACGGAACCGGGCCGAGCGTATTCGCCGCCCCCGAGGCCCCCGACCGGCCGGACCCGTACCATCCGGCCATGTCCGATGCCCCCGCCGACGCCGTCCTCTGGCAGGAGCAGGTCGAACTGCCCGTCCTCCCGACCGCCACCGGCGCCACGGCCGCCGACGAGCGCGTCGACGTCGTGATCGTGGGCGGCGGCTACGCCGGCCTGTCCGCCGCCCGGGTGCTCGCAGCGGCCGGGCGCTCGGTCGCCGTGTTCGAGAAGGGCCCGATCGGCTGGGGCGCCCACAGCCGCAACGGCGGGATGGCCATCCCCGAGCTGAAGGCCGGGCCTGCGACCCTCCAGGCGAAGTACGGGCCGCTCGGGTTGCGGATGCACCACGAGGTCAACGAGGCGTTCGACCACCTCGAGGCGCTGATCGCCGACGAGGCGATCGGGTGCGACTACGAGCGCACGGGCCAGCTGTACCTCGCCCACTCCCCCCGTTTGGTGCCCTCGCTCCAGGCGCTGGCGGCCGAGCACGCCGACCAGTTCGGCGAGCCGGTGCGGTTCGTGCCCCGCGACGCGCTGGCGGAGGAGATCGGCTCGGACGCGTGGCACGGCGGGGTCGTCTTCGACCGCACGGGCGGCCTCCACCCCGCCAAGCTCCACGCCGGCCTGCTCCGCCTGGCCCTGGCATCGGGCGCGTCGATCCGCGACCGCACCGCCGTCACCGAGCTGACCGACCGGGGCGCCGGCCACGGAGGCGGCCGGTTCCTCCTGGCGACCGAGCGCGGCACGATCCGGGCCGACGACGTCATCGTCACGACCAACGCCTACGCCGACGCCCTCCTCCCCGAGCTCGCCCGGCGGGTCCTGCCCATCGGCAGCTTCATCGTCGCCACCGAGCCGCTCGACCCCGCGGTCGTCGCCGAGGTCAGCCCCCGGCGGCGGATGTTCGTCAACACCAAGAACCTGCTCTTCTACTGGCGCCTCTCCCCCGACGGCCGGATGGTGTTCGGCGGCCGTCGCAGCCTCCAGCACGCGACGGTGGCCGATGCCGCCGACTACCTCGTTCGGTCGATGCGCGAGGTCCACCCCCAGCTGCGCGACGTCGCCGTGACCCACCGCTGGGGCGGCAACGTCGCCATCACGCTGGACCGCATGCCCCACGTCGGCCGGGTCCGCGGCGCCTGGTACGCGACGGGCTGCAACGGGTCGGGCGTGGCGCTCAACACCTGGCTCGGGCACCGCCTCGGCCAGGTGCTCCTGGGCGAGGCCCCGCCGCCGTCGTTCGCCGAGCTCCGCCACCGCCCGATCCCGCTCCACCGCCTCCGGCGCCTCTACCTTCCCGTCGTCGGCCAGTGGTTCCGCTACCAGGACCGCCCCTGACCGACCACCCCCAACCACAAGGCGAACTTCGTATGCCAGAGCGCCGATCGCGGCGGCCGCACATACGAAGTTCCCGACGGGCGGGCCGCTCCCCCTCGAACTTCGTATGCCAGAGCGCCGATCGCGGCGGGCTCACATACGAAGTTCGCCCGGGGGGGG